>Ga0116107_1002341_pt1 | contig 10025 bp, 9 predicted proteins | sample June2015DPH_6_10_FD_88969 | JGI IMG/M metagenome (GOLD analysis project Ga0116107, IMG submission 88969) | Peatland microbial communities from SPRUCE experiment site at the Marcell Experimental Forest, Minnesota, USA - June2015DPH_6_100 | ecosystem: Environmental > Terrestrial > Soil > Wetlands >... | reverse complement strand
CTTTGGGAGCAGTTAGACGGCGAACCCGACAGAGCTTATGGCGCCTTTCAAACATACTTAAGCCTCGGGATGGGTCGTAGAACATATGTTGCGGCTGCGGAAAAGCTCGGAAAACAGCGAAATTACGAGGCAGCTCTGCGTCAGTGGGCCAGCAAGTTTCAGTGGCGTGCTCGCTGCCAAGCCTTTGATGCCGCACAGCTCGAAAAAGAGCGGGAAGACTCAGAGCAGGCCCGTTTAGAGATCTACGCAACTGCATTCACACTCGGTCGCTACTTTTTCGAGCACGTCGCAGAAGATCTCAAACGCCAGTGGGAGGGTACGCAAATCAATCCTGAGACCGGCGAGGAAGAACCCTATAAGAAACGTAACTCGTTCTCGATCAACCAAAAGCTGAAGATACTCAATTGGGCCTATGACACGGCCGTTAAGAACGCAGTCGCAAAGACGGACGTGCTTCTTGAAATCGGAACGAAAGCTTTCGAAAAGTCCGCCTTTGACGAAGCATTTAGCGAGGTATTAGACACCGACCCTGACCTGCACGACGCGTATCTACGACTTATGTCAGAAGCGCTCAAGAGATCACGTTCAATCGGCGATAAAAAGCACCGCGGTTCATGATAACGGTGAGATTTCTAAGATTCTATTTCTTAAGCGCGGCTCGGTTCCCTCGACGGCTCCGGTAGCGCCGATGATACTCTCCAAAATCGGCAACGGAGCCAAATATGCAGAGCTACAATGCAGCACCGTGTAACTCTAACATGACAGGGTATAAGTTACCCTTCGAGGAGTCAATATCAGAGAAAGGTTCATATCAATCTAGGATAACCGGACAAAACATGGAAAGGACGAAAATTTTAGTCTCTAAGGAGGCGCGGGAGCTGCTAATCGGCTTTCAGCTTGAGGAAGCGGCTCGGCTACATAAAAGAATCTCGCAGAGCGACGCGCTAGTTATAGCGGTTGAGCTTGCGAAGCAAGCGAGAGACACGGAGAGGGGCGATTGATTGGAAAGGTTGGATAGGTAGTTGTGAGATGTCAGATAAATCGGTGAGATTATGCAACTTATAGGAAGATCGAAGGTAACCAAACTAAATGCCAAGGCAGGCATTGTCTACCCCCTCATTAGGTTGCCTAAATTCTACGCAAGTGAAATTGGCAAGATAGCTGAGATTTTTGAAATCAAACATGATAACAAGCGAGCACTCATCATCACTTTCGACGAACAAGCCGAAACAGGCAGTGAAGTTATACAACTTACGCCTAAAGTTATACAACCAGATTGCCAGAATGACCTAGAAGCTCGTCTGTGTGAACTCGAATCACAAATCGCGGAGCTTAAATCACTTCTTCACACAATCGAAAATCAAAAAGCTCCCCAGAGCCCGTTTTTTCGTCAAAGCACCCAAAAACCCAATGGGCTCGGCCGGATTCGAACCGGCGACCTCCGCCGTGTGAAGACGGAGGTTTTGGGGGGATTTGACGTATTTTCTGTGGGCGACACAACTGCTAGAAAGGCTAATGACCCGTTGCTTATTGTCTGATAGATTCGTGTGGATAGGCCGGCAAGTTTCGAGAACGTGTGCGGTAGCCTGATAGTGGGGTAGTCGTAACCCGCTTTTGCGCGGTGGAGTGAGATCTTGCTGCGGCGAATCTCCAACAGCTCGTGGCTTGGCATCTCACCGTCATGATATAGGTAACGTTCAGCGGCTAGCATAGTACGTGCATAGCGGCGCTGCACACTTAATCATTATGATTCGCTTTTGGATGTTATACGGCGCGCCGTTGCCACCGTCGCAAACGTTAAGGCGTGTGATGCGATACGCTCAACTGAGCGGCGAAGTAAAGCACGATTCCAAACAGAAGCGACCACCTTTTTCGCGGTGGGGTTCGCGGGAGTACGTATAATATGGGCTAGTAGGGTGAAACTCGTTCCAGTCGATTGGTTGGGACTGATCTTCTTCGAGTTGATCGAACGGCATCTATATCCTTTTGAGCAACTTCGTTAGTTTTTAAGAATTTTATCGTGGATTATTCGTCATCTAGATAGTTAAAGCGCTGGGGCCGTTAGCTAGCAACATTATTGTTTCCAAACAAATCTGAGACTCATCAGGTAATTAAATCCAAATGCAACGGCAATAGCTACAATTTCGGAAACGAAATAAAAAATGCCGAAGAACGTTGTGAGGGCGTAAAGCAACAATACATTTATGGTAAATCCCCCTAAGGCGACAACTTGGTAATTCACGAATGATAACAATAGGTCGCCGCGTTTTTTGAACGAGTGGCGAAAGGTTATTGTGGTGTTTAAAACAAATGCCCACAAGATGCTAATCTCGATCGCCAGCGCTGCCGATAAAAGATAAAACAAGTGGGCGTACTCGGTGAATATCCATGTTAAGAGTAAAATCACCACGGCACCGCTTGCTCCTACGAAGGCGAACGTTAATGCTTCAGTCATTCGTTGGGCGATAAAGACTCTGATGAGCGCACAGAGCTCGTTCGATACCACTTTAAGCATTTTTCTCGGCGAATATACGTGGCTTGCGCCTTGCTCGCGCTGTTTATAACCGACCGGTATCTCAATCACTTTCACATCAAGGGCTGACATTCGTGCTGTGAATTCGAGCCAAAAGTTGTATCCGCTGTAGACGACCTGGGAAGCGATATCTCGCGCGATCGTTGTTTTCATCAACCTCAAAGCGCTCGTGACGTCCTTTATCTGGGGGACAAACAAGGCGCTCTCGATGATTCTCAGCCCACGCGTGAGTATTCGGCGATAGAGTGGCTCAGCTCTTTCCCTTCTTTGTCCAACAATAATGTCTGGGGTTGATCCGCTTTCGGCGATGCTTACAAATTTTTGGACGTCTTCGATGTAGTACTGGCCATCGCCATCTAAAAAAAGGATATGAGTATAAATTGACGGGTCAATTGACAGTATTGCATCCCGCGCAGCAGTCGGGTACCCTTTGCGTTTACCACTGATGCTTATATGCAGTCGGGGTATAGCTTGGTTTTCAAATTCCCTAAGCACCTCTTTGGTTGAATCAGTGCTGCCATCTTCAAAGATAAACAGCTCCACATTATCGGAATTCGCAAATATGTGGCTCATAAATTCGTTTATGAGCCGACGTATAGCCAAGGGTTCTTGGTACACCGGTACAACAGCGGCAATTCTCAAAGGCTTAAGCATTCTAGTACCGCCGAACCGGTCAATGTGCAAGTGATCGTTCCCATATGAGGTGCTCGTAGTTGCGCCTCACTGCGTTTGCATCGTGGGTATCGAAATACCAGTCAATCGTTCTCTGTAGCCCCTCTTCTAAGAGTACGCGTGGTTTCCATCCCAGGATTTCTTGTGTGCGGGCCGCATCAGCTACCCTGTTAAACACGCCGACGGGTTTGTTTAGATCACGATAAACGTCTCTGGGATGCCATTCGCAGATCTCAAATATGGCCTCGATCACTTCGTTGATCGTCCACAGCCTGTCTTGGCCGAGGTTTACGGCAGAGGCGTCTTTTACTCTCTCCGCCGCTCGTATTAATCCATTCACTACATCGCTCACATACGTGAAATTTCTCGTTTGTGCCCCTGACCCCCAAATGACAAAAGGATCTTGGCGTATAAACGCCCGTGCTATTAACGCTACGATAGCGTGGGTTTCATTCTCTCGCGGCCCATATGCCGTGAAAATTCGACACGAAACACCGTCGAGTCCATATTGTTCATGATACGCTTTTAGCGTCATCTCTCCCATCAGTTTAGCCCATCCATACTCAGCGTCAGCGCATGCCTTACCACACGCAAAAACGTCGACCATGTCTTCTTTCAAATACGTGATCGGCCCATCCGCTTGGAGTGTATCTGGATAGACGCAGGCGGAGCTCGCAAACACAACTTTACCGACGCTGTTTTGCGACGACCGCCAGAAAACGGTGCTGTCTAACGCCATATTTGTAGCGCAGTCGGCCGGATGCGTGTCTATGTATGCTCTCCCCCCATGAGCAGCAGCAAGATGGAAAACAACGTCTACATCGCGCAAAGCTCGGTCTGCAAAACTAACATCTCTCAAATCGCCGCTCAATAGCTCTATGTGATCTTTCGATTCTTCGAGGTTTTGTACCGTTCCACTTGAAAAATCGTCAGCGATCCGCACCTGAGCGTTGAGGTTAACGAGTTTATCTACGAGGTGGGAGCTGATAAATGAGGCGCCACCTGTAACTAGTACTGACTTATTGTTCCAATTCATTATTTCTCCTTGGTCATACGAGCGTTCTTAAGACACAATCCAGATAGAAGACTACGAGGCTGATGACCACGATGCCAAGCAGTATCCCGTATGGCATCGCTCGCGCGATCCTGCTCCGTCCTTTAAAGACTCTCGAGTCGAGGAAAACTCCCCCGAAGAGGGCAAGCGGTAAAAGACAGGGAAGATAGAATCGTGCCAGCTCACTATACGCAGCCTGAGAAAATCCATGGATCGTTAATGGTCCGATGCTTAGGGAAACAGCTGAACCAGACATCCAGGGGTTTTGTTGATTGCCTGAACCGCCGGCTGGCATTTTAAGCGACGAGTTATTGAGAACGACGCTCTGATTTGTTCCAGAGGGCATTGGAGCGCCGTTTACTCCCATGGGCATCGGAGCGCCGTTTACTCCCATGCTTAGCGCTCCAGGAGCCCCACCAGCGCCCATGGACCATTCGTATTGACCGTACAGGAGGAAAAAGCCGCAGAATAACAAAATTAAAAGGCTTTTCCACTTGTCCTTTGATATATTTCCGGACCGACGTACGCCGTACGCCCAGATTCCAAATGGCAACAGGATCAAGAGAGGGTATCCGCGCAACAGAAACGAGGGAAGATTTGAAATATTTTGACTGATTATCGCAAGCGCAGTATCAAGCTGTCCCCAATAGACGTATTGAAAGGCAAAATTGACCCCAAAAGCGTAGCTGTATCCTGATGCGAAGATCTTGCCAAAGACGAGCAGGTTGTATGCAACGAGAAGCAGCACTGGGATTGCCGATCCGGCGGCAAGCCACGTAAGAGGCTTTATGATCGTTTTGAGGCTCTTCCTGTTGGAGACCACAAGGTGAGCGATAAGTACTAGGAAGAGAATGCCATTCGTGTACCGTATGCACAAGCTTATGCCTGCAAAAAGACCTGCGAGGAAAAGAGGCGTAGGCCGCGCGTTCTTAAACGATTCAGCGTAGAACAACACAGATAAGGCTACGAATACGAAACCGGCAAAGTCTGACATATAAGGCCGCACAAGCATGCCCAGAAATGCGGCGCTAAATGCCATGAGTATCGTGGCGAAAACGGCCGTTCTCTCTCCGAATTGCCTCTTTGCTAGAATATAGAAGATCGGGAGAAATATGGCAGCTAATATGAGGTTCGTGTACGCGGCGATGCCTAATCTATAGAACCCGGCTAGGATAAACGAATATCCGGGAGTCTTCTCTATTACCCATGTGTTAGAGGCTGTCTTATCCCACTGATTGTAAGACCCCCTCATCCCCGTTGCATTGTTCGTCCCGCCGCCGGTAGGCACGACCCCATTGGGATTACTACCATTGTTCGTTCCGCCGCCGGTAAGCGCGGTCCCGAGGGAAACCGTGTAATTGCTCATCTCGGCATCGGTAAGCGTGAGCTTCCCGTCTGAATACGCCTTCATACCAATATAGTATGCCCTGTCGTCTGGATCCACGAACTTTGTGGGAACGAATGCGGCGCTCAGTAGAAGAACTGCTATTATTAGGATAAGGGCCTTCTCTGAGGTTGAAATCCCCTTTAGTCTTGCTATAAGGCTGTGTGCTCTCTCCAGATCCATAACTAGTTCCCTCTATAATTCCACAACATACCTGCACTAGGTCCAATAACTTCTGATATCAGCAAAAGAGGCCAAATTAATTGTCGATTCTTCTTTCTCGATTTTTTTTAAGCATCAATTGAAATCCGGCAGCATTTCTGGCGCATCGTTTGAACTCAGGTTATCATTAGAAATGACTGATGATCGAACTCATCATCAGAGATACTACAGCACTTAGCGTTCCGTTGACTTTCAAGGTAAATATGAGAGATGTAACGCCACATAGCGCCCCGGTGACGTTTATGAGTTCCAGCCACAATTTACGCCGTCTTTCTTTACTCATCAAGATGCCTCGATTTTTTTGCTTTCTAGTTGATCAATAACATCAACACACCTTGCACTAACAGCTCTTGAATTCGCTCTTCTGCAGGAACGGCGTGTGACCACGCTTCGTTGATAATTTTTTCTTCAGTCATTTTTTCTAAGAAAGGGGGAATGTGGGAGGGAATCCGAAAAGAGGTGAAGAGACCGAGGTATCGCCTCCCATCATACCCTTACTGAATCCTCAAGGAACGACAGGAGTGAGGCAATCTGAAAAAGAGGTATGCCCACTTTGTTCCCGTCGCATCCTTATTGAGTTCCAAGTTCGCCTTCGATTCTGCTCTTCTCGTCCTGAGGAAGTTGATCGAGTATCGTCGTCAGCTTGTCCTTTTGGTCTTGTGGTAGGAGCCGGTACCACGACTCGCGCGCCTGCTGCAGGTTTTCCTGCAACGCTGTTTTCTGGTCTTGCGGTGGCTCGAACCACGATTTAAATTGCTGATAAGACGACGTGGTTGTACATCCCTGCGCGCGGTCGCGCGCCCCTCTGTGCTTTTCGTTCAAGACAGATCCGCCGAACGTTGGCCCGCCTTTATTTGTACACCACGACGAGGTGCCGGAGGTTGCAGTAGTTTCGAGGTCATCGATGCGGGTGTCGTGTGATCCGTCGTTGCATTCCACGTCTGGGCAACCACTACGCCAGCGTTGTCCTCTGATATGATGGCCGAGAGGACAAGACTTGCCACTGTGGCTTGTCTTTTCACGGTGTGTGTTCACCTCCTCAGTTCGTTGCGCATTCACCTCCTTGTTAGCTGCTGTAGGTGCAGCGTGCCCCAGCTTGTGGAGAGGGCACAGCCAAGCGACCGTACGCCTCTCACCAAAGAGCATGGAGAGATGGGTAAATGCCCGGGGGGTAAGAGGGCACATACCGATCCTTCTCACGTGCGGCTCGTTGTTTGAGCGCTGAAGGCACACTACACGTAACCGAGCAAGCTAATAAAGCGAGTATAAGAAAATAATTGACAATGAGTTTCCAACAGTCGTCATCCTCCTTGTCCGCTTGACAGGAGTGTTACGTACCACGGATCCCAGAACGGCCACTTTCGTATACTCCATATGATGTAAAGTGGTGGCATCACGCCACCTCACAAGGAATTCGTTCTTACGACGCTGAAAAAACATCGGTAATAGCGCAGTTAGACGCCCGCAAACACGGTTGAGAAGGATCTGCCTCGCTGTCCTGTCAATAGCTTCGTTTTTAGCTTTTGTATCTGACTAAGCCAAGGCCTACCCCGAGCATTAATCGGCAAGACACGACGAGAAGAGGTTGACCTCACGAATTTTGCATAAAACGAGCGCTTAATCAAACTTGGAAACTAGTTTCCAATACACTATTAATAAGGTAGATCATTAAATGTGCGAAGTGCAGTGACGCGGCCGTGCGTGTATTAGTCTTTTAGTGTTAGTGAAGAGACAGATGTAAGCGCATAGTGCGTTAAGGTAGGAAAAACAATGGAAGCTGCACAAAAGCAACAAGTGGAGTTGTTCATTTTTTTGCTCATTTTGGGAGTCGTAGTTGCAGGCGGCATCGTCGCGCTCGGAGCAAACAAGGCGATACCAGGAACGAGCAATGATTATGTGAGCGTCGTTAGAGCTCCACCGCCTCCGGCTGGACTGACTTCCGAGCAGCAATCTGAGCTACAAAAACTATATGAAGCCCGCTTGAATAGCTTTGTCGCCATTGCAAAAAAGGATGAACGCGTGCAACAACTTCTTGCTGGACCACGATCAGAAATAGTAGGGCTCGCCTTACCAAGCAGCCCAGGTGCCAGCCCAGGTGCCGAAGAAACCGGTGCCCTGCTTTTGAGAGCGGATAGCACGTTTTACAAGATCACCATCGATATAACACATGAGAAGGTTATCTCAGTTGAACAACTCGCGTGCTACGGCCCGGGCTGCACCGATTGATTGCAATAAACATACGAGAATGAGGAGCGTTTATGGAGCGCGGCAGATTTGGCGGAAAGAAGCTCTTCGCCGCCGCTATTTTTATCGCCTCAATTATCGTACTCGCGGTCAAGTTACTAAGCTCGGCGTCTGTGCAAGTCTTCGTTGAAGGGAATACGGCTATAACGAGCCAGGTTCAGGGACTGTTTACCTACACCGACGTACTTGCTCTTGTCCTCTCGTCGATGCTTATGGGTGGCAGCGGCCTATACCTCCTCCTACACGACTCTCTTGGTATGAGGGCGGGAACAGCGCCCCCACAGCCTACGTCTGTTGGGAGCACGATCCTCGAGGAACGGCGACAGCGATGGGAAGAGACTGCGAAAACACTCAAAAAGAATGAGCAGGCGCTCTATAAGGCGATTCTCGATGAGGGGGTTATCAATCAAAGCGAACTCACCGATAAGACCGGTCTTTCGCCATCCGATATTAGCAGAACGCTATACCTGTTGGAAAGCAAGGGCCTTGTCGAGCGCAAGCGGCTTGGCATGGGGAACGTAGTGCTACTTAAATGACGCTCGCTTCCACGCATTTCTGTCAGCGTTCGCTAACGAATCGATAGGTTGTCAATAGGTGGGATGGATCGCTTGCTTCGTTGACAGGCATGTGCGTCAGTTTATAATCTCAGTACCATACCCCAATAAAAAGAATGCTTGTTAGCGCCAAAAAAAGAAAGGGTCATCCCCGTTAATACTGAATGACTTCGTTCTTGGATGCGTTCAACTTCTCTTTGAATTGTCAAACTTATTGAAATGTCTTCGTTCTGCTCTTGAAATGCGCTTTGCACCATTTCACGACCAAGCTAATCACAAGGTCTTGAGACGATATAGATTTTTGCTTCTGTAATTTCTTTAGTCTCTGGTGTGCGGAGCATAGCTCGATGGATCCTTCTTGCGTACGTTTGGGATTGAGATAAAAGAACAGCTTGCCCAAACCCTCGCTGCGTATGTCACATTGATTCTAGCAGGGCCGCATGGGGCAAACGCCGAAAGGGGGGAGCCACCTCTCCGGCAGATCATTGACGTGTTACAGCAGGTGATGTGCACACACGACGCAGAAAAGCTGGCGATTTCTGTGCTTGAAATCTACGAAGACGGTTATAGCGAAGAGCGACCATAAGACTGACGAGATTCGCCGCTATCGATCTGAAATGGAGTTAAACGCTCACGATCCTAAACCCGCAAGTGAACGATACTCCACATTCTGTTCCGATCGATGAAACTCATCATCCTTTCAATTTGCTTGCCCCACGCAGGGTCGCGCGGGATATCCTTAACTGCAGAGAATTGATCGAGCACTGTAATGCGCGCGTCCCACTTCGTCATCTTGCGCGCGTCTTTCAACGCCCATCTGGTCGCCATTTTTTTCACGCCTGTTCGCCGCAACCCCAAGTTGGCGACGAATTTACCTAGCCTCGATTGCGCGTTAAGTACGACTTCCGCGTCCGAAAAGTTGTCCGCCAGTAATGAGAGAAACCGCTTTACCTGCGAATCGTGAAACCAGTCCAACACGCCCCCACATATCAGGAATACCCCGTTTTCGGTGTGCTCGACGTCCGTACACCAACTCGCGTCTAACAACGATTTTGCAATGTACGTTGTCCTGTCAGGTTCGGGCAGCAATTGCCTGCGGACGCTGATAACGTTGGGGAGGTCAAGATCGTACCACTCGATAGAGCCGTTGTCGATGCGGTAAAACGTGGTGTCAAGACCCGCTCCGAGATTAATGACCGACGCTGCGGGGCGTTCCGCGATGTAAGTGCGGGCTTTGTCGTCGAACTGCATTGCTCGCGCAACTATCAAGAGAGTGCCTTCAAAACGCCAGCCCTCATCGATAGCTGAAAAGTCATAATCAATTTGTTCGACAAGCTCAATCGCTTTCGCATCGTTGAAGAT
>Ga0116107_1002334_pt1 | contig 10054 bp, 8 predicted proteins | sample June2015DPH_6_10_FD_88969 | JGI IMG/M metagenome (GOLD analysis project Ga0116107, IMG submission 88969) | Peatland microbial communities from SPRUCE experiment site at the Marcell Experimental Forest, Minnesota, USA - June2015DPH_6_100 | ecosystem: Environmental > Terrestrial > Soil > Wetlands >... | reverse complement strand
TGGCATACTTCACCCCGCGCTCTTCTAGAGCCTCATAAATCTCCGGCTTGGCAAACGCCGCGTCAGCACGAAACACCACCTCTTTTCCGTTCTGTCGCTGTCGCTCAATCTCTGGCAGCAGGATCTCTTCCCAGCCGTCAGCGCTGTGCACATTGCCGGCCCCGCTCTGCGGGATTTGCCACCAGACAGTCTCCCTGACTGTTGAACAGAAACAGCGGATGGTGGCAGACCGACTCGAAATACCCGTTGTAAGCGCTCTGTTCCTGCTCTCCATACACCGGACTCTCACTGCTGTCCATGTCGAGTACCACGCGATGTGGCGAGCCGACACCTTCCGCCTGGGTCACCAGTTCTCGGTTGAGCGTCGCCAAACCGGTCAAGTTCTCCTTCCGCGCCAGCAAGTCCGTCTCGAACCAATACAGCGTAGAGGTCGGCGCTACGGCGCGCTCCCGGACCTTCTCCGAACCCATCAGCCGGAAGGTTGGGTCCGCCGACATCCGCGCCCCGTCGTTCAGATCTTCGCAGCCTGCCAGCCGGCTGTAGACCGATTGCCTCAGCAGGTCGGCCAGCGCGAAGTGGCGGTTGCGTCCCGTGCGCGAATCCACCAGATGCTGCCCGATCAGCTCGCCCAAACCGAACCGTTCGTCCAGCTCCCGAACCAGGATAAGACCGCCATTGGAAGTCACCCGTGATCCCTGAAAAGCGACGCCCAAAAACCTGTTGAACGAGAGTTGAAAGGGCCGACTTTGACTCTCACCCACTGGGTCTCTATGTCCTGAAGGCAGTATTGACGCTGGAACCAGCATGAATATTGGCGTCGGGGCTCAGTATACGGTTAGCTCTAGGATTTGAAAACGGAAATGTGGGTCTCACTATCATGATCGCTGCCGCCAACCGCTCATTACGTGCCTTGAGGAGGGGCGCACCATCTTCCGTACTTACCGGGAAAGCTGACCCAGCCTGGCTCGCCGATAGGAGCGAACTCTTGAAACCGCACAACTGCTGATCTGTACTCGTCAGGCAGGGCCTCTTCCAATCCAAGGCCTTCCTTGCTTCCAGACCGTACCCAACTGGAGTGGAGGGACCTCCCGGAGCCTGGCTCCGGGAGGCCTCTGCCGTGGGGCTAGAATATGAGCTTCAGTGCGAACTGGATGACGCGTGGGGTGTTGGCTTGACCCCCGATGATCCCAAAGCTACCGGGAGCATCTATGTCTGTACTCGGGCCCCCGAAGTCCACCCGGTTGAAGATGTTGAAGAACTCGGCGCGGAACTGCAGATACCTGTTTTCCGAGTGGAGGAAGATATTCTTGAAGACCGAGAAGTCTTCGTCGTAATACGCCGGATTTCTCAGGTTCGGCTGCATGCGCGGACCGTTGCCGAAGGTAAAGGGGGCCGGGTCACTCCAAGGAGTAATGGAAAGATACCGGTCTACGGCAGGATCGAAGTTGCTCATGCTGACCGAACTCCTGCCATTGCCAAGGGCCGGGTTCCAGTTGGGTCGGTTGCCGTAGCCGTTGTCTATGAAAAGATTTGGGCCGCCATAGATGCTAATGGGAGTGCCGGAACTGTAACTCTCGACGGAGTTGAACTGCCAGCCGCCCAGCAGTTGGTTGACCACAGCGTTCGTGTTCGAGAGGAACTTCTTCCCCCGGCCGAAGGGCAGAGCGTAACTCCAGGAGAAAACAAACACGTGGGTCTGGTCCTGGCCAAGCAAAGCCTTTTCTAGTTTCTGATCATAAGTGTTGAGGGAATAGAAACCTCCGGCACCATAGATATCGCCGAAGATATCCCCTCCGACGGCGCCGATGTTCTTGGACAACGTGTAAGCGCCCAAGAACGAAAGACCGTTGGAGTATCTCTTCTGCAAGCGGACCTGCAAGGAGTTGTAAGTGCTGTGCCCGGTGGGCTGGTACATGTCATAGATTGCGGTGTACTGCGGAAAGGGCCGCACCGCCTGCGCTACCGTGGAGTTGAAGCCGGGATAGGGCAAGTGGACGCCCGCGGCTGCGGCGAGGGGGCAGGTTCCCAACCCTATGCAACTAATATTAGCATTGAGCTCGTTGCCCAGGCTGAGCCAACTAGGGTTAAGCTGGTCGAGGCTCTCCATGCCACTCCATAGCCCGGTAGAGTTGGACCCAACGTAGGCGGCGTCAAGCAGGATGTTGGACGGCAACTCGCGCTGGAAATCGACCGTCCAGGATTGGGTCATAGAAGGCTTGTTGGCAGACGGATTGATGTAGGCTACGGCAGCATTGTTGAGCAGGGTCGGATTGAGATCCGGTATAGTGACGTTCGTGGCGGGGAACCCGGAGTCAAGATTGAATGCCGGAGTAATTCCCTGGTCGAGTGAAGTGAACGAGGGAAAGAGGCCGAACCCGTTGTCCCAGAAGCTAGCTACGTTCAAGCGCCCATCGGCGTGCTGCATCCGGAATATACCGTACCCCATCCGCATCACGGTTTTGTTGTTAATTTGATAGGCCAGTCCCGTACGCGGCGCGAAGTCTCTGTAATAGTGGCCGAACAGGTTAAAGGTTCCCGTCCGGCCCGCGCCATTGCCCTGGAAGACCAACGCTCCGGGTAGCCCGCCTGCTGCCGCATTGGGCGCAGTGAGACTAAGGTAAGACATGTTGCCATTCCTTTCCGTAGGGTAGATCGGGAGTTCGTAGCGCAGACCCAGGCTGGCCGTCAACTTGGGGGTTATCTTGATGGAGTCCTCGGCATACACGTCATATGCTTGGCCCGTGAAATAATGCACCGGCGGAAGTATTGAGCGCTCGGCGGAACTGACTTCGCCCAGCAGGAAACTAGCGTAGGAGTTCCCCCATATGCCGAAGTCGGCCGGGTCATTCGGTTGCGAGGTAGAGTCCGAATTGAAGTAGAAGATGCCAGCTGCCAAACGCTTGTCCCCGGTTTCAAACTTTTTCATGGAGTACTCGCCCCCGACCTTGAACTGATGCCTGCCCTTAACCCAGGTCAGGTCGTCGCCCCCGCTCCAGCGCTGGAACAAGGTGGGATCGATGCCGTTGGCGTCGGAGTTCCCCAGATGCTGGTAGCCGGCGGCGCCGCCAGAAAATTCCAACTCCGGGTAGCCAGGCGCATCCGTAGGAATACCAGGGATTTGTAGGACTTGGTTTCCCTGGCGCGGGTCCGTAGACCAGTGAGACCACGTGGGGGTAGTCGAAGAGTATCCGAATCCAGCGTGGTTCAGGAGCGTCGGCGAGATGGTGTAGGTGTGGTTAATCCGGAAATGCCCGGCTACCGTGGGGGTGTTCCGCAAGTCCGGGTTCAGGGGGCCAGTCACAGGTCCGTTGATTTGGCTGTTCCCTCGAACCTCCCATAAAGCCCCCGAGAGGTGCTGCTTCTCAGTGATCGTCTGATCGATCTTGATGCTTACGACGTTTTCATTAGTCGGCTGGAATGAGTGATCCACATAGTTATTTATATACCCCGGGAGTGCGTTTGCCGGGAGCAACGCCGTAGCGCGCAGGGCGACGGCGCTAAGCAGGGACGGAGGAATGACGTTGAGGACGCCATTATAGCTAAACTGCTGGCGGGTTTCGGTATTGCTACACCTATGCTCAGAGGCCGTGCCCCTGTCGCACACGGGGTCAAAAATAGGGTAGGGATAGTCGGAGAAGTCGCCCGCCCGTTCCTGCGCGGTGGGGAGAGTAATCAGACCGGCTGGCGGCAGTCCTCCCCTCAACTTGAAGCCGGAGTAGGCGACGAAGAAGAAGGTTTTTCTTTTGCCGTCGTAGACTTTGGGAATATTCAGCGGTCCGCCGAACGTGAAGCCGTACTCGTTCTGCTGAAGGGCGGGCCTGGTTGCGGAGAAGAATCCCCTGGCGTCGACGTCCCCATTGCGGAGGAAATCAAACGCGTCACCGTGGTATTGACTGGTGCCCGATTTCAGCGTGTAGTTCTCAAGTCCCAGCCCCTGCCCGTACTCTGCCGGATAAAGCATGTTTTGCATCTTGAATTCCTCGACGGCTTCGTAGGGCGGGCTACTCTCGGCGATGAAGCCCGGGGCGTCCATTTGCCCCATGCTGAAGCCATCAATGAGGACGTCCTGCGCCATGCCAGGCGACCCGTTGACATACTTATACCATTGGGTTCCCGTCACCCCGGGGGTGAGGAAGGTGAAACTCTCGATTTGCCGCCGCCCGGACGCGCCGGTGGTGGCGACACCGCCCAGGGAAATCGGCAGATCGAGCATGGCCTGCTCCGGCATGACCGTGCCGATTTCCGCCGAAGTGGTTTGCAGTTCAGCTGCCTGCGCGGTGACGCTCACCGTCTGGGTCACCATGCCGACGGTCAAACTGATGTCGAGAGCGATTACGGTTTCAGTGCTGATGAAGATCGGCTCCTGCGTGAACGCTTTGAAGCCGGCCTTGGTTACGTTGATGCGGTAACGTCCGGGGGCCACACCGGAGACCGAGTAGATACCGTCACTGCTGCTGCCCCCCGTGAGTGCCGTCCCGGTGTCGAGGCTCGTCAGCACCACCGCGGCTTCCGGAATGGCCGCCCCGGATGGATCGGTGACGCGCCCCGTGATGCCTCCGAGATGTGACTGGCACCATCCGACTACGGTGAATAATGCCGCAGCAACAATCAGAAAAAGCAAACGTTGCTTAATTGTGTTCATCATTACTAATAGCCTCCTTAGGTTTGACTTGTCTCCCCGGGGTGGAGGGACAAGCAGAATAGACCCATGACCCACGCTTGGAACCAGTTAGGCATAAGGAATCTCAGAGCTCAGGCACCTCGCGCTGGCGTTGATATGCTTTTATTAATCCTGACGCCAGTTACGAGCCAGACGCTGACCCTCCAAGAGGGCTCCCCCCCCCGCACCGGTTGACTTCGGTTCGGCACGATGAAGTTTCCGAGCCCCTCAGAGACTGTCTTGTACTCACCTCCCGTTTCTTCGTTGGTAACGGTGACGCTTGCACTCGGCACCGCAGCGGCTGAGGCATCAGTGACAACGCCCAGGATTGCTGCCGTATTCCTCTGACCCTGAGCGAAACCCTCTGTCGCACACGGCGCCAGGAGTAAACTCAATACTAGGGCCCAGCTCGAGGCGTCCCGTAAGAAATGTGCCGGACTCTGGTGCATAATATCCTCACCTTTTCTGTCGGCCGCGTGACGCGTCCGCTATATAGCTCTAGTACCTATCACAGGCCATAAATAAATGTCAAGAACTATTTTTGCGTTCGGTGGGATGAATCCGAGGCGGCGGTGACAAACAAATTCTGCGAACAAACAGCACCTTGACATGACGATAGCTATATAGCATATTAGCAGCTCATATGGGTTTACTCTTTTCCGTTTTCGGCATGCTCTGTTTCAGCGCCTTCTACCTCCTTTTGGACCACAGTCAAAAGCGTTGGAAGACTGATCCCATGGGTTTGAACCTGATGATCCTTTCTGCCGGCACCCTTCTCGGTGTGTTGGCCGAGGGAGGCATCCGGCCGGCCCAAGGTCGCCGCGGCGACCGAAGAGTACGGCCGCGCATTCAAGACTTCCTGGGTCAGAGGCGATACTCGCGGACGTGTTCCATGAGTCGGTTGGCAGCATCGACATCGGGAGCCTGCTGGACTTTGTACAGCACGCCACCAGCCAACTGCTGTGTGCCCAACGCTTCTACGAATTCAGCGAAGTCCGCATTGACAATGATGGGAATCGTACCCATTCGCGCCTTCAGGGCCTTCAGTTGGGAGAAGGCTAAAGGATAATGGAGGTCATCGCAAAGATAGATGGCCTTCAACCCGCGAATGGTAGCTACAGCTTCGAGCAGATGTCGGCCATTACCGTGAATGTGCAGAACTCCTCCGTCGAATCGGGCCAGAATCCGCTCGATGGGATCCCGGCCCCACCTCTCAAAATAATCGACCGATGTCATATGATACGGATCCGCACTCTCCGAAATGACGCGCCCCGGTATCCATTCCGCCATGTTGCTGCAGGTGCCGCCTTGGAGGAGCGGGATGTTCTCGAAGAACGTATTTTGCACATCCACGTTGAGGGAATACGCAAACTCGAGCGCCTCGCGGACTTTAGCCGGATTGTCCAGGAGCTCTAGATACGTCCGTGTTGCCCCGAAAAGTTCAAACACAAAATTCAGCCCGTTAATGAGGATAAAGTGGCTGATTCCGAACTTCCCTTCGGCAGACTCCCGGAAGCTTTTGAGCTCTCGAAGATAATACTGGTACCATTCTCCCCTGTAATCGATGGCCAAACGTTCCAGCCCCGCCCACTCCTGCAGAATCGGCGAAACCATGGATGATATCCACCCGTTTTCGGGGTGTGCCATGAACTGAACCTTCCCCCCAACGATGCCGCCGTACAGCCCCTGATCCATTTCGCTCAAATACGCCGACGGGATCGAGTCGTCGCTCACAGTGGCACGCTCCGCCAGCATCCGGTCCCAGAATGTTATGCGTTCTTCTATGTCTGGTCGAGAGGTGTAGCCGTCTGCGTATTTGCGAGCAAATTCGCAGATAGCAATGGTTGGGATCTCCATTCTCGCAAAGACTCTGTCTTGTGGGTGCGCAGAATACAACTCACGCAGGCGCTCGATGCGCAGCGTCGCGTCTTTGCAGTACTCCAGGAAGGAATTCATCGTACCCTCACTCCAGACAAGTCACGGATGCGAGCGTAGGCCGGAAACGAACAGGAATGCGGCCCTGCGCCTCGCTTGTCCACAATCATCACCGGGCGGTAAGTTCACTTTGACTCAGGCTTCGTGTCGACTAGCCCCCAAGCCGGTGGCTTTAGGCTGCTCATGTAAATGCAGAAAGGGTACGGTAACGCCGGCGGTCGTTTAGAATAGCGTTGATGACCCTATCGACGCTCTCGACGTTGACAAAGCAGGCCATCGGGTGGGTGCGGCGCCGGCCCAAGAGCTCAAAGCGAGTGAAGCTCCGCTCAGAAAGGGGCCGCCGACACCCCTACGCAGCCTAGCCCATAGGACACGGTGCACCACACTACCTTTCCTCCTCAACAAACTCAAAGATACGCTCACTCAACCGTAATGACCGTGGGCGCCGGAGGTCCTTCCCGAAGAGATTTGGAATACCGTTGGTGATACTCTTTAAGGAAAGAATCCCGAGCTTGGTTGTAATTGAATCCGAGTCCTGGATTGTTGCGGGCCCACTCGACCTTAATTATCCGAGCTGACTTTGGGAGAATCAAATGGTCGCTCTGAACGGGAATCGATATCCCGTCCACCGTGGCCTTCTGGATAGTCACGAACCAAGGCAAGTGAAGCACTATTCGCTCGGGCGTGGTTTGGTTGAAGGCCGTAAGCAAATCCAGGGTCATTGAAATAGGAAGTCCGCGCGGTTGTACCCGCATTCACAGCTGCGATTCTACCAGGAACCAGCTCGATGGCTCCCGTAAGAAATGTACCGGACTCTGGCGCATAATATCCTCCTTTTTGTAACGCCCGCATGACGCGTTCACTATATAGCTGTCATGCTTACCACAGTACATAAAAGAATGTCAAGAACTACTTTTAGGCTCGGCGAGATGAATCCGAGACGGCGGTGACAAACAAATTCTGCGACCAAACAGCACCTTGACATGACGATAGCTATATAGCATATTGGCAGCTTATATGGGTTTACTCTTTTCCGTTTTCGGCATGCTCTGTTTCAGCGCCTTCTATCTCCTTTTGGACCACAGTCAAAAGCGTTGGAAGACTGATCCCATGGGTTTGAACCTGATGATCCTTTCTGCCGGCACCCTTCTCGGTGTGTTGGCCGACGGAGGCATCCGGCCGGCCCATTCCCCTTTGAAACTGCTCGCCGTGGGGTCCCTGATGGGGCTCGCTGCCGGCTTCGGCTTGCTGGGCATCACACTTTCGGCGCGATGCGGTCTCTCCGTGAACGTGATTAATACGACCGTGAGCCTGACGTTGGCAGTCCCCATTGTGCTATCCTTATCTGAATCCGGATATGGTGGTTTTCGGCGGTGGCGTCAGCCGCTGCTTCCCAGTAATTCAGGAAGTCTTCGATCGGGAATTGTGCCGACGAACCCCGTCGTTCTCACTCCCACCGACACGGATCGCGCAATCCAGTTTCCGGGAGAACGCCGGCGTGGTGGGCGCCGCCATGTTACCGAGGGATCGGATGTCACCATGAGCATATCAACCAAAACGAATATCGCCCAACAGTATCACCAGCAAGTGCAGACCATTCTGGGCCGCATCATAGACACCCAGGTGGCGGTCCTGGAGCAGGCCGCCGCCCTGGTCGCCGACACGATCCAGCGAGACGGCCTCATCTACACCCTTGGCAGTGGCCATTCCCTCATGGTGGCTGCTGAACTCTACTTCCGCGCCGGCGGCATGCCGCACTTTGATGTCATTCATGATCGCACATTTGGCCGTGCGGAACGCCTCTCCGGATACGCTGCGGAACTCCTCGATAGTTACCCTATTGGCCCCAACGATCTACTGATCATCGTTTCCAATTCGGGCCGCAACCCATTGCCGGTAGAAATGGCTACTGAAGCTCGGCAAAGGAGGATCTTCACTGTTGGCATCACCTCGCTGGGGCACTCGAATGCGGTGGAGTCCCGGGCTCCTGGGGGCTTGAGATTGTTCGAGGCCTGTGACCTCGTCATCGACACTTGCGGCTTACCCGGAGATGCCGCCATTGAAATCGCGCCGGGCAATCCTATCCGAGTGTGCCCGACCTCCACCTTGGTAGGCATCTTCATTGTGAACTGCATCAGCGGCATGGCCGCGCAGAAAATCCTCGAGAAAGGGACCAAACCGCCTGTATTTCTGAGCGCCAATCTGGACGGAGCCGACGAGCACAACCGGAAACTCCTCGATTTCATGCGCGCAAGAATTCGCGGGCTTTGAGATTCTATGCAACGGGAAACGCAAGACAAACTACCTGCCTACCGCCGACTTCATGGCTGGGTCCACGACCAGATCATATCAGGAGAGCTGAAGCCCGGCGATGCAGTCGCGTCCGAACGGGAGCTCGCCCGTACCCATGGGGTGAGCCTCATGACCGCGCGGCACGCATTGGAGCAACTGGAACAGGACGGCCTGGTAGAGCGCCGCCCGGGAGCCGGGACCTTTGTCGCGCTTCCGAAGATCCACTTCAACAGGCTGGCCAGCTTTACCGAACAAATGGCAATCCGCAACCTCTCAGCGCGATCACGGGTCCTGCACGCGCGAATCGTGGCAGGCGAACATGAGATGTTAGCGCGTCTGTCGTTACCGACAGGCGGCAAGCTGGTGAAAATCGAGAGACTACGACTCGCCGGCGGCGAGCCCTTCGCCCTGGAAGCTTGTTATCTCCCGGCCGAACGGTTTTCGGGCCTCCTCCAAACGCCGCTCGGGACACGTTCGCTGTATATGACCCTGGAGCGGGATTACGGTGTCCAAATCGGCTATGCGGACGACGAGGTGGACGCCACTGCCACCGATGCGCGGACGTCGGCGCTGTTGAAAGTGCCAGGCGGAGCGCCAGTGTTGCGCATTCGCCAGACCTTGTACTCGATGACAGGCGAAGCTATTGTCTACTCACTCGCCCTCTACCGGTCCGACCGGTACTCCGTGCTGGTCCGCCGGTTCCGAAGAGGGCAGTGATGTGCCGAAAGCGTTACGTCAGATTGCTAATACGCTCCGGGACTACACCCCGACGAAGAGGTTGCCGCAACCCGATGAACGCGCACCCCTTCATCCGGAGTACAAGATGACCGGCGGGTGGCGCAGAACCGCCCACCATTAAGATCGGCGGACCTTCGGCCGCGGAGGGTGTGCAACATGCTGATTCCGCTTGAGGCTGAGGTAGAATCTTTTCATACCTCGGCTGCGGCGTTCTTACGGCCTCAATCATCTTCATTACGTGACCAGCAGCATCCCGCAGGGTCAGCGCTACAATATGCCATCAACTTGGCTAGAGGCCGCGAGCACATTTTTCAGCAACCTGCTAATACTACTACGTTAGGTTATTGTTGACCTCCCACTTGAGAGGTGTTACGCTCCGGTCCATGACCACGAGCGAAATTGAGAAATGCCGAAACCGTTTGGAACAAT
>Ga0116107_1002333_pt1 | contig 10062 bp, 9 predicted proteins | sample June2015DPH_6_10_FD_88969 | JGI IMG/M metagenome (GOLD analysis project Ga0116107, IMG submission 88969) | Peatland microbial communities from SPRUCE experiment site at the Marcell Experimental Forest, Minnesota, USA - June2015DPH_6_100 | ecosystem: Environmental > Terrestrial > Soil > Wetlands >... | reverse complement strand
GGATAGATAACGATTTAAGAGGGAAAATTTTTAAGATAAAAACTCAATATGGGAGGAAATTAAAAAAACTTAAAGAAAAATTTCCCAAAACATATTTACATTACGATTGCGATATAACAGAAAAGCAGAAAATAAATGAAATTTTTAAAAAGAACGGAAAGGAATTGTTTTCTGTTATCCATACAGCTGCGCAAACTTCACATGACTGGGCGCAAAAGGATCCCCCTCTGGATTTCTCCATTAATGCTTTCGCAACATTAGAGCTTTTAGAAGCTTTTAAAAAATATGCTGCCGATGCTACTTTTATTTTTACTTCTACGAATAAGGTATATGGAGATTCAGTTAATTATCTACCCCTAAAAGAGTATAAAAAAAGATATGATATACCGGTCCAGAATAAATATTATCAAGGTATTCCCGAATCTTATTCTATAGATCAGTCAATGCATAGTCTTTTTGGAGTATCAAAAATTTCGGCAGACCTACTAGTACAGGAATACGGAAGATATTTTAATTTAAAAACCGGAGTTTTCAGGCTTGGGGTAGTATCTGGCGGTGGCCAAAGCGCCTCCTTGTATCAAGGATTTTTATCTTACTTGATAGAGCAGCACTTTAAAAGTGATGGAATCTTAGTCGTCGGTTATAAAGGGAAGCAGGTAAGGGATATTATTCATGCAAGAGATGTTATTGCGGCGTTTTACGAATACGCTAGAAAACCAAAGTCTGGAGAGGTCTTTAACATGGGAGGTGGAAGAGGGAACAGCGTGTCGATATTAGAAATATTAGACAAATTAGAGACTTTGGCAGGTAAAAAGGCAAAGATAAATTACATAGATGTCGCACGTAAAGGAGATCACATCTGGTGGATTTCCGACACGGATAAATTTAAAAAAAGTTATCCTTCTTGGAGAATTAATTATACGATAGACGATATAATATCCGATATCTACAAAAGTTATGATTTATCTGGGAAAGTATAAGCTGTTAAAAAATTTTATCTCTGCTTGCGACTATGACTTCTTGTTGAAACAAATTCAACAATCGATCAAGGATAAGAGAAGACTTCTTGTATCCCCGGTCGCATCACAAACGCTTGCAAAAGCTTTTTTTGATAAGGAATTGGAAACTGTTTTAAATAATTTCGATTTTCTAGTCCCTGACAGTCAATGGATTAAAAGGTCGATCAGGTTTCTATATAAAGTGAACTTCAAAAATAGGGTTTATGGCCCTACGCTTATGCTTAAAGTATGTCAATTCTCAGAAGAAAAAGGATACAGAATATTTCTTTACGGAAATACGAAGGAAGTACTGAAAAAATTGGGGAAAAAATTGAGAGTTTTATTCCCTAAAATATTAATTGTAGGATTAATGCCCTCAGTCTTTAGAGATCTAGAGGAAAATGAATTTAAAGACATAAACATGCAGTTAGATTCTATAAAACCAAATATAGTTTTTGTTTGTTTAGGAAGTCCAGCGCAGGAAATATTTGCCTTCAGTCTGGCTAATTCGAGGAGGAAGGACAATAAAGGCATAGTAATTATTCCAGTTGGAGCAGCTTTCGATTTCATATCGGGGGTCAAACCGCAAGCTCCTATCTGGATTCAAGAATCAGGATTTGAATGGTTATTCAGATTAGCTAAAGAGCCTGGGAGGCTTTGGAAAAGATATCTAGTTTACGGAGCCTTATTCGTATGGCTCGTTTTTTATCAAAAGCTACCGCTTTTATCTGGAAGGAAAAATATATTTAGTAAAAAATGAATATAAAAAATCTAACAAATAATCTGTACTACCTAAGTGTTTTATTAGTTCTGCTTCCTCCGTTTTCTCTTTTAATTTCCTCTTCAACAACCCACGTTATCGGAGTCTTTATATGGATTGTTTTATTTATAGTGGTATTTATAGGACTTTTGTTTCGAAACGAGAAACTAAAAGTGAACAATACCTTAATGCTTTTGTTTATGTTGTTTTTTGTGTCGCAGTCCGTATCAGTAATAACAGCAGCTAATATCTCGGCTTTCTCAAGCGCTTATGAAAAAATATTGGCATCAGCAATTTTATTTATTTTATCCCTTTATTTTATCCAAAACGAGAGGGATGTTAAAAAAATAATACTCATTCTGTTTATTGCTACAACAGCAAGTTTTATTCTTCAGGCTCTTATATTTTTTTATCCGGGCATAATTCTATCTGCAGGAAAGTACCTTCTGAATAATACGTACCAAGAATTGGTTGACCTAAATATTAATAGGGGCAGAGTTTATGTGGGGAATTATGATGAGATGCTAATCCCTATAGTCCTTTATTTTTTGATCGAGAGAAAAGAAAAAGTTCTTTTTGGTTTTTTCGCTATTTTAATTTCAGTCTTTTCTTTTATATCGAATTTCAGGACAAGAATCGTTATGCTGGCTTTCAGCATACTCTCCTTCACATTAATTTTTCTCAAAAAAATAAAGAAATTTCTTATATTCTTAATAATTATTCCTATAATATTTTACTTTCTATATTCCTTTTTATATCAAGAGACAGGGTATACCGTAATTGACAGGTTACTTTTAACAAACCCTGGAGATTATGGGGCCATCACCAACAGGGTAAGTAGGTGGGAATATTCCCTAGAAATTGGTCTTTCTTCGCCGGTTTTTGGAGTCGGACTTGGAAATTATTACGATTATTTAAGTCCTGCAGAACAAAAGGTATTTACTACTTCTTCTGAAGTGGAAAACGAGAATGCTTTAGCCGCTCCTTATCCGCATAGCATATTTTTTAATACCTTTGCAGAAACAGGAGCTTTCGGATTTTCAGCCTTAATATTATTACTTGTTTATTTCTTAGAGAAGGATATATCGGTATTAAGAGGGGAAAACGGATTATCCAAGGTTTTTGTAATTTCGTTCTGGACATTGTTTATCTATGGGACAGTTAATCCCACAGACCAAATAGCTTTCCAATCACTTTTCTGGCTTCTTAGAGTTCTTATTATGCGTTCTAACTACAATATAAATTACTGAATATTACTAATAATAAAATTATTATAGTCGAAATTTTGGGTCGAGATATTCAGGTTATTCCCTATCTTTAGGACCTGATCCCCGGCAAAAATAAACTGATTGTCTCTCTCTAAAACTTTTACTTTTGCTGTTAAAACTATATTTTGAATTGTAGATATGTCTTGAGTAAAAATTTGTCCGGTAACATAATTTGGAACAGCTAAAACGTTATTCTCAAGGTGCTTGTCCAAGATTTCAAATACATAATTGCTACCGTCGTAATACTTATCTCCAACGTTTATATTACTATAAAAATAAGGAAAATCCTGGCTATATCCAGCTCTCCAGATAAGAGTAACAGTTTTGTCTATATAGCTATCGGCAAAAGGAGTCTGACTAAGATCAATAACGGTTCCTTCTATTTGTGCAGATGAGAAATTGAAAGTGATAGGGGAACCGGTACTTATATTTGACCTTTGAAATGTAAAAGTTTTTGTTTTTTTATCAAAACTTCCCTCCATTCTTAATGTGAGGAAAATATTAAAATTGCTCGAACTGTTTCCTGTACTTATGGGATAATATCTGACTTTTAGTATCTCTGCGCTCGATCCCCCAAGCAAGCTGGATTGTCTATCGCCGGCCCTCAAAGAGTTAGTAAGCCAGATATCGGGTTTAGAATAATAAGAAGCAGGGTAGTCCACTCTTACTTTGGCATAAAAATACTGGGAGGATGAGAAAAAGTTTTTATATAAAACTGCCACAGCCACAAAAAAAATTATAATTACAAAAACAAGGAGCAAGTAATTTTTTTTGGCAGCCTTTAGTATTCTCTTTGTATTTTTATTCATTCTCAAAAGGAGTAATGTGAGCTTAACTGACTAAGCATCTAAGTGCCATAGTATAATAAAAAAGTGATAAAATCAATGTTATCTAATATGGCCCAAAGACTGATTGCCCTTATCCTAACTGTTTTATTTCTGCCCTTATTAATTGTATTTTATTTTTGCGTAAAACTTACCTCAAGAGGACCTTTTATCTTTGAGCAAAGAAGGATGGGAAAGGATAAGAGGATATTTACAATGTACAAAGTAAGAACAATGGTTTTAAACGCCGAAAGTCTTAAAAAGAAATTAATGAAATTAAATGAGGTAGACGGCCCGGCATTTAAGATAAAAAACGATCCGAGGCTCACCAAATTCGGAAAGGCAGTGTCAAGCATCGGATTAGATGAGCTGCCCCAGCTTATAAATATCATTAAGGGAGAAATGGCATTTGTTGGGCCAAGGCCGTTGCCGGTCGAAGAAGCGTTAAGAATACCGAAAAAATACCAGAAGAGATTTGCAGTCTTGCCCGGAGTGACCTCTTTGTGGGTAATAAAAGGTCAGCACGCGCTTGACTTTGATCAATGGATGAAACTCGATTTAAAATGCATTAATACCAAGTCCAGGATTGCCGATCTAAAAATTTCCTTGGCGACTGCCTTTTTAATACTAAAACTGATATGGAAAAAATTTACCTGAATATTGCCGGATTTAAACTGCTTTTTAAAATCCATCCCAGGGATCAGCGCTTCTATACAGAAAAGTTTATACAGATGCTTAAAACCGATTATTCCGGTTTTATTACAAAAGCTGGAAAAGGAGCCGATTTCACTTTTGACATATATTCCTACGGTTTGGTAGTGCTTAGCGGAGAAGACCTCGCCAAAAAAACTAACAGCTTTAACGTCCGGCTGTTCCATATAAATGAGAAAACACATACTTTAAGAACACATAATCCTCCGGGAAATTTTGATTTCGAATTTATGGTTAATATGGTTCTTAATAAATATCTGTTATCTTCGGCAGACGGTTTTACTATTCACGGTTCCGGAGTAAGCTATAATGACAAAGCGTATATTTTTGAAGGCAGCAACGGCGCTGGAAAGTCTACAACGGCCCAGCTTCTTAATGGTTTGTGCAATATTTTATCGGATGACTCAATCCTTATTAGGAAGATGAACAAAAAATTTTATTTTTTCCAGACTTTGCAGTATGAAAAAAACTATAATTTTGCAAAAAACAAAAAATCCTATCCTATCGATAAAGTTTTCTTTATCAGAAAAGCAAATAAATGCGCTGTCAAAGAAATTAAAAACAAAAATTTCATTTTAAAGAAAATGTTAAAACAGCTATTTACATACCCCGATAAAATAAAAAAACAATTTCCACTGATTGCAGAATTTGTAGACAAAACCGAATTTTACTATTTATATATAAAAAAAGACGAAAAAGTTTTTAAGCAATTTTTCAAAAAGGAGATTCTCAAAATTTGAAATATAAAATCAATAAAGGGTTTATCGTCCAGAAAGTGGGGGACAAGTCAACAATCTTTGACGGAGAAGAATCCGCCCTTTATACGTTCAACAAAACAGGCGCTGTTATTTTTGAAAAGCTAAGACAGGGATGGGATAAGGAAAAGATAGTCGGATTCCTTTCAAAGGCCTATGCAATCAAGGAAAAAACAGCTGGAGCAGATTTTGACCAATTTACAAAGCAGCTGATTAAAGCAAAAATAATTAAAAAGATTTAGATGGCTTCAGTTTTTTGTAAAAAACCCAAAAGACTGAATATAAAACTTCTTTATTAAAAAAAACTAAAATTTTTTTGTAAAGCGGGTAGGGCGATAAGCAGAAAATCATCTGAAACCTTTTTACTCCGCTTCCGATTCTTTCTTCGCCCTTAAAAATATTCATATTGGCAATGTTTTTTTTGATAAAGCGTAGAGCACTCTTATTAGGCCTAATTGCGGACACTGTTTTTTTACTTAGCGGCGTTTGATAGTATCTACTTAGTAAAATAAAACAAGGGTAGATAAAGTTTTGCAGGCTGTACTTTTTTACCGTTTCCGTCAGCTTCTTATAATCTGGCCTGTCGCTTCTGATGATTTTGTCGATAAAATCGTAGCGGTAGGCGCCGCTAAAATTATGGTGAAAAAGGTGCAGACAAAGGTAGATTAAGAGATTAGTTCGAGAGAGTATCGGAAAATCCTCTCCCAGGACTGTGATGCTTCTTCTGTCATCCATAAATTCCTTGGTCAGTGCGTCAATCTTATCCTGGGGATAGAGGGGATTCAATTCACCAAGCTGAGTCATTAAAAAAACAATTTCAAAATGGATGTCAAAAACCACATGAAAACCGTTGAGAGTTTTCATAAACGATATTTCGGACTGTTTATTTTTTAATTTCTGATGTTCTTGGGACAGGCTGTCTTCGACTTTTTTGTATCCAAATTTGCGCAAAATTTTTTTAACTTTGGGAAAATCTTTAGGCTTAATTAAAATATCGCAGTCCGCGTAAAGCCTTTTGGGATGGGCTTTCTCAAAATATAAGTGTAAGGGAAGACCCTTTAAAAAGAGCATCTCGATGTTGTTTTTTTCAAGCATATTTTTTATTCTGACGATTTCCCCAAAATACAGGGTGGACTGGAATAAATAAAGCTGTCCGGGGTTAAACATCTTTCCCCCTCTTTTGACATTTTCGACAATTCCGATAATGTCTTTAGGGTAAACTTTTTTGTCCACAATAGGATTGTGGTCACCTTTGGTCAGCAGGTAATTTTTTCCTTTGTAAATAACCCGGTGGGTAAAATAATGGTCTTTTTCTCGAACCGTAATGATGTCGTTGACTTTTATTTTCAAGAATGTAATTTTCTGCAAATATAAGATATCTTGATCTAAAAGCAAAGGATACATGCTGTCGCCGAAGGTCTTAATTATACGGGGTATCTTTATCAGTTTTCCCATCTTTGTCCCTTATTCTAGCATAAGGGGATGACGTGTAGTAAAATAAGGTTTATCAATGGCGGCCTTTCTCAAAAAGGAAAAAATCAACAAAGTTTTTGCGGTGGCGAAAATCGCCAAAAGGCTTTTAGGTTTTTTGTGGAAGATCGATAAACCTCTTTTTGCCTCAAGCCTGACCGTGGCGGTTATTCCGGCCTTTCTCCCTTTTGCCAATGCCTATATCTATAAACTGGTCATCGATATGATCGTCGGCGCTCTGAATCATTCCCGCTTTAATTTTCAGCTGCTTTATTTCCTGATGGCCCTAAGGCTAATCACCTTTATCATCCAGGAGCTATTCTTTTCCCTCCAGGATTATATCGACTTGATGGTATGGACAAAGCTGCCGGTGGCGCTTTACCGGGTGGTCCTTCTAAAACTTTCAGAGCTTGATCTTCGCTATTTTGAAGACAGCAACTTTAAAGATATGCTTCAGAGAGTCAAAGAAAGTTACACCTGGCGCCCGCTGAATATGATCTCCGCAATTTTTTATACCTTCCAAAGTCTGACCGCGCTTTTACTGGCGGTAGTGATTATTTCAACCTTAAATATTTTCTTAGGTTTTTTTATTATTCTAATTGCTCTGCCGGTTTTCTTAAACCAGACAAAATACGCCAAAACCATCTGGGGCCTTTGGGAAGGGCACTCTCCCTACCGAAAGAAATTCTGGTATATCTCCGATTTGATCCAAAACGGGCAAAGCGTCAAGGAAATGAAGATTTTTCAAACGGCCAGGACTTTCATCGGCGAGCTGGATAAAATCCAGAAAAAATTCGTGTCCGAAAATACCCGCATCGGCAAAAAAAGGTTTTCGACGACCCTGCTTTTTGACATCGGCGGAGTATTTGTCTATTTTGCCATAGAGTTATTCATCATCCTGTCAACCATCGCCGGTAGAATAACCATCGGTAGTCTTACCTATTTTACTTTCGTCGTCGGCAATTTCCAGGCGGCAGTTAACGGCTTATTCCGCAATCTGTCCCAGACATACAATCAGACCTTATATGTTGAAGATATTTTCAAAGTTCTGGATGCCAAGCCTTTGGTTCATTCCCCGAAAAAGGCGGTCAAAGTCAATATCCACAAAAGCCCAACTATCGAATTTAGAAACGTCAGTTTTTCCTACCCTGGATCAAAAAAAGAAGTGTTAAAGAATTTCTCATTGACCATTAAAAGCGGAGAGAAAATTGCTTTGGTCGGCGAGAACGGAGTGGGGAAGACTACGGTGGTTAAATTATTAGCTCGTTTTTATGATGTTACCTCGGGGGAGATACTAGTAAACGGGGTCAACCTCAATCGGCTCAATCTAACAGCGTGGCACAAAAGTCTGGGAGTGATCTTCCAGGATTTTATCAAGTATGAATATAGTTTGCGCGAGAATATCTATTTCGGCAAAACTTTCGAAAAAGAAAATTTCAAAGACATTCTTAAGGCGGCGAAAAAATCCGGCGCGAGTAAAGTCGCCGAATCTTTGGAAAAGGGCTACGAACAGGTTTTGGGAAAAACCTTTGAAGGCGGAGCCGATTTATCGGTGGGAGAATGGCAAAAAGTCGCCTTGGCCAGAGCTTTTTTCCGAAATGCCCCGGTACTTATCCTGGATGAGCCGACGGCGTCGATAGACGCAAAAGCAGAAAATGAGATTTTCGAAAAAGTAGAAAACTTGGGAAAAGATAAAACGGTAATTATCATTTCACACCGCTTCTCAACGGTGAGAAGCGCCGACGAAATTTGCGTCATCGATAAAGGAAGAATAGTTGAAATGGGTAGTCACAACCGACTGATGGAATTAAAAGGAAGATATGAAAAGCTCTTTAACCTGCAGGCAAAACGTTACAGATAGCAGTTTTTACTAATTACCCGAAACCACAAAAGCTGAATAACGGATAGGCCAAAGCCTGTTTAGGGGCAGGTTCCATTATTACAGGACTGAGTAAATCTACAGGAGCCATCACCGGTGTAGCCGCAGATTTGCGTACCCGGTCCGCAACTGGCACTACAGGCGGAGCAGAAGATTGTTCCGCTTGCGGGGCAGGTCGGTGCCGGCGGGGGTGTACCCGCGCAAACCGGAGCAGGTGGTTGAATGCCGAAATTCAGGGTAGCGTTATGAGCTATAGCAGCTGTCGTGATCGTACCGGGGTAAGGGGTTGGATAGGTAATGTTATAGTTTGTTGGTATGGGATTGAGTGCCACAGAATAGGTTCCGTAAGCAAACCCGGTAATGGTGTAAGTGCCGTTGGCCTTATTGGTGTTTCCGCTGGCAATGGTGGTGCCACTTTGATTTTTTAATACAACCGGAACAACCGCGATTTCGTAAGGAGTGTCCGACCCGTCCAAGACACCGTTACCGTTGTAGTCAATATAGACCTGTCCGGTAACAGTGGATGGTACAGGCGTGGGAGTAGGCAAAGGCGTGGGAGTAGGGCAGTTTGTGGTGCAGGCGTTGTTAGTATAAGTGGAATAAGTGCAGTAGACTCCGATATATTGGTATCCGATATGACAGGTGGTAGTGCAGCCGCTCGGAGCGCAGGCCTCTGCTTTTTGCGGGGAAACTAAGAAGCAGAAAGTTCCCAGCAGGAGAAACATCAGAGAAGATAAGAAGCTAATTTTTGTCCTCATTTATTTAATCTTAACACTTAATTTTTTAGAATGTCAATAAATTATCCCTACGGTGTCGGGGTGGGGCCGAATTGGAAGAGGACACCGGTGGTTTGTTTTAAGACCGGTTGGGCGTAGCCAACGGCAGTGGCATCGGTTTTGGGGTCAAAGTTGATGGCGGTCTGGGTGGCAGTAATGCCGGGAAGGGTTGAGAAAGTAAGGATAGCTACGGTTCCGCTGCCGCTGGTTGGTTTCTGACTCGGGTTAATCCCCAAAGCGTAAGAAACCCGGCCGTTGACAGTATCAATCTTTTTCAGAAGGACCACCGGACTAGTTAGGAAGGTACCAGGTTTAATATCCACATTGGTTAAGACTTTCGGGTCGTAGGCAATCTCCAATTGGACGGCGGTAATCTTATTGCTGCCGCTAAAGATTATTACATCAGAAGAATAGCTGTTTACTCCAAGACTAATCGGAGTAGAAAAGGACAGTTTTGTCTGTAGGTAGTTAAGTGCTGCCGGAGCGGGTTTTGGAATAAGCGGAGATTTTACGTTGGGAATGATTAAGGCAATGGCCAAAAGTCCAATGGTTACTACTACTAACAGCAGAATTAGAACTAAGGTTCGGCGGGGCATCATGCCGACATTTTCTTGGGCAGGC
>Ga0116107_1002330_pt1 | contig 10089 bp, 7 predicted proteins | sample June2015DPH_6_10_FD_88969 | JGI IMG/M metagenome (GOLD analysis project Ga0116107, IMG submission 88969) | Peatland microbial communities from SPRUCE experiment site at the Marcell Experimental Forest, Minnesota, USA - June2015DPH_6_100 | ecosystem: Environmental > Terrestrial > Soil > Wetlands >... | reverse complement strand
GATAATAAAATCAAGAACGGTGAACGCGTAGAAATCAGGATCATTCTTGCTCGGGGCAAACCGGCCGCTGATAAGGGTGGATTGTGCAATTTCTTTATCGATGAAATAAACACCGGCATTCGATTTTTGAGGAGGCGGCAAAACAGCGGCAGCCATATCCCCTGCCTTCCAGCCGCCGAAGTACCGGTTGAATTTTTTCACGGCTTCCTCTTTTGTTATGTCTCCGCTTATGGAAAATATAATATTGCCGGGCATGAAAAACCTGTCGTGAAATTTGATCAAATCATCACGTTCAATGCCGGCCACGGATTTAGTTGTGGGATAGCCGCCGCGGGGATCATTAAGGTAGATAAGACGGTAGAATTCCCGAAAAGCCAGTTTCTGCGGATCATCCTTCAGTCTTCTTAATTCTTCGTTCTTCAATCGTTTGGCTAACTCAAATTTTTCCTGTTCGAAAGCGGGATACATAAGGATTTGAGCCAAAAGATCAAGACCATGGTCAAGGTCGTTGTTTAAAATGGAAAAATTAACATGAGCCGATTCCATGGCCATGGCAATGGACGCGGAGGCGGCCATAAAATCGAGTTGACTGTCAATCTGGGCGCTGTTTAATTTTGCCGTTCCGCCTGTTCTCATGACATAAGCGGTTAATTCGGCAACGCCTTCCTGTCCTTTCGGATCATACATGGTTCCGGTTTTAATCAGCGCGTTGACATTGACAAGGGGCAGTTCGTGATCTTCCAGGATATAAAGGACAATGCCGTTTTCCAGAACCACGCGCTGGACCGGCAAAAGATTAAATTGCAGCGGCGGATAGTTAATTTTGTCAGGGGATGTCAATGCGGAATTAGATCCCGCAAAAGCGGGAAGGGCATATCCTGTAATGATGAAAAGCATCAGTATTAAAAAAGAAAAGAATCCGGTGAATGGGTTCATGGTTTTGTTTGTCATATCATTAGGTCCTTAGTCTTTCTTTTTATTTAAAATGGCTATCGTACGGTTTTCTTTGTTCAGATAAAGTTTGGCCGCGTTTTGAATGTCACTCGCTGAAACCCCGTCAATGATTTTTACATAATTGGAGATATAACGGTAATCGCCGAACAATACTTAATAATAAGACAACATTGAGGCGAGTTCGTCATTGGAATCAAGACTCTTAATATATTCCATTTTTAATTGGTTTTTAGCTTTGTTTAACTCGGTATCTGTTACCGGCTCGGATTTGAGCTTTTCCATTTCCCGCAGGATGACGTCTTCCAGTTCGATATTCGTATGGGGATAACGCGGCTGGGCGGAAATCGTGAAAAGGTTGGGATACATGGTCGCCGGTGTGCCGTTGGAAGCGCTGACGCCTTCGGCGATTCCCATTTTTGTTACCATCAAATCATACAACCTGCTGGTTCTGCCTGTTGTCAGGATGGTTGACATGACGTCGAAAACATAGTCGTCATGGGCGGGAGCATTAGGCTTGTGGAATCCTATAATCATCATGGGATTGGCATCGAATGTGACTTCCGCTCTTCTTTCTTCAGTCTGCGCCGCTTCCGGGGGAACTGCTTTTCCCCCGACTCTGCCCGCGGGAATTGAGCCGAAATATTTTTCGATCAATTTTAGCGTGTCTTTCGGCTTGATATCGCCGACAACTGCGATCACAATACTTTCCGGCGCTTTGTATTTCGCGTAAATATTTCTTACCGACGCCGGGCTTAAATACATCATGTCCTGAGTCCAGCCCAGTACGGGCCTTCCGTAGGGATGTGTTTTGTAAGCGGCACTCAGGAATTTTTCGTACAGTTTACCGTCCGGATCGGCTTCCACGCGCTGTCTTCTTTCTTCCATAATAACATCGCGTTCCGAGTAAAACTCGCGAAAAACGGGATGAAGCAGGCGATCCGCTTCAATTCTCGCCCAAAGTTCGATTTTGTTGGCAGGCAGACTGACCTGATAAGTTGTCACATCCTGTCCGGTGGAGGCATTCATATTCAAACCGCCGTTTTTGGTATACAGCCGATCAATTTCATTCGGTATGAAATATTCCCTGCTTTGGTCCTGTAATTTTTTCAAACGGGCGGCAAGCCTCTTGATCATTTCAGGATCAGCCTTTAGGCCTTTTCGCCTTTCTTTATCCAGGGCTGTTCCGGTTCTTTCGATCTGCATGAGCATCTCTTTTTCGACGGGATAATTTTTGGCTCCGATGGTCGTGGTTCCTTTAAACATCATATGTTCCAAAAAATGGGCCGCGCCGCTTTCTCCAACCTCTTCATCAACGGCTCCGACGCGATGCCGGATATACAGAGAAACAGTCGGGCTTAAATGACGTTCCAGCGTCAGCACAGTTAAACCGTTTTTTAGTTTTGTTTTGATGACTTTATTTTCAAGATCAAAGCCGTAACAATGGCCGTACATGAAAACAATAACCGCGAATATAAAGACTGATTTGAAAATATTATTGTTTTTCATCATTATCCGTTCCATCCTGTTTTTTGGGAAATAAGCGGAAGAAAAAATATATGACTCCCACAGTACAAATTAAAATCATAAGACAAGCAGAAAAAAAATACATGATAAATTCAAAGGGATTCTTTACGCCATATGATCCTACTAACGTATTAACGCCTATAATTAAAAAAAACACGGAGAATAACAGAATAACAATATTTTTAATCCATATCAGAGCGTTCATGTAAGGCTGCCAACTTTGTTCTTTAATTATTTTTAAGCTTCTTCTTTAATTCCGCGTAAGCGGAAAAACTGAAATTGTTGTTCCGGCAAGGGAGCAATGAATTGTTATGATATAATGGTTCTCTTTGAATGTCAAAGGGTGAACAGGCCACCGCTTCATCCCACATTTTTGTACCGGGAATAGGAGAATATTCCGCTAGCACCGGCTTGGCGCCGCATTCCCTCACAAAATCAATGCTTTTTTCGACTTCTTCTGCGCTCTGGCCTGGTATACCGCAAAGCAGGTATATGCCTATTTCGCTGGTTTTATAACCGGCGTCTTTTAAATGGCTCACGGCAAGACGAAGCTCTTCGTTCTTCACTTTCCCTCCGGTTTTAATCTGCCTGTTTAAGTCGGATGTTTCAAAACCAAAGCGAATAGTCTTGAATCCGGAATTGTAGAGTAAAACGCTTAGCTCTTTGTTGATTTCCCGCAGATGCAATCCATTGGGACAATGGAACTGGCAGGATAACTTTCTTTTTTTTACTTCTTTGAGCAATGGTATAATCATTTCATGCGGTTTAACAAGCAGTGCGTCGTCATAGAAGCTGAAATTAATAACGCCGGATTCTTTTTGCCAGTATTGTATTTCGTCAGCCACTTTTACCGGATCGCGTTGCTGAAATTTATCTTTAAGAATATGTGAAGAGCAATAGCTGCAGCGATAAGGGCAACCAAGAGAAGTAATTAACGGTAATTGTTCTATTTTACGTATTAAATCGAAAGCAGGGTAGGGCAGCGAATCAAGATTATATTCATCGGGTGTAAATACAGGTTCTTCATTAAATAATTTTTGCAGTAACCGCAGAACTTGTATTTCTCCAGAGCCCGCGATTACATAATCAGCCCCGGAAAAATTAACGGCATGGCTGTAACAGAGCGTCGCGTATTTACCGCCAAGTACAATGGGAACAAAAGGCAGGACTTCTTTTATTATTTTAATTGCCTCAAAAACTCCGGGATACCAGTACGTCATCATAGAAGTTATCAAAACAATATCTGCATCTTCATGTTTCTTGAGCTCGTTCATGAATATTTCCGGCAATATTCCGTAGCGGCAATAATTTCTGTCAATCATTTTCAGAGAATCGGGAGTGGGAATAACCTGCCGGAAGAATTTCCCGTCGCCGTAAGAATGGCGCAACGGTTGCTGGCGGCTTCCTTTGGGCATTGCCGGGTGATAAGGGTCAAGGCAATCGATAAAATGAATCCGGTGGCCGTTTTGGCGCAAAAGTCCGCCTAAATACAACAAGCCAAGAGGTTTTAACCAAAAATCGTATGCCGCGAAATCGTAAATCCAGGGGTTTATCAAAAGAATCTTACTCATCGGTGGTTGTTTATCATAGAGGCCGATTATTTACAAAAGTAATAAAGATTGTAGTTTTCACCCGCAAATTTACGCTGATTGAAGTCCCATTGCTTTTTGACACCGGAGTATGTAGAATGTAAAATATAAAATTCCCGACATATACAGAAACACAAATTAACAGGAGGTAAATTATGAAAAAATTTATGGTTAAGTCGAATTTTTTGCGGGCCGTTCTTTTTATTTTTTTGGGCTTATGTTTTATTCCTCAACTGTCTTATGCGACTGCGCCGAAATCTGTAGACCTGGCTTATGATATGGATACGCAAACATTGTCTGTCACAATAAATCACTACACACTATCCGCCGGTTCGCATTATATTAAATATGTAGAAATCAAGAAAAATGGTGAAGTCAACAGCAAAAACGAGTATGGTTCTCAGCCCAAAGGTCCGATTTTTACTTATACTTATAAGATAGCGGCTGCAAAAGGAGACGTTTTCGAGGTCACAGCTACTTGTAATCTCTGGGGTCATAAAACTTCAACATTAACCATACCGTAATTAAACACGTACTTTCCGGATGTGGAATGAAACAACGCAGGACTTTTCCGGAAGGTCTTTGTGAAGAGAACACTTATAGTAATGGTTGCTGCCGCTCTGGAGAAGGGCAGATTTATGGCGGCTCTGGAATTTCTTAAAAAAGCAAAAGAGTATCGATCCTGAAAGGATAGCCGCGATCGGTTATTGCTTCGGCGGTGTTTTTGTTAAATGCAGGGCAAAACTAACTGCGGAGATCGACTATAAATAATCAATCGATCATGGTCCTCCAGAGTTGATTTTGTACAAAAAACCGGTCAATGGATCACCCCAATTTACAATGCCCTTCCTTATTCTTTGATTAAATTGACTTGATGGGCCTTTTATGTTAGTAATCCCATTGCAACAAAAGTCATTTAAAATATATAGTTATTTATTTTGAGGCCCTAAAAGCGTGAAAAAAACGACTTTAATAAAAATATTTTTAAGGTCTTTTTTTATACATACAACGCTTAATTTTCGGAGAATGCAAAACTTGGGTTTTGCAATGGCTATAATCCCGGTTATTCAGGAATTTCGGTTGCAAAAAAAGGAGTCCCGGCAATTGTTGACCACGCACTTACAGTTGTTTAATACCCATCCCTACTTTTCCGCCCCGATAATCGGATCCATTGTCCGTTTGGAAGAAGAACAGGCCTGCACGGGTGAAGACTGTAATGCCCATGCGATTAAGCAAAGCTTTATGGCATCCTATGCCGCTATAGGCGATATTTTTTTCTGGGGCGCTTTGAGGCCTTTTGCATCGATTTTAGCAGTTATTTTAATATATATGGGATTAATAATTGCTCCGGTTGCTTTCCTATTAGTTTATACACCGGCTCATTTCTGGGTAAGATTGAAGGGTTTTATCGAAGGTTACCGGAGGGGGAAAAATGGATTTGAATTTATCCGCTCTCTGGATTTGCCCGGTATTGCCGTAAAAATTCGCTGGATTTCTTTAATTATATTATCTGGTTTAGTTGTCTGGCTGTCGAGAGATTATGGATATTGGCCCTTTATAAAAGTCTCCGGTGTTATTATGAAATTAACGGCGCTGGCAACCGTTATGCTTTGCTTTTTATTGATTAAAAAAGGTATTTCACAAATGTATGTTATTTATGGAGCTGTTGTGATATTTCTCCTTGCTTCCTGGAAAGGACTTTTGATTTGACCGAAGAAATAAGGACTTTAAGATTAAAAAACAAATTGGGACTTCATGCGCGGGCAGCGGCTACTTTTGTAAAAGTAGCTCTGCAATATAAATCAAAGATTCAGGTAGAACATGAAGGGCAAACTGTTGATGGCGAAAGCATTCTGGATTTACTGACACTGGCTTGTCCCCGGGGTGGAGAGTTAACTGTAAAAGCCAATGGCATCGATGCGCCTGCCGCCGTGGCAGAGTTGGAAAAACTTGTCGAAAATAAATTTGGAGAAGATTAAACGATAAGATGAGCGGTGATCAGACAATGAAAACATTGGTTCTCAAAGGTGTCGGTGTTTCTCCCGGTATTGCTATTGGCAGGTGTTACCGTTTTGACCCGTCAGACAGCCAGGTTTCCTTTTATAAACTGAGCGATACTTCGCTGATTCCCGCGGAAGTTCTCCGCTTTAAAAAAGCCCTAAAAGAATCGGAACAGCAACTGCTGGAGATTCAAAAAAACCTCAAAAAAGAAAAGGTCACCGAACCTATCTATGTTATTGACGTTCATATTCTTATTTTAAGAGACAAAATATTTACCAACCGCACCATTAAATATATACGCAGATTAGGCGTCAATGCGGAATGGGCGTTGCGCATGACGCTGGATCATTACAAACAGATATTTGAGGGCGTTAAAGACACTTACATCAGCAGTCGTATCAGCGATGTTCAGTATGTCGTCCAGAGGATATTGCGTAATCTGTCCGGTGAAAAGAATGAGATCGTATGGGAAGAAGTCTATAACGGCCTGATTATTGTTTCACACGATCTGTCCCCGGCCGATACTGCCCAGATGAAGCTGGATAAAATTTTCGGTTTTGCCACTGACAGCGGCGGCCGGACATCGCACACGGCCATTGTTGCACGGTCTCTGGAATTACCCGCGGTTGTCGGTCTGGACAATATAACCCGTTTTGCTCACACCGGCGATGAAATAATAGTCGATGGCACGTCCGGCCTGGTCGTAATAAATCCCTATAGTGATATGCTCAAAAGATACGAAGAAAAGAAGCGCCATTATGACGCCGCCAAAGACGAGTATCTTAAATATGGAAGACTGCCCGCCGTGACACTTGATAATTATCATGTGCAAATAGGCTGTAACATCGAATTTATTGAAGAGCTTCCCTCGGCAATCATTCATGGCGCGGAAAATATCGGGCTTTACCGCACGGAATTTTTATATATATATCGTGACGATCTACCGACGGAAGAAGACCATTTCAATAATTATAGTCGGGTGGTTACCGATAAAAATTTAGCGTGGTCAACCATTCGTACGTTTGATTTGGGCGGTGACAAATTTTCCAAGTACCAGAAGCAGGGAAAAGAATTGAATCCGCAGATGGGACTCAGAGCCATTCGTTTTTGTTTGAAAGAAGTTGAAATATTCAAGACGCAATTAAGAGCCATCTGGCGTGTCAGCGCTCTGGGAAAAACAAAAATTCTCTTCCCGATGATTTCCAGTGTGGATGAAATAAGAGAAGCGAAGAAGTTGCTGGAAGAAACCCGCCAGGAGCTTCTGGCCCGCGGAGAGAAAGTTGCTTCGGGAATGGAAATAGGCGCGATGATTGAAGTGCCTGCCGCTGCTGTAATTGCCGATAAACTCGCGAAAGAGGTGGATTTCTTCAGCATCGGCACAAATGATTTGATTCAGTATTCCCTGGCTATCGACAGGGCCAACGAACGTTTGACGTATATGTATGAACCTCTGCATCCGGCTGTATTAAGATTAATCAAGAAAGTAGTGGATTCGGCCCGTAAAGCAAATATCCGCACGGCTATGTGCGGAGAAATGGCCGGCGATCCCCTTTGCATACTGATTCTTTTGGGAATGGAACTCGATGAGTTGAGCATGAATCATCTGGCTATTCCGCGCATTAAAAAAATCATAAGGGAATCAACCCTCGAAGAATCAAAATTATTGCTGAAAAAAGCTCTTACTTTTAATACGGCTGCTGAAGTGCGGGCTTATGTGCATGATTATATGGCAAAACGTTTTCCCGATGAATTTCAAATTGAAGAAGATTAGCTTTTGTTATAAAAACCGGATGAAATTTATGGCAACAGTATAATGAGGGCGTAAATCTTTTCACATTGTTTACAAAACAAAAAACTAAAAAGACATACTTTGCATCTTCTTGGTTATTTCCAGCGGAGAACTTTAACAATGAACGAAAATAATGATTTTATCAATCCATATCAGGAAAAAGAATATTATTCCGGAAACCTTTACGATGAGCAGAAATTTTTCCAGTTCCGGTTAGTCAAGACATTCCTTTCACGGGTTTCCCTTGCCGACGAATATATCGAAGCAGTTAAAAAACTTTCCACCGAGGGAGTTGTGGTTTACGCCCTAAACCAGAGAAGTGAACTCAACAGCCTTATCATTTATGAACTCTTTAAACGCAAAGGAATGCCTATTCCCGTATATTGCCACGGAATGGATATGTCCTTCTGGCAGCCTCTGCCGAAAATGCTTAAATTTTTCTGGCATTCTTTTTTGCGCCGTTTGGGAAAAGAACAAAAAGCGTGGATGGGCAAATTAGCTTACATGGAGAGAGTGGTTAGTGAAAGAAAGAGCATCATCATTCATTTAGGTGAATCGGAATTCATTGAAAACAGATCCGCGGAAAGCGCGTTAATAAGCCTGATGAATGTTCAGGGAAAAGTTGATTTCCCCATTTTTATTGTGCCGGTCATGGTTTCTTACGGGCGCAGGCGTGAAAAAGAGGATGAAAGCCTGATTAATATTCTTTTCGGACAAACGGAACACACGGGCGCTATTCGCCGTTTAATTACATTTATACGTTATTCCAGCAGCGCCTTTGTCATTCCCGCGGAACCGATAAAAGTATCTGAATATTTAAATACAAATAAAAGTCTTTCACAGGAAACGGCTGTTCACGAACTGCGTGGAGAATTAATAGACCGTATTGAAAAAGAAAAGAACACAGTGGTCGGACCGGCCTTGAAATCGCGGGATGAACTGATCGGTATGGTTTTAAGCGACGGGTCCATGAAAAAGTATATTGCCGGCTTTGCGGAAAAAGAAAAAAAAGATAAGGCGGTGGTTAAAAAAGAAGCGAGCCGTTATCTTTATGAAATTGCCGCCGATTACAGTGAAATTTTTATAGCCATGTGGCGAAAAGTTCTAACCTGGTTGTTTAACGACATTTACGATGGTTTATCAATTGATCTGGAAGGCATGGCCAAAATAAGAAATATTTCTAAAAAGATGCCTTTTGTGATTGTCCCCTGTCATCGCAGTCACATAGATTATCTTTTGATTCATTACGTATTTTACTTTAACAATATACAGCTTCCTTTCATAGCCGCCGGCAGTAATTTATCTTTTTTCCCCATGGGTTATATTTTCCGCAACTCCGGCGCTTTTTTTCTAAGAAGGAGTTTTAGAGGCAATGAGCTTTATTCCGAAGTATTTACCAGGTATCTGGCGACACTATTGAAAGAAGGGCTTCCTCTGGAATTTTTTATTGAAGGGGGACGCAGCCGGACAGGTAAAATGGTAATGCCCAAGTATGGTCTCCTTTCCATGCTTATTCAGGCCTATCAGGAAAAATATTGTGATAATTTTGCCATGATTCCGGTATATATCGGATATGACCGAGTGATTGAGGAGAAGTCCTATCTTAAAGAACTCTCCGGAGAGACTAAAACTCCGGAAAATACCGCGGAGATCATTAAATCCAGTAAAGTTTTGAGTAAAAAATATGGCCGCGTTTATGTAAATGTCGGCGAACCTATGATTATGAAATCTTATCTGAATGCGCAGGAAAAGCCGATAGAACAAATGGCTATGGATGAACGGCAAAGCCTTTACCGGAAAATCGGCTATGAAATAGTTTTGGAAATCAACAAAGTAGCAGTTATTACCCCGTTTTCTTTGGTTGCCGCCGTTATTTTAAGTCATGACCGCAGAGGAATATCCTACAATGATTTACTGGATATTTTAAATGAATTTTACGAATATCTGTCCGCGAAAAAAGTAAGGTTTGCAGAAACATTTTCTCATCGCGAAAAAGCGATAACAGACGCTCTCAATATTTTTGTACAGCAGGGATTTATCTCAAAAATTGAGGCCGAAGAAGATGAAGACGAAGAGATGCAGGAAGTGGTTTATTCGTTAAAAGAAGAAAAAAGGCTGAATCTGGAATATTATAAAAACAACGTTTTGCATTTCTTCGTGCCTTTATGTTTTGTTGCCACTTCGATGATCAGAAGCAATGAAGATGTGACATCGTCAAACCGGATCATCGGG
>Ga0116107_1002323_pt1 | contig 10112 bp, 10 predicted proteins | sample June2015DPH_6_10_FD_88969 | JGI IMG/M metagenome (GOLD analysis project Ga0116107, IMG submission 88969) | Peatland microbial communities from SPRUCE experiment site at the Marcell Experimental Forest, Minnesota, USA - June2015DPH_6_100 | ecosystem: Environmental > Terrestrial > Soil > Wetlands... | reverse complement strand
ATTCCCAAAGTCCATGGTATTCACCGGAAAGCTGATTTTTCGTCAGGAGAGCTTTTTCCAGAAGTTACTTCATAATGAAACGGCTAACGCTATTCAGCGACGCTTACAATGGGATGGCATCGAGACGGTAATCATGCCGATTCGTGTTTGATAATCATTATCTGCCTGCTCTTCTGCCAGGACTTTTCTAAATGAACTGTTTTTATAAACATATCTTCAATATCTAATCCGGCCGGAAATTAATCATTTATCTTCAGTAAACTTCGGTCCCATCCCGACTTTATAATCCATCTTATCATGAGGGTATGGATTCAGGACTGAAAGTAACATGGCTTTGTCTTCAATCTCATTGCCAAGCCATGTTTGCTCCTGTTCCACGGAAACAATTACCGGCATGCGGTCATGAATAGGCGCGATCAGCTCATTTGCGCCGGTGGTAATGATTACGCAGGTATTAATTTCCTTTTTATCCGGCGATATCCATGTTTCATAAAGACCCGCAAATCCGAAAGGCCGGCCTGACCTCAAGTAATAATACAGCGGCTCTTTTCTTTTGCCTTCTTTCTTCCACTCATAAAATCCGTCAGCAACTATCAGGCAGCGCCTTTTTTTAAAGGCATCCCGAAAGCTTGTTTTTTTATCCACTGTTTCCGCGCGGGCATTAATCAGCTTGCTGGCAATCGAAGGGTCTTTCGACCAGGATGGAATCAGTCCCCATTTGAAACAGACGAATTGATTTTCTCCGTTATGATTGATTATTGCGGGGATTAGTTGATTAGGCGCGATATTCCAGCTCGGCTGGTACTGGCATGATATGTTCCGGATATTGAATTTATTCCGGATATTCTTCAAATCGCTTATCAGTACGAATCTTCCGCACATGTCTTTATCCTGAAATTATAAATTATTACGAATATAACTTTTATCTTTCATCATACTGATTATACCAGATTTTCCGGCAAGCCGCTGAATAATTTAAGAAATATTAAGAAAACTAAACTAATCTTGACAATAGGACAATCGTCCTATATGTAGCGACCATGAAGAAAAGAATAAACATTAGCGCCGTGGAGCAAAAGTTTGCCTCGTTTTTCCGGGAACACAGACGAATGCCCACTTATTCGGAAATGCTTTCTCTTTTGGGCGTCAAAGCCAAAAGCGCCGCCGAGTACTGGATAAAGAAACTGCTGGATAAAGGCGCTCTTGAAAAGGACTCCAAAGGTTTTCTTAAACCGGCGCGTTTGTCTTTCAATCTTCCCCTTGTGGGTCATGTGGCGGCAGGGATCCCCTCCCCAGCGGAGGAAGAACTGCGGGATACCATTTCTTTTGATGAATATCTTATAGGTCATCCGGCATCATCATTTGTTCTTTCCGTTACCGGTGATTCCATGATCGGCGAAGGAATAAAAGAAAAAGATCTGGTTATTGTAGAGCGAGGCAGAGAACCCCAAAACGGGGATATAATTCTTGCGGAAGTGGATGGCAACTGGACCATGAAGTATTTTCGTAAAAAAGGGAAAAAGGTAACACTGGAAGCGGCCAACCCCAAGTATCCGCCAATCACGCCGCGGGAAGAATTACGAATTGCCGGAGTGATTACGGCAGTGGTTCGAAAATATCATAAATAGCGCTGTCGTTTACCTATTATAACTTCTTGTTTATCAGAGCATTCTATGAGCGATCAATTATTCAGTATTCATCTCTGGCCACGGGCTATTGCCCACATTGACGGCGACGCTTTTTTCACTTCCTGCGAAGAAGCAATCCATCCCGAACTCAGAGAGAGGGCGCTGATTACGGGAGGCGAGCGCGGCATTGTCGCCTGCGCCAGCTATCCGGCCAAAAAATCAGGTGTCAAGCGCGGCGTGCCCCTTCACGAAGCGCGGAGGATATGTCCCGGATTAATTATCCTTCCTTCCGATTATGAAACCTATAGCTTGTTTTCACGGCGAATGTTTGGCATCATGCGGCGCTTTACGCCCGATGTGGAAGAATATTCCATTGATGAGGCTTTTGCCGATATTACCGGCATGCGCCGCGCCCTGCGTTCATCTTATGAAGAAATTATCTTAAGGATGAAAAAAGAAATCGAAAGAGAACTGGGCATAACTGTTTCTGTGGGATTGAGCATCACCAAGGTGCTGGCGAAAGTTGCTTCCAAACATCAGAAACCATCCGGCGTGACAATAATAAAAGGAAGAGATATTGCCGGGTATCTCGGCAATCTTCCCGTGGAGAAAATCTGGGGCATCGGCAATGCCACAACCAACTATCTGGCCAAGATGGGCATCCGCTACGCGTTGGAGTTCGCACAGTTGCCGGAAAAGAAAGTGAGAGAAAGATTTACCAAGCCCGGAGTGGAAATCTGGCAGGAACTGCGCGGAGAATCGGTTTATCCCGTAACTGCGGAAGAAAAAAGCTCTTACGCCTCGATCAGCAAAACGAAAACATTCGCGCCGCCGACTTCCGATGCCGGATACCTGTTTGCTCATCTTATACGTAATGTGGAATCCGCGTGTATCAAGGCCAGACGCTATTCGTTAGCGCCGAATAAAATTGTCGTCTTTCTCAAAAAAAATGATTTCGGCACAGTCGGCAATGAGGCAAAACTCTCGCGTCCCTGCGCTTCGCCGCTTGAATTTTCAGGCATCCTTCATGATCTTTTCGATTCCTGCTACTGCCCGCAGGATATTTACCGCGCTACCGGGGTTGTTCTTCTTGATCTGGAGCAGGATGACCTCGTTCAATACTCTCTTTTTGATAATCCCGTGCAGGCGGAAAAAATAAGAGATATCTACAATGCCGCGGATGAACTGGGACGGAAATTCGGCAAGCACACTTTGCATCTGGGCAGTTCTCATCCGATTGACAAACTGGGCAAAGGCCGCCGGGGTGAACCCACGTCCCGCGAACAAACTCAGCTTAAAGACGAGACAAGACGCCGCCATCTGGGCCTGCCGCTGCTGCATATAAAACCTGACTGAATAATCAACTAATATAATATAAAGCCAGTAAACCCAGAGCATAGAGAACAATTTGCAAAACAGAATCAAATCCTAAGCGAAAGTAGCAGCGTTTTGGTCTTAATATGAATGAAACCGCATAGACTCCCATCATTGCTATTCCCAAAACGGCAAATAAAATATCAAGGTGTCCTGCATAAGATAAAATCGGCTTGGCCGCCACCAGATCGGCAAATAGAAATATGATCAGCATAAAGGCATTGCCGCCCATAATATCGCTGATTGCCAGGTGGTTATCACCAATAAATATCGATTCCAGTCCTGTGCTTATTTCAGGTAACGATGACATTAATGCCAGGACGGTGGCTGCAAAAATGCCGCTGTTAATTCCCAAACGATCGGCAATAGCTGAACCTGATTCCTCTAAAACAACTCCGGCAGCCAAAGTGGCAATGCTGGCAACTAAAAAAAACAGAATAATCTGCAGATTTGATTTTTTAGCATAAAATATATGGTTTTCCACTGCCCGGCGTTCGTGATGTTTGCGGCCGGGAGAAGCATCAGGCGCGGTTTGATGAAGTTGAGATTTATTTCTAAATTTATTTATTAAGTACAATCCTATAACCCAGCCGGCAACCAGGACAATAGACAGGGGATTTGTTTTAAATAAAGTGTCTTTAGCCGGAATAAGGGTGGCCAATAAAGCAATAATTGTAAGCACTATAGCAAAAATTGTTTCTAAAGATAAAATGGGTGAACCGGCCAAATATGAAAGAGGTCTTTTTTTATCAACGGCAAAATCAAAGATTACGATAATCAAAGTTTGAATAGCAATACCGCCCAATAAGTTGCCGATAATTACCGGAATGTGACCGTCTAGGGCCGCGCTGTAAGTTATAGCGATTTCAGGCAGACTCCCGCTAATGCCAAGCAGGATTAATCCACCAAGGGCGTCCCCGATTTTAAAACGGGTGTCTAAAGAATCGGTTGTTTTGGTTAAAGTAATCCCGGCCACCCAGGTAACAATTGCTGAAACAATGAAAAAAACGATAAGGAAGAACAATGGAATATTAGCTATATTTGATATCATTGTTTTTGTATATGAAAAATTGCTTTATTAGTAAAGATTAAAATACGAGGGAACGGATTTAACCGGTCAGTGTTTGTTAAGTATAAAATTTATCAGGACAACTTATCCCGGCTGGTGCCTGGATTCGTAAGCGAGCAAATCAATAAACACCTTTAAATCAAAAAGCAGTTGTGATAAATCTATAACGAAAACGAAGTCCGGTTATCAATGCCGACGGCTTATGAAAGATTGGAAAAAGGGTAACGAATATGAAAATTCGCTGTAAGTCGCTGTTATTCTTTTTAGCGGCATTACTGATGATAGTTGGCTGTGCGCATAATAAAACCATGGATGGTTTCAATGCTGCCGAGTGGCTTGAAATCGGCCGTCTGGCCAGTATTGATAATAGCCCGGATAAAGCGCTATTTGCATTTAATAAAGCGATAGAACTCGACCCGAAAGTTGCGGAGGCCTATGTCAATCGTGGACACGTCTATTATTATCTTGGCAATTACAATCAGGCAATCGAAGATTACAATAAATCCATTGAACTTAACCGGCAAGACACAGAAATTTATATAAACCGTGGACGCGCTTATTATTATATCGACAAATATAATCAGGCGATTGCGGATTTCAACAAGGTCATTGAGTCAAATCCGAATCAGGCAGAAGCCCGCTTCAGCCGTGGAGATGCCTATGCTAAACTGGGCAACTTCAATCAGGCCATTGCGGATTTCAACAAGGTCATTGAGTTCAACCCGAAGGATGAGCATGCCTATATGAACAGGGCAAATGCCTATTCTCAACTGGGCAACTTCAATCAGGCCATTGCGGATTATAACAAAGCCATTGAGCTAAACCCGAATTTTGCGCTTGCCTATCTTAGCAGGGGAATTGCCTATAGTGCGCACGGCGATAACAATCAGGCCGCTTCGGATTGGGTAATAGCAGCCAGATTTGGCCTTAAAGAAGCGCAGGATCTTTTAAAAAAGAGAGGGATTGTCTGGTAAATCATTTGCCGTTTTTCTTTTAAAAATAATGTGTGAACTAAATGATTTACTGCCATAAATAGAATTTGACCTTACCACGAGTGTCAAAACTCCCGATAGCTTCTGTTATCAATAAAAATTGGGCTATCTTAAGAATCGAAGATTCTTAAGGAACTATAATTGAAGGTCTCTGCGGCAAGCTCCTCAGACGCTTAGATTCATAAGGAGTGATACCATTCCGTATGCGGTCGCTTATCCGTAAGCAGGCTAAGGTGTTTGCTCGCTTGCGAATTCAAGGATAGGCCGGAATAGATTAACTTATTCCCAAAAGCCCTGTTGTTCCGATTAAGACTTCTGGCCACAACATCTCAAACAGCAATAATTAAACATCTATAAAGAAATTTAATTTAGTGTAATTCCTAATGGTTATATGTTATAATAAATAAAAAAGAGATTCAGGAGGTGAATCAATGTTTGAAGGAATTTTTCAACCGATGCATCTTATCATCATTTTGATTATCGTCCTGATTATCTTCGGACCCGGAAAGCTTCCCGAATTGGGCGGAAGCATCGGTAAGGCGATCAGGGGTTTCAAAAAAGCGATGGAAGAACCGGAGAAGAAACCTGATGAGGTGGCAGAGACCAAAAAAATGGAAGAGCCGGTGAAGAAACCTGATGAGGCGGTAGAAGCTAAAAAAATGGAAGATAAAAAAGATTGAATTATGCAGGACAAGACGAGATGGATCACTGTATGTCAAGTCAAATCAGTCCCGTAACAAATAACATGATAGAATTCTAACTTAAAATGTAATACATTCGGGAGGCAGGTTAATGGATGAGAAAGTAAGCGCGAAACAGCCGAAGGATGGAAAACAAAAGAAAGCCAGACAGTCGAAGAAGACGGTAACTGTAAGAGAACCGGAACGGCTAAGGGAACAGAACGATATAACTATAACTATCCTCTCCGAAATAGCTAATTTCCCTCAAGAAAAAATCATTTATAATCACAGCGAGGATATTTCTATATCCGGCACAAGAATTCAAGGCAATGTTCTTTTGCCCGTCGATACCTATCTTAAAATAGATTTAACATTAAAGAATTCAAAAGAAAACATAACCGTTTTCGGAAAAGTAATATGGAACAAAGCCCTCATTGAGGGTAAGTCTTATGAGGCGGGTGTGGAATTCGTGGATACGCCCGGCGAATCAATAAAAATACTTGGGGATTACATTTTGTCGATAAAAGATTATACAAACCTTAATCCTGTCGGTGTGCCATATTGGATTTTTGCGAAATTCAACAAACCGACATCTGAATAAACGAATCGGATTATTTATAAAACATATATCACCCTTTCTTGAAAAACCTTTTGAGCTCAGATCAGACAAGGTCTTTTGGAATCGCCGTCCCCTCCCCTTTCATCTGTCCGCCATATCTTTATTACCGGCAGTCGGCGATGCCGTTGATTCGGCGATCTCGAATTCACAAGCGAGCAAACACTCAATAATATTGTTCCCTATTTTTGTATTAAGACCGCCGTTAATCAATATTTACTTCTTATAATTCTTATTTTTCCTTTTTAGCATTTTTATGCTATATTACAATTAATAGAAGATGTGTAATTTTTACAATCTAAGAAACATGCCTGTAAATTGAAGGAGGTAGTATTATGAAACAGTTGAGAATATTTTCCGTTATTTCGTATTCTGTCATGATTTCGTATTTATTATTTTTCTCTTTTTCCGGCATCTCTATTGCAGCCGAAACACAAGGAAAAAGCTTAAACGAATGCGTTAGCAGTTGCAAAGACAAAGGGGATGTCTGTATAAATATGACTGCAGATTCAAGACGTTGTACCGCAGTATATCAGGAATGCGTTGATGCCTGCAAGAAGGAAAGCGATTCTTCTTCGTCAGATTCGACAGAAAACAATTCTTCTTCATCAAAGCCGGCGGGAGGCCATTCTTCTTCATCTACTTTAAGGTAATTAAGCGAATTTGTCAGAAAGCATGATAAGAATAATGTCATTCTTGCGGTCGGCGGTGGGTGAAAACATAAGGCAGTTTCTCTGGAATCTTATTCTCATCACTACTGGAAGCTGCATTTGCGCCCTGGCTGTAAATGGAATCCTCATTCCCCGGAAATTTGTCAGCAGCGGCGTAACCGGAATTGCTCTGATCTTTCATTACATAATACCGTATCTTCCTGTGAGCGTCCTTTATTTACTTTTCAATGTTCCGCTGTTCGCCCTGGGATGGAAATATGTAAGCCGCCGGTTTTTTATTTACAGCATTATTGGCACTGCCGTCTTTTCTGCCGCTGTGGAGTGGATTGTTGTCCCCATACAAGTTCAGGATCCGCTTCTATGTTCCCTGCTGGCAGGAATCATTATGGGCGTGGGAATCGGCATCATTCTCCGCTCTGCCGGTTCATCAGGCGGAACGGACATCATTTCCGTCATGGTACAAACCCGATTTTCGATTCGCCTGGGATATACTGTACTGGCCTTCAATAGTATTGTTCTGGCCGCGTCCGCAATGCTCTTTTCTTTAGAAATTGCCCTATACACACTCATCTATATGTACGTTTCTTCCCACATTCTTGATCTTGTCGTTACGGGACTGAGCCAGCGAAAATCCGTGATGATTATTTCTAAGTCGCAGGGAGATATTATCATCAAGATACTTAAGGAATTGAACCATGGAGTTACTGTAATCAAAGGTCAGGGAGGATATTCGGGTGAACCCGAGGATATTATCTACACGGTGATCGCCTTTCGCGATCTGGCAAGCATGAAGAGATTGATTAATAAAATCGATCCCCATGCTTTCGTCGTTTTTAGCGACACAGCCGAAGTCATGGGATATCGGATTGGCAATCAACCTCACTGGTAGAAGTATGTCCATTTTATAACTCTTTTGATTAGCACAAAAATCAATCAGAAGCTCTTTTGCAAAACATCAGCCTCAACAAAAATACATTCTTATCAGCATTCTTTGATGATATTTTCTATAGTATTATGATATAAGAAATTCAATTTTTTGGCATCAGTTTTTATCAGGAGTTTGAATTGCTCGATTCCAGGAACTATTCCCGCATTATAGTTATATTATTAATTGCCGTTTCCTGCGTTGCGTTCGGCCGAATAGCAGGGAATGACTTTATCAATTTTGATGATATCTCATATATTACCGGAAATAATTATATTCAATCAGGATTTAATTCCGAAAGTATCAAATGGGCGTTCACGGCGATAGTTGACGGAAACTGGCATCCATTGACTATGATTTCCCATATGCTGGACTGGAGCCTTTTTGGAGCAAACGCCGCCGGCCATCACCTTGTCAGTCTGCTTCTTCATATAGGCGCTGTTATTTTTTTGTTCCTTTTTTTTAATAAAACAACAAATGGTATCTGGCCTTCCGCTTTTGCCGCCGCTCTTTTTGCCATCCATCCCCTGCGTGTGGAATCGGTCGCCTGGGCAGCCGAACGAAAAGATGTATTAAGCATGTTTTTTGGAATGGCCTGCTTCTATGCATATGCCTTATACGTCGAAAAATCCAAACTCTCACGATATTCTTTATGTCTGATATTATATGCTCTTTCTTTGATGTCCAAACCAATGCTGGTTACCCTGCCTTTTCTACTGATTCTTCTGGATTACTGGCCGCTGGGACGTCTTTGGTCACGGAAAATCGCAACCAGCCCGGCAGACACTGTTGCGGTTTCTCAAATTAAAGGGGGAAAAAAAACAAAATTAAAAAAAGAATCTCTAAAGAAAAATATTTCTCCAGGCAATGACCTGAAATTACCGGAAACCAGAATTGCAGGAATAATTCCTATATGGCAGATATGGGAAAAAGCTCCTTTTTTCTGTCTGACGATCGTATCTTGCGTTATTACCTTATGGGCGCAAAATAAAGGAGGCTCTATTGCTTCCACAGATATTTTTCCATTTTCAACCCGCTTTTCCAACGTAACTGTTTCCTTTACAGCTTATCTGGTAAAAATCTTCTGGCCTGTTAATCTGGCTTTATTTTATCCCTATGAACATTCTATCCCTTTGTGGAAAGTATTAATTTCCGGCATTATAATTATATCAATTACTCTTGCCGTTCTTTATTACATCCGTAAACTGTCGTTTTTATTCGTTGGCTGGTTCTGGTATCTTGGAACACTCATCCCAGTAATAGGTTTGGTTCAGGTCGGCGCGCAGGCAATGGCTGATCGCTATACTTACCTGCCATCCATCGGCATTGCCATCGGGCTTGCCTGGGGTGTGCCGCTTTTGTTTCCGCGCGAATGCAGGCGCAAAAAGATTTTATTACCGGCAGGAATAGCCATTCTGGGTATCCTGGCAATTTTTACCTGGACACAATGCGGTTACTGGAAGAACAGCGTTTCTATTTTTAGCCACACTTTGCAGGTAACAAAGAATAACAATATGATGCATGACAATTTAGGCACCACCCTGTTTGACCAGGGTAATATCCAGGAGGCTATAGACCAGTACAGCGAATCCATCCGCATAGCGCCGGATGATTTCGATGCCTACTTTAACAGAGGATCTGTCTACGCTAGACTTGGACAATACCAACGCGCTTTAGAAGACTTTAATAAAGCCATCAGCCTGAAACCGACGAAAGATGTCAATCTCTTCTACAACAACAGAGGAGTCGCTTACCTTAAACTCGGCCAGTATCAGATGGCTATAGATGACTTCAGTAAGTCCATCGGCCTGAAACCTGACGATGCCGATGCCTACAATAACCGGGCATCTTGTTATTTAATTCTAGGCAACAGAGAGCCTGGCTGTCGTGACGCGCAAAAAGCGTGTTCACTGGGAAATTGTATAACATTGGAAGTTGCTAAAGGCAAGGGAGACTGCCATTAGACAAGTTCTACGTTTAAGGTTCTATGTTTTACATTGAATGTGGAACATTTTAATAAGGAAACTGATACCGTTTATGTTGAATAAAATAAATTTCAGTCCCCAAAAACAGAGACTGATAGTTTATATCGCTTTGGCAGTCGTTACCCTTGCTGTTTTCTGGCAGGTAAATCAATTTGACTTCATCACTTTCGAT
>Ga0116107_1002320_pt1 | contig 10121 bp, 8 predicted proteins | sample June2015DPH_6_10_FD_88969 | JGI IMG/M metagenome (GOLD analysis project Ga0116107, IMG submission 88969) | Peatland microbial communities from SPRUCE experiment site at the Marcell Experimental Forest, Minnesota, USA - June2015DPH_6_100 | ecosystem: Environmental > Terrestrial > Soil > Wetlands >... | reverse complement strand
GTGCGTCCGGTTGAACAGCGATGTACCGTCTGGTGACCGTTTCCTCGACAAAATTCATAGAATCTAATCATCTCCTACAAACTTACCTTTTCGGATGGTGAGATGGCGGGAATACGTTACTGATGGCTGTGTTGAGTCGATTCTCTTTGCGACCCCATTAACACCACGCTTGGGGTCGCGCAGAAAGTTCACTGTTACAAAAGCCCTCTTATCATCAATGATCGTCCTTGGCAGCCGCCGCTAACTCCCGATGACTCGCCTAATCGGAAACTGGCCTTCTTCCGCGCAGGAAAGCGCAAGTGCTTCGTTGACAATCCTGCACTCCCCCCTTAAACTTAGATTTTGTCTTTATAGGGAAAGGTGTGACTGATTGCAATGAGGACGTACGTAGCCAAGGGAGCAGAAGCCGAAGCCCTCAAAACCGGCTCGCAGTGGTTTGTTTTGGACGCTTCCAACCAGGTGCTGGGCCGCCTGGCCACGAAAGCGGCGCGCATTTTAATCGGGAAGGATAAGGCCAGCTTTACTCCCTATCTCGATTCCGGCGATCACCTGGTGATCATTAATGCGGACAAGATTCGCATGACCGGCAACAAGGTCGATCAGAAGATTTATTACTCGCACAGCGGCTATCCCGGCGGATTGAAGGAAGTTCCCGCCAAGCGCATCCGCGAAAGCAAGCCGGACTGGATCGTGCGCGAAGCCATTCTCGGCATGCTGCCGAAGAACAAGTTGCGCGCGCGCCGTGCCAAGAAATTGCGTGTTTACCGCGACGCCGCCGGTTTGACGCGGCACGTGGGGCAGAAGCCGCAACCGATTTCGCTTTGAGTTTGGTCCCGGCGGGGCCGGGGCCCGATTCTGGTTTTCCGCACGTAGGTGTTCCTTTCTAAGTGGTGCCTTAGCAGGGAGCAATCCGGACGTGAAGTCGATGAGATTACGCGGACGAGTCTCGTCCGAACAGGGTTTCGAGGAGGAGCATTGAGTACAGTGGAAACGCCCGTTGTGGGCACAAAGACTTGGTTTCTCGGCACCGGCCGCCGCAAGGAATCCATTGCTCGCGTGTTTCTGCGGGCCGGCACCGGCAAGTTCACGGTGAACGGCCGCGAAGTTGACAAGTATTTTCCGAATCATGCCTGGAGTCATGACGCCACCGAGCCGCTGAAATTCAGCAGCATCGCGGAGCAGGTGGATGTCATGGCCACAGCGAAGGGCGGCGGCGTTGGCGGGCAAGCCGGCGCGGTGCGCATGGGGCTCTCCCGTGCCATCAGCCGCTTCAACCCGGAATTGCGCGCGGCTCTTCGCAAGAACGGTTTTCTGACCCGCGATTCCCGTATGAAGGAACGCAAGAAGTACGGCCAGAAGGGCGCACGCAAGCGCTTCCAGTTCACCAAGCGTTAAAGAACTGGGCGGGCAGAGTTTTCGGCGGAGATTTCTCTGCCAATCGGGCTCTGGGGCCATGGCGCAAGCCGCGGCCCCAAGATCACGGCCGGCAAGGAAGCCGGCAAGAGGCTGTTGCGGAGCACGTCGAGCCCGCCTTCGGGTGGCCAGGCGTGCACGAAAAACAGCCATCTACTTAGGAGGAATAGTGGCGGTAGAAATCACCATGAAGGAGCTGCTGGAGGCCGGCGTTCATTTTGGCCACCAGACGCGTCGTTGGAACCCCAAAATGAAGGAATACATTTTCGGGGAGCGCAACGGCATCCATATCATTGACCTGCAGAAAACCTTGAAAATGTTTCGCGAAGCCAGCCGCTTCGTCAGCGACATCTCCGGGCAAGGTAAAACCGTTTTGTTTGTCGGCACCAAGCGCCAGGCCCAGGAAGCCATCGCCGAAGAGGCCAAGCGCTGCGGTGCGTACTTCGTCAATCACCGCTGGCTGGGCGGCACGCTGACCAATTGGTCCACGCTGCAGAAGTCCATCAAGCGCCTAAAGCTCCTCAAGGCCATGACCGAAGACGGCCGCATGGAGCAGCTCTCCAAGAAAGAGCGCGCGCGTTTGGACCGCGAGATGAAGCACCTGTTCCAGAACCTCGAGGGGATTGAGAACATGGCCCAGCTCCCGGACGCGATGTTCGTCGTCGATTCCAACGCCGAGGAAATTGCCGTCAAGGAAGCGCGCCGCATGGGCATTCCGGTAGTCAGCGTCGTGGACACGAACTGCGACCCGGACATGGTCGATTGGATCATCCCGGGGAACGATGACGCGTTGCGCGCCATCCGCCTGTTCACCACCAAGATTGCCGATTCCGTCGCCGAAGGCCGCACGCTCTACGAGCAGTCCCAGGTCGCCGATCAGAAGCTCGCTGCCGACCAGTCTCACGAGGCGGGCGTGGATTACGTGGACACCAGCGCCTACGAGCAGTACGAAAAGCAGGAAGGTGATTTCGTCGAAGGCACCGAAGCTTTCATCGAAGCCGCTGCCGAAGCCACCGTGCCGCCCGACGAGGAAAAAAGCTAAGAACCGCGCGCGGCTATTCAATTTTAACGGCCCGGCGCTGTGCGCATCGTTCACGCCGGGCCATTCTTCTAACATGCGTCCCCAAATTTTCGCTAACACTGAGAGAAAAGGATGAGTACAACGAAACCTGTCATGGATATTCCAGCTAAGCTTGTGAAGGAACTCAGAGAACTTACGAATGCCGGCTTCAGCGATTGCCGCGCTGCCCTGGTCGAAACCAATGGCGACATCCCCAAAGCCGTGGATGTTCTGCGCAAAAAGGGTCAGGCGGCCGCCGCCAAGAAATCCACGCGCGAAGCCAGCGAGGGCCTCATCGGGCATTACATTCATGCCGGCGGCAAGATCGGCGTGATCGTCGAAATCAACTGCGAAAGCGATTTTGTGGCCCGCACGGAGGCGTTCCAGACTCTTTCCCATGACGTGGCCATGCACATCGCCGCCGTCGATCCCCGCTACGTTCGCCGAGAGGACGTTACGCAAGAGATGCTCGAGCACGAAAAGGAGATTTACACGGCCCAGGCGCGCGCCACCGGCAAGCCCGAGCCCGTTATCCAGAAGATCGTCCAGGGCAAAATGGAAAAGTTCTACGAGGAGACTTGCCTCTATGAACAGCACTACATCAAGGACGAAACTCAGACCATCGGCGAGATGATTGCTCAGGCCATCTCCAAGCTCGGCGAGAACATCACCATCCGCCGGTTTGCCCGCTTCAAGGTCGGAGAAGGCAGCGGAAATGCCGCGGCCGGCCCGCCCGAGCCAGCACCGGTTCCCGTCACCGTGGGTTGATTCTCTAACTCGTCGGTTCACCATTGCCAGCCTGAATCATGGCGAAACGCCCCGCTTCCACGGGGCGTTTTCTTTGGTAGACCGGTGCCGCTCGTCTTCCCATCTCGCAATCCTGGATTTGTGGCCCCAAATCTGCGCCATCGCGCTCGATGTTTGTTACAATCGGCAAGGTTTCCCTCGGATCGGACGGACTCACATGGCACGGAAATCGCCCGCGACAAAAAAATCTCCCAAGAGACGCCCCGCGTACCACCGGATTCTTTTGAAACTCTCCGGCGAATCCATGCAGGGCCCCCAGGGTTTTGGCATCGATGGCCAGACCATCTATAACATCGCCCATGAACTCCGCGAGGTTCACAATCTGGGCGTGCAGGTTGCCATCATGGTGGGTGGCGGCAATATATTTCGCGGCTCCCGTCAAAAAGGCTTTGAGATCGATCGTGCCACCGGCGATTACATGGGCATGCTCGCCACCGTGCTGAACGCGCTGGCCCTGCAGGACGCCCTCGAAAAGAGCGGCGTAAACACCCGCGTCCAGAGCGCCATCGAAATGCACCAGGTCTGCGAACCCTTCATCCGCCGCCGCGCCACGCGCCACCTTGAAAAAGGGCGCGTCGTCATTTTCGCCGCCGGCACCGGCAATCCTTATTTCTCCACAGATACGGCTGCTGCCCTTCGCGCCATGGAAATCAAGGCCGACGTGATCCTGAAAGCCACGCGCGTGGATGGAATCTACGACGCCGACCCGGAGCAAGTCAGCGGCGCCAAGTTTTTTGCGGAAATCAGCTATCGCGATGTTCTGCACCAGAATTTGAAGGTCATGGATGCGACGGCCATCTCCCTTTGCATGGACAATGGCATGCCCATCAAGATCTTCAATCTGCACAAGCCCGGTAACATCCGTCGCGTTGTTCTCGGCGAGCGCGTCGGCTCGACCGTGATGTCGGCGGCGTAGGACCTGTTTTCAGTTCTCAGTTTTGAGTTGTAAGTAAGACGCCCAGAGTGCCAGTGGTCGGGCTCAGTTTTTGACTTATTGACAACGTAAAACTACAAGCTCAAAACTTCGAGAGCTGGGTTTTGCTTGAAACTGATATCTGATTTCTGATAACTGATAACCTGGTTCCACTGGTACGCATTTCACAGAGGACACAAATGACTACGATTTCGAGCACCAAAGAAGCGTTCGCCGCTGCAAAAACGCGCATGGAAAAAGCCGTTGACGATTTTCGCAAGGAGCTGGCCAGCGTGCGCACCGGCCGCGCCAACGCCGCAATTCTCGATCATGTGCGCGTGGATTATCACGGCACGCTCATGCCCGTGAACCAGCTTGGCAACGTCACCGTTCCCGATGCCAGCATGCTGATGATTACACCGTGGGATCCCAGCGCCGTGCCGCTCATCGACAAGGCCATTCGCGCCTCCGACCTCGGCCTCAATCCCGCCACCGACGGCAAGGTCGTGCGCATTCCCATCCCTTCGCCCACGGAGGAGCGCCGCAAAGAGCTCGTCAAGCTCATTCACAAAGCCCTGGAAAATCACCGCACCGCGGTCCGCAACATCCGCCGCGACATCAAGGAAGCCATCGACAAGCTCGAAAAGGACAAGAAGATCAGCCAGGACGAGCAGAAGCGCGCCCTCGAAGAGCTCGAAAAGGTTTCCCACGCCGAAACCCAAAAAATCGAAGAGCTCTCTGCCTCCAAGGAGAAAGAGGTCATGGAGATCAGGTAGGGCGGGCAGCAGCGATCAGATATCAGCGACCAGCGATCAGGAACCAAGAATCCAGCTACGCAAAAGCCTCCTCGATAAGGGGAGGCTTTCTTATTTTGGAGTGCGGTGGCTTGCCGCCGCTTTTGAATCCCTTCACCTTACGACCAACCTGTCATCCTGAGAGCCGCGCCGTTTGCAGCCCGAAGGATCTCACCTGTAACACAATCGCGCCGCGCATTTCTCATCGCTCACGGCGGTTAGCGCAGACCCGCTTCCCGATCGCGCAGCAAGCCAATGTGTCATCCCGACCGGAGAGCCGATGGTCTCTAGCGGCTCGGAGTGGAGGGATCAAGGCTAAATCTCATTCGTTTCCAAACATTGAAGTGATTTGTTTCGCCTCGCGCATTCTTCCCCGCTAACAGTGCTTGGCGCAGAGCTGCTTCCTGATCACTGATATCTGATCGTTGGTCGCTCCAAACTGCTTCATTATTGCTTTGGAGTTGAACTCGCCGCCTTCCCCTCGTCCGCCGCCGGCACTAAGGTGATCATCTGCGCCTGGTCATTCTGCACGGCGCGCACAAACGCGTTGTAATCCATCGCGCGGTCGCCGGGTATTTCCCGCAATAGGAAATTCACGCGCCGCGAAGCCGTCACGGTGTTCGCCGCCGTGCTGTACTTCGAGGAAAATTTCGCATAAACACGATTCACAGAAGTCCCGGCAGGGGGCTGCACCACCGTGCCTGCAGGCAATTTCAGTGTCATCTGCGTGTCCACATCCAGCGGTGTCCCCAATTCGATCGGGTGGGCCGCCTCTCCCGCCGCGGGTTTTGCCGGCGGATCCGGCAATCCAATCTGCGGCAACAGCGCTGGAATGCGCACCGGCTTCTTCGACCAGTCCACGAATTTCGCCTGCGTAATTTCGTACTCAACGGTGAACGGGTCCTTCGTCGCCGTCGGATCCGAAACATTCACACTTGTCACCTGCCCGCGAAACCCATCCGAGATCGCCAGCAGCTCCGCCGCGTCCTTCCATTTCTCCTTCGCCGTCTGGTGAAACGCTTCCCGCAGCACCAACTCGTTGTCCCCCCGCATCGTGTACTTCACTTTTGCGGTGAGTTGGCCCGCCCTGCTAATTGTTGCGTCCACATCCACGTGCTGTGTCGAAACGAAGGGAAGCTTTCCAGCAAACCACGCAAACGGGCGGATATCAAACATATAGTTCACGACAAATGCTTGCCGGTCATGCAGATTTGTAGGAAGTGCCCCGAATGGAGCCACCTCCATCGCGGGAGCGAGCCAAAAATCCTCCCCGCAATGGTCACAATTGGACCAGACTCCATTCCCTACATAACTAGCGGGTGTAAAGATATGCGTCAGAACAGCAGAACTCACGAAGAGGGAAGGTCTGGGCATCTGGTCTGAGAGATTCTGTTCGGCGCCAAAGAGTGCGATTCGCGATTCCCACTCGGAGCCTCGTGTCAGACCAGCCAAAAGAGCAAACTTGTCTTCGGCGGTGCCATAACCGGACTCTAAAACCTGATCGGGGCCGCGGGTCCTGAACCCCGTGGCTCCAAGCGGCAGATCGACTGTCCTGATCTGCGTGGAAACGAAGCTGTACAATGCTCCAAGTTTGGCTTTGCTACTCCTATGCATTTTTGTAAGTTCTGCACTCTTGGGCCTCACGAGTTTGGCGGAATCAGAGGACGGTTCGACCACCTTGCTCATTTGGTTGGACAAATGGAGCCAAGATTCATAAGTGGTTAGCACTAGGTCCGGGCCACCAGCAGACGATGGCTGATTGCCCTGGTCTTTACTATTTCTGTTCCAGCGGTAAACAATACGGGCGGAGTCGCCTTCGCCGGATCTTTCCGTCGAATTTGCGGGGGTGGACGGATCGACTTTCATCTCAACTTCTCTGCGTGCTGGAAGATCGAGCGCGTAGTGCTCTTCCAGCACCTGCCCCGACCGGTCGAACGTATGCTCCAGCCAGAAATCCGGCGCCAACGGATGCTTCGTCGTCGTTGTAATCACGCTATACTCAATTGTGTCGCCTTCCTGCAACCCGAGAATCCGTACGGATTTCACGCGCACATCCTGATACGCCGGATATTTCTCCACTGCTGGATTCGGCGCATCCACCACGGCGCTGGGCAAAAGTTCACTCGTGCCGCCGTTCGCATGGCTGATGCGCACCAGCGGAATCTCCACCCGCTGAAAGGCCCGGTTGTAATCAAAGGTCAGCCGCGCGAACTGGTGTGCCCCCAAAACATTATTGATTTTGACGATGGTGTGGACTTCTTTGCGCGAGTCCGCGTTGCTCTCAAATCGTATATGTGTTTCCAACAGCTGAATCTGGAAGGGAAGCTCCGGCTTGCTGGCGGCTCTCTCCGGCCCGGCCGCTTTTTCCTTGGGTGCTTTCTCTGTCGGCTCGGCAGGCTTCTGCCTGCGTTCCTGCGCGAAGACTGGCCCTAGTGCTACCAGTAGGGCTGTCAGCAACCAGATGAAGCAGAATCGATCGCGTATGGGTGTCACGCTGAAAGTGTAGGAGCCGCCGCGGCACCCGTAAAGCACCGCCTCTCCGCACGTTGCCCTTCAGTCACGGGACCTTTCACCGTCTTACCGTCGCAAAAACCACGAACCGTCCTGCCGAGTGGCTGCGTCTAACAGGATGATAAAATCGTGCCTACGTGTTTCACCGTCGAAATACTAGGGAGAGTTCGGATGAAGAACTATTTGCTGGGGATGCTTCTAGGGATCACACTATCGGCAATCGCGGCACAGGCCAACGATGTCGCCAAGCCCAAAGGGCCAGACGGAGATGGCACCCTGCCCGCCCTCGTCAAAATCGCCGGTGAAGGCGCCATGGACTCCCACGCCTTCGAGTACCTCACCGAACTCAGCGACGAAGTCGGCGCCCGCGTCACCGGCACTCCCAGCGGGCAAAGATCCATCGACTGGGGCCTCGCCAAGATGAATGCCATCGGCCTGCAAAATGTCCACACGGAGAAGTGGTCCATGTGGAAAGGCTGGACGCGCGGCAAGGCCGAAGCGGAATTGCTCGCGCCGATACGCCATCCTTTAACGATTGATGCCATGGGCTGGACCGGTTCCACGCCCGCCAACGGCGTCGAAGCCGAAGTCATCACCGCCAATCTTTTCGACCTCGATGAAGAAATCCGCACCGTCGGCAAATTCCGCGGGAAAATCGTCCTGATGTCGCCGAAAGGCAACCCGAAAAAAGGTTTCGACGCGATCTTTGCCCAGTTCAGCGATTTTCTGCGCGTTGCACATCAGGCCGGCGCTCTTGCCGTGATTGGCGGCCAGGGCGGTTTCAAGGCCGAAGGCATGCACCTCACGCACACGGGAATCCTCGGTTTTGCTGCCGATTTCGCGATCCCCGTGGTGGACATGACCCGCGAAGACGAAAGCCAGCTGGAGCGTTATCTTGACGCGGGCAAAACCGTGCGCATGCGCATGAATGTGCAGAACACCTTCACAAACGGCCCCGTGGAGAGCGCCAACGTCATCGGTGAAATTCCCGGCCGCGAACACCCTGAAGAAATCTTCGTCGTCGGTGCGCATCTCGACTCATGGGACCTGAGCGAGGGCGCCACCGACAACGGCACCGGCTCAACCAGCGTCCTCGCCGCCGCGGACGCCATCGTAAAGTCCGGCTTGCGGCCTCGTCGCACCATCCGCTTCGTACTCTTCGCAGGCGAAGAGCAGGGCCTGCTCGGCTCCCTGGCTTACATCAAACAACATCAAAGCGAAATGAAGAATCATTTGGGCGACATTGTGCTCGACTTTGGTCAAGGCCCTATAAAAGAATTTCAGCTCGGCGGCCGCAGCGACCTTCTTCCTGCGTTTGAGCCGTTCCTCCGTTCGCTTGCCAACATTCGTGAGATTCAGGTCAGCGACAAAGTCGAAATCGGCACAGACACTGCTCCGTTCACCCTCGCCGGTCTGCCCGGAATCAACCTCTATCAGGACTCTCCGGACTATAAGTACACCAATCATTCCGCCGCCGACGCGCTGGAAGCCGTTAAGCCTGACGTACTGGCGCAAAACGCTACCATCCTGGCCTTGACCGCTTTTTGGATTGCCGACCGCCCGGACCGGCTGGCTTCACCCTGGTCCGCCGAGAAAACCGCCAAAATGCTGCGGGACAAAGGAGAGTACGATACCCTGAAATCCTTCGGTCTATGGCCCTTCGGTGATTTGGGGGTCACACCATCCACAACTAATTGATTATAAACATCTTATGTGAAGAAGAGAGCGCCCCAGCCTCTTCTCATTCATGCTGCCTAGGTGGTTGGCTCAGCCGGCCCTGAGCAGCCAGCGGGCCACACCCCGTTTTTCCACAGTTTTCCCCCGCCTCCTGTAGCGAATCTTGTTTGACAGAACCCCCTGCCTTCTCTATACTTTATGTTTTGTCAGGGGTATTTTCCCCGTGCAGTAGGCCATCTTGCTTCTGGGGGATGGTTGGTTGGAAGGGAATTCTTCGGTCCCGGAACAAGTTCGATGGAATGGGACGGAAGAGCGGCCGGAATGGGGCGCCAGCCCCGAAAAGCCGAGTAAGCCTCTCCGATTCGGAACCAAGAGCTGATCGATCGCCTCTTGGAGTGCGTGCGGAGTCTCTTGCTGGTATCTCCGGATTCGCAGTAAACCTTTCAGCATCTTTGTGTGCTCTCGCGAATTGGTCTGTGCGCGACGCGAGAGTTCGGAAATTTGTCTGCGCGCAACGACCGGTGGCTCGCGATATGCCTCGCGATTCGCTGAAGAAAAACGAGGAACGACTGTGCCGACGTTTTCGCAACTGATTCGCCTGGGAAGAGAAGGAATCCACTCGAAGACCAAGTCGCCCGCGCTGATGGGCTGCCCGGAAAAGCGTGGCGTGTGCATTCGCGTGTACACCCAGACGCCGAAGAAACCGAACTCCGCGCTCCGCAAGGTCGCGCGTGTTCGCCTGACCAACGCCATCGAGGTCACCACGTACATCCCCGGCGTCGGCCACAACCTCCAGGAGCACTCCATCGTGCTCGTGCGGGGAGGCCGCGTGAAGGATCTTCCCGGTGTCCGCTACCACGTTGTGCGCGGTACGCTCGATGCGGCCGGCGTGGAAAATCGCAAGCAGGGACGTTCGAAGTACGGCGCCAAACGGCCCAAGGCCGGC
>Ga0116107_1002317_pt1 | contig 10130 bp, 8 predicted proteins | sample June2015DPH_6_10_FD_88969 | JGI IMG/M metagenome (GOLD analysis project Ga0116107, IMG submission 88969) | Peatland microbial communities from SPRUCE experiment site at the Marcell Experimental Forest, Minnesota, USA - June2015DPH_6_100 | ecosystem: Environmental > Terrestrial > Soil > Wetlands >... | reverse complement strand
ATCCGAGTGCAGACGCCGCCTTCAACGTATTCTGGTCCCCGGAGTCAAAAGGCGGGATAAACGTCGTTGGTGCCACGCCGAGCGCCTGTATCATATCGTTCCGCCCCTGTTTGATTGCGTTGTACTGATCTGCGTATGGTCTCCCGTAGAACTCGCTGGCGAACGTCGCACCCACGGGTCGGCCCCCTGGGCCTAGGCTCTCACCGACCTCATGGTAAGGTCCTGCTGGGCCCACGACCTGCGGCACGCCTGCCTCCGCACTCGACGCGGAACAGTTAGGGGGGCCGTTGTCCGCGTAATCATAGTGGTTATAGCCGTGTTGTGCGAACTCGAATAGCGGGTTGTGGACTATCGACAGCAAATAATTGGTGACCGACGTATCCTGGAGCATCTCATTTCCTGTGCCGCACGGGTTCGCGTGCGGGATGATCGCAAGCGTCACCGGCACGTTCTCCTCAATGTGAACTTGATCGACAGCCTCCAATGCGCTCAGATTCCCGAAGTAGACATCATCGTCTCGAAACACGACGTACTTCTTCGCAGTACTTGTTGAAGTCACACCCGCGGGAATGACCGGCGCATTGACACTGGCGGCGGTAGGTGTGGAACTGTTAATGAAACCTGAGCTTGTCTGCTCCGTTGCAGAGACGTTCACGAGCGCGGCGAATAGCATCGTCAGCACAAGGATCGCGATAAATATAGAAGGAAGTTTACATGGATTCAAGATGATCGCCTAACCGTTTGCGACGCTGAGGATGCAAAAGGAAGCGATAAGGCTTCCGGTTTTGCTCGCACACGTGAGCGTTAATCGCAGCGGTACGCACGGGTTATTATCTGCCGTATGTGCAACTGCCGCATATGCAACTGTTTGCACGCACATTCAGCGCCCCACGCGCCAACCAGTCGCACACCTCCCGATTACTTGACTGCAGCGTGAGTTTCCTCGAGGCGATCGACCAAAGCGGGCACGGTTTTTGGTAAGCCTAACCCGCTTTTGTTGGAGGGCGAGGCCGCTAAGTACAGCCCACCAGAAGGCCGTTGTCGGCGATAGGATGTATGCTGACCGGCAGATGGCACAAAACGTGGAAAGCGATTTTATTTGTGTGTCAGGCGGCGAAACAGCGCGCGAGCAGATCGACGAACTGCGTGCCGAAGAGTCCCAGTCGCTCATCGCGAAGGATCTTGGAGAGCTGCTAACGTGAGCGATTGGAAAAACCGACCCGTGTCGCCGCCTGAAGGCAGCGTGCGTGAACGGAAACGACATAGATAAGAACGTCGCGATTTTCTCTCTCAGCGTGCGCGTCGAATGCCCATTTTCAGATGAGCCGGCACCTTCGTTCACGCTGATCTCAACAAAACAATTTTAATATGGGGGCAGCACGGTGTGATAGTAGATTAGGAGGGTTATGAAGGTCGCCATTATACCGCCGGCGGGCAAAACTGGAGAGTGGACGCTAAACAGACACCTGATACCTGGCTTGCGAGCGCGAGACATCGATGTGAAAGTATTGCACCATTTTGCATTAAACCGCCCAAACGCAAGAGTTTTTTTGGGCAGTTTGCTATTGAAGCGTCTGATAAAAGATGGGTCGATCTCTCTCATACATAATGTAGATAACCTCGGACCATTTCTCTTTCGGCACCAGGACCTACCAGCAAAAAAAGTACTCACCGTTCACGATATTGCGCCAGTTATGCTGCCAGCATGCTATAAGCGAGTCGTGCCCGATCGCATACTGCGGTTTGACTTTGCGGTCGTGCTCCCAAAGCTGATTGAAAACTGTGATTTAACCATAGTAGTCAGCCATTCTACGATGAAAGATTTGGTCGCGAAATTTGGAGTTCGCAAAGAAAAGCTTCAGGTTATTCATTTAGGTGTCGACACATCTTTTTTTCATCCGCATAGCGACTACAGTCACGTTATGCGTAAATACAACTTGCGACGTAGTTATTTGCTCTACGTTGGTGACGACAGCCCGAGAAAGAACTTAAAAACCCTCATTAGAGCGTACGTGAGCGTTTTTCAAGAGATACCTAACGATTTGGTGTTGATTGGACCGATTAACGAGAACAAAATAAGAGCGTACATTAATTCAAGCGGCCTTCCGAGCCACGTCAAAAAGGAAGCGCGGAGAAGGATAATTCTGCCTGGATACGTAGCGTATGATGACTTGCCACATATTTACAGCGCCGCAACTGCTTTGATCTTCCCGTCATTGTATGAAGGGTTTGGACTCCCGCCTCTTGAAGCTATGGCGTGCGACTGTGCGGTCGTGCTCTCTAACAACAGTTCGCTGACGGAGGTTACAGGGGAAGCGGCGCTTTACATAGATAGTCCCTTGAGCTACGATGATATCTCACGAAATGTTCTCGAGATTGTGCATAACGAAAGCTTACGCGAACGTTTAAGATCTCTCGGTCACACACAGGCGCGTAAATTCAGGTGGGAATCAACCGTACAAAAGACCATAAACGCATACGATTCCATTCTATAGTCAAAAAGAGTAAGGAAACTTCGTGAATCGAGAGGAGTGCGCGACGTTGAAAGAGAGAGTCATATTAGCCAATACGCATTCTTTTTCTTCTTTTTTACCCGACTTCCGAGTACAAGAAGAGATCAACGAGCTTCCTTATGGTGGGGGGTGGCACATACGACTCGCTCAACAGATCGCAAAGAGCACGGACAGATACGATCTAGAGTGTTGGAGCATCGAAAAGCGGTTGGATAAAGAATTTGTAATTAATGACGACGACATACTTTATCGATTCTTCCCCGCACAATGTGTGGGATCTGGTCGAATCAACCTCGGCGAGGTCTCCTGGCCATTATTGCGGGAATTGCGCGTCGAAGTGAAGAAACAGCATTCGCTTGTACACTTGCACACGGCATTCACGTGGACAACTGTTTTTGCATCTATCTTCATCAAAGAAACTCCGATATTAGTTCAATGCCACGAAGACAGATCGCTCCTGCAGCTCTTTTTGGAAACTCCAGAAAGGAAACGATACAATTATTTAGCGTCTTACTTGCTAAAAGGATTCTTTTTCGAAAGAGCCTTAAAAAAACGCGTCGACTGTTTCCTTGTTCTCAATAAGCCTACTGAAAGATACTTTTCACGCTTGGCTGGAGCAGAAAAAGTCCACATATCGACAATGGGAATCGATTTCTCTGTGTATAGGAGAATTGACAAGAACAGGGCCAGAGACGACTTAGGGTTAGATTCCAGCAAAAAGTACGTATTGTGCGTCGCTGCGATGGTCGAGAGGAAAGGGTTGGACTATCTGATTCGGTCCATGCCACCCATACGCGAGAGACTGCCCGATACCGAACTGCTTTTGGTTGGAGAAGGATACTATAAAAAGCACCTTCAACTTTTAGCCCAGAAGCTTCACATTCAGGAGAAGATTCATTTCATTCCAGCAACAGATTCTGAACCCAGGGTTCCCGATGAGAAATTGCCACTTTACTATAACGCAGCAGATGTGTTTGTTCTTCCGTCTCTGATTGAAGGACTAGGGGTTGTGGGGATCGAGGCAATGGCGTGCGGAACACCGTTTATCGGAACCAACGTCGAAGGGATACCGAGTCTGGTCGAGCAGTTTGAAGCAGGCGTGCTGATCCCGCCGAGGGATTCAAATGCAATTGCGAGCGCAGTAGTCAAGGTTCTTGAGAACGGTGCACCGTTTCGTGTAAACAGAGAACGCGCGAAAACCTACTACGATTGGCACAACGTCGCAAAGAAAAATATCGATGTTTATAATGCTCTTTTTAATAGATACTACGGCGGCGGCGAATAAGCGCAGCATGAAACTAGATCAGCAACGTGCGCGGTTATTTACGACAAAGAAGCGTTTTTATTCGCTGACTTTCTTTCTATGTACCTTAGATTCATATTTGATGACAGATCTCAGGATGGGGATCATGTTCACTTGTCCCCCAAAGTTATAGCGAGACGTGAGCTCATTTTGATAGCGTGATTAAATTATATTAGCTCAGCGGTCCTAACACGAGTAAGGAGGCTGATTGGGCTGGGGACGTCATTTATAACTTTTTCACGCACAGAATAGGCGCTTGAAAGGAATATTACGATGAAGAGTATAGCACAAGTTTTATTAGCCGGTCTTTTTGTAACTTAAGTCATAGAGAGCATTAGACTCGAAACGTGATTATAGCAGTCACTTTTGTTAGCTATTTATGTGGCAATAATCTACCCCTATGAGTGCAAGACACTGAATACCTGGAGTTGTTAACGACCTTAAGAATCAGCCGGTGACCAATGAGAGATAAGGGTGGGCAGAGGACGAAAGCGATAATTCTCGCAGCCGGTAGGTCAACCAGACTTCGACCGCTGACCGAAGAGGTGCCCAAATGCTTGTTATGCCTCAATGATGAAACCATCCTCGATTATCAGATGCGCCGTTTAGCAAAACTGGGGATCAAATGCGCCCTGGTAGTTGCAGGTTATAAGCGTGGTTTAATACAGAAGCACATAGAGGAGTCGGACTATAATCTGCCGGTCACTATCGTCGATAACAAATTGTTTTATGAAACCGACAACGCATATAGCTTGTCACTCGCCTTGGAACACGTCGATCCCGCTGTGGACGCTGTCCTCGTCTTGGATGGCGATATATTGTTTGAGTTTGAGTTACTGAGAAGGTTAGTCCAGTCACCACACGACAACGCCTGCATCGTCGAAAATGGAAAAAAAATAGAGCCTGAAGATTGCAAGATCGTAGTGAAAAATGGTTCCGCCGCGAGCATCGGTAAGTCAGTTCCGGGCAACACCGTGTACACGAGTATGATTAAGATGAGTAATGAGCTCTTAACCGAATTCAAACAAGCGCTAAAAGAGCCGAGAGCGAAACTTGAATGGTATTCCGAACCGCTGAATAGACTTCTCCTTAAATTTCCCTCCGCAGTACACGTCCTTTATACAAATGGGATGCTCCGCTGTGAAATAGACACGTATGATGATCTAATTCAAGCACGACTTATTCGCCAAAGAATCACACAGCTTGAGCACGGAACGCATGAGATATGACGTAGTTATATTTGGTGGCGGAGCGACAGGTACCGCCACTTTTCGAGATTTATCGATGAGGGGCTTCTCAGCAGCTCTCATCGAAAAACGAACTATAGCGAGCGGCACGACTTCATCTTCCCATCAAAACTTGCTAGGCGGGATGCGGTACGTTTTGAAAGATCCAGTAGTTGCGCAAGAATGCGCCGAAGAGAACGAAATCATTTCTAATATCGCTCCAGAAGTAGTCGGAGATGTGCTGAATTACTTCGTCGGGGTGACTAGCGAATATGCACTATCTGCGTTGCAGGCAGCCAAAAAGCTGCACATTCAAGCGAAAGAAGTTGATATTGATGAAGTACTTAAGGAGATTCCTGAATTAAACAGAGATCTGAACGTTGCTGTGGAAACGGCCGATAAGAACATAAATGCACAGCGATTTTGTTGGCTGAACTGTTATTCTGCAAAGCAAAATGGAGGCAGTCTGTTCGAGAGCCAAGAGCTTCGGTCGATACACGAAGTTGAACAGGAATTCGTAATATCTACCAGCTTAGGCAAATTGAAGACCAACTACGTAATTAACGCAACCGGCCCGTGGGTAAATACCGTAGCGAGTATGGTTGACGCGACCATTCCCTTAACCTACAGCCAAGGAACCATTATCGTTCAAAAGGCGCTCTGCTCACGAGGTATCCAGCATTTGCGCGAGCCGTCGGATGCAGATGCGTACATTGTGCACAATGGGTATGGCTGGCTGGGCACGACTTCGACAACAATCCAAAGACCGGAAGACGCACATCCTGAACCTTGGGCTGACACGTATCTAAAAAATGAATTCGCTCACATCCTTCCAAATGTAAAGCGCCGCCCTACGCTGCGCATGTTCACTGGTGTGAGGGCACTCGCCGACGGCGATCACGGCGCGGTCGAGTTAGGTCGGCACGACGCAGACGGACGCTTGAAGTCGCGTGATTTTAAGGTGATCGAGGATCCGAGCAACATGTTCCATATTATTGGGGGAAAGCTAACGACGGCGAGATTAATGGCAGAAAAAATAGCAGACGCTGTTTGTCAAAAGGCGCACTGTAACGCCCGCTGCAGAACGTCAAAAGAGTCCCTAAATGCCGATTAGACCCATCGTGCGACATCAAATGGCGTTTTTATGACCGGACAGTGCACAAGCTTTTAGCCGAGAATGGCAGCCACGAGGGGGCTGTGTCAACGAAGGTCATCGGCGAGAACGAACAGTTATAAATCGCAGTCAATCATAAATCGACGATGCGAAAATGACAGTGCAGGTTTGCGCAGCAACAGTCGCTTACAACGATCCAAAAGAACTTGCGCGTCTGCTCTCGTCACTCACGAATCAAGGGCCGGCTTTACGAGGGCTCATCGTTATCGATAACTCAGATCATAGATACTTAGCAGAAAACAAGAGAGTATTCGACACGCACGCTACACAATACCCATTTACCTATTACCACCTAACTAAAAGCAACGTGGGCTCTGCCGGCGGCTTTCACCACGGTATGAAGGTTGCCCACGAGAATGGTTTCGATTGGCTATGGCCTGTAGATCAGGACGGGGTTGCATCGGATCTCTGTCTGACCGAGTTGCTGAAGCACGCTGATGCCGGCGACATTCTTTGTCCCAAAAAGGTCGATATAGACCGGCCTTGGGTGGTTTTTACGCGCGAACGGTTGAAGAAAAACTTTTTTGGACATCTGCGTCCCTTTCGGAGTGCGGACATGTCCCAGATAGACGCTTTTGGCACACACGGGGTTCTCATTTCAAAGAAAGTCATGGACTCGATCGGGTATTATGACGCTTGCCATTTCTTCGTCGGTTTTGAAGATTATGATTACGCACGTCGCGCGCTGCCAGCGAAAATTGCCATCATAGCAGTCGACGCAGCCGAAGTCCGACACCCAGACCTTCGGCGCAAAAAAGCGTTGCAAGAGTCCCCACTTGGACCTAGAGACGAATCGAAGCTTGGTGCCGTTATCAACAAGCTTCGTCCAGAACATTTAGGTTACGTGATCCATCCCAGTCACGGTAACCAGTGTTGCTCGAAGAATAGATACTTGCTGACCTTTTCATGGCTCTATTTTGTCACCGAAAGCTTATCAAGATGGCAATTTGCGATCGCGTTTGTATACTCGCTCTGTGCGCTATTCATCAAATTCGCCATGGAACGCGAAATATGCGTGAAAAAAACGCTGGATGCCTACGTGAAATGCCTCGTATCGAACCTAAGAAACGAATGGCCTTACGGGTGCGTTGAAGAATTCTGCCGGCGCATTCTTGAATGAAGTGCGCCCCGCATCGGCGCGGTCAACCAGCCGCCCTACATGTTTACCTTGCTAGCAGCAATTCGCGAAGAGCTGGATCCTTTCGCCAACGTTTCGATTCAAACCACCGAAGGTAGCGTCTACACAAGAATGAAGATGAGTGGAAGCTTGGTGCGGAGAACAGAGATCATAACCATTATATGGCAAAACGAAAAAAGGCAACTTGTGAATTCTACAGCTCTAACGAGCAAAAAAATGAAATTAGCCATTTTGATGCACTATTTCTTGCTCAAAAGGCCTCAGTTTCAAAAGATGATCGAACGAGCAGCGGAAGGTAACGATTGGCACGCGATTGTTGCTGCGCGCTGCCGATGACAAAGCGGCTGCCATTAGGAACGCGCTACAGCGTGCGCAGAAGACTATGTGCGAGAGTTTTATGGACAAAGCGGCCTTGCGATTGCATCGATTCGCCACGATGGGATGTGGCCGTGTATCCAACGGATGGTGATGTGTGTTTGAAAGGACAGCGTAACGTCCGGTGCAGAACGTGAAAAGAGGCGCTTGATGCCGATTAGACCTCCGCTCGACAATGGAGCTTTTTTGGAATATGAATAGTTGTTACTTGAAACTCAAGCACGCTCTTGCGAACGTCACTTTCAACATTGAGTATTTTGCCTCAGGATTTTTCCATAAAGATTCGAATATATGGATTTTTGGGGCCCCACTCGGCCAGAAATTTGCAGACAATTCCAAATACCTCTTTCTTTATGTAACCAAGAACCATCCCGATATTACCTGCGTTTGGTTATCGCGCAATACGGATGTCATCGAAAAGCTGAGGGAGAACGGATATTGTGCGTATCATGTAAGCAGTCTAGAAGGTATTTTGCACTCATTACGGGCCGGATGCATAATCGTTTCAACTTCGTTGTGGGACGTCAATCGAAGCCTTATCAGAGGAGCAAAAGTAGTGCAACTCTGGCACGGCACCCCACTGAAGAAACTGCTTGTAACCAGCAAATACCGCTTTAGAAATCATAAACTCATGTGGCGTTTCTGGCTGTTCCTGAGGAGCCTAATGGCTAGCATATTTGGCTTTGAGGCTGAACACTATGATCTTACCATCGCGACGTCCCAGGAGTCAAGAAAAACGATGTTATCCGCCTTCGACGAGCTTCCAGCTTTTCGATCTAATATGAATGTAGTTGTTACGGGGTATCCACGAAATGACGTATTGCTCGACGCATGGTGGTCCGATGATAACTGCCCGTATCTTGAGAATATAAAGAGTACAGTTGATTTTACGTTTGTGGTTTGTTACCTGCCAACGTGGCGGCGCCAAGACATTAGTCGAAAGCAAGATCTGCTTTTTGATTACGGATTCGATATTGACGAAGTAGAAGCATTGCTGACGCGGATAAATGCAATTCTGATAATGAAAGTGCATGAGCGAGGAGCTGAAATAGGGCTACATCCAGAATACGGCGACCAAAAAAGCAGAATTTTTACGCCTTCCGACACGGCATTGCCGGATATATACCCTCTTTTGAAACGTGTCAATATCCTCATTACGGATTATTCCAGCGTCTATTTTGATTTTTTGCTGTTAGATCGGCCCATTATATTTGCTCCTTTTGATCTTCGCGAGTTTATTGGTTTTGACGGTCAAGAGTTATTCTATGACTATGATGAAGTGACGCCAGGCCCTAAAGCCACAGACTGGAAGGGGGTCCTAGAGTTTGTGGAACGTACTCTTCAGTGTGATGACTATAAAACACAACGGAAGGAAATTTGCCACCGTTTTAACGAATTCCGAGATTGCAAAAACTCAGAACGGGTATATGACATAATCAAAAAATCGCTTTAATGACTGTTTGTGAACGGCAGCACGCCGCATGATGTTTGCCTTATTGAGATAACAGTTGATATAATGCTAACGACGAATCTAAGCGGGCGGCGAGGCGGCTCAGTTCATTTTTTATATGACCACGATGCGGTTGCGCTCCGTCACTCTAAATCTTAATCGCGCTTCTTCCAGTACCCCCCACGTTGCCTAGATCGGGAACATGTAGACGTAGTCGCCACGGAGTACGTAGATATTGCCGTTAGTGATGCATAAGCCTTCTATCTCGTCGGTGCCGCCGCCAGCCATCATCCTCGACGCTGAGATTATTTGTTGCGCATTGCTTCCATCAGTATTCATCATCGCGACGCCGCCGTTTACTGATGAGGCTGAACCGACCGGTGGGTTGTCATATGCGTAATAATAGTGGCCGTTATAGTAACTCATGCCTTGATTGTATATTGTTGGGTTGCCTGACGCCTGAAAGGAGCCTTCGTATGCGAACGTTGTTAAACTATATGTAAATACTGAAGCGCCTGTTACAGCGGTACTACCATGAGGGCCATATGAGAGTACTGCAAGGAGACCATCGTCGGGGTTAACAGTGACGCCAGCTATGTTTATTTGATCGGCAGTCGGTGGAAAAAATCCTGCTACGTCGGCCAGATCAACCATTTTTATGAAGCTCAAGGTGCTCGTATTAAACAGCCCCACGTGTGCAAGCTCCTGTGCTGGGGGCTCTGCGGTACACGGTACATAGAGGATCCCATTATAGGTATCGCCAGACCCCATATGGTTGCCGCCGCACTCAGCAGCGGCATTGCCGTTCGTCATAATAAGGTTCCAGTTCGCGTCGTACTTGTACAGCGCGGTGTTGCTTATGCCGTAGTAGTACGTGCCGTCGTTTGCGATGCCCTGCGTCAGCTCGGGACGGTGGATTATCACGGGCGGGCTACCCGCGGACACCCAGTT
>Ga0116107_1002314_pt1 | contig 10135 bp, 6 predicted proteins | sample June2015DPH_6_10_FD_88969 | JGI IMG/M metagenome (GOLD analysis project Ga0116107, IMG submission 88969) | Peatland microbial communities from SPRUCE experiment site at the Marcell Experimental Forest, Minnesota, USA - June2015DPH_6_100 | ecosystem: Environmental > Terrestrial > Soil > Wetlands >... | reverse complement strand
TTCCGAAGCATCTTCTATTTGCCAATCGGGATTGTGCTCATCCAGCTTGCCCTGACCTTCTGGCTGCAAAATCACGCGGCCGAACTGGCCCGTCTGGCCGTCAACAAACCGCCCGCCGTGCCCCCGCCGCCCGACCCCCACCGGCCATCGCCGGCCAAGGCAAAGGCCTTTTTGCGCATGGCGTGGCTCGCCAACCCGTTCGCCTACATCGCCGTCAACACGCTCATCGCCGTCATTCCCGGCCTCGCCGTGCGGTTGCATCTCTCGCCGATGTTGGCGGGATTCATCTGCTCGCTCTGGTGCTTTGCGCGGCTCGGCGCATTTCTCATGCTGTGGTCCTGGACCGGCTGGCACTACCGCTTTCGCTGGCTGGTGACGGCTTTTGCCGTGCTCGTCGTTTCGTTCGCGGCGATTCTCATCGTGCCAAGCCTGGCCGTGCTGTTGCTGGCGCAAATTTTCTTCGGCGCGGCCATCGGGCTGATTTATTACTCGTCGCTGTTTTACTCGATGGACGCGAGCGAAATCAAAAGCGAGCACGGCGGCATTCACGAAGCGGCCATCGGCGCGGGCAACTGCCTCGGTCCGGCGGTCGGCGCGGCGTCGCTACAATGGGTGCCGCAATACGCCAACAGCGGCGCCATTGCCGTCAGCGCGCTGCTGCTCTGCGGTTTCGGCGCACTGCTCACGATTTGGAAGACCGCCAAGTGAGATTAACGCAAAGACACGAAGACGCCAAGGCGTTGGTAGGGTCGCCTCGCCGAGGCAACCGGCGGAAGTTCCACCTTCCATGCGCGGACGCGCGGGCCGCGCGTCCCTACCTTTATTTGGCAGGGTCGGCTCTCCGAGCCGGCCGCAGCGGCGCACTGCGGAGAGTGCGCTCCACCTCAAATTTCTTCTTCGTGTCTTTGCGCCTTCGTTGTTAATCTTTCCCCATGTCCGCTGAACAACAGGAACCGAAAGAACGCAAGACTCTCGACGACCGCGCGAAAATGACCGAGCTGGAGCGCATCCGCCACTCCGCCGCCCATGTCATGGCCACCGCCATCGTCAAACTCTGGCCGGACGCCCAGTTCGCCTCCGGCCCGGCGGTGGAAAACGGCTTTTACTACGACGTCGAACTTTCGCACCGCATTTCGCCCGAGGATTTCCCGGCCATCGAGGCCGAGATGAAAAAGGAAATCAAGGCCAACCACGTCTTTGAAAAAATCACCGTCACGCGCGAGCAGGCACTGGAAGATTCCAGGAAAGGCCGGCTCGGCGCACTGGCCGAGCGTCCCAACAATCCAAGTAAGTTCAAGATTGGCAACTTGCAGGACATTCCCGAAGGCGAGCCGATCACCTATTACAAGAGCGGCGACTTTATTGATCTGTGCACCGGGCCGCACGTGATGCGCACCGGCAACATCGGCGCGTTCCGGCTCACCACCGTGGCCAGCGCCTACTACAAAGGCGACGAACGCAACCCGCAGCTCCAGCGCATTTACGGCACGGCGTTCAAGAACAAGACCCAGCTCGACGAATATTTCAAAATGGTTGAGGAGGCCAAGCGCCGCGACCATCGCAAGATCGGCCAGGAGATGGGATTGTTCGTCATTGATACGGAATACGTCGGACCGGGCCTGCCGATGTGGCTGCCGAAAGGCGCGGCCATCGTGGAGGAATTGGAAAAGTTGGCGAAGGAAACCGAATTTCAAGCCGGCTACGTGCGCGTCAAGACGCCGCACATCGCCAAGGAAAAAATGTATCTCACCAGCGGCCACCTGCCGGTGCTTTACGCCGAGTCAATGTTCCCGCCGATGGAACTAAGCGAACGCGATGAAAAGGGGAGCGCACGCGTCCCGCGTGCCGTTTCCGGCGTCGCGCCGGAAACAGCGAGCGACGTGAAATATACCAAACGCCGGCTTCCACACTTTGAACGTCCTTGGGCCAAATACATGGTCACGTTTGGCACCGTCGGGCGGCAACCGCTTTCACCGCCCGCCCGCGATCTTGTTTTGAAGAGTCTGTTGTTCATGCACGAACAGCGGCGCTACGAACTTTATGCCGCGTGCGTCATGCCCGACCATGTCCATCTGCTTGTTGAGCCGCAAATCAAAGAACAGGATCAGGAGGGAAAACCGGTTTTTTGGCCGTTGGCGGAAATTTTGCATTCGATCAAATCATTCACCGCTCACGAAATCAACAAAACGCAGGAAACGACAGGAAATCCAGTTTGGGAAAAGGAATCGTTTGACCGCATTCTTCGCGGCGATGCGGATTTGGAAGAGAAATTTCATTATATTTGTAGAAATCCGTGGGATTCGGGAGTCGCAAAACAAGATGAGAATTATCCGTGGCTTTGGACGCCAGACGCTCCTCGGCGCGACGCCGAGGAGGGCACGCGGGACGCGCGCGCTCCCCAATCATCCCACGAACCTGCGCTGACCAACGATTCGGGAGTCGAGCGCTATTACCTCAAAGCCATGAACTGCCCGCATCATCACCGCATTTTTGCGGCAGAGCCGCGCAGTTACCGCGATTTACCGTTGCGCCTGGCCGAATACGGCACCAATTACCGCTATGAGCAGTCGGGCGAGCTGTTCGGCCTCATGCGTGTCCGGTCGCTCAACATGAACGACGCGCACATCTATTGCACGCCGGAGCAGTTCGCGCAGGAGTTCAACGCGGTGAATGATTTGTACCTGAAATATTTCAAGATTTTCGGCATCGAAAAATTTGTCATGCGCTTCAGCACGCACGACCCGTCTCGCCTGACCGGCGACAACGCCAAGTTCGTCAACGAACCGGAGCTTTGGAAACAAACCGAGGACATGGTCCGCAAGACGCTCATTGAATCGAAGATTCCCTACGTCGAGGTGCCGAACGAGGCGGCGTTTTACGGCCCGAAAATTGACGTGCAGGTCTGGAGCGTCATCGGCCGCGAATTCACGCTGGCGACCAACCAGGTGGACTTCGCCGTGCCCAAACGTTTCGGGCTGGTCTATCGCGACAAGGACAACACGGACAAGACGCCGTTGTGCATCCATCGCGCGCCGCTGGGCACGCACGAGCGGTTCATCGGCTTCCTCATCGAACATTACGCCGGCAACTTCCCGCTCTGGCTTGCGCCCGACCAGGTGCGTGTGCTGACGTTGAACGATGACGCGGCACTGGTGAACTACGCGCAGCCGATTGTGAACGAACTGCGCGCGAACTTCGTCCGCGTGAGCGCCGATTTCGGCACCGACCCCATCAAGGCGAAGATTGCTGAGGCTGAGAAGGCGAAAGTCCACACCATGCTCGTCATTGGCGGCCGCGATGTGGAAGCCGGGAATGTGAGCGTCCGTCTGCACGGCAAAGGCAACGTCGGCGCGAAGCCGAAGGCGGAAGTGATTGCGGACATTCTGGCGGCGATCAAAGAACGGCGGGCGTAAGCGGATCGGAGCACGGAGCATTGCTCCGCGAGTATTTGTCCGAGACACGCGAAGCAATGCTTCGCGCTCCATCATTGCGGCAGTTTCAGTTCCCGCGTTTGCGGATTGCGAAACCGGGCGCTGCTGAAGGGCCAATCTTCCGGCGCATGGCAAAGCTTTGCTTTTACCGGATTGTTTTCAATGTAACGAACGGCCTTCGAAGTTTGTTCCGCATCGCGCATGTGGCGATCCCAATAGTCCGGTTGCCAGAAACGCCCCGTCCGACCGAGTAGTTTGTTTGCCTCCACCGCCGCGATGGATTTCCAGTTCTGCACAATCCGCGTCAACGGGGTCTGGCCGACCTGGATGAGTGAGTGGACGTGATTCGGCATCACCACCCAGGCCAGAAGTTCAAACCGCTGGTGGTGATGGAAACGAATGGCCTGTTCCACCAGCGCCGCGATGCGCGGATCACGCATAAAACATCCACCGAGGCCGCGATCAAGATATTTCTCCAGTTTTATCCGCTGCTCACGCGAAGCAATGCTTCGCGCTCCGGAGCGCGGAGCATCGCTCCGCGTGGAAACGGCCAGGAGATGTTCCCATTCGCCGCGCCGTGAAACAGGCATGGAATCCCAAAGACGAAAGGTGACGAACTGAACCAACCCCGGCTTATCGCAGTGCGGCAGGTAACCGCGTTCGTGCCAGCCTTTGAACCCCTTCACCTTGGCATCGTACGCCAACGGTTCGTTCCATTGCTGTTTTCCAGTCACCAGATGGCGCAGGTGTTCACGTTTGGATTGCGGCGGTCGGTTCATTGGAGAGTGGAGCATCGCTCGCGGCGATTAGACCAAAACAAAACTCGCGGAGCAATGCTCCGCGCTCCGGCACAACTCCGGCGCGAAATCCTGAATTCTCCTTTCATGCGGGTGTGCACAACTTGTGAATGGAGGTGCACAACTTGCGCTTGCATCCGGCGGAAAAGGGCACGACCGGTTACCCATGGCATTGTAATCCGGATTATTAACAGGGCTTTCCGCTGGTGACCGTGTTTTGGGGGCGCGACTGCCAGCAAGTCTCAAAAAAATGAGCATGAGCACGGCAACATTAGTGCAGGAAACACTTTCACTGGAAGGCGCCAATCCTTGCCAGTTCTTGGTGTTGTACGAGGATGCCGTTGCTCACGACCTGGCGATGGAAGTTTGCGGCGGGGTGATGGCCCGCTTTGAGGACGAGTTGGAGTTTGCCTTCAGTTTTTGGAAGGTCAAAGATTTGAATGATCCGGTATCGGCCCACTGGGCGGCGGAAGCTGTGGCCCGCGCGGACATCATATTGTTTTGTTTACCGGGTCGTGGACTGACTCCGGAAATCAGCCAGTGGCTGGACGCGTGCGCCCAGACCCGAACGAAGGCGGAAGGCGCTTTGGCCTTGATGGTCACGGAACACCCGGTAGCGGGTCTGGCCGTGGGGGCGCTTTTGTCCCGGCTGCAGTTTGCCGCTTATCGGCTGCGGATGGATTTTTTGCCGCTGCTGCCGCCGCTCCCGAACACGAGCATCGAGGCAGCCGCGGCCCCAGTGCTGACGGAGCTGAATGCATCCCAAGAGGAACCAGGCAGCAATCATTGGGGATTAAACGAGTAGGGCTGAACCCCTGTGGATTGATTCAAACAAAGGACAGTCTCTTTCCGGGATTTCGGAATTCCCGCATTAGCACAGCATAAGCCAAAGGCAGAGGTTGTAGCGGAACATTCTGGCGGTGAACAAGGAACGGCGAAAGTAAAAAATTTTCACGGATTTCGCAGTTGAAATCCAACGGCCAAGTAAAACAGACTGATGCCAAAGCATGGGCGACTCCAAAACAGCGGGGAATTTTTTCATTGGCGGGAGTTACGGGTTGTTTCTGGCCTTCGCCTTCTTTCTCCTCTTTTATCATTTGGACAATCATCTGTTGTGGGGCGACGAAGGGGAGACGGCGGTGCTGGCCAAAAACGTTGCGCAGTTTGGCGTGCCGAGGACTTTTGACGGGACCAATTACATTCTTTTGCACGGCCGAAGGGATGAGAACCGGGACCACGTGTGGATCTGGTCGCCGTGGTTGCAGGAGTATGTTGCAGCAAGTTCATTCATCCTTTTTGGTCCGACGACCTGGGCGGCGCGGGTGCCGTTTGCCCTGATTGGCTGGGGCAGCCTGCTGGCGCTGGCCTTGGTCGCTTACAAAATTTACCGCAGCCATTGGGTGGCTCTGGCCAGCGTGGTGTTGCTGGGCACCTCGGAGGTTTTTCTGCTGCATGCGCGGCAATGCCGTTACTACCCGATTTCAGTTTTTGGGGAAATCCTGCTGGTTTACGGCATTCACCAACTGTTCGCGCAAAACCGGCGGGGCATCTGGCTCGCGGCGTTCGCTTTGATCCTGCAATTTTACAGCAATTACATCATCATGGCGGCGAACCTGCCGGGGTTGTTTGTTCTGGCGTGGATGCTCCGCCGGCAGGGGAAACCCGCCGCGCTGCGCGTGGTCGCGGTCTTGGGCATTTTGACGGTTGCCGTCCTGCCCTGGCTGGTCTATGCGCATCCGTGGGGACAAACCAGCGTGGCCGGCGGGGAAAATTATTTTTGGAAAGTGTGGGAGTACCTGGTGGAGTTTCATTTTCATTTTATTCCGCTGTGTTTCCTGCTGCTGCCGCTCCTCGGTTTCATCCCGGCCTGCCGGGACCGGCAAACCATCGGGCCGGAAATTCCGCGGCGATGGGAACGGTTCTTGTTGCTCTGGCTGTCGCTGTATTTCGTCACCATCGTGATCACCCCTGGTTTTTATCTGCGTTATCTGCTGCCCCTTTTGCCGGTCGGGTGCCTGCTGGCCGCCGCCTGGATTTTCCGCCACGTCAAATGGCGCGCGCCGGCAGTCCTGTTGATTGCTGTCCTGGCCTTGAGCAATGCATTCTCCCTCGTCACGGCTTATCCGTTTCGGGAGACGCACACGCTGCGGTTTCCCCTGGTGGAATACGTCGAAGGCCTGGCGGCGCCTTACGCCGACCGTTTTGCCGACGTGCTCGACTTCTTCAAAAGGCAGGCGCATCCGGGGGAAAAGGTCCTGACCTTCGATCCTGATTTTCCGCTGATGTTTTATACACAACTCGTGGTCATCAACGGGCACATCATGGGGCCGCCGGAGGGACAGTTGCCGGATTGGATCCTGCCGAACAGCGCCTCGGGTGTGGTGGCGCAGGAGCCGGTGGCGCTGCCGGATTTTCTGAGGCCACATTATGAGATGATCACCATCCCGGTGCATGATTCGGTTCAAGCCGGGAGTGTTCCCGAACCGGATATTTATCAATACCACAGTGTTCCGGCCCGCACGCCCTTCATCATTTACAAGTTGAAGGCCGGCGCCAATGGCCACCGATCACCGTGATGGGTGCCGCTTCCCTCGGCACGGCAAAAAGCACCCCTCGGCGCGAAGCCGAAGGTGACAGTGATGGCGGATATTTTGCTGGCGGTCAAAGAGCGTAAAGCATAATGGATGGTTGCCGCACGGCGTCCGATGGCGCGGTCGTAAATGTTTAAGCGTCCTGAACAATTCTTTGGAAGTCATCCGCCGGCCGGGAACCCCCGGGTGATTATATCGCTTCTCCTCATCCTGACAGTGGTGACGGCGATTCGGATCCGCCTTTTGGACATGCCCCTGGAGCGGGACGAGGGGGAATACGCCTATGCGGGTCAATTGCTGCTCCAAGGGGTTTCGCCGTATCAGGCGGCTTACAACGTCACGCTGAAATTGCCCGGCACGTGCGCGGTGTATGCGCTCATCATGGCGGTGTTCGGGCAGACGGCGGCCGCCCTTCATGCCGGGGTGATTTTGGTCAACCTGGCCAGCGCCATGTTGGTCTTTGTACTGGCGCGGCGCATCTATGGGGATGCCGCCGGGGTGGTTGCCGCCGGAACGTATGCCCTGCTCTCCATCGTGCCGGAAACGGTGGGGCTGGCCGCTCACGCGACCCACTTTGTCATGTTGCCGGTGCTCGCCAGCGTCGTGCTGCTGCAAAATCTGGATGACCACACTCCGATCTCGCGGATTTTTTCCGCCGGGCTGCTCATCGGACTGGCGGTCTTGATGAAACAAACCGGGGTGGCATTCGGACTTTTCGCGGTCAGTTGGATTGTAAAGTGCGGGATTTCGTCCAGCCCCAAAAGGTGGTCGTTGGTGGCAACTCGACTGGGCTGGCTGGCGTTGGGCGGATTGCTGCCGGTGGTTTTGACGGGACTCATGCTTGTGGTCCGGGGTGAGTTTGGCCGGTTCTGGTTTTGGACGTTCCAATATGCTGGCGCCCATGGCGGGATCCTTCCTTGGGGAAATGGAATCCGATGGATGTTCGATAGCCTCGGTCTGCAGTTTGCGGCGGCCCCCGGACTCTGGAGTGCGGCGATTCTGGGTTTGGTGCTGCTTTTTTATGACCGGTCGTTGCAACGCTGGCGGTATTTCATCGTCAATTTTTCCTTCTTTTCGTTCCTGGCGGTTTGTCCGGGCGGGTATTTCCGCGGACATTATTTCATTCAACTGCTGCCGGCGGCGGGGTTGCTGGCCGCCGCGGCATTTCATGTGGTTTCCGGCTTCCTTGCCCGGCGCGCCTTCTCATTTTCTGTGGCGGCGCTGCCTTCCCTGGTTTTTGCCGTGGCTGGCATCAGTATATTGATTCAATGGAACAACATTTACTTCCACCTGACCCCAATGCAGGCGAGCCGCGCGATTTACGGCACCAGCCCTTTTCCCGAGGCGGTGGAGATTGGCCGTTATCTGGCGTCACATACCGCCCCGGATGCCCGGATTGCGGTGATCGGCTCCGAGCCGGAAATATATTTCTACAGCCGCCGGCGGAGCGGCACCGGTTACATCTGCACCTACCCCTTGGTGGAGCCTCAACCGTATGCCGCCGCGATGCAAAAGGAGATGATCCGGGAAATGGAACAGTCCCGGCCGGATTACGTGGTTTATGTCAATGTCCGCACTTCGTGGGTACAAAGCACCGCTCCCATCAGCAATGCCATCTTTGACTGGTTTGACCGGTATCAACGGGAACAGCTCCGCTTGGTGGGGTTGGTGGAAATTCAGCCCGACGGCCCGACGAAATACCAGTGGTTTGACCGGCCGGAAACCAACGTGCAAACCTCGGCGGAATCGTGGCTGGCCATTTTTAAGAATCGCTCGGCTGATGAAGCCCCGCCGCCCAAAGCCAAGTAACTTGCAGCCGTCATCTGTCCGGCAAATCCGATGGCGGAAATGGTTGCAGATGTTTTACAAGTCATTAAGAATTGCCAACCGTGAACTTCTTTTTCCAGCGCCTCTTCGCCGCCGGGCCTGGCGGCTGCAGCGGCGGAACGGGTGATGGCCCCTGGCGCGCCAAGACGGTTCTCGCTGCCGCAGCCGTCGCACTGATGGGTCTGGGTTTGTGGTTTTCCGACGCGGTGAAAGGCCGCCCTGCCGCCGGGCCGGGCATCACGGCAGCTGACACCGGCAGCCCGGGGGCCTCCGGTGCGCTGTCAAATTGGAGCAAGCCGGTACCGGGCTATGTGCGGATTTGCGTCAGTTATGTAGGCGGCTTCTTTATCGGTTGGGCGTTTCGGCGGTTTCTCAAGGTGGCGGCCGCCGGCACAATCCTCATCATCGCACTCCTCGCCCTGGGCCGATATGTTGGTTGTGACACCACGCGCACACAAGAGGAGGCCAAACGAAGCAGTGCCTGGGTCCAGCGGGAAGCGACCGAAACGAGGGACCATCTCAAGGGACTGCTGCCCTCCGCTACCACCGGTGGCGCCGGGATGTTCTTCGGATTCCGTCGCAAACGCAAAACAACGGCTGCCGAACCCCCAAAGCCTCCGGTTGACAAGCCTACACCTGTCCAGTGATTTCATTCCTCAACGCGGCTCGACAAATTTCCACCGGTGCGCATCCGCGTTTGACTATTTTCAGGTGATTCACTACTGTCGCTTTCCGTAAAACCAACAACGAAAGTCCGGGAAATTTATGCCGCCGAAAATTGCCGAAAAACCCGCCGCTGAAACCAAAGCCGCCGCGTCGCACCAGCGCGAACTCGACGCCGCCATCTCCACCATCACCAAGAGTTACGGCGAAGGCAGCATCATGCGCCTCGGCGACGCGCGGGCGTTGGTTAAAATTGACGTGATTCCGACCGGCGCGCTGGCAATGGATCTGGCGCTCGGCGTCGGCGGGATTCCGCGCGGCCGTGTCGTGGAAATCTTCGGGCCGGAATCATCGGGCAAAACCACGTTGATGCTCCACGTCATCGCCAGCGCGCAAAAATCCGGCGGCCTGGCGGCTTTTATTGACGCCGAGCATGCGCTCGACCCGGGTTACGCGAAAAAACTCGGCGTGAACCTCGATGATTTGCTCGTGTCGCAGCCGGATTCCGGCGAGGAGGCGCTGACGATTTGCGAAACACTGGCGCGGTCGAACGCGCTCGATGTCATCGTGATTGATTCCGTCGCCGCGCTGGTGCCGAAGGCTGAGCTCGAGGGCGAGATGGGCATGGCGACGATGGGCATGCAGGCGCGGCTGATGAGCCAGGCGTTGCGCAAGCTCACCGCCATTCTCGCCAAGTCCAAGACGACGTGCATTTTCACCAATCAATTGCGCGAAAAGGTCGGCGTGATGTTCGGCAATCCCGAAACGACGCCCGGCGGCAAGGCATTGAAATTTTACGCGAGCGTGCGCATTGACATCCGCCGCA
>Ga0116107_1002313_pt1 | contig 10135 bp, 8 predicted proteins | sample June2015DPH_6_10_FD_88969 | JGI IMG/M metagenome (GOLD analysis project Ga0116107, IMG submission 88969) | Peatland microbial communities from SPRUCE experiment site at the Marcell Experimental Forest, Minnesota, USA - June2015DPH_6_100 | ecosystem: Environmental > Terrestrial > Soil > Wetlands >... | reverse complement strand
GCTGAGTGAAGCGCACCGCGCCGGAATCGGTAAAGCAGGGGGCCACGTTGATCTGGCCGGAAGGATCAAGAATCCTCGGGGGCCGCCCGGTGGTCAGGGCCAGGTGCTTCCCGGCCAGGGCCTCCCGGGGGAGCTGCAGCATGCGGCAATAGACGTCGGCGGCTGGCTGGCCGTCCAATTCCAGGACCTCCAGGCCCCGGGCCAGGGTGACCGTGGCCCGTGGGGAGGTGGGCCGGAAGCCGTGGGCCAGGGAGATGCCGAAGGTCAAGCTGGTCTCGACGACCGCCACCAGAATGCTGTCGTGATAAACCTCGGCGCCCGAAAAGACGTAATTGCCTTCCAGGCGCCAATCATCCGCGGCGTTGCCCCCCATGATGGGGAGCCGTCCATGGGAGAGGCGCTCGAGGGTTTCCAGGATCTGGAAGCTGCGGGAATCGGCAGTGCGGGTGGCGCCCGGGGAAAATAGCAGCGCGAAGGTCGACTCGCCCTGGCGGCTCAGCAGCGACCCAATGCCCTCCTCCGGGCCGGAGAAATACGGGGCGATTTCCGGAGCGGCGATCGCCTCAATCACCGCCCGCTGCCAGTCCTGGAAGACCCCGCGGCCCACTGCCACCTTCACTCGAAGATAAGGGGAGGCCAGCGCCAACACCACCACCGCCCGGCGCTGGACGCCGTTGCAGATCTCTCGGGCGGCGCTGGCGCCAATCAGCGGCGCCGGGCCTACCACCTGGCGGATCCCCCGGAGCAAGGCCTCCGGGTCATAATGGGGCGAAGCGAACACCTGGACCAGGGAAAGGGGGTGTTCTTTGATGGCCTCCAGGGCCTGGCGGGCGGCTTTTTTGCCAACCTCTAAGGCATCCTTTCCTTTGGCCATTCCATAGCCGACTTCCAGATTCGTTTGCATCATTGAAAATCCTTAAGAGCACCGGTGAATGGATCAGCCTATCCATCGGGCCGTTTAAACAACAGATTGTCTGCTGGATAGTTATCTGATATTGAATATCTGAGCCGCTAACCATAGAATCGGCAAAAAATCTTGGCGGATAAGAAAATTATTGTCAAACCTATTGCAAGAGGGATACCAGAATTGTCCTGGGCGCCAGGGGAATTTAGAGAAAATCGGGTGGCCTGGGGGGAAGTCTTTAGGTGAGAAAGGCGCCAGATATGGACCAGGCGCCTAAATAGCACCGGTTAAGGCGGCGGGCATAGCCCGCCCCAGGAGCCGTTATCTGTTTTCGATTTTCTGTGAAGTCAAAGGCAAAATCAGAGGCCCCCTATGCAGAGACAGAAAACAGAAAACAGTCTTCTAAAATCCTGTGCCGCTAAAGGCCCTTTTACCTAAAGCTTTAGACTGCGCCGCACAGGCGAGACGCCTGTGCCATCAGAAAAATGTTCATCTGCCCGCAAACCTGACCAGAACCCCCTACCGAAAACCGGAAACCGGAAAATAGGGCGGTCTGTGGCCGCCGATTATCGGGGTTAGGCCCAAATATCTTCGATTCTATTCAGGAAGCCCTTGGTTGTTCACGGTGGTTACCTGGGGTTGGCCCGGGCAAGGGCAGGATACCCGGCCAGCCCCGGAAAATAAAAGGGGTTTGGCCAGCAGACCCAAGCCCGTAAATTTTTGGGCGCGCCCGCGCGGACGAGAGGTTTGCCGGCTTTCCCCGCATCCGGTGTCGGGGGCAGGCTTATTTCCCCGGCAGTTTGGGCAGCTCCGTCAGGGCCTTTTGGATCATGGCATCGGGGTCCAGTTCGATATCTTGCAGTTGCCCTTCCAGGTAAGCGTCGTAGGCCGCCAGGTCGAAGTGGCCGTGGCCCGAGAAATTGAGGACAATACATTTAGGCCGGTTGGTCTCTTTGCACAGCCGCGCTTCGTCCACCGCCGCCTTGATGGCATGGGCCGTCTCCGGCGCCGGGATAATGCCCTCGGTTTCGGCGAAGAGGCGCGCCGCCTCAAAAACGGGGTTCTGGGGATAGGCCCGGGCTTCGATGACCTTTTCGTGCACCAGCAGGCAGAGCAAAGGCGCGTCGCCGTGATACCGCAAGCCGCCGGCATGGATGCCCGAAGGCACAAAGGAGTGCCCCAGGGTGTACATCATGATCAGGGGGGTGAGGCCGGCCGTGTCTCCGAAGTCGTAGGTGTAAGTTCCCTTGGTGAGGGTGGGGCAGGCGGTGGGCTCCACCGCAATGAAGCGCCGGTCCTTGCCCTGCAGTTTACCCCGGACAAAGGGAAAGCAGAAGCCCGCGAAGTTGCTGCCCCCACCCACGCAGCCGATGAGGATATCCGGCTCTTCGCCGGCCAGGGCCAGTTGCTTTTTGGTCTCCAGGCCGACGATGGTCTGGTGCAGCAGGACGTGATTGAGGACGCTGCCCAGGGAGTAGTTGGTATCGGCGTGGCAGGCGGCGTCTTCCACCGCTTCGGAGATCGCCATCCCCAGGCTGCCCGGGGTTTCCGGGTCCCGGGCCAGAATCTGGCGGCCCGCCTGGGTGCGGTCCGTGGGGGACGGGTAGACGCTGGCCCCCCAGATATGCATCAGGGAGCGGCGGTAAGGCTTCTGCTGATAGCTCACCTTGACCATATACACCGTGCATTCCAGTCCGAAAAGGTTGCAGGCCAGGGCCAGGGCGCTGCCCCATTGCCCGGCGCCGGTTTCGGTGGCCAGCCGTTTGATGCCCGCGGCCTTGTTGTAATAAGCCTGGGCCACGGCGGTATTGGGTTTATGGCTGCCGGCGGGGCTCACGGACTCGTTCTTATAATAGATGCGGGCCGGGGTGCCCAGGGCGGCTTCCAGATTGCGGGCCCGGTGCAGCGGGCTGGGCCGCCATAATCGATAGATGCGCCGCACTTCGTCGGGAATGGGGATCCAACGCTCGGGGCTCACTTCCTGCTGAATGAGTTCCATGGGAAAGATGGCGGCCAGGTCCTGGGGCCCGATGGGCTCGCCGGTGCCCGGATGGAGATAGGGCGGCAGGGGCGCGGGCAGATCCGGCAGGAGATTATACCACTCCTGGGGCATTTCCTGCTCGCTCAAGTGGATTTTATAAGACTCCATATCATCTCCCCCTAACGCTCTCCCGTGGGGGAGAAGGGATGGCAGGACATCTCGCATCCCCCCATCTTTACTAAAGTGGGGGCAGATGGATCATTGGCGCGCCCGAGAGGATTCGAACCTCCGACACACGGATTCGTATCTCTTAGCGGGGGATATACAGGGATATGGAGGGACTGTCAAGGTTAAAGGAAAATCAAGGGGTTATGAGTGTCACCCCTAAAAAGGGACATGTTGGGAAACGCAGAGAAATGGGGGGATATTTTTAGGCAGATGTTAATAAATGTTATACAAGATGGTTGAAAAGGGACAAAATCCCCTGAACCTCAGGGGGATATTCCTAAGTGGTGATACTTTTTCACTAAATGGATATTCTTACGTTTTTAGATGTTGACTTAATTGATAGAATGGAGGTATTTTAGGGTATTGGGATAAATAATTGACAGTTGATTGACAGTTGACAGTTAGGTCTTGACGGCTTGAATGACAATCAAGTGGGCCCAATAAAATTAAAATTTGGCCCCGGTGATTTAGCGCTGGGGATTCCCAAAAGGAGAAATCATGAAATTTCAGGCTGACGCCGTAAAAATCGAAATGGCAAAAAGCCTGGTTGATTCACTTAGAAATGCCAAGTCAGAAAAGGACCAGCTAAGGGCCGCGAAAGCGATTGGGAAGTATATGGGGATGATGAACAAGAAGCTGACAAAGGACAAGTTGGAAATTATGCAACGCCTTGGTTGTGGCGTAGTTGAGGTAACGCTGATTCTGAAAAACTTAGCGGAAAATGCCCAGTCTGATGCCGTCCGCCTGCGAGCTTTAAGCTTCATCGCTAAGTGCTTGGGCATGTATTAAGCGTAATTAAAACAATTTGTCCCCCTAACCTTGGTCTAGGGGCAGGGCCGAATCAAAAGAGGCAAATATGGCTAAGAGAGATATTGTCCAAGTTAAGAACCCCAAAACGAATCGCTATGTTAAGATAGACCGCGATGCGGGGAAGATAATTGACCAAAAAAAGAGTGAAGGGCCATACAAGAATGTGCCGGTCGCACGAAAGAGAAGAAGATGATCTTTTACAGCCCAACGGATGGCGAGGCCCATACTGTAAGGATTGAATACCATCCAAGAACCTGTTTTGTTATGACAAAACTTGGCGATCCCATTCCACCAGAAGTTATTGAAATTAGATCTCGTCTTGCCACAATCTTTAGCGATAAAGGAATTAATATAATAGATGCGAATGATGAAATTACTGGTAAGGATTTTCTATTAAAGATTTGGCATATGTTATTAAGTGTGCCGCTTGGCATCGCGATAATCAGTCGGGATATGGACCACCAAACTTTTGCCAATATTTTTTATGAAATTGGGCTTATGCAGCCTTATGGTAAAGAAATACTTATTATAAAGACTGCAGATGCACCATTTCCATCTGATTTCGTGAGGACTGAATATATAGAATTTGCTAAAGATTTTGAGAAAAAGATAACGAAGTTCATTAAGTCATTCTTCAAACTGGCAGAACATTATAAGTTCATGGCTGTCCAACTTGAGAACAATCCACTATTGGAAATTGACTACCTCAAAAGAGCTTACCTTATATCCGGAGAGAAGGCATATCGGGAAGAGGCCTACAAGATTTTTGAAAAAGCCCAAATTAAAGGGCGTGCCAAAAACAGCGTTGAAAAGATTTTGGCTGACTGGTGCATCCCTCAGGAATCATTAAGACAGGAGGGAAAAGGAGAAAATCAAACCCCGGCCTTAATCCCCGTAAGGATGCAATCCACAATAAGTTTGAAACCACCTCAATTCTATGGCGGAGGTGAGGGACTAGATAAAATTTGACTCCTTAACCCTGGATTAGCTACCCGGGGGAAAGGGCGGAAATCTCCACCGTCTTGGTCCTGCATTAATTACATTATAGAAGGATTGTAGACATATGGAAAAAACCAATAACGGTTTTTTATTAAGATTATTTTATATACTCTTGTTCTTTTTAATGCCATGGCTAATTTCAACACTATGGCATTTTCTAAAAGAATGGATGGAGAGAAGACGATATAAGATTAAACTCCAGAAATTAGCACCATTGATTAATAAGATAGATGTAGACATGCTCAGCTATAAACTCGAGTTATTAATAAATGATTTTTCTCAGCTTGAAACTAAGTTATGCAATGAGCATAAGAGCTTAAAATATATAAAGGAATTAGAATCGTTAGATATAAATAAATATGTTAAAGATAATACTGATTATTATGAATCGAGAAAAAAACCAAAACCCAATATTAGATATATGAGATGGGGGCGTTATTAATATGTTTACCCTAAGTCAGAAAATGGCATTGGATAAACTATCACAAGTTGTGAATATTTATAATTCAATTAATAATCTATTTAATAATACTGAGAAAACTATTGCCGATATTAAAGGAATTGATCATGATTTGAACAAACTTATCAGTGAAAAGACAAGTGGATTTCCTTGGTTAGCTGGTGCAATTGCTCAATATCATGAATTACTGGATTTTAAGATAGTGGATTTTTTAGAAAAAAAGCTCAAACCAGCGGTTGCATCAGCGGAAAGGGTGAGAGAAATCGCCAAGGAAAAACGTATATTAGAAAAACAATTCAGGATAACAAGAAATATAATTAAATATTATGAATCTCTATTCCCCTGGCTTCCTGAATTTATTGGTGAAGACTTAGATGATTTAATTGAACAGGTCACGAAAAAAGAGGAAAAGGAAGATACCCAAGATGATCCCGTGCGATTTTATCTAACTAAAGCAGAATATGAAAAATTTTCCACGGAAGAACGCAATCAGAAAGCATTAAACAGATATTGGACAAAAAAGAAAAGTTCCTGGGAACTGGGCCGTGATTACGAACGGTATATTGGCTACATTTATGAACGAATGGGATATAACGTTTATTATCAAGGCATAGAGGCAGGATTAGAAGATTTAGGTAGGGATCTGATTGCAAAGAAAAAAGATGAAGTTAAAGTTATCCAATGTAAATATTGGGCACAACACAAAACAATACATGAAAAACATATTTGTCAGTTATTTGGCACGACATTGAAATATTGGATTGAAAACAAGAAATTTGTGAAAAAGCAAACTCCAATATTTATGATGAAAATGATTAAAGGTGATAATATAATGGGGGTCTTTGTGACTTCAACCAAACTTTCTGATGTTGCTAAAGAATTTGCAAATGAGCTTGGAATCGAAATAAAAGAGAATTATCCTTTTGAAAAATACCCTTCGATTAAATGTAACATTTCTAAAAGAACTGGGGAAAAAATATACCATCTTCCGATGGATCAGCAATATGATCGAACCATAATTGAAGAAGAAAAAAACGAGTGCTATGTCGAAACGGTAGCAGAGGCTGAAAAGTTGGGTTTTAGAAGGGCCTGGAGATGGAAGGGTGCACGAGAGTAATAAATAACGCCCTTGGGGGCCAATCACCGGGCCATGGCCAGATACACAGAATGGTTAGATAGTCAAATAGACCTAAACCTGTCCATCATTTGTGGGGAATAAACTATGAGCAACGATTTTGAAGCACATGCAAGGTCCATTGCAAATTCATCGGGGTTCCCGCTGCAAATTCGAGTCGCTGAGATTGCAAGTTCTAGTAGTAGGTGGCGGATTCTATTTGAAGAACATCCTTGGTGTTCTGAAGAAATTAATAAGGAAGGGTTTTTAGATCTTGTATTAATGAAACCTAGTCATCATAACCGTGACGTCATGGTAATTGAATGCAAGCGTGTCCTCCAGACAGAATGGGTTTTTTTAACCCCGAATCATGAACCTCATCAGAGCCCTAGTCACCGCTATCATGCTTGTCTTTTTGAATCGACATTCTCTGAAGGACGGTGGGATAGCTTCGGTTGGGCTAATTGGGCGGCTGATCCATCTTCATTTGAATCTCAGTTTTGCGCAATCCCTGGCCAAGAACAGGGGCGCCGGAACATCCTAGAGCGCACGGCGGCGGAATTAATCCAGGCTATTGAAGCTTTTTCTTGGCAAGAAAAGGAACTACAACAGATACAAGTCAACGAAAAACTAAGAATGGGTCAGCCACTCAACGAGTTCCGACGACTTTATATCCCGCTAATCATTACTACGGCAACATTGATTATTTCGCAATTCGACCCAGGGTCTATTTCCCTTCGAGATGGCAGTCTTCCTCCCGAGAGCACATTTGTCCCGGTCCCGGTTGTACGTTTTAGAAAGAGCTTAACGACCGAATATAATCTTTTAGGCGTAAACGATATACACGATATTCACGAAAAGACCCAAAGAACTATTTTTATAGTCAATGCCGAAAAATTTCACGAATTTCTTGAGAGTTGGAATATCAGGCAGAGTCATTAGAAAAGCAAGAAGCATATGGCTTTATGATGTTTGTTGCCTAAAACGTTGCACAAGAGAAAAAAAAGGGTTAGCCAAAATTGGCTAACCCTTTGAATTCATTGGCGCGCCCGAGAGGATTCGAACCTCCGACACACGGATTCGTAGTCCGTTGCTCTATCCGGGCTGAGCTACGAGCGCACTTATTACTCTGGTCGCCAGGAAGGGTTCCCTAACCCTGACAAAAATTTTATAACCTCTGTTAGGGCAAAGGTCAAGGGTGAGGGGCCGGGTGAGGTCTGGTAGGGGGTGGGCCCTAGTATCGTGTCTCGGGAATATCTTTAATATCTCTTGGGCCCAAAACTCCCCCTCCCTTGAGGGGAGGGGGTTGGGGGGAGGGTGGTAACATTTGGAGATAACAGAACAAATAATCACCCCCACCCTAACCCTCCCCCCTCAAGGGGGAGGGAATAAAGCGGGTTCATTTATTAAGGTTTTCATGAAACACAACACTGGCCGCTCATTAAAGCGGCACGGCAAATTAACCGTAAACCCAAGGCGGCCTTGCCCGCACTAACCAAAAAACCCAGGAGGAAGTCGCCATGCCCTACATTCCGGCAGCACAGAGAAAGCTCTGTGATGGACTGATCGATGAGCTGGCAGGCTGCATCAATGGGCTGGCCCGGGAGGACGGCGGGGAGGGGGCCTTCGCCGGGCTGTTGAACTACGCCTGCACCCGCCTGGCCTTGCAGGTCGTTCGCCGCCGCTGCGGCGGGATGCGCTACTGGCTGATCGCCATGCTCAGCGGTATCTTCACCAACCTCGGTCAGGAATTTTATCGGAGGCTGGCGGTCCCTTATGAAGACCGGCAGCTGGCCAGGAGCGGCGACGTGGATCTATATGCCGAGTATTTGGCGGAAATAGAAAAAAGGGGGTAAGGGCACGCGGGTCAAGAGGCAACTCCCGCCCGCAGGCAAAGGCCGCGGTTCATGGGCGGGGTGCCTAATTGTGGCGACCCAATCACAGGCTGGAAGCCTGTGCCACTGTCGCCCCTACAAAACCGCATGAAAGGGGTGGTTTATGGAAGTAGGGGCGCCCCCCGGGGTCGCCCTTAATAGAGATTATTGGAGTCGATGTCCAGTCTGGTAACTGGTAACTGGCAACTGACTACTATCAGTCGCCCTTAATAGAGATTATTGGGGTCGATGTCCAGGGTAAGGTTCAGGCGGGCCCGGGGAAGAGGGCGAAAGAGGCGGCGCAGGTGGCCTAAGGCCGTGGCCAAGGCTGGCCGGCCGTAGCTTTTCAGGAGCAACTGCCAGCGGTAGCGGCCCTGAAGACGGCTCAATCCCGCCGGGGCCGGCCCCAGCACCTGCACCCGGGACCGCAGCTGGCCGTCCCGCTCCACTTCTCTTTTCAAGGCCGCCGTCAGTCGCTGGGCCTCCCGGGCCACGGCCGCCTCGAAGGGGCCGTCGAGTCGAGCCAGGGCCAGACGGGTGAAGGGCGGATAGCCCAGCCGGCGTCGAATCTCGATTTCCCGTTCATAGAAACCGACAAAATCCTGGCTCTGCACCAGTTGGAAGAGGTAATGCTGCGGATGGAAGGTTTGCACCAGGACCTTCCCGGGGGCCTCACCCCGGCCTGCCCGGCCGGCCACCTGGGAGAGGAGCTGGAAGGTGCGCTCCCCGGCGTGATACTCGGGGAAAAAGAGGCTCAAATCCGCGGCCACCACCCCAACCAGGCTGACCCGGGGGAAATGGTGGCCCTTGGCGATCATTTGGGTGCCCACCAGGAGGTCCAGGTCTCCGGCGGCAAAGCTCTCCAACACGGCGAGGGCCCGGCCGCTGTGGGGGGCGGTGTCCCGGTCCAGGCGGGCCACCCGTGCCCCGGGCAGCAGGCGCCGCAGTTCGCTCTCCACCTTCTCGGTGCCCACCCCGTATTGCTTGATGGCGGTGGCCTGGCATTGGGGGCAGCTCTGCGGCACCTCCTGGCTGAAGCCGCAGTAGTGGCAGATGAGGCGGTCCTCTCCCACTTGATGGCGGGTCATGGCCACGCTGCACTGGCGGCACTGGAAGACGTGGCCGCAAAACAGGCAAAAAAGGGCCCGGGCATAGCCCCGGCGGTTTAAGAAGAGCAGGGCCTGCTCCCCCCGGGACAACACCCCTTCCAGGGCAGTCAGCAATGGCCGGGAGATGATCTTCAGGGCCCGTCCCCCCCCACGCTGGGCCCGCAGATCGACGAGGTGAATCTCCGGCAAGGCCTGGGGGGTGACCCGGCGGGACAGGTTGAGATAGCGATATTTGCCGGTGCGGGCCAGGTGATAGGTGGTTATCTGGGGGGTGGCGGAGACCAGCACCGCGGCCGCGGCCGCCAGCTTGGCCCGGTAGAGGGCCACGTCCCGGGCCTGGTAGAGCAGGCCGCCTTCCTGCTTGTAGGCGGAGTCGTGCTCCTCGTCCACCACCACCAGGCCCAGGCGGGGCAAGGGGGCGAAGACCGCGGAGCGGGCCCCCACCACCACGTCCACTTCTCCCAGCATGACGCGGCGCCACTGGTCCAGGCGGGAGGCTTCGGAGAGGCCGCTGTGCAGCAAGGTGACCCGAGGCCCAAAGCGGCGCCGGAAGGCCTGGGCCACCGGGTGGCTCAGGGCGATCTCCGGCAGCAGCACCAGGACCTGGCGCCCCCGGGCCAGGGCCTGGGCCGCCGCCGCCAGGTAGACTTCGGTCT
>Ga0116107_1002312_pt1 | contig 10136 bp, 7 predicted proteins | sample June2015DPH_6_10_FD_88969 | JGI IMG/M metagenome (GOLD analysis project Ga0116107, IMG submission 88969) | Peatland microbial communities from SPRUCE experiment site at the Marcell Experimental Forest, Minnesota, USA - June2015DPH_6_100 | ecosystem: Environmental > Terrestrial > Soil > Wetlands >... | reverse complement strand
CGACACCCATAAGCAGGCCGCCATGGAGGCGTCTCATGCCGCGCACACGGCGACTGCCACCGCCCAGACCCCGGAGCAGCATACCTCCGCCGCGGCCGGGCATATGAAGGCCGCCGTGGCCCAACGGGAAGCCGGGAAATACGCTCCGGAGTCTTGGCAAGAGAAAGGCCATGAGGCTCAGGCCGAGCTCCACGAAACCTATGCCCAGGCCCATCACGCGAAAGCCAAGGCCGCCGGCAACCGGGCTGACACTGGGGTGGACCAGCCACCACACACCGCCCAGGACGTAAAGAACCTGGAGCAGCATCCCGATTACCAGGGATTCGGATATCTCGGGCACTCAAACCGAACCGACATCACGGACGAACAGGTGGCGGAAGCCGCGAACAAGGCAGGGCTCAAACCTCACGAACTGGCCGCCCACCTCCTCAGCAAATCCGGTCGCCACATGATGGACAACCATGGAGGGGACACCCCTCCTGGGCAGGCCGTTGCCAAATTCCAGCAGTGGATGACCGATCCGAAGAACAAAAAGCATTACGACATCGACAGCTATGCAAAAGAGCTTGCATCATACGGCGGATTGGGAAAGAAGGAGCCAGCCGCGAAAGAGGTGGACGAGTCCGCCCCCGAGCACAACCAAGGCCATGTCTCCAAATACAAACCCGGGGTCTCCTACGCACCGTCCGCCTATGGCGAGATGAGGGAACTGCCGGAGGGGAGCAAGCCCGGCCTTGCCTATCCGTCCAAGGAAGCCAAGGCCGAACATTTGAGCAAGAAGGCCGCTGCCGCAAGCGACAAGGCCGCCCATGCTGGCACACCCGAGGCGTTCAAGGCTGCCGGCGAAGCCCACATGGCCGCCCAGGACATGCACAGCGATGCCACCAAACGCGACTACCACTCCAGGATGGCGGACCAGCACTTCGGGCAGGCCGAGGAGGCCAAGAAAAAGGCAGCGGCGGAGCCAGGCGGCAAAGAGCCGGAGAAGAAGCCGGCCCCCAAGCCTGCTCCCAAACCCCAGGGCAATCCCGCCTTGCAGGGTGAGCTCGCCGGGAAGGCAGAGGCCGCTGGCCGGGCGGTCATGGAATCCGCGGACAAGAAGTCCGAGGAAGCGAACAAGGATTGGGGCGGGGACCACCAGGGAGCCTACAACGCCCACAATGGGGCGAAGATGGCGCACAAGACGGCCGCCGATCAAGCCATGAAGCTGGGCCTGACCGACAAGGCCAAGCACCACAGCGAAATGGCCTTCAAGCATGTGGACAAGATGCTGGAGCACGAAAAGGCGTTGGCCGCCGCCAAGGGCAAGAAGAAGTAGATCAGCCGCCGGGCTGGATGGGGGCCGCTTCGGCGGCCTCCAGCTTTGCCAGGACCTGGATCAGCAGTCCCTTGATCTCCTTGAGCTCCTGGACCTGGATCCGGTCCAGGCTGGTGTCGATCTTCTCCAGGCGGGCCAGTTCGGCGTTCTGGATGGCGAATTCCTTCCGGATCAATTCATGGTCGGTCTTCGCCCTATGCTCGGAAGCCCGATTCAGGACGGCGGAGCCCACCAGGATGAGTGGGAGGGCCCAAAGCTGGATCCAGGCACTGGAGACCAGCAGGACGATGTCCTTGAAGCCGGCTGGGAAGAAGGGCAGCATGCCCAGCAGGCCCCAGACCAGGAAGACGTAGAAAGTCCACATGGACCCGAACACCCGGGTGCCGAAGGCAGCCGCCTTGTCGTTGAAAACGTGCATTTTCATAAGGACTCCAGAATGAACGATTTCCCATATTTTACAGGGATTCACCGGGACCTGTTATGCTTTGACCGGAGCGCCCATGAGAGAAGATCCTGTCCTGGTGATCGTGGACGTCGAGGGCTTCGAGCCCCACCGCCATCATCACCACCACCACCACCACCACCACCGCCGGAAGGCGGCCATCCTTACCTTCACATCCGGGGCGTCCGCCCCCTTCCAGACGGAGGCCGACATGGCCCTGATCACCCTCCTCGATACCCAGCAGGTCGACGTCACCATCGCTTTCTTCGACGCCGAACAGCCCAACCCGAATCCGGCTGCGGTCACCCCGGTGGTCACCGTGGACGATCCCACGGTCCTGGCCCTGACCCAGCCGACCCTGACCGGCCCGGTGGCCTCCGTCACCGTGACCGTCGCCTCCACCGGCAAGGTCGGGACGGCGAACCTGCTCTGCACCGCCACCAACGCCGACGGGACCACCATCTCCGGCTCCCAGGCGGTCCAGGTGGTCAGCGGGGATGCCGCCTCCATGACCTTCACCGAGGGCACCCCGGTGCCGATCCAGGCCCCGGCCGCCTCTGCCCCGGCCACCACCTAACCCTGGTCGGGTCTCGCCAAGCCGCCGGCTCGTCCGGCGGTTTTGCTTTCCTGCCAGAATGGAGACAAAGCGGAGGGTGGCATGGAATTCCAGGGGATCCCCGTCGAGGTGCGCCACCACAAGGGTGAGTTCAAGCTGGGCCGAACTCCCGAGGGCCATGGCTGGATGGCCCGGATGCATGCCGATGACGGGGTGATCCGGGGCCTGGATGGCCAGGGCCGGCGGGAGGTCAAAGCCTGGGTGGGCCCGGACGGGGAGGACTCCCCAGCCTACCTGCTGGAGCAGAAGCACCCGGACGGCTCCCACGATGAGGAGAAGCTGGTCCTGGGGTTCAAGGACCCACGCGCCGCGGTCTCGACGCTGCTGAAGCACTACCCAGAGGGCGGCCACCCCATCGCTTCCCTGCGTCAGATCCCCAGGCTGCATGACTGGATCGCCGAGGGGGAATGCTGGGCGGATACGGCCCACCATCATCACGGCCGCCCCCACGAGCACCGGGATCCGGTCGTCCAGTTCGAGGGCAAGCGCCTGCCCGCGGATCCGTTCGAGATGCCCGGCATGGAGGAGATCGCCAAGGCGGACGAGCCGCCCCAGGAGGGGGACCGCTGGATCACCGTCCACCCGAACGGGCCCGGGACCAAGGGGAACCCCGTCCTGCTCCGCCCGGTCCAGGGCCAGCCCGGCGTCCGCCGGGTGATCGGCGGGGCCGGCGGCAAACTGAATTTCCTGAAGATCACCCTCACCAAGAGCCCAGAACAGTACAAGCAGGAGTCCATGGTCCGGGCGAAGCAGCGCCGGACGGCGGAGCGGGAGAAGTTGGCCGCCATGTTGCCGGAGGAAAGGGAGGTCCACCTCCAGAAAGAGGCGCTCCGCAAAGAAGGCATGCGGAAGGCGGAATCCGAATTCATCAACAAGGTCCTGGGCGAGGACCAGACGGCGGAGCACCCGGACCTGTTCCAGGAAGGTCCCCAGGCCGATCCCAAGGCGGCCAAAGCCTACCACCGGGAGCGGCTCAAGCATGCGTGGCGGGCCTGCAAGGAAGCCGAGCGCCGGCTGGTCCTGGATGTGGATGCCCGGTTGGCCGCGGGAATGACCCAAATTGGAGGAAACGTCACCCCCGGCCTGCTGATCGACCAGATCCTCACCACCCCGAGCCAGAAAGGCCCCGGATACGACCGGGCGATCAAGGAGCGGGCCGCGGCCAACGGCATGACCGCAGACAAGATCCTGGCCGCCTCGAACTCCTGGAAGGAGGCCAACGGGCTTCTGCCGGCCAAGCCAACCGAGCCGGGCGCGGGAAAGGCCCAGGCGGCGACCGAGGCCGGGGAGGCCGCCTACCTGGAGACCAAGGCGCTCCAGGAAGCCAAGGCGCAGGCCACCAAGCAGGCGGTGGACGAGGCCCTGGCCGGCAACGCCCAGCTGGGGGCCATGCTCAAGGCCCGGTCCGAACTGCGGGCCGCCTATGAGCAGGCCATCGCCGCCAAGACGGGGCGCACCTTCCTGCCCGGTTTCATCAGCACGGTGAGCGAGCCGACCGAATCGGACAAGGAAGCACTGGTGAACGACCTGACGGAAAAACTGGTGCGGAGCCACGTGGCGAATTTCCTGGATGAAGCCGAAAAGGCTAACCCCGAGTCGGAAAATGTAGACCTTACCAGCCCGGAGGACGAGGGCATCGCCGCCGCGCGCGGGGCCGCCGCCTGGGGCTGCCTGCACGAGGCCGGGCTGGCTATCTTCGGTCAGGGGCTCATCGACCGGGACACGGTGGAGACCCTGGGGGCGGAGCCGGCCGCCCAGGTCCTCAGCCGGGCGATCCGGAACCGGTTCAACCCGGAGGAGCAGGCGGAGATCCTCCAGGCCCTGGAGGGCCAGCATGTCCTGGAGCAGCAGACCGAACTGCCCAAGGCCACCGAAGAGGCCCAGCGGCTCCGGTCCGAGGCGGCCGTGGCCAAGGAGCAGATGATCCACACCCCCCGGGACTTCGCTGCGGCAGCCGAGCTCCACCGGACCCGGATGGAGGCGTTGAAGCAGGCCCGGAGCGTCCTGGGAGGAGCCCTGGGGCGGTTCGAAGCTCGGGCTGCCCTGATCGCCAGCCTCCAGAGCGCGCCGGCCAAGGACCTCCAGGTTCCGATCGGCCGGGCCACCCCGGAGAAGGCCATCGCGGCAGCCGCGGCCATGGGCCTGCTGCCCGGGGACTACCACCTGGATCAGACCGGCGGGGAAGCCCTGCTCACCATCCCAGAGGAGGGCCAGGACAAGCTGATCCGGCCGGTGGACTCCGGGGCGGTGGCAGAGCGGGAACTGGCCCTGTCGATCAAGCGCGGTGAGCTCGATGAGGAAGGCTACCTGCCGGTGGGATTCGCCCAGCGCCCGGTCACCCGCTATGAGAACCAAGCCATGGAGCCCCCGGTGTTCCAGCGCAAGGTGGAACTCCCGGAGGGGGCGAACGAGGGTCACCTGGAGCCGGCCCTGCGGCGCTACATCGGCCAGCGGTGGGCGGACGGGGAGCGCCCCACGGCCATCCTGGCGGACCTGAAGGGGGCGGCCATCAGGGATGAGATCCCGGAGCACCTCCACGGGGCACTGGGGGGGGTGGTGGACAAGCTGGCCCCGATCTACGAGACCGTGAAGGGCCCGGACGGGGAGCCGATCCAGGAGATGCACGAGGGGCAGGCGGTCAAGGATGCCCAGGGCAAGCCGGTGTTCAAGACCCGCATGCGCGAACCCAGAGCCATCGCCGCCACCATCGAGAGCCTGGGCAAGCAGTATCTGGGTTCCGAGAAGGAAGGGGACCTGACCCTGGAGGGCCAGCATCTCGACCAGGACCACCCGGACTTCCGGGAGGCCATCCACCGGGTCCTGGCGGATGATCCCCGCCTCCAGGCGGCCCATGCGCCCGTCGGCGAGCTCACCAGCGTCCAGCAGGCCGCGGTGCGGGACTGGTTCTACCGGGAGCACCACGCGAAGCAGGGGGACCAGCTGGCCGATGCCATGAAAGCGCTGGGCCCGGAACCCCCGAAGTTCGATGAGAGCACCGGAGGCATGTCCCTGTTCGAGGACCTTGGCCAGATCGAGAGCCCGGAATGGGTGACCTGGAACCAGAAGAAGGACGCCGCGATCGAGAAATTCACCCCCAAGGGCAGCCCTTGGGCGGGATATATCGAGGCCATGGGTGGACTCAAGCCGGCCACCGAGGCGCTCCAGGGCGAGATGCGGGGCAAGTTCGCGGACCAGTTCCATGAGCATTTCTCCCGCTTGACCGGGAAGAAGCTCCAGCTTGGCACCGAGGACATCGAGCACTACAGCACCCACCTGAAGGCCACCACGGACCCGGAGAAGGCCGCGGAACTCGAGGCCGAGCGGAAGGCCAAGCAGGCCAAGATGCAGAAGCAGGGCGGCGGCAAGTTCCAGTCGGTGAAGACCAAGGAGAAGATGGAGCAGGCCGGGCAGGCTGCGGAACTGAGCCAGGGCGGCGCGCTGTTCGGGGCGGACGAACTCGAGGAAGCGCCCCAGGCCGAAGTCCCGAAATGGGAGAAACCCGAAGCCGCCCCGGGCGAGCGCCTGACCCTGGGCCAGCGCCTGGAGGCCCAGATCAGTGCCGTGATGCCGGAAGCCTCCGAGCCCTTCCAGGACAAGAGCTTCAAGGCGACCAAGATCCGGGAGGGCATGAAGATGTCCGGCCGGTTCGCCGCCCAGCAGCGGGGCGTGAAAGCCTTCACCAAACTCAAGCGCATGGGACTCTTTTTTGGAGCCGGAAGCGGCAAGAGTGCAATCATGCTCGGCGGGGCCAGTGAAATCATCCATTCGGGCGCGGCCAAAAAGGTGATGATGGCGGTCCCGTCGATCGTCCAGGGCCAGTTTGGCGGGGAGGCGGTGAACATGCTCGACCCCGCCACCGGAATCAAGATCCACGCGCACCCGGGGGAGTCCTTCGAGGAGCGACTGTCCGCCTACCGGGACCCCGAGATCCACGCCTGTGTGGTGACCCATCAGGCCCTGCGGGACGATTCCATCAAGATGATGGCCACCAACCAGGGCAAGACCGAGGACGAGATCGCCAAGTGGGCCATGACCGCCAAGCCGGAGGAACTCCGGGCTGGCCTGGATGCCGCCTTCAAGCAGCATGGGGCAGACTTCCAGGCGCTCATGGTCGATGAGGGGCACGATGCCCTGAACCGGAAGGGCAAGCCCGACAGCCTCCTGGCCAAGATCCTGGATGCCCACTCTGAGAATTCTTCTCATTACCTGCCGGCCACCGGAACCCCCGTGAAGAATGACCCATCCGAAGCCTTCGACTGGCTGCACAAACTGGATCCCCAGCGGTATCCCCAGAGCGCCCAGGCGGAATTCCTCCGGCGCTACGGCGGGGACTCGGCGGTCACCCGGCGGGCACTGAAGGCGGAGCTCGGCCGCTACTTCTTCACCGACCGGGTCGGTTCCGGGGTCACCGCCCACCACCACGATGAGACCGTGCCCCTGTCCGCGGAGCAGCAGGCGGATGTAGAGCGGATCAGCCGGGCCGCCGGCAAGCTCCAGCTTGGAGAGGATCCGGTCAAATGGGCCAAGGAACTCTCTCCGGAGTCATTCATCGGCCAACCCGAAGAAACCCATGCGGAGATCGCGGACGGGGTCCGGCGGGCCGTGGGAACCTTCCGGGAGACCGCGATGGACAGGACCATCAACGCCCATCCCAAGGGCGGCAAGCTGGCCGCGGCGGTGAAGATGGCACAGGACTGGATCGCCGAGGGCAAGCCGGTGGTCATCTTCGCCCATCGCCTGGATGCGGTGGACCAGATCCACGCCGCCATGGAGGCCGCTGGCCTGCGGGTCGCCTCCCTCACCGGGCACGACAGCGCCAAAGACAAGGCCGGCAAACTGGCCCAGTTCCAGGGCTCGCCGGGGCGCTCACCGGACGCGGACGTGATCGTGATGTCGGACGCCGGGGCCACCGGGGCGAATCTCCAGCGCGGGAAGGTGCTAATCCACATGGATCAGCCGATGACCCAGAAGACCCACGAGCAGCGCACCGCGCGGATCGACCGCCTGGGCCAGACCTCTGATGTCGAGGTGGTGAACCTGCTGGCGGACCACGAGTGGGACCGCAAGGCCAGGGACCGGGTCGCCAGGAAGAAGCTGCTGGCGGACATCTACCAGAGCAAAGAAAATAATTATGATGATTCAGGCATAGCACAAACCCTACGAAATCTCCGCTCCCGTTCCATCGCAGCCCAGTCTGCGGCATAATTATGAAGGCCCGGAGTGCTTGCACCCACCCCGGGCCAGCACCCAAGCCCTTGACGGGAGGACCCGATGCCACGCAAGTATACTGCGCTATTCACGCCAGAAGAACGGTTCTGGGCCAAAATTGAGAAGATGCCCATGCCGCCTACTGCGAAGCTGCCAAACTACTCCATGGAGAATTCGCAAATTTCGGAGAGACCCCATGAACCAGGAACCCGATCCCCGGCAGAATCTCGCCCGCGCGTTGGCGGAGACCCACCTGGAAGTTCAGGGGGCAGAACATGACTATCGCGCCCTGCTCCAGGACGGCCACGAGCACATGCAGAGCCGCTACCCTGCCAGCGCCCTCAAAGACCAGCCGCATGCCTTAGACCATTGGGCGTGGCACCAGGAGGCCATGCAAGGAGCGGTGGAGAAAGGAGGTCTGGGTCCGGTCCCGGATCTTCCCTATCAGCCGGCGCCAACAGGTCAACTGCCTCCAGTTGGAGCATCTCCGGAACGCCTCCCGTAGAGGATCGTGCCAACGTCTCGAACATCCCTCCGGATCTCTTTTTGATAATCATGCAGGATTGTGAAATGATTCTGCATGGTTAATTCCATTTTCGCAAAGAACCCTGCCAGTTCCATGATCTTGTCGGCCATGGTGGTGATGGCCCGAGAGAACTCAACGCGGGTCTGGCGGTTCTCCTCCGCAAAATTATCAATAAGGGTCTTGATGTTCTTTTCGAATTCCAGCTTGTCCTTGCCTTGGGCCGATTCCAGATGTTCGATTCGGGAATCTTGCGCCCGTTTGAGCAGGCCGGCCATGGTCCCGACGATCACCATTAATCCCACGATTGCGCCGCGCATGGCCCAGGTTTCAAAATCAGCGGTCATGGCCGGCTCCTATTCGAGAAGATAAATGGGATGGGTCCCCAGGTGGTCGAACAAAGACTGCGGAGTCTCGCCTGAGTATGGCGGAAACCCCAGGACGAAGGAAGCATACTGGGCGCACTCTACCTCCCCAGGGCGGGGGGTCATGTGCAAGGCGGCCCGGATGGCGTTCCACCAACCATAGTCAACCCCCAAGAGGGAGAGGGCGCGGTCCAGGGAGAACTGATGATCCCACGATCGCAGAGGCATCCAGGTCACATCTTCGCCCAGGCAAGCGGACAGGCCCCGGTCGATGGTGACGCCGCGGTGCGCCGGCCGGCTCTCCAACACCAGGACCCGGCCGCCTACCACCCATGCCATCCCAACATGGGAGAAATGGGATTCGGTCTGGGCCCGGATGATCCTGGCCAGGAGCCCGGACCCGCGAAAGAAAAGCGGGTCGCCAGTCTGGATCTTGGGCCGGGCCTCCGCGTAGAGCATTACCCCTCCAAGACGTCGAAAGCCTGAGCGATGATCATGGGAGCCCAGTTCCAGCCCATGATCGCGGCTTTGATCGCGGCGACTTCCTCCACCTTGATATCGATGTTGTCGGTGGCCTTGGAGATCTCCTGGGCCAGCGCCCAGGCGCGCTGGGGGTCCAGCGGGCAGCGGGCCATGCATAGGCTGACGGCCATGACCCGTCCCAGGGTGAGCGGAACAGCCCCTTGGGAGTCCGCCACAAGCGGTCCCTCAAGGGAACGGAAGGTGATGGTAACGCTGATTTTCATCTTCGACCTCCTAGGTTAGGTAGGTGATGGTGCCGAACAGGTAGGTGGCATTCGCCCCGCCCCCAGAGCTCAACCAGATTTTCCCGGCAGAATAATCCGCCCAGCAAGTCCCGCCCGAGGTAACGGCTCCTGTGCCCAGGGTATTGCTGTAGACGGTCACGCCGCTAGCCGGCCCATTGGGGGTCAGCCCAACAGGTGTGCTGAAATAGGAAGTGCCGTTTGCACTCCCGAGGTCGGCACTGGCGCTGTGAAACCAAAACATGATTGTGACCTGATTCCCATTCACCGAATAATAGGCGGTGAGAGTCGGGCTGGTCCCACCGATATTGAAGCCAGCGGGAGTGTAGGAAGTCCTGGCGGTGTAGGGAGCAAGCCCGCCCACGGCATGGAGCGTGCCGCCGATATACACGTCTCCCGCGATACCCACCCCTCCGCTCACGGTCAAAGAGCCCGTAGTGGTGGAGGTCGAAGCGATATTCTGGTTGATGGAAACCGCGCCGGTTGCAGCACAGGAAAGCGCCGTGAGGGTATTCGTTTCGTTATAAATGTCGAAGGTCCCAGCCCCGATGGCACCCGTTGCTCCGATCCGCCATCGCTTGCCCCCGGCGTTGACTGTGTTGTCGATCGCTATATAGACAGGGCTTCCTGACGCTACAGGCTTAAGCTCCACGGCGGCATTGACACAGGTGGAGGTTATCTCGCTGTCCACGCCCAGGGCACCGTTTACGTTGGTCAGGGTTACGCTGGTGGGCCCGCTCTGGTCAGTGAAAACCAGTTTGGGCGCTCCGGTGGTGGAGCTATTACCCACCAGCGTCAGGTTGACACCGGCCCCGCGCGTGAGCGTGGACGACCCATTCACCGTCAGGGCATTGAATGTCCCCGCCGCAGCAGCGGTGCCGCCGATGGCTGGCGGCGATG
>Ga0116107_1002311_pt1 | contig 10137 bp, 6 predicted proteins | sample June2015DPH_6_10_FD_88969 | JGI IMG/M metagenome (GOLD analysis project Ga0116107, IMG submission 88969) | Peatland microbial communities from SPRUCE experiment site at the Marcell Experimental Forest, Minnesota, USA - June2015DPH_6_100 | ecosystem: Environmental > Terrestrial > Soil > Wetlands >... | reverse complement strand
TCGCTTCGCGTCCTCGCGTCCTCATCCCGCCTCTGGCGGGACTCCGGCGCGGACCGCTCGTGCGCCTTGCGATAGGCCCAGCGGCGGCAGCGCGACTACAGGCATGCCTCCGTAGCCCTGCCCCCAGGGGTGTGTCGTTGCCCTGCGGAATGGTTCGCCTCCTCCTTTCCGCTGCGTGAGAGCTTTTTCTTCCTGCCCCGCGCCCGGGTGGCCGAGACCGTTTCTCTCGCTCCGTCACTGCCTAGAAGGTCTCCCCGACTACCTCTGTCCTGAGGAGGCCCGCCGCAGGCGGGACGGCGAAGGATCTCCCCGATCCGGCGAGCGACCGGGTCCGTTCGCTCCCAGGAGATCTTTCGCTCGCTGCGCTCGCTCAGGATGACGGCCGGTGGCGGGCTGCGTTCGGATCCGTCACGTTCATGGTCCGGGGTGCGCCCGCGGCTCATGAAGGTTGTCCAGACAATCCCCTCTGTCTGTGGCGATGCGTCAAGAGCGGGCGGGGGCAAGCCCCGCCCTACACCCGAAAGCGCAGGGGCATTCGCGTGGGAGTTGCCTCTTCTTGTGTAGGGGCGGCCCTTGCGGCCGCCCTCGAATCGGATCTCACTGCGCGGAAGATTAGCTCACCGACTCTGCCCTCCCCGCTGCCACTTTCATGGTCCAGGGTGAGCCCGCCGCTCATGAGGATTGCGAGGAGCGCAGCGACGAAGCAATCCCGCCGTGACCGCGAGAATGCTTCACCCGGCCTGCGGCCGGGCTCACAATGACAGGTCGTTCGAAGGCAGGGTGCCGCACAGTATGGCGGGTAGCCGCGCCGCCGCCGTTGGGCCTATCGCAAGGCGCGCGAGCCGGTCGCACCGGAGCGTACCCGGAGGGTACGTGAGGATGCGAACCGGCGAGCGCAACGTAGCCAGAGGTCCGACGCCGGCGGCGCCTTGAGGGGAGCCGCTTACATCGTGGGGAGGTACCAGCAGATGACCTTCGGCTCCGTCATCTCCTGCAACGAGAACTTGATCCCCTCCCGGCCCAGCCCCGAGTTCTTGATCCCGCCGAACGGCATCGAGTCGAGGCGGTAGTCGGTCGAGTCGTTGACCATGATGCCGCCGGCGTCGAGGCCGAGCGCGAGCTTGAACGAAGTGTCCACGTCGCGGCTGAACAATGCCGCGTGTAGGCCGAACGGTAGCGAGTTCGCCTCGGCGAGCGCCTCTTCGACGGTGGCGACGGGGTAGAGGTTCACGGTCGGCCCGAACACCTCGGAGTGGTGGATCGTCGCGGTCGTGGGGACGTTCTCCAGCACGGTGGGCTCCATCAGGGCGCCGGTGCGGCCGCCGCCGATCAGCACCCTGGCGCCGGCCTGCTTCGCCTCGGCGACCCAGCGCTCGACGCGCTTGGCCTCGCCCTCGGTGATCATCGGACCCATGTCCGTCTCTTCCTTCATCTTGTCGCCGATCTTGTACTTGGCGGTGAACTCCACCATGCCGTCGCGGAACGCGGCGTAGACGTCCTTGTGGACGTAGATGCGCTGGACGCCGATGCAGTTCTGACCGGCAGCCCAGAACGCCCCCGACACGCAGCTCTCGGCCGCCCACCGGATATCGGCGTCCTTCCACACGACCACCGGCGAGTTGGAGCCCAGCTCCATCCCGATCTTCTTGATCCCGGCGAGCGTAGTGATGCGCTGCCCCGCTTCGAGTCCTCCCGTGAACGAGATCATCCGCACGCGGCCGTCCTTCGCGAGCAGGTCGCCGATCTCGGCGCCGTGCCCGGTGATCGTCTGCAACACGAGCGGCGGCAGGCCGGCTTCCACGAACGCCTCGGTGAGCTTGAGCGCCGAGAGCGGCGTCACTGTGGCCGGCTTGAGGATCACCGAGTTGCCGGCGGCGACCGCGGGTCCAAGCTTGTGGGCCACCAGGTTGAGCGGGTCGTTGAACGGGGTGATCGCGAGCACGACACCGATCGGCACGCGCTGGTAGTAGCCGACGCGCTTTTCGCCGCCCGGGAACGAGTCGAACGGGATCGTCTCGCCCTGGATCCGCTTGGCCTCCTCGGCGGAGATCGTCAGCGTGTTGACGCAGCGCCGCGCTTCCTTGCGCGCCTCGCGGATCGTCTTTGAACCCTCGCGCGCGATCGTAACGGCGAACTCCTCCAACCGGCCCTGCACGATTGCCGCCGTCTTGAACAGCACCTGGGCGCGGTCGTGCACGGTCATTCGTCGGGCGACCTCGAACCCCTTCAGGGCCGCCGCGAGCGCCGTTTCGACATCGGCCGCAGTGGCGCGCGGCACCGTGTCGATCAGAGAGTTGTCGAACGGATCGCGCACCTCGATCGTCTTGTCGCGGTCCACCCACTGGCCTGCCAGCAGCATCTTCACGAGCGCCTCCGAGCGATGTGCAGCAAGTCGGTGAGCATCGAGAAACCGGTTTGCGCCCTCCCGGCGCCGGGGCCGACGATCGTCACCTCGCCGAGCGCGTCGGTCTTGATCGCCACGGCATTGGTCGCGCCCATCACCCCTGCGAGCGGCTGGCTCATGTCCACCAGGCGAGGAGCCACGGCAGCCTTCACGGCCCCACCCTCCCGCCACACCCGCCCGATCAGCTTGTACCTCTTGCCGTCGGCCTTCGCCTTCGCGATGTGGGAGGCCGTGATCTTCGTGATCCCCTCGCACAGGCTCTCGGTCGGCTTCAGCGAGGCACCGAACACTACGTTGGCGAGGATCGTCACCTTGGCGAGGGCGTCCCACCCGAGCACGTCGGCGTCCGGGACCGCCTCGGCGTACCCGAGCTCCTGTGCCTTCTTGAGCGCCTCCTCGTACGACAGCCCCTCCTCCATCCGCGTGAGGATGTAGTTGGTGGTGCCGTTGAGGATCCCCTGCATCTCGAGGATCTCGGCGCCGGCCAGCGCCTCGCGCACCAGGTTCAGAACCGGCGTGCCGCTCATCACCGTCCCCTCGAACAGGAACTCGGCCTTGTGCTTCGCCGCGACCTCCGCGAGCTCGCGGTAGTGAAGCGCGAGCGGGCCCTTGTTGGTCGTGACGACGTGAACGCCGCGCTCGAGCGCCGCCTTGATGTGGCTCGTGGCCGGTTCGCCGGTCTTGATGTCGGTGTAGGTGGCCTCGAGCAGTGCGTCGGCCTCGGCGTGTCGGGCCATCGCGAGGGCGTCCCACCCCTTGCCGCCCCGATCGAGCGCCGCGAGCGACTCGCCCTTCGCCGCGAGCGCGAGCGCCTTGGCGAGGTCGATCCCGCTCGGATCGTACGCGCTTCCCTTGATCGTGTCGGCGATGCCGGTGACCGTCCAGTCGAAGCCGTACGTCCGCTTGAGCTCGCCGCGCTTGGAGAGCAGCAGCTCCGCGAGCCCCTGCCCGACCGTCCCGAAACCCAGAAATACCAGTCGCATGCGATCCTCCTCAAGAAAGTTCACTGTTGACAGTTGACAGTCAGCAGCAAAGGCGGCATGCGTTATCGTCTCTACTGTCGGCTGTGAACTGTCAACTGTCGACTTCACCCACAACCAGGGAAGTTCACAGTTAACAGTTGACAGTTGACAGTCAGCAGCAAAGGCGGCGTGCGTTATCGTCTCTACTGTCGGTTGTGAACTGTCAACTGTTGACTTCACCCACAACCAGGGAAGTTCACAGTTAACGGTTGACAGTTGACAGTCAGAAGCGGAAACGGCAGGCGCACTCGTTTCTACTGTCAGCTGTGAACTGTCAACTGTCGACTTTACACACAACCGTTGAGCCGCCGCCGGCGCACAGGCATCCGGAAACGACGGCCGCATCAAATCTGCCTCAGGGCCTGATCCAGATCGGCGATCACGTCGTCCGGGTGCTCGCCGCCGACGCACAACCGAACCATCGTCGGCGGGATCCCGGCCAGCTTGCGCCCCTCCTCCCCTTGCTGCGCGTGGGTGGAGATGGCCGGCAGCGTCGCCACGGACTTGATCCTGCCGAGGTCGGTGGCGCGGTAGATGCGCTGGAGGGCGTCGAAGAACCGCCGGGTGTCCGCCGCCGAGCCCGCGATGTTGAACGACATCAGGTGCCCGAACGCCGGCGTCCCGTCGTCGACCAGCCGGAGGTACCGGCTCGCGAGCTCGTGTTGCCGGTGGTGCGGCAGGCCGAGGTAGTCCACACGTTCCACCTTCGGGTGCTGCTCGAGGAATCGCGCCACGGTCATCGTGTTGGCGGACATCCACCCGATCTTGAGCCGCAGCGTGCGCAGCTCGTTCAGCAGGAAGAACGCGGAGTGCGCCGACATGCAGGAACCCGAGTCGCGGAACGGCCACAATTTCAGCCAGAGCGCATAGTTGGCCTTGGCCTCGTCCGCGAGGTGCCGGCTGGTGAGGTTGTGCCGCGCGACGATCCCGCCGCCGATCGTGAACCCGCCGGCGCCCACAGTCTTGGTGAGCGAGTGCACAACGACGTCCGCCCCGTGCTGCAGCGGGCGCATCAGCGCCGGCGTCGCGATCGTCGAGTCCACGATGAGCGGGATTCCGTGACTGTGCGCGAGCTTCGCGACCGCCGCGACGTCGAAGCACGACTGCTGCGGGTTCGACGGCATCTCGGCGTAGAGGAAGCGGGTGTTCTCGTCGACGAGGCCGCGCCACGCTTCGATGTCCCACGGCTCCGTCACCCACCGAACATGCGCGCCGCGCTCCCGCATCCGCACGTTGAACAGCTGGAACGAGCCGCCGTACACCTGCGCCGCAGAGACGAAGTTGATCGCTTCGCCGGCGGCGCCCGACAGCGCCACCAGCGGTTCGACGGCCTGCTTGATGGCGGACATCCCGGACGCGGTGCACAGGCCGGAGGCGTCGTCCTCGCAGCCGTACGACTCGAGCAGCGCCAGCGTCTCCTCCAGGTAGAACACGGTCGGGTTGTGGATGCGCGAGTAGCACCAGGTCGGGATCAGGTACCCGAGGCCCGCCTCCATCTCGTCGCTGTCGCGGTACGCCTGCGAGGTCGACGGAAAAATCGGCTCGATCACGCCGCCGTTTCCGCTCGCGTACACCTCGTCCGCCCCGTACGCGCCGTGCACCGCGATCGTGTCGAATTTGAGCTTCCGCACCCCTGCGCGGAACTCGGCCCGCCGCGCCACCAACTCTTTGGCCCCGTCGACGTACCTCTGGACTCCGGGCGAGAGCTTCTGCTCCATCGGCTCCTCCGCTTCCTGGATCGTCGGTCCGGCAGTGCTTCGAAGGTGCGGCCCCAAAACGGCCTCCCGGGGATGGACCAGCACGCGAGTTGTACCACCGAATTTGTGAAACCTCAACACAAGGTGAGATGACATCGCGGCACGCCGCGCTGGCCAGAGAGAGGGCGGCCGCGAGAGCCGTTCCACCGCAGACATTCCGGCTGGAGCATCTTCTGTGGGGCGCGCGCTCCGCGCGTGCCCGCATCTCGCCTACCAGGACACACAGGAGCACGCCCGGAGGGCGCGCTCCACAGCGACACCAGCACTTTGTCGTGGCCGCATCGACCGCCCGTTTCACACGGGCGATGGCGGCCCCAATGGCCGCCAACAAAAGGCCCGAACCGACCGCGAACGGGGCTGAAAGACCTCAGCGCGACGACGCCGGCACGGGCGCCCCGACGACGGCGAGCGCCTGTTCGAGGTCGTCCTTGAGATCCGGCAGGTCCTCGCACCCGACGGCCAGGCGCACGAGGCCCGGCGTGATCCCCTGCCGCAGCTGCTCCTCCCGCGGCACCGCCGAGTGCGTCATCGATGCCGGGTGTTCGATCAGCGACTCGATCCCGCCGAGCGACACCGCCAGCGTGATCACCTTCACCGAGTTCATGAGGCGCCGCCCGGCTTCCACCCCGCCGCGCAGCTCGAACGCGATCACCGACCCGGGTCCGTCCATCTGGCGCTTCGCAAGCTCGTGCTGCGGGTGCGACGGCAGCCCCGGGAAGCGCACCCACTCCACCGCCGGATGCGACTCGAGCCACACTGCCAGCAACTGCGCGTTGGCCTGGGCGCGCTCCACCCGCATCCCCAGCGTGCGGATCCCGCGCAGGACGAGCCACGCCTGGTGCGGGTCCATCGTGAACCCGAACGAGCGCGCCACGGTGGTCAGCGACACCAGCAGCTCGGGCTCGCGGGCCACCACGATCCCGGCCACCACGTCCGTGTGGCCGTTCAGTGATTTCGTCAACGAGTGCAGCACGACGTCGGCGCCGAACTCTATCGGCCGCTGCAGGTGGGGGCCGGCGAACGTGTTGTCCACGACGAGCGGCACGCCGGCCTGGTGGGCGGCCTTCGCAGCGGCGGCCAGATCCACCAGGTCCAGGTTCGGGTTGGCCGGCGTCTCGACGTACACCAGCCGGGTGTTCGGACGGATTGCGGCGGCGAGCGCCGTCGGGTCCGCGGCCGAGACGAACGTCGAGGTCACGCCGAGCCGCGAGAAGTATTTCTCCAGCAACCCGCGCGACGGCCCGTAGAGGGGATGCGTCCCGACGACGTGGTCCCCCTGCTTGAGCAGTGCCAGGAAGACGGTGCTGACGGCGGCCATGCCGGTCGCCGTACCGATCGCCCCGCACCCGCCTTCGAGGCGCGCGACGCACTCCTCGAGCGCCGCGATCGTCGGGTTGCCGAGGCGCGTGTAGATCGGGCCCGACGACGTCCCGGCGAAGCGGGCGGCGCCCTCTTCGGCGCTCGGAAACGCGAACGTGGACGACTGGTATATCGGGACCGACACCGCGCCGCGGTGCGCCGCGGAGTCGAGCCCGCCGTGGATCGCCTTGGAGTGACGCCCTTGGACCTTCGAAGCCATGAAACCTCCCCCGCGGAGACTATCAGGTTCCGCCGACCGCTTGCTCTTCGCTAAGCACGAGCGTCACGCCCGCCAGCACAACCGCCGCGCCCACCACCATGCTCGCCGTGACCGGCTCCCCCAGCAGCAGCGCCCCCAGCACCACCGCCACCACCGGGTTGATGTAGGTCGAGGTGGAGACCCGCGTCGCCCCCCAGTGCTGCAGCAGGTAGAAGTACGCCGCGAACGCGATCACCGAGCCGAACACGACCAGGTACGCGAGCGACGCCACGGCCCGCACCGTAAGAGGCCCCACCATCGCGTGGCCGGTGACCGCCGACACCGCCAGCAGCAAGGGCGCCCCCGCCGCCATGTGCGCGACCGAGAGCGCCACCGGGTGGTACGCGCCGCGGATTCGCCGCACCCAAAGGGACCCCGCCGCCCACATCACCACCGAGAGTTCCACCACCAGCGCGGCGATCACATCGACCGTTCCGGCGCGCCACGGCTCGAAGAGGACCACGGTCCCGATCAGGCCCGCGCCGATCCCGGCCCACCCGAGCGCCCGGGGGCGCCGCTCGCCGGGCACCAGCCAGCTGAGCCCGGCCGTCCACAACGGGCTCGTCGTCAGGAGCAGCGCCGTGAGCCCCGAGTCGAGACGCGTCTCCGCCCAGAACACCATCCCGTTGCTGAGAGCTATGAAGAGGACCCCGATCCCGAGCGCAGGCCACCAGCGCGAGAGCGGGCCGGGAAACGGCACCCCGCGCGCTTTTGCCACCCCGAAGGTCACCGCTGCGGCGAGCACGTACCGCATGCCGGCGTAGAAGAACGGGTCGAAGCTCTCGAGGCCCACCTTGATCGCGAGGTAGGTGCTCCCCCAGATCACGCAGATCGCGGCGTACGCGGCGACGAGCCCCCACCGGGGCGCGCGGCTCATTGCCGCGCAGGGTATCAGGAGCGGTTGGGCCCTTCGACCGCGCTAGAATCGCCAAGAGTTGCATCGACTGAGATCTGCACGATCGGGCCGGCTTCGCAGGAGCGCGCCGCCCGCCACGAGAAAGGGGACCCCGATGACCGTTCGCACCGCAACCCGGCTGCTGCTCATCCTCGGCGCCGCCGCGCTCGCCGCCCGCGCCGCCTCCGCCCAACGCCCGGCCGACTCCGACGCCGGGCCCGCCCTGCTCCCGGTGGTCGTGGACGACAAGTGGGGCTTTGCCGACCGCACCGGCAAGATCGTCGCGGCGCCGCAGTACGACGAGGCGGCCGAGAGCTCCGCCGGGCTCGCCGCGGTCAAGCTCTCCCGCCGGTGGGGGTTCGTGGACAGCAGGGGCCGGCTCGTCGTCACCCCGCAGTACGACTCGGTGGGGAGGTTCGCGGCGGGGCTCGCCTGGGTCGAGCTCGACGGCCGCTTCGGGTTCATCGACCCCACGGGAAGGCTCGCCATCAACCCGCAGTTCGACCGCGCCGACGAGTTTCACAACGGCCGCGCCGCGGTGCGGCTCGGCGGGCGGTGGGGGCACATCGACCAGAAGGGCAGCTTCGCGATCAACCCCCAGTTCGACGAGGCGCAGGAGTTCTCCGACGCCCTCGCCGCCGTCAAGATCGGCGACCGGTGGGGGTACGTGGAGAGGAACGGGAAGTACGCGGTGAACCCGCAATTCAAGAAGGCCGGGGCGTACCGCGACGGGCGCGCGCCGGTGCGGCTGGATGACCTCTGGGGATACGTCGACGGGCGCGGCAAACTCGCCGTCAACCCGCAGTTCAAGGAGGCGTCGCCGTTCTCCGAAGGACTCGCGCGCGTGCGGGTGGGCGACCTGTACGGCTACATCGACACCAAGGGCGCCCTCGTCATCAACCCGCAGTTCGAGAAGGCGGGCGACTTCCACGACGGCCTCGCGCTTGCCGCCCTCAAGGACAGATACGGCTTCATCGACACCGACGGCAAATTCGCGATCAACCCTCAGTTCGACGAGGCGTGGGGCTTCACGCACGGCCTCGCCCGGGTCAAGATCGAGCGCCGCTTCGGATACGTGAACGGCGACGGACACTACGTCTACAACCTCACCAAGTGAGAGCGCTGGACCCTTGGCGGTCGCCGCCCGCCCGTGGTATCGTTCGCGCCCTGGAGGGCCAACGTAGCTCAGCTGGTAGAGCAGCTGATTCGTAATCAGCAGGTCCGCGGTTCGATCCCGCGCGTTGGCTCCAATAGAATCAATTACTTACAAACTGAGCATCACCCCGTCATCCAAATTGGTCGCAGCCGGGTCGCAGTGGCCACCACATCGCCACCCGTGAAGTGAGCCCTCGCGATTTGTCCCCAGGATCGACTGGCAAGCGGTGCGAACCCCTCGTTGACCAGGGCCGGCGCCGGATCAGCCCTGGGCTCCCGCGTTGCCCCCAACAACTTCTGGACCGTCTCCCGCGGCCTCTGACTCACCACACGTGTTTCAGGCGGCGGAGGGGACTTAAAATCCCCGGGGCTGCAAAGCCCGTGAGGGTTCAAATCCCTCCTCCGGCATAATTTACGTGACAGGCTCTTTTCGCGCATCTTCCGGGTACACAGCCCGTACACCCCAAGAATGCGGAATCTGCCCTCTCACCGCTTTCGCGATCGCCCGCCGGATGCACCGTCCTCATCGAAGAGAGTTTGCAACCTCGAACGCGACTGCCACCGTACCGCGTGGCTTCTAGTGTGTCCTACCACACGCAGGACCCGTGCCGGCTCCGGCGCTCTCGATGGCGTCTCCGCCGGCACGCCCAGCCCGTTTGGGTGTTTGGTGCAGGCGCACTCGCCTGTCACCCGATGAGAAGCACATCGACGTGGACGTGACGGCCACCCTCGGCACCCCGCACCGCCTGCCGGTGCTCTCACGCCCCCCTCCCGGGGACGTCAAGAAACCGGTTTGCCTCTTGACACGGTCGCCTCTATTGGTTGTTAGGCGGCAGGTTCGCCGGGGAAGTAGGCCGCCATCATGCTCTGGACGACGGCCACCCACGGGATTACGTTGGCACAAAGCTCGTCGCACAGTTCCGGGCGATTCAGGATCTTGGAGACAGCATGCCCAACTGCGTCTCCTCCTGGTGTCGCGTCACCTGGACGCCCCCAAGGCTATCCGGGGCGGGCTCTTCTAGCGGCGCTACAATTCCTGCGAGCCCCGCTAGACGCATCCCCTCACCTTGCGCGGTGCTCTGCCCGCCCCACTCGACCCCCAGTCCAGTCGGGCGGGCGCTTCTGTCCTCCTCGGTGCCCGTAGTCCTACCCCTCCTCGGGGAGAGATCGCGGCTCCTGGGGCCTCGGAGCGAGGGGTCAAGAAACGGGCGGGCCGAAGCCCGCCCTATCCTCTCCTAACACCAATGGCTGGGCCAACCGCTCCCAGCCACTATTGCTGCATGGCC
>Ga0116107_1002307_pt1 | contig 10152 bp, 10 predicted proteins | sample June2015DPH_6_10_FD_88969 | JGI IMG/M metagenome (GOLD analysis project Ga0116107, IMG submission 88969) | Peatland microbial communities from SPRUCE experiment site at the Marcell Experimental Forest, Minnesota, USA - June2015DPH_6_100 | ecosystem: Environmental > Terrestrial > Soil > Wetlands... | reverse complement strand
GTGTGGGAGTCCTCGTTGGGGGGAGTCCTTAGAGCCTCAGCGGATAGGAGAAAGGTCGGGCATCCAGCGGTTTCTCCAGTCGATCAGCTCGCGCTATGGAGCCTGCCCGACAAATACACCAACCGGCTGCCCCAACGCCTGCCACGTCGAAACGTGTGGCGTCCGCTTCCCACGCCGGATGTCCCTCCAGACGCTTTCGAGCACCCGATCGCCTCGACGATGGCTTTGAGAGGCGCGGGCCAGCCTCGGCCCGGGCAGGCGAAGAAAACTCCACCTTCCCGCAAGCGAGGAGTTCCGGCAATCAGAACCAGGCAACGGCGATCTTGACTCGCTTCGAGAGGCGCTTCGCATCGACCGCCGCGGCGTAGATCATCCACGGCTCCGAGCTGCGGAAGGGAGCCCCCCACAGCCATTCGTTGCTGTTGCAGCCATAATTGGCTCGCCTGCTTCCGATCGCCGTCGTGGCGCCGGTAACAAATCCGCACTTCAGGCCGGTAAAGGTCTGGATGGCCCAAGGAAGCCCCGTCGTGGAAGGCCTCCCTGCATACGGATTCGGCAGGCGCTTTGTAAGAACGATCTCAACCCCCGACCTGCTCCAGGGCGACACGACGCAGAGGACGACTCCCTGCGCCTTTGGGGAGCTGAAGCACGGGTCGAAGATGTAGTTGCCGCTCATACAGCGCCCGTCTGCGAGTGGCGATCGGGCAACTCCCGACTGTTCGTGACCAGCCGCCTGTAACGTGCATTGAACAAGGCGTCACGCTCCCGGCGTGGGGCGTGTCGTAGGGTGTACCGCCGCCCTTGCCTGCCAAGGACAGCTCGGCTCGTTTGGCGCGTACTGTACGTGAATGATAGTTGTCGGACCCAGGACTGGAAGCCAAAAAGTCTCCACGTAGGTCGATCGTGGGTCGTGGCCGACCTCGTCGATCACCGGGTCGTGCCAGGGCTCGACGCAGAGGCCAGGCCGCAGTTCGTCAGACCAATGCCCTGGCTCATCGGGGCATGGCGCGGCACTTGGGTCGAGCTGCACAAGCATCTGTTTGACCTCCGTAGTTGCTGAACGATGCGATCGCTCAGATGCTGGACCCGGTGGTTCCCGTGCTACCTACCGTTTCCCTGGTGCCGTTCGTGCCGGTTCCTCGGTCAGCCCGCCCTATGAAAGTGGGGGTTGCCCCCCAGGAGAAGAAACCCTGCTAGCAGGCTTCTCACGGGGCGGGGAATGTTCAGCTTTGGAGTATCAGACGTCAGTTCGGCGTAAGCGACAACTAATCGGAGAGATAGATAATTGAGACCGGGGTGCGTATTCGTGTCTGGCCTACCGAGATGATGATCGTGGTCTCAGAAGAGCTCGAGACTCGAGTCCGGGCGGTCGCCCACGAAGTCTTGCGTGCACCGTTCACCAGGCGAACCTGGTCAGAGCTTTGGTTTCTGGTAACCGTATCGGCCCTAGCGGGAGTTGGCCTTGCCTTTGTCGCGCTCACCATGGCCGCGGGCGTGGTCTTCGCCATCACCTTCTTCGGGCTCGATGTCATTGGCCTCTCTCTCCGTGGCGCGCGAGGGATTGGTGGGTTCCAGCGCCAGGAGGCACGAGGGCTTCTCGACGAACAGATCGACGACCCCGATCCGTTCGTGCCACGCCCGGGGTTCCTGGGTTGGCTTCAGACGGTGCTGCGGGACCGGACAGCTTGGCGGTCGGTCGCCTACATAGCCGTGAAGGTCCTGCTGGCGATCCTCGGGATCCTCACGGCCTTCAGTGTGTGGTTCGACGCCTTCACCTGCCTCATCACTCCCCTGGGAGGGGGTCCCCGCGGCAGCCATGAAGCCCGGCAGCCCGAGCGGGCCGCGAAGTCTCGTTTCGAGCCCAGCGCTTCGCGAGCGTTGCGGTCAGGTGACTCGTGGGCGGTCTCGCACGTCCTCTACGCCAGCTTCGAGAACCTCGGCCATCCGCTGGACGGCGTCGAACACGTCTACAAAGCGCGTGTAGAGCGGTGCCGGGCCGAGCCTGAGCACGTCGGGTGGTCGGAAGTCTCCGATGACCATCCGACGATCGATCAAAGCCTTGCACCACGGCCAGGCCCGGGGATGGGCGACCGATACGTGGGCTCCTCTCCGATCCGGATCGGTCGGACTGGCCAAGGTGGCGCCGAGCGGCTCAAGCTGGTCTCGCACGAGGTCCACGAACATGGCTGTGAACTGCTGCGATTTCGCCCATAGCGCAGGGATGCCAGCTGACTCCACGGTCTCGGCCGCGGCGTCGACGGTCAATAGACCGAGCACCGGAGGCGTGCCCGTGAGGAAGCGCTCCATCCCGGTCTTCGGGTCGTAGCTCGGGCCCATGGCGAACTGGTCCTGTTGGCCGAACCAGCCCCATACCGGTTGGCGCAGCTGGACCTGCAAGCCACGCCTCACGTACGCGAAGGCGGGCGAGCCGGGTCCGCCGTTCAGGTACTTGTAAGTGCAACCCACAGCGAGGTCGGCGCCCGCCTCATCCAAGCCGACTGGAATTGCGCCGGCGCTGTGGCACAGGTCCCACAGGACCAGTGCACCGTGACGGTGGGCTGCCTCGGTGATGGCAGCGAGGTCCAGTCGGGCACCTGAGCGGAAGTTGACATGCGAGAGGCATACCAAGGCCGTGTCGGCGTCGATTGCCGAGCCCACGACTTCGGTGTCGAGGCCGTCGATTGCACTACCGTGCAGAAGGCGCAACTCACGGCCGCTGGTCTCAGCGAGTCCCTGCAGCACGTAACGGTCCGTCGGGAAGTCGTCTGCGTCGGCCAAGATGACCCGCCGGTCGGGCCGAGCGGCCAGGCTGGCCGCGGCCAGCTTGTAGAGGTTGACGGTTGTGCTGTCGCAAACCACGACCTGTCCGGGCCCGGCGCCGATCAGGCGGCCGACCCGGTCACCCACCGCGGCAGGTAGGTCTATCCACCTGGACCACCCGCCAACGAGGTTCTCAGACCAGTCGCGCACTGCCGCCGCGAGCCCCTCTACCACAGACGCCGAGGGACGGCCTAGGGAGTTGCCGTCGAGGTAGATGGGACCGGCGACGGTGAACTGGCTCCGGTAGGGCGCCAGAGGGTCGCCAAGGTCCATCGTCACTGCAGCGGCACGGTCCACCGTCCCATTCTGGCGCCTCCAGCCGAACCGATCATCTCGACTTTCCGCCTCGAGCTCGCAACGGCTGGTGCCTTGTCCGAAGGAAGTTGCTCAAGTGACCGATGACTCCCGTCGAAAATACAGAGAGCGAATACACGAGGTCAGGGGGTCTGTGTCACTTCCTAGGGCGAATGAAGCCTGTGTTGTCACTGGACCGCGGTCATCTGGAGCTCAGACCGGGTTTCCACGCGCCTGGAGGTGGTTCCTCGCCGTCGAGACTGTTTTGGCGCTTGTCTATTTCCCGTTCGGAATCCCGCCTGAGAAGCCTTTGATCTTCGGTTGGCTTCCCTGGATGCAATGGCCGGGCCAAGTTCCAGCGTGGGGACTGCTGGGATTGTCGGCAGTCATTGCGATTGCCTACGGAGTAAGGCACAACAGACCGAATGTCCCAGTATCCTGGTGGCTCCTCGGCGGTGGCCTGTTCGTCTTCGTCACGGGCGACACGACTTACAGGTTCTGTTGTCAGATCATGGGCCAGCAACAGGTCCCGTTCCCCTTGTTCATCGACGCGATCCACATCGCGGCGTACCCGGTGCTTGCAGCCGGGCTGCTGCTTCTTGCCCGAGCGCGAGTTCCCGACGGCGATCGAGCCGGCCTGCTTGACGCGCTCACGATCACGCTCGGCATCGGCCTGCTGTCATGGATCTTCCTCATCGGCCCAAACTTCCGTGCGCCCGGTGGACTGCTGGTGCGGTTCACAGCTGCCGCACACCCACTTGGGGACGTCCTCGTTCTGGCGGCGTTGGCGCAACTTTGGAGCGCCGGCGGCATTCGCCACACTGCAGGACGGTTGCTGGCTATAGGGGCACTGGGAACGCTTGTCTCTGACTCACTGTACGAGCTGGGCCAACTGCACCCGGGCTGGAATTGGCACGACGGCAACGTTGTCGATCTTGGCTGGATCATCTTCTACGCGTGCTTCGGCGCGGCGGCATTGCGCCCGTCGATGCGGGCATTGTCTCAGCCGAGGTCGGTTGCGCCGCTGCGTACCAGCCGCTCCCGGACGAGGCTGCTCACCGGAATCTCGCTCATCGCGCCGGCCGTTCTGCTCGCGAAGACCTTGCGAGGCGATACCGTCGACGCGCCAGTCATCGCCGTGGTCGCCGGGCTCATGTTCCTTCTCGTGATCACCAGAATGACTGGTCTCCTGCTGGTGTACGGGCAAGCTGTGGCGCGAGAGCAAGCTCTGCGCAGGTCGGTCGCAAGCCTCGTAGCGGCATCGGACCGCGATGCGATCTATCGGGCCACGATTGCGGGCATCAGGGAGCTGGTCTCGCGAAACGGAGACGACTTCAAAGTCACGTTCGCGGTGACGAACCCGGACGGCGAACCGGCAGTCGTCATGAAATCGAGCGACGGCCGGACAGCAGGCCAGCAGAGCTTGACGGCTCTGTGGGCGACCGCGCGACAAAGCCTGGCCGACGGCGACGTGGAGAGCTATGTCATCGGGACGAATGGCCAGCGTGGCGGCTCCGCGGAGCACGAGTTGTCTGAACAGTTCGTGTGTCCGTTGGTCGCCAAGGACCATCTGCAGGGGCTGATAGTTGTCACAAGTGCCGCCAGGTTCCCCTTCGAGCTCCGGAGTGCGATCGAGATTCTCGGCGCACAGGCAGCAATGGCCATCGGCCGCGAGACGATGGGCGAAGCCTTTCACGCGCGTCGCGGTGAAGCGCGGTTCCAGACTCTCGTGCAGAATGCGTCGGATGTCATCCTGATCGCCCGTCCCGACACGACTATCACCTATCAAACTCCTTCAGCCGAGAGAATTCTCGGGTACCGAGATGGCTCCCTCGAGGGCAGGCGGTTCACCACTCTGCTCCACCCCGACGACATCGAGCAGGCCTTGGCCGAGTACACAGGCGTAGCGTCTCGAGCAGGAACATCGATCACGGCAAAATGGCGGATCCGACATTGCGACGGTTCGTGGCGTCACGTCGAGGTGACGACGACCAACCTGATGCACGAGCCGACCCTCGAAGGTATCGTCCTCACCCTGCGGGACGTGAGTGAGCGCACGAGTCTCGAGGAAGAGCTGAAGCACCAGGCCTTCCACGACGCGTTGAGCGGGCTCGCCAATCGCGCCCTGTTCCGGGACCGCCTCGAACATGCCTTGGCACGGGCAACTCGGTCGAAGTCGTCCCTGGCCGTCTTGTTCCTTGACCTTGACGACTTCAAGCTGATCAACGACAGCTTGGGGCACACTACGGGCGACGCTCTGTTGGTGGCGGTGGCCGGACGGCTCTCAGAGTCCCTCCGGAGCGGCGACACGGCGGCCCGGTTTGGCGGTGACGAGTTCGCGGTCCTGCTTGAGGAGACCTCCAGCCCGGAGGAGGCCTGTCAGGCCGCTGAACGCCTCATCTCGGCCCTACGCGCACCACTTGTGATAGAGGATCACGAGATCCAAGTGTGCGCCAGCGTAGGGGTCGCCCTCAGTCAGGCGGGGCGCGAGGATCCGACCGAGTTGATGCAGGCGGCAGACGTGGCCATGTACGCGGCAAAGGCTCACGGCAAGGGTCGTTACGAGGTGTACAAGTCAGACCTCCAGGTGGCCATCGTGCGGCGTCTGGACAGGATCGCTGATCTCCAGCGAGCCATAGACGGCCGAGAGTTCGTCGTGCACTACCAGCCGATCGTGAGCCTCGGCGGGGGCAATGCAGTCGGGCTGGAAGCGCTGGTGCGGTGGCGCCATCCGGATCACGGGCTACTGCTTCCCGACGAGTTCATCGCACTCGCCGAGGAGACCGGCCTAGTTATCCCGCTTGATCGCTGGGTGCTCAAAGAGGCATGCGTCCAGACGCGCGAGTGGCAGTTCTGTCACTCGGAGGCCCGTCGCTTGTGGGTCAGCGTCAACATCTCGGCCAGGCACTTCCAAGACGAGGGATTGGTGGAAGACGTCTCGACGGCACTGCGGGAGTCCGATCTCGATCCCCAGTTCCTCGTGCTGGAGATCACCGAGGGAGTGTTCGTCCAGGAGGCCGAGTCCGTCCTCGAGCGGATGTTGGAGCTCAAGGCGCTCGGGATCCGCTTCGCCATTGACGATTTCGGCACCGGCTACTCGTCACTGAGTTACCTGAGGCGCTTTCCCATCGACATCTTGAAGCTGGACAAGTCCTTCGTGGACGACGTGGCCGTTTCCTCCGAGGACGGCGCGTTCGCCGAGACGATCGTCCAGCTCGGAAAGAACTTGCATCTTCAGACGATCGCTGAGGGCATCGAGCACGCGCCCCAACTCGAGGTGCTCCGCGCATTGGGATGCCAGCTCGGGCAAGGCTTCTACTTCACCAAAGGACTCCAGGCCAGTGAGATAGACGACCTGTTCTTGCGGAACTCGCAGGTCGAGTCCTTGGTAGAGGCAGTTTGGGTCGAAAACCCTTCCCTCACCGAAGAGACCGTCGGCTGATCGCCCCCGCGACCCTCACGCCGAGCCCGAGGCCCACAGTCTTCGAGCGTCCAGCCGGCTTGGCGACCTGCTCTTGGCCCCACGCCGTCTGACGTGGCGACCCTGGCTCAAGGAGGCTGAAGGGTCCTTGTACCCTGGGCCCCGCCTCGGCGACGGACGCAAGGTTGCGATCCACACGCCCGGTTCGCGATGACGCATCGGGCGCCGCCGTGGCATCATGACGTCAGAGGCGGTAGTGCCAAAAGGCCCTAGCGCGGCGACGCCGAGCAGTGCAGCCTTGGTTCAGCGGGGAGCTTGAAGAAGAGAAAGGGGGGCACCGTGTCTCAGGAGCCGTCACAAGTGATCGCGCCTCAAAGCGAAGCAGGCCCGCACACGCCTGAGGACATTGCCGCTTTGGTGGCCGACCACCCGCTGCTCGCCGGGTTGCCGGGCGACATGGCCAGGCTTGTCACTGGCTGCGCCCGCAATGTCGCCGTCAAGCCCGGAGAGTTCTTGCTAGTCGAGGGAGAAGCTGCAGACACGCTGTTCCTGCTGCGCAGAGGCCGGGTGTCTCTGGAGGCACGCGCTCCGGGGCGGACGCCGCTGGTGATCGAGACTCTGGAGCCAGGGGCGGGGGTCGGGTGGTCGTGGCTATTTCCCCCCTATCGCTGGCAGTTCGATGCACGCGCCACCGAACCGGTCGGGGCAATCGCCGTGGACGCCGTCTGTCTTCGCTCGAAGGCCGAGGCCGACCCGGTCTTCGGCTACGAGCTGATCAAGAGGTTCGCCTCGGTGATGATGGCTCGCCTGGATGCCGCGCAGTTGCGCCTATTGGACCTTTACGGGAGGACGCGGTCCTAAAGAGGCGGAGGGGTTACTCTGAGACCGTCGGATGCACAGGCGGGCTTGGGCTTCGAACCTGGAGATCGGAGGACAACATGATCGCCGCGATGTCTAGTGCAACTGCAACCGTGATCGGTGTGGTGTCCTTGCTAGGTGCCGTCGTGGTCGGCTTCGTCGTCGGGCCGAAGTGGTGGCACTGGGGGTCCTTCATCGTCCTGACCATCGTTCTGTTCATTCCGTTGGCGATGGCGTTCTTCATCCCGTTGCCCATCGTGGTCGTGCTGAACGTCGCCATAAGCCACAGCGTCTGGCTGAAGAAGCACGGCACCCCCCCTATGAAGGGCATCACCGCGTTGAGGTGAGGAGGGCAGGTCTCACCGGGACAGTTCGTCCGGTGCTCGGGTAGGCGGAGTCGGAAAAGAACCTTCGCCGGGCTCACGAGCCGCCAACGCCTCCACGCCGAAGATGCGACAACGGTCTGACACGTCCCGGGGTGTTACCCGCTCGGGTGATCGATGTCCACGGCCGGCAAGTTCTGCACATCCTGCTTCGATATCTTGAGCCGGATGCCGTCGTCGACCCCGGTCACTGCGCTGATCGGGATAGCGACTTGCTTGTGGCCCCAGAAGTGCCCCTCTTGGAGCAGCACGTGGGTGACGTGGTGGTTCTGGGGGTCGATGACGAGCCCCTGGACCTTGCCGATGTCGCCGTCGGTTGCGTGGACGTGCTCTCCCCTACGCACGGCCACCTCGCCAAGGGGAACGGTGTCATAGGTGACGGGCTGTGAGCCCATTCCCAGGCCGCGGTAGGTTCCCAGGCCGTAGTACGGCCGGTAGAACACCTCCCCTGTGCCGTAGCCCCCGTAGCCCTTTTCACCCGGAAGGAACTCCGTCTCTTCGGCGGGGTCGAGCTTGCCGAGCTCCTCCCGAGTGCAATGGACCTGGATATCGCGATCCACGACCTTGACAAGGTCGATGGGAACAAGCCGGCCGATTCCTTGCCGGTGCTTCGGCTCGACGACGAGATGTGTGACCGCACGAGCGACGGGGTCAACGACTACGCGGCTCACCTCGCCACAGATCCCATCGCTGCAGCAGGCGTCGGCTCCGATCGTGAACTGTGTCGGTTCTGCCATGGCCATCGTCCTTTTCGTGGGGCCGAGCTCTGCGAGCCTCTGCCGGCCCCGAGCACGCCTTCGCAGCTTGCGGGTTGGGCATCGACCTTGAAGCATCGGCCACCTTAGCCATTCTTCTCCTCGTGGCGGCCGTCACAGCGGCCGTCACCGAACACCGGGGATGGCCCCGACGACAGGTCCGGATCGGGCCCGTAATGGCTGACTTGGACGGGGGTGAGCTGCCGCCGCCGGAGTGCTCACGGCTCCGTCTCGTCCAGCGCGCTCGAGGCCGTGTCGTTTACTGTTGGCTGCTGATGAATTGGAGGAGCCGTTGATGATCACGACCCTGAAGCAAGACGTGCGAGATGCCAACCTCGAGCTTGTCGAGCGCGGCCTCGTGTTCGACACTTTCGGGAACGCCAGTGGGATCGACCGGGATCTGGGCCTCGTCGTGATAAAGCCGAGCGGCGTGCCCTACCGCGAGCTGTCCCCGGACGACATGGCGGTCGTCTCGCTCGAGTCGGGCGAACATCTGGAGGGTCTGAAGCCATCGTCCGACACTCCGACACATCTCGAGATCTACAGGTCGTTCGCGACGGTGGGCGGCGTCGCTCACACACATTCGACGTGGGCGTCGAGCTGGGCACAAGCCCATCGGTCGATCCCGTGCCTGGGAACCACACACGCCGACTACTTCAAAGGCGCGATCCCGTGCAGTCGCGACCTGACCGGCAAGGAGATAACCGGCGCGTACGAGCAAGAAACGGGACGAGTGATCGTCGAGACCTTCGAAGCACTCGACCCTGACGAGGTGCCTGCGGTGCTCGTCGCGTCGCACGGAGTCTTCACCTGGGGACGCGATGGTTCGCGGGCGGTTCTTCACGCCGCGGTCGTGGAGCAGGTGGCCCGGATGGCGCAGCTTTCACTCGAGCTGAGCCCGGATCTCGGCCAGATCACCTCGCAACTGCTCGATCGCCACTTCCTGCGAAAGCACGGAGTCCACGCCTACTATGGCCAGGTGAGCGGCTGACACCTCTCCGAGCGACCCGTCCCCGGCGAAAGGCAAGGTTCGTCCTCGGTGCCACCAACTGAGTTCGAGTTCGCGAGCGCCGGTCGGATCGTTTTCGGGGCAGGTCGGGCAGTCGAGCTCGCGTCGTTCGCCGGGCGGCTGGGGTCGCGCGCCCTGGTGTGCACCGGCGCGGAGCCTGACCGGCACGTCGGGCTCCTGGAGGGCCTCAAAGTGCCTTTCACTACTTTCCCGGTCCACGGTGAGCCCACGGTGGAGCTGGCTCGAGCTGCTGTGGGGGTCGCGCGCGGCGAGGGTGTGGATCTGGTCGTCGCCGTGGGTGGCGGCAGTGTCATCGATCTCGGCAAGGCCGTGGCGATGCTGCTCGGCAATGGGGGAGACCCACTCGACTACTTGGAGGTCATAGGAGACGGCCGTCTCATCGACAAGCCGTCGGTACCGTGTGTCGCCCTGCCGACGACAGCAGGCACGGGAGCCGAGGTGACCCCGAACGCGGTTCTGGCCTCGCCGGACCATGGGCTGAAGGCGAGCTTGCGCAGCCCTGTGATGCATCCCACGGTGGCGCTTGTGGACCCACTGCTCACAGTGAGCTGCCCGCCCGCGGTCACTGCGTCGAGTGGGATGGATGCGCTG
>Ga0116107_1002306_pt1 | contig 10160 bp, 5 predicted proteins | sample June2015DPH_6_10_FD_88969 | JGI IMG/M metagenome (GOLD analysis project Ga0116107, IMG submission 88969) | Peatland microbial communities from SPRUCE experiment site at the Marcell Experimental Forest, Minnesota, USA - June2015DPH_6_100 | ecosystem: Environmental > Terrestrial > Soil > Wetlands >... | reverse complement strand
CGCAGCCCGCCGTGGATCAGCTTGGACGAGCGCGAGGAGGTGCCGGAGGCGAAGTCCCCTCGCTCCACTAAGGCGACGGACAGCCCTCTGAGCGCGGCGTCGTGCAGGATCCCGGCACCGGTGATCCCACCGCCGATAACCAGCAGGTCGAGGCTGTCGGAGAGCCTGCGCCAAGCGTTCTCCCGCCAACCCGGAAGGAACATCACTCCTCCCGCCCGGCCGGGGTCCGAGGTCCGGGGTCCGGGGTCCGGAGAAGCAAGACGCCGGGGTTCAGGACACCGTGAGGGTCGAAGGTGCGTGCGACCGCAGCCAGCGCCGCGATTCCCTGCTCCCCGACCTCACGCTCGAGGTATCGCGCGTGCATCGTGCCGACGCCGTGATGGTGCGTGATCGTTCCTCCGTTGGCGACGATCGCCTCGCTCGCGGCGTCCTTGACCGCCTGCCACTGCCCGATCTCGTTGCCTCCCCGCAGCGCCCAGAGGAAGGTGAAGTAGAGAGAGGCGCCGTCCCGGTAGGCGTGCGACAGGTGACAGAGAACCGCAGTGCGAAACCCGGCTTGCCGGGCGCTCACGGCCATAGCGTCGCGCACGGCGTGGTGCAGGGCGGCGAGGGTCGACCAGGGAGCCGCCGTCTCGAGCGTGTCAACGCCCCACCCCGCGGACAGCAGCACGTCTCGCACGTACGGGTGCCGGAACCGCTCGTCGAGCCACCGCCGCCAACCGCTCCGGCCGAGGCCCAGGCCTCCCGCGTCCCGCCACACTCCTACCGCCTTTTGCCGAGCCAGGCCCACGTCCTGGAGACTGCCTGCCCACTCGAGCAGGAGGAGGCACCCGTGACGGAACCGGCGCAGGCCGAAGACCGTGTTGCGCACCCTCGACGCAAGACGGGAGAGCTCGGTCAGCGCGATGCCGAAGCTCGTCTCGTCCGGGTCCGAGAGGCGCACAACCTCGGGGACCGGACCGCGCTGGAGCAGCGCCCGGCACACATCCATGCCGGCGCTCCAACCCGGAAGCAGCACGGCGACCCCGTCCCGGTATTCGGGCACCGGGCGCACCCTCAGGGTGGCTTCCGTGATGACGCCGAGGCGCCCCTCGCTTCCGATGACGAGACGGCGGAGCTCGGGGCCGGCGGCGGAGGCGGGCTGAGCCGGAAGGCGCCACACGCCTCCCGGCGTGGCGACCTCGAGGCCGGCCACAAGATCATCGATCTTGCCGATCCCCGTCGAGCGCTGGCCGGCCGAGCGGCTCGCGACCCACCCGCCGACGCTCGAGAATTCGAACGACTGCGGCTCGTGGCCGAGGCGCACACCGCTCGGCGCAAGCGCCGCTTCCACCTCGGGACCCAGCGTGCCGGCTCGAAACGTGGCAAGGAGCGATTCCGAGTCGAGAGCAACCAGACCTCGCAGCCGGTCGAGCGCGAGCACGACGGTCGGCCTCGGCCCGGGCACCACCGTGACGCCGCCGACGACGCTCGTGCCGCCTCCACGCAGAACCAGGGCGACTCCCGAAGCGGCTGCGGATTGCAGCACGGCGACGACCTGCCGCGCGCTCTCAGGAAGGCACACCGCGTCGGGCAACGTCTCGAGCGTGCCCGTGCGGAGCCTGACCAGGTCCGAAAATCCGAGACCGCACGCATTCCGAAGGCGGGCGCCGGGACCGCCGAGCGTCGTCGCCGGAAGATCCGGCAGCGGCCGCGCCGGCGGGATACGAACATCTTGCTCGGGGACCGCCGGCAGCGGATCGCCGACACCGAGCCGCTCCGATAACCACGCGCGGGCGCTCTCGGGCACCGGCGCACTCTCGTCCGCGAAGCCCCAACCGTTCCACCGCCGCTCGCGATCTGGCATCTCCCCGATGCTAGCGCAGGTCGGCCCCACCCGGCCACACCGGCGGGAGGAATAAGGGGCGGCACTGCGGCCGCCCCTTGTTCGCCACAGTTTGACATCCGTTACTTCGTCTTCACCGGGTCTGGGGGACGGGTCGGCAGCTTCGTCCGATGAGTCGCCATCGCCTTCGTCACCTCCGCCACGGCGCGTTCGAGCTGCGGATCACGCCCCTCGAGCAACGACTGCGGATCGTTCTCCACCACGATATCGGGGTCGACGCCGTGGCCCTCGATCACCCACCGACCGTCCGTCGACGCGGTGCCGCCTTCGGGCACATAGACCGTGCCGCCGTCGATGAGTGGCCCGTGGTCGTTGATCCCCACGACGCCGCCCCAGGAGCGCTTGCCGATCAGGGGCCCCAGCCCCGCCTGACGGAACATGTACGGGAAGATGTCTCCGTCGGAGGCGGAGGTTTCGTTGAGCAGGCACGCCATCGGCCCGACGAACGTCGCCTGGGGGTAGGTCTCGGTGTCCTCGTTCGTCCGGCTGAACCCCGTTCCGAGCAGGGAGCGCCTCAGCCGCTCGATGAGCACCTGGGAGACAGAACCCCCGCCGTTCGCGCGGTCGTCGACGATCAAACCTTCCTTGCGGATCTGGGGGAAGTACCACTTGATGAACTCGCGGATCCCGTCCTCTGCCATGTCGGGGACGTGCAGGTACCCGATGCGCCCGCCCGAGAGCTTGTCGACCCGGTCGCGGTTGCGCGCCACCCAGCCGAAGTACCGGAGGTTGGTTTCGCTGGTGATCGGCCGGAACGAGACCACCCGGGCGCCGTTCGGATCGGGTTTCGAGTTGAGGGTGAGCGTCACCGGGCGGTCGGCCTTGCCGCGCAGCAGGCGGTACGGGTTGTCGTTGGGGGGGAGGTCGACGCCGTCGATCGCGAGGACGTAGTCGCCCTGTCTGGCGTCCACGCCGACCTCGGTGAGCGGCGACCGGTAGCGCTCCTCTTCGTTCTGACCTTGGAGAATCTGGGCGATCCGGTAGCGGCCCGCCGTCTTGTCGAGCTCGAAAACCGCCCCCGGCAGGGCAACCTTGGGGCGCGGCGGAATCTCGTAGTCGCCGCCCTCGATGTAGGCGTGGCCGATGTTCAGCTCGGCGACCATCTCGCCGAGCACGTAGTTGAGGTCGGAGCGGTGGGCCACGAACGGCAACAGCACCCGGTAGCGATCGCCGAGCGCCTTCCAGTCGTAGCCGTGCATGTTGGTGACGTAGAAGAAGTCGCGGTAGCGCCGCCACACCTCGTCGAAGATCTCGGCCCACTCCTGCGCCGGCACGCGGTCCACCATCAGGTCCTTGGTCGAGACCGGCTTGTGGGCGTCCTTGCTGTCCTTCGCCTTCGGGTTGACGTCCACGAGCGTGTACGTGGCATCCTTCTTCACCAGGACCTTGGCGCCGTCGCCGGAGATCACGAAGTCGTCGGCCTCGTCCACGAGCGTGCTCAGCTTCCGCTCCTTCAACGAGAACACCTGCAGCGAAGACGCCGGTTCCGGCTCCCGTCCAAGATACGGGGCGCCGTTGCGCATGAAGACGAGATACTCCTTGGTGGCGGTGAGCCCAGCGTAGTTGGCTGCGTCCACCGGAATTCGCGCCACCCGCGCGCCCAAGCCTTCGAAATCGATCCGCACAGCCTTGGGCGCCGCGGGCTCCTTCGCCTTGTCCGCTTCGGTCTGCTTCGCGGCTTCCGGTTTGGCGGAGCCGGCCTTTTCGATCTTGACCTCGTCCGACTCGGGTGGGAACGGGTTCGGGACGTCCTTCCGGAGCGCGAGCGCGAAGATCCCCGTCGTGCGATTTGTGGCAAAGCTCAGCTCAACCGTCGACATCTGCGGCGCGAACTCGTGGTCCGAGAGAAAATAGACGTAGTTCCCTTCCGGGTCCCATGCCGGGTGCACCGCGTTGAACATCGGGTCGGTCACCGTGTGGAGCTTGCCGTCCGCGAGCGACCAGATCGCGATGGAACGGTAGCCGTTCACGTTGGCCAGCGAGAACGCGAGGAATGCGCCGTCCGGGGACCAAGCGTAGTCGCGGAGGTACCCCTGGCGGTCCTTGGCAACGGACGCGATCGCTCCGTCGGCCACCGTCACGACCCACAGGCGACCGTCCTTGTCGGAGAACGCCAGGCGTTTTCCGTCCGGAGACCACTCGGCCGCGTAGCGCATGGCGGAGCCGCCCCTGGTGAGCTGCCGAGGCTGGCCTGAGCCGTCCTGGGCGATCAGCCATACCTCCTCCTCGCCGGAGCGGTCCGTGATGAACGCGATTTCGCTGCCGTCCGGCGACCAGCGCGCCCACTTGTCGTGGTAACGCGACGAGTTCGTGAGGTTGCGCGTGGGACCCTTCTCGATCGGGACCGTGAACACGTCGCCGCGGGCCACGAACAGCGCACGTTCCGCCTTCGGAGCCAGCGAGAAATCCTCGATGAACTTCTCCGCCGACACGCGCGAAGGGCGCATCGCGACGCCGTCGTTCGGCACCGAAATCGAGAGCGACCTGTCCGCCCCGGCGACGGTGTCCAGCACGTGGAGTTCACCGCCAAGCTCGTAGACGATCTTGCCGGCGCGGTCGGCCGACGGCCACCGCACGTCGTAGATCGTCGAGTGCGTGACCTGTGCGGTCGCCTTGGCCGCGACGTCGTACCGGTAGAGGTTCAGCGTGCCGTCGCGATCCGATGCGAAGTAGACGGCGCCCCCGATCCACATCGGGTCGCGATCGGTGCGCGGATGGTTCGTGAAGTTGAAGCTCTCGTGGGTCGCGAGGTCGAAGATCCAGAGGTCCTCCGCCCACCCTCCCTCGTACCGCTTCCAGGTACGGAAGTCCCTGAAGAGCGGGGAGTACGCGACTTTCTTTCCGTCCGGCGAAAACGTGCCGGCGCCGGCCACCGGCATCGGCAGCGGCACCGGGAGGCCGCCCTCCAAGCTCACAGTGTACAGCCGCGAATCGCCGTGATCGTACCCCTCCCGCATGGACCGGAACAGCACCGCCTTGCCGTCCACCGTCCACCCATACACTTGATTGTCGTAACCCCAGCGCGGCGTCAGCGGGCCCTGCGCCGGGTACCAGGTAAGCTGCCTGGGGACGCCGCCGGAGGTCGGGATCACGTAGACCTGCTCGTCGCCGTCGTACTGTCCCGTGAAGGCAATCCACTTCCCGTCCGGCAAGAATTTGGGGAAGAGTTCGAGCCCCGGGTGGGCGGTAAGCCTGCTCGCCGTGCTGCCTTCCGCCAGCGCCACCCAGAGGTCCCCGGCGTAGCAGAACGCCACCGTGTCCCCCCAGATGTCCGGGAAGCGCAGGAGCTTCGTCTGTGCGCCAACCGTCGAGGCCAGAACCGTGAGAATCACCGTAAGAACCGTCAGAGTCGCTCTCCGTCGATCGAAACGCATGCTTCCTCCTTGGCGCGGTTGCTGTCGGCACTGATATTGCGAGGATCGCTGCCATGAGCCACAACGGTTACGAAAGCAAGTACAGGAAAGTTGCAGCTGGCCCGCCTACCGCCGGGGTCGCTGCCAACCCTCTCTCACGGCAACGGTAGCACTGCGCGCGCGATCGCCCAGAAATGGGCCGCTGAGCCAGCCATCACGAACAGGTGAAAGATCTCGTGGAAGCCGAACACGCCGGGCACCGGGTTTGGGCGCTTTACGCCGTAGATCACCGCGCCCACGGTATAGAACAACCCGCCGACCCCGAACCACACGAGGCCGCCGGGCGGAAGCCTGTGCAGCAGCGGCCAGATCGCGATGATCACCAGCCAGCTGAGGCCGAGGTAGAGGCCCACCGAGAGCCAGCGCGGTGCGTCGATGGCGAAGATCGCGAGGAACATCCCGGCAAGCGCGAGCGCCCACACCGCGCCGAACAGCGACCACCCCCACGGCCCCCGCAGGGGCACCAGGCAGATCGGGGTGTACGTGCCGGCGATGAGCAGGAAAATCGCGATGTGGTCGAGCTGCCGCAGCACCCGCTGGGCGTGTCCGGAGACAGGCAGCAGGTGGTACAGCGAGCTCGCGATGTAGAGCAGCGTCAGCGACACGCCGTAGACGATGAACGCCCCGAGGTGCCACCACTTGCGGTAGACCGCCGCCAGCGTGATCAGCACCGTCGCACCGATGACTGCAGCCACCGCGAAACCGAGATGCGTGAAGCCCGACACGGGCTCACGCAGCCGCATTGGGGCCGTTCCAGGGGCGGGCGAGGGCTCGCGCGCTGACACCGTGCCACATTTTACGACGGTCACAGCCGGACGCATGCGAGAATCCGGCCGTGCGCCTCTCCGGCCACGCCTGGACCATGGTCCCACACCTGCTCGCCGACTGGAGCCGTGTCTCGGACGACGGCGCGAGGCCCTGGACGATGGAGATCGACGACCCTCGCGTTGGCCGGGTGCGCCTCAGCGGCCGACTCTCCGAGCCTCCTGGAGCCCAGGCGCTCCTCATTGCAGTCCACGGCCTCGGAGGTTCAGCCGCGAGCTCCTACATGCTGAAGGCCGCTCGCGCGGCGCACTCCGCCGGCCTCGCCACGCTTCGCCTGTCGCTCAGGGGCGCCGACGGCAGCGGCGAGGACGTCTACAACGCGGCCCTCACGGACGATCTGCGCGCGGCCCTGGCCAGCCCCGAGGCATCGCGGTACGGCACGGTGTTCGTCCTCGGGTTCTCGCTCGGAGGCCACCTCGCACTCCGCTTCGCGACCGAGCAGCCTGACCCACGCCTCGCTGCGGTCGCCGCGGTGTGTGCTCCGCTCGACCTGGCGTCGTGCCTGACGGCGATCGACGGCCCCGGGCGGTTCCTTTATCGCCGCTACCTCCTCGCCCGGCTTCGGCGGTCCGTCGCCGCCGTGGCCGCCCGAGGCCGTCTTCCCTTGGCCATGCGGGAGCTTCGCCGGGTCCGCACGATCCGCGAGTGGGATCGCCTCGTCGTGGTCCCGCGCTTCGGCTTCGCGAGCCCCGAGGACTATTACGCGCAGTCGAGCGTCGCCCCACACCTCGGGCGTCTGACCGTCCCGGCCCTGCTGGTGGCCGCCAGGGGCGACCCGATGGTGCCGGCGGCGACGCTGCACCCGTGGCTGGAAACGTCTCCGCGCCTCGAGGTGCGCTGGGCCGCACGCGGCGGGCACCTCGGGTTCCCGCGCTCGCTCGATCTCGGCGAGCGCGGAGAGCGCGGGATCGACGGCCAGGTCGTCGCGTGGCTGCGGCGCCACGGATAACGGATAGTGGACTTCTATACTTGGCGGAACGGAGGGGCCATGCGCGTCCTCGTGTTCGGTTTGCTCTCGTGTCTGGCCGGCCTTCTCGCCGCCACCACCGGTATCGCCGGAGGGCCACCGCCTGCCGGATCGAGGCTGATCTCGGAGGCCGCCGTCGACGGTGCGGTCGCCCGCCTAGTCGCCACCCACGGCCCGGCGCAGGCGGAGCGGATCCGCCGCGGCGTGAACCAGGTCGCTCAACGTTGGTGGCAGGAGGACGGCGACGACGCGGCCTTCGCGGCGTTTTGCGAAACGAACTTCATTGCCGCGCCTGCCGCCCTCGCCGCGACGTTCGCGCGCCTCGAGCAGGTTCTCGAGCAGATCGACGGTCACCTCCACGAGGTGCGGCGCGAGCTCCTCGCGCCGAGCGACCTCGACACCGGTCCAGTCACCGCGGTGGACCGGCTCTTCGCCGATTTCGACCTCTCGGTCCACACCGATGACGACCTCTTCAAGACCAAGGTGGCGTTCCTCGCCCTGTTGAACTTCCCGGTCCACACTCTCGGCGACCGTCTTGCTCAGGGTGGAGCGTGGAGTCGGGAGACGTGGGCCCGGTCCCGGATGATGGATCGCTTCGCCGAGCGCGCGCCGGCGGTCGTGCTGCAGACCATCACCGAGGCGCTCGCCAGGGCGGACCAGTACATCGCGGAGTACAACATCCGGCTCGACCGTCTGGTCACGCCCGACGGAAAGCGGCCCTTCCCTGAAGGCCTGCGCCTGATTTCGCACTGGGGGCTGCGCGACGAGCTGGCCTCCCACTACGGGGAGCCCGACGGCCAGGTCAAGCAGCGCATGATCGAGCGCGTGATGGAGCGCATCGTCCGCCAGGAGATCCCGGCGGTCGTGATCGACAACCCCGACGCGCTGTGGTGCCCCGAGACGAACGAGGTGCGGCCTCTACAGACTGCCGTTGCTCCCAAAGCAGCGTTGCGGTCCGAGCGCGAGTCCGACCGCCGCTACGCCGTCTGGCTCGACAACTTCCGCGCCCTCCGCAGCCTGGATGCGTACACACCCACGGCCCTCACGGCGGTCGCACGGTCGTTCGAGACCGAGCGCCAGATCCCCGAGAAGGAAGCCGAGGCGCTTTTCGTTTCAGTTCTCGGCTCCGAGGAGGTCAAGGACCTCGCGGGTTTGATCTCGAAGCGCCTTGGGCGCGCGCTCGAACCGTTCGACATCTGGTACTCGGGGTTCAAGTCGCGCGCTGCCCGTTCCGAGGCCGAGCTCGATCGCATTGTGCGCGCGCGATATCCGACCGTCGCCTCGTTCCAGCAGGACCTTCCCGGCATTTTCGGCCGGCTCGGCTTCGACCCGGAGAAGGCGCAATGGCTCGCCGAACGTATCGTCGTGGACCCCTCCCGCGGCGCCGGCCACGCCATGGGCGCCGTGCGGCGCGAGGACAAGGCCCACCTGCGCACCCGCATTCCGGCGACCGGGATGGACTACAAGGGGTACAACATCGCGATCCACGAGCTCGGCCACAACGTCGAGCAGACATTCTCCCTTGGTGGGATCGACCACTGGTTCCTGAACGGGGTGCCGAACAGCGCGTTCACCGAGGCGCTCGCGATGACCTTCCAGGACCGGGACCTCGAGGTGCTCGGGGTCGCTGCGCCCGCCGACTCTCGCGATGCCGAGGCGCTGGGCGCGTTGTGGGCGACGTACGAAATCGCCGGCGTCGCGGTCGTGGACGTGAGGGCGTGGCATTGGCTGTACGACCACCCCGATGCGACGCCGCCGCAGCTGCGCGAGGCCGTGCTCGCGGCCGCCCGAGAGGTGTGGAACCGTTACTACGCTCCGGTGTTCGGCACGAAGGACGTCGAGATCCTCGCGATCTACTCGCACATGGTCTCGTACCCGCTCTACCTCGCCGACTACCCGCTCGGCCACGTCATCGCGTTCCAGATTGGAGAGAGGCTGCGCGGTGCGTCGTTCGGCGCCGAGTTCGAGCGCGTCGCCCGCCAGGGCCGCCTCACCCCGGACGCCTGGATGAAAGGGGCCGTCGGGGAACCGATCTCGACGCGACCTCTCCTCACGGCAGCGCACCGCGCTCTTACGCTGACACACTGAGCAGAGGCGGCCCGCAGATACAAGCTCTGGCCGGCAAGCAGGACGTACGACCGGTCGTGTTAGCATCCGACGATGAGACTCGGTCGTCGCGGAACCATCGCGGAGTCGTGCGCTGGATGGGCCTTTCCCGGCTCGGTTGGAGGCCTCCCGCCGTTCTCCCGGGCGCGCGGCGTCACGCCCGCACGAGGTGCGACCCGGACCGCAGCGCCATGAGAGAACCCGAGCGACCCGCGGGTCCGCCGCCGACCGGCATCGAGGGACCCGAGCAACCCGGCCCGGGCCGTGACCAGGAGAGCGAAGCCGGTACGGGCCGCCCGGCGGCGGCCGGCACAACCCGGCGCATCGTCGCGTTCGGCGGCGGCAAGGGGGGCACCGGCAAGAGCCTCGTCGCGGTCACTCTCGCCATCGAGTTGGTCCGGCGCGGCATGCGCGTGGTGCTCGTGGACTGCGACCTTGGCGGCGCCAACCTGCACAGCCTCCTCGGCATGGAGTACCCGAAGGAGACTCTTTCCGACTTCGTGCTCCGCAAAGCGGGCTCTCTGGCCGAACTGGTGGTTCCGACGCCGGTGGTAGGCCTCGGTCTTATCTCCGGGGCGCGCAACGCGATCCAGGTCGCCAACCCGATGTATCAGCAGAAGATGCGCTTGATGAGAGCGCTCCAGCACATCGACTCCGACGCGGTGATCCTCGACCTCGGCGCTGGCACGCACTACAACGTGGTGGACTTCTTCCTCCTCGCAGACCATGGCGTCCTCGTGGTCGTACCCGAACCGACATCGGTTGAGAATGCGTACCGATTCCTCAAGGCCGCGTTCCTACGCCGTGTCAAGGCGATGGACGCAGGCCTCGGCATCCGCGAGATCCTGCAGGTCGGCGGCTTCCCGCACCTGGCTGATGATCAGCAGTGGCCTGAACGTGGCCAGCTCGCGCTCGATCGCGGCTCCGGCGGCTGGATCGCGCTCCGCGACCGAGCGCGAGCTGG
>Ga0116107_1002304_pt1 | contig 10178 bp, 6 predicted proteins | sample June2015DPH_6_10_FD_88969 | JGI IMG/M metagenome (GOLD analysis project Ga0116107, IMG submission 88969) | Peatland microbial communities from SPRUCE experiment site at the Marcell Experimental Forest, Minnesota, USA - June2015DPH_6_100 | ecosystem: Environmental > Terrestrial > Soil > Wetlands >... | reverse complement strand
TCTGCATAGCCACCATCAGCCTGCTCATTGCCGCCATTGCTCGCTGGCCTCTCCCCATCGTCCAGGGAAAAGCGATGATCGCGGCGCTGTTCTCCTACATCTTCTTGGCCATCCTGGCGGCCTATGACCTCTGGTCCACTCGCAAGGTTCATCGCGTGACGCTGTGGGCTGGGGCCTTCGTGATCGTTCTGCAGCAGATTTGCTATCCCATCGGCAGCACCGCCGCATGGCACGCCGTCGCCAGTCGCGTTCAGTCCCTGGCCCGTTAACCCAGTTTGTCGCCGACTGCCATTCCGTCATTTCGAGCGGAGTCCGCGAAGCGAGGTACGGTTTTCCATCGCACGCTTTTTGTGCGATGAATCTCTCTTCCCGGGTGCCCCAGGTTCGATTCTTTACCTGGGTCTTGGGTTCCTCCTTCTCTGTGGACTCTGTGCTCTTCTCTCTGTGACCTGTGTGTTAGCGTCCCTCTTCCGCGTTATCTTTACATCCCGCTTCCTGATCACCGATATCTGGTCTCTGATATCTGATATCTGATCGCTGATATCTTTCTTTGGCTGCCCGCCTGATATGATTGCCTCGTTCCATGCGTATCCAAGGATGGAGGGCAACAACGATGGACAATGCGAAGGAATCAGCTCAAAGAGTTTGCCCTTGGTGGCTCGGCTACTTTCTTGCCAGCCCGGTCAGAAAGCTCCAGTACAATCCGCGCACCATCCTCGCTCCTTACGTGAAGCAAGGAATGACCGTATTGGACTTCGGCAGCGCCATGGGCTTCTTCAGCATTCCACTGGCACAAATGGTAGGGCCTGCGGGAAAGGTTATCTGCGTGGACATGCAGGAGAAAATGCTGGCGCGGCTCAAGAAGCGCGCGCAGAAGGCCGGAGTCTCCGCGCAAATCGAGACTCGCCTTTGCGCGCAAAACTCGTTTGGTCTCGAGCCGCTCGCCGGGAAAATTGATTTCGTTCTGCTGTTCGCGGTGGCCCACGAAGTTCCCGCGCGCGAAGCCCTCTTTGCCGCACTCGCCTCCGTGCTCAAACCGGGAGCAAATCTCCTCTTTGCCGAACCCAGGGGCCACGTCTCTGCCGAGAACTTTGCGCGCACCCTCGCCGTGGCCAAGCAACAGGTATTCGTTGAGGCTGGCACGCCCCAAATCTCCCGAACTTATGCCGTTTTGCTCCAGCGACCGCCCGCAAATTGATCTCTCGCGCCTCACCCAAAATTGTCATTCCGACCGGAGCAGCCCGACTTTTTCTTACGCGTCGTTTTTTGGCGCGTCGGGCTGCGCTGTGGAGGTACAGTTTTACATCGAACGCTTTTTGTGCGATGAATCCCTCCTCAGCCCATGCCCTACCGAAGTCAGCCCGCTTCTCTGCCCTTCATCACTCCCCAGTTATTTTCCAAAGTGGTATCCTCCCCACGTGCAACCCGAATTCAAGCCAAATGATGCGCCGTGCGCGCACAGGAAAAGTCAAAACCCGCAATCTTTGATAAACCAAATGCCAAAGGATGCGGCACCCAGGTTTGCCACTTTTCACGTTGTACGCCACCCGCCAGTGGCGGCACCCATCTAAGGTGGCATACAATCAATTGAAACTTAGACAGCCAGTGGTCGCTGTGTGTATGGTGCAGAGCCCACATCGTAGAGAAGAACTGACGCCGTTCCTGGAGTTGAGCGCGATCCTATGCCCGACCTAAGCGAAGGTGCACGCCTTGCTAAGCCCCGGTGTTTCGTGGCATATCCATCGGCGCCCGAAGATCGTGCGGAATGCATCGAAAAGGCGATTGATGATTTGCACAAAGGTGCCGTGGTTGATGTTATTGGTTGGAAAAGCCTGGCGGTTGGCGGCCGTGTGGTGGTCGAGGCGATATGTGATGAAATCAAGTGCTGCGATATCTTTGTAGGCGATATCACATGCTTGAATCCGAATGTCCTTTTTGAACTTGGGTATGCGGTTGCACACAGAAAGCGCATTTGGTTGCTGCTGAATCGGCATATCGAGCGTGCAAAGATAGATTTTGACCGATTCCAGTTGCTTTCGACCATTGGATATGCCACCTACAGCAACAGTAGCGACGTAGCAGGAAAGTTTTATCGAGAAGAACCGTACAACAAAATTAGGCAAAAGCTCTACGACGAGCTGTTGCGGTCAGCTGGGCCAGCTAGCAAGAAAGACACGCTGTTGTACCTTCGATGTGATGTGAATACTGAAGCATCGATGCGCCTCGCAAGGCGGGTGTCCTCCGGACCAATTCGCTCTGTGATCGATGATCCACTGGAAGTCCGGCGGCAACCTCTCGCGTGGTATGTCCAGCAGGTGACATCTGGTTTTGCAATCGTCTGCCACCTGCTTTCTAGCGAGTACCAGAATTGGGAGCTAAACAACGCAAAGCAAGCCCTCGTCGCAGGCTTGGCACATGGGATGGGGAAGCCATTATTGATCCTCGCCCATTATCCCTATTCGTCGCCCATCGACTATCGTGATTTGCTCCACACACACCGCACTGCCGCAGAAGCGGTGTCCATCTTCGACAATTGGTTGTTGCGGCATCTCGAATTGTACGAGAAGCGACAAGCGCAGGCTGGTGCCTACAAAGTGGAAGAACGAGCGCAGAAGAAATTGCGCGATATCACGATTGGGGAGCCAGTCGCTGAATTTGAGTCCGAGTCAATTCCCGATTACTACGTCTCGACTGCTGCATATACGGAGACCCTGCACTCAAGATATTCAATAGTGGTTGGCAGGAAAGGAACAGGAAAGACGGCGACGCTCTACGCACTCACCGAAGAGCTGAGTGCCGACCCGCGGAATCATGTGTGTGTGATAAAGCCGATCGGATATGAACTTGAAGGCTTGATAGCCATCCTTCGCCAGGAACTTTCGCGGGTGGAGAAAGGTTACTTAGTCGAAAGCTTCTGGAAGTTTCTTCTCTACACTGAGCTAACCAGGAGCGTCTATGACCAATTGCATGCAAAGCCAGAGTATTATACCCGGACCCCGGCCGAAGAAACCTTGTGTGAGTTTGTCGAGCAGTATGAGTCTCTAATCAGACCGGATTTCTCCACTCGCCTGGAAACTGCAGTGGTTCAACTTCGTGTGTTGCAGAGCACATCAGCGGGAGAAAACCGCCGACTGAGGATAAGTGAGCTGCTTCATAATGAGATGCTCGCTAAATTGCGCATTCTGCTTGGCAGGGTCCTAGAGAGTAAGACTAAGGTGGCAGTCCTAGTTGATAACTTAGACAAAGCGTGGCATGCAAACGCTGACTTGCCGCTATTAAGCGACCTCTTATTTGGACTCCTAAGCGTCGGCCAAAGGGTTTCTGAGGAGTTTGCGCACGATGCTTCAGGTCGCGCTCCGGTTAATTTGGTTTTCTCTATTTTTCTCCGCAGTGATATCTATGCGGCCATGCTGGAATTCGCACAGGAACGCGATAAGCTGCCTGCGCGGCTTATCATTTGGACTGACCCAGACCTATTGAGGAGGGTTGTCGAGCTGCGGTTCATGAAATCTGGCACCGACATAAAATTCCCTGCCGAGGTCTGGAGCAGATTTTTCGTACCGACGGTGCAAGGAATTCCAACTTGGCAGTACATTGCACTTCGCATACTGCCGAGACCTCGCGACCTGATTTATCTGGTCAAGTCGGCACTCCAGTTCGCGGTGAATCGTGGCCGTACTGTAGTGGAGGAGAGAGACATTGTTGACGGTGAGAGGCAGTATTCAAGGTTCGCCCTCGACGCACTAATAGTCGAATCTGGGGCAAGGATACCGAATGTCGAAGACCTTTTGTTGCATTTTGTCCAATCCTCAGAGGTCATTACCGACAGCGGCATTTCTGAGAGGTTGGTGGCCGCCGACGTTCCGAGTAGCGAGCTCGAGAACATAATCATGTTGTTCGGGGAATTGACGTTTATCGGATTTGAGGTGTCACCCAATCGGTTTGACTTTATGTACGATGAGCAAGACGCCCGTAAGATCTTGATGATGGCTCGAAAAACAGCAGACGAAACTACCAACGGAACTCGCCGATTTCGAATCCATCCAGCGTTTCAAGCCTTCCTGGAGACAAAGCCTTACAATGCGAGCATCCCGGGCCAAATGACAATTGACCTGTCGCCGCCTAGCTCTTGACCGAATGGGTGGCGGGTGGAGCACCTTTTGAAAGCTGGCAAGACCTGGGTGCCGGTCAATCAAGGCCCATAGATGGAGAGGTGATTTCCGTCAGGGTCATCGAAGTTGGCGACCCGCGCAGTGGGTGTGATGCTTCGCGGTTCGTGAGTGAACTGGACTCCCTTTCCTTTTAGCGCCTCATAGGCGGCACCTACATCCTGCACGGAGAAGACGACCTCGCCCGCGCCGGCAACCTGCCCACGCGCTTTGACTGCGGGCTCGCTGAGGCACAAGGTGATCCCGCCACCGTTCAGGAAAGCGAACCCAGGGATCTGACGCTGGAGCTCAAGGCCCAGTTTGTCGCGGTAGAAGCCCAGTGCCCGCGCCAAATCCTGAACTCCCAGCATAACGACACTCACCTGAGTGAGCTTGTAATCCGTCTTTTCCATTCTGTGTCTCTCTCCCCGCAGATGACCTGCTTCGCGTCGAATCGGCCATCCTGATCGAAGTCTTCCTTCCCTCGCGCCCGCCGATGGGAGCGCAGTTCAAATACACCCGATCCATCGCCAGAGTCAACCCATATGCGCCCTCGTCTAAAGGTTCCCCCGAGGTGATGTTTGCTGGCGGATGACCCGGGCGCTAGATGGGAAATAGACTTGGGTGCTCCAGCCTCGTGGTGGGAGGCTGGGTCATGGGGCTTACAATTCCGAGCGAGTACCAGTTTCGAAACTAGTACCGTTCCAACTATTTAGGCCAAAGGGCGGTCCAAGCATCTGACGCCAACACGGAGAAAGTATCCCCGGATGAATTTGCTCGAAGTAGTTGGAACGGCCCTAGTACCCTATAAATAATAGTTGACATACGGTAAATAGTATGCTATCCTTGCCCTGTTATGTTGAGCGGACGCGGCTCTTGTGTCATTTCGGAACGCCCCGGAACTGCAACCGGGACCCAAACAACGCGCCCCACTCCCTCGCCCTCTCTTCGCTTATTCGCCACTCGTCACTTGCTACTGCCTTTTCTCTGTATTTTCCGTACACCCTTCCTCCCATCTCTTTTCTTTTCTGTCGCTTCCCCAATTCGTATCGAAAAAAACCCCGGGGGTACCCCTGTCCAGCCTGCCCCGATCCGCAAGGCGAGTCTCGAAGGGCCTCCTCTAACATGACCATCCGCCTCATTTCGGAATTCTCCCCGCGCATGTTAGCCGTAGCGCCAGGCAAAACTGTCGGCTCGCCGCCGCTTTTACGGTTCACAGACTGGCGCCCTATGAATCCTTTGAGAGAAGCCCATTCCATCGCAAAAGCGGGAGCAAACTCCCGCACTCCAGAGAACAGCCCCTACACGAACTGGGAACTCTGCGCAGCACGGCCCGCCTCAGAAGGCGAGCCCTACACGAGCCCCCCTCCTTCCGTCTTTTCTTACACTTAGGACTGATAACTGATAACTTAGAACCGCCCGAGCGCATCGAAGAGGTATTCTTCCAAATTGACAAGAACCCCTATGGCCACAACCGCAACCACCCTTCCCGCCACCGCCGAAGCTGTCCCTAAAAAGGCGAAGAAGAAGATCAACTGGCAATCCCTGCCCGAAATCTGGGCGCTGATCCATCCGCGCCGCGGCATCCTTCTTCTGGGACTCGTCCTGACGACCATCAACACGCTGTCGGGCTTCGTGCTCCCCCTGTCCAGCAAATACCTGTTTGACAATGTGATCACCAAGCGCCAAGTGCAACTCCTCATTCCCATCGTCTTCGCTGTGATCGGGGCAACGCTGCTAAAAGGCCTGACGTCGTTCACGTTGACGCAGCTCCTCTCCAAATCCGCGCAGCGCATGATCACGGACCTGCGCAAACAGGTGCAAGCGCACATCGGGCGGCTGCCGGTAAGCTTCTACGACGCCAACAAAACGGGCGTGCTCGTCTCGCGCATCATGAGCGACGTCGAGGGCGTGCGAAACCTGATCGGCACGGGGCTGGTGGAATTCGTGGGCGGGCTGATGACGGCGGTCATTGCGCTGGTCTACCTGCTCTTCGTCAATGCTTCCATGACGCTGCTGGCCTTTGCGATCCTGGTGGTCTTCGGGCTATTCCTGAACAAAGCGTTTTCCACCATTCGGCCGATTTTCCGCGCGCGCCCCAAAATCACCGCGGAGGTCACCGGGCGGCTCACGGAGTCGCTGGGCGGCGTGCGCGTCGTGAAGGGCTATCACGCCGAAGAGCGCGAAGAACAAGTTTTTGCCGGAGGCGTGCAGCGGCTCCTCGACAACGTGTTGAAGACACTCACCGCCACTTCGGTGATGAGTCTATCGGGTGCGACGCTCATGGGCCTGGTCAGCGCGGTCATCATGTTCATTGGCGCACGCCACATCCTGGCGGGCACGATGACCAACGGCCAACTGATTTCCTACACGGCTTTTCTGGTGCTACTGGTCGCCCCAGTGTTCCAGATCGTGGCCATCGGCACGCAGATCACCGAAGCCATCACCGGCCTTGAGCGCACCCGCGAAATCCTGAACGAAGCCAAAGAGGATCAGGATCCGCGGCGCAGCGTGACCCTCGAGCGCATTGATGGCCGCGTGGCATTCGACGACGTGCATTTCTCTTACGAGCCCGGCAAGGAAGTGCTGCACGGGATTTCGTTTGTCGCGGAACCCGGCACGGTTACCGCGCTTGTGGGACCCTCCGGCTCCGGCAAGTCCACCATCATCGGCTTGATTTCCGCGTTTTACACGCCCGCCGGAGGACGCATCCTGGTGGATGGCATCGATCTTTCCACCGTGCGCCTCAGCTCCTACCGCACGCAGTTGGGCGTGGTGCTGCAGGAGACTTTCTTGTTCGACGGCTCCATTCGCGAAAACGTCGCGTACGCGCGGCCCAACGCCACCGACGAGGAGATCCTCACCGCCTGCCGCATCGCGCGTGTGGATGAATTTGCGGAATCGTTCGAGAAAAAATACGAGACCGTCGTCGGCGAACGCGGCGTGAGACTTTCCGGCGGGCAGAAGCAGCGCGTCTCCATCGCCCGCGCCATCCTCGCCGACCCGCGCATACTGATTCTGGACGAAGCCACGTCCAGCCTTGATTCCGAATCGGAGGCGCTTATCCAGGAGGGTTTGCGCTACCTGATGCGCGGACGCACCACCTTCGTCATCGCGCACCGTCTCTCGACCATTCGCCGCGCCGAGCAGATTCTTGTTGTGCAGGATGGCCGCATCCTGGAACGCGGCACGCACCAATCGCTATACGCCGCGCAGGGCCGCTACTTCGAGCTGTACACCAGGCAGCATGAGGTGGAAACCAATTTGTTCCTCGCTCCCGGCGAAGGCGACAAAATCGAGTCCGATTCCACGGACAGCGCCGCCGGCAGCGGCAGCGCTTCCTCTTCCCTGCCCGAAGCCCTCCAGGCTCTGCGCAACCGCAATTCCTGAATCCGCTGCAAAAAGAAGAGCGCACCCCGAATCAGGCGAGGTGCGCTTCAAATTATTTATTTCCGGGAGTGAAACCCGTTTACAGCGTGGGCCTGCGAAGCACCGGCTTCCTCATCTGCTGCCCCGCCTGCACCGGAAGGAGCGTGGCCATCTTGCGGATCATCGCCAGCACCAGCCGCTTGTCGCCGTCGGAAAGCGTGGTGCTGTACTTCTTGATCTCCGCCAGGAAGCGGATTTCGTCCTGCGAAAGTTCGCCGAGCATCTTCTGGGTTTCCTTATCACGCGGCGTTTCCGTTCCGGGGAAAAAGTCGGCCAGCGAAATCTCCATGGCTTCGGCGATCTTCGCCAGGGTCTCCAGCGAAGGCACGGTGTGGCCATTCTCCACGCGGGAGAGATAGCAGCGCAGCAATCCGGTGCGCCGCTCGATGTCGCCCTGCGAAAGTCCTCGCTGGCTGCGGTAGGTTTTTATCACTTCACCAATATTGACTTGTGGTTTCTCTTTTGGCACGGTTTCCCCCAATCGCACGGGTATCTTAGTCACTAACAGCAGGGTTGGCAAGGGGGAAAAGCCCAGGGCGGGTTTCGTAAGGGTAACCCGCCCGGTAAATCCACCGCTATACTCCACAAAACAAAGTAGTTCTTGCGATTCCGGGGGCCGCGCGCCCGCAAGAAATCCCGCGGTAAGCGGCCAACACTTCCAAGTGGGAACCGGGCATCAAACTGATGTCGCGTCGCGAAACCAATGTGAATAAGTCCGGAGTCCTCAGGGGCTAAAGCCCCCTTCATTTTCCGGGCCTTACGCCGGGGCTGAAGCCCCGGCCTCTTCAAGAGACCTGCCAGAAACTTCTGGGACACTGCACTAGTGCGAAATCTTCACTGTTTCTGGAGCCACGTTATAGCCCGCAACTTCCAGAGCAGGTTCTTTCCCGTTGAGGTCGCTGGAGTCAAACGTCGCGCTGATACTCTTTTCCTCGCCGGGCAGCAGCGAGAGGTAGTTGTCGTCCCAGAACACCGGCACAAGATCATCGCCTCCCTTGCCCATGGTGAGCCGGGCGTGCACTTGAAACGCCACGCTCGTGCTTGTGTTTTTCACCTTCAAGCGGACTGTTCCCTTCCCCGCTTCGCTGTGGTGATCCGCCTTCAGTTCGAGCTTGACCTGCGTGAGCGCGTTGAGTCCGGTAAGATCGCCGAAATCCTTTTGCGGGGTGTAGGCCGTGTCGTTGCGCGCAGCCCAATTCATGGTGTCGGGTTTGGTGGAAAGCCAGTAGAAATTGTCGCTGAGCAATTTTCCGGCGGCTTCGCGCAACTGCAGCTTCAGGAAATACGTTGTCGAGAGGCTTTCCGGCTTTGGAAGGTCCAATGCCTTGACGCTGGCATCCGCGGGCACATCGAGTGTGGCGTCCTTTGCGGCTACTTCCTTTGCGTCGATGTTGTAGAGCTTCGCCGACACCTTCAGCTCCTTCAGCGCTTCATAGGTGCCGTTCACGACCGCGACGGAGTGATCGTCGTAGCTGTACTGCACGTGGACGATCTCTTGCGCCTTCTTGGTGCCGAAATAGCCGCCGCCGGGCACGAGATAGTAGTCGTAAAGGTGCCAGATCAGCGAAGGCCAGGCATTGTTGAGCATCCACTGAATCACGCCGGTGGAGACATATTTGTTGCGGCCATAGGCTTCAAACATGGAGCGTTCGTTGTCATAGGCCTGCGCCTGGGCCTTGCGCTCGTAATCGTCCAGCGAGGTGGCCGTGCCGTAGCGCTTGTTGAGAGCCTCGGTGAATACATTTACGGTCTCAAAACGCTCGCGGCCCGCGTGGAAATTCCAATACTCGTCGATGGGCCACAGGTGATCCTTGGGAATGAATTTCGCCAGGCTCTCCTTGGTAGGAATCGCGGGGCCGGGGCTCGTTTCCGTGTTGTAGCCGTACGCGCCGCCGGCTTCCTTATCCACCAGCCAGTACATCGGCGGCTCGTACTCGTAAGGCCCGGTCATCTTGACGCCGGATTCACCGGTGACCGTGGTCGGAGTTGCGGTGGCCGAGGAGACCGAGGGATTCGGCCATTCGAGTTCTTGGAGGATGCCGAGGTACATATTTTCGATTTCCGGCGGGGGAGGATTGTCGCTGCCATAGAGCCAGACGAAAACGCTGGGATGCGTGCGCAGGCTTTTGATTTGATCAACGAGCGAAGCGGCGGCGATTTTCTTCGTTTCGGGCGTCCACGTGCGCCAATGCTCCCACATGTCGCAGCAGATCCAGCCGGGCATCACCAGAATGCCCAGGCGATCCGTCTTGTCGAAGAATTCCTTGCGGTCAATCTTCCCTTCCAAGCGGATGGAGTTCAGCCCCATGTGCTTGGTGTACTCGAGGTCGGCATCCACTTTTTTGGACGACCAGCGAAGAAGCATGTCGGGCGCCCAGGCCGCGCCGCGGATGAGCACACGCTTGCCGTTCACTTTGAACAAGCGATGCCCCTTGTCGGTAAGCTCCGAAGTGACTTCGCGGATTCCGAAATCGAGGCTGACGCTATCGGAAACCTCCTTGCCGGTTTCCACGCGGAATTTCGCGGTGTAGAGATATGGCTCGCCCATCTGGTAGGGCCACCAGAGGCGCGGGTGGTTGAGCTTGAGCTGGGCAAACTGGT
>Ga0116107_1002301_pt1 | contig 10179 bp, 10 predicted proteins | sample June2015DPH_6_10_FD_88969 | JGI IMG/M metagenome (GOLD analysis project Ga0116107, IMG submission 88969) | Peatland microbial communities from SPRUCE experiment site at the Marcell Experimental Forest, Minnesota, USA - June2015DPH_6_100 | ecosystem: Environmental > Terrestrial > Soil > Wetlands... | reverse complement strand
CTCGGCGTAGGCCGCGGCAAGCACGTCCAAGCCATCGGCTTCCTGGCAGCCGCTGACCGCACAGAGCCGCTCCGCCAACTGGACGGCTTCCCCACCGTTGCGAACGCTCTCGTTACTGCTGGTGGCCAGGATCCAAGCCAACCCGCCCAAAGCGGGCGGCCAATCCGGTCTCAGCCGCAACGTCTCCCGATACTCGGTCGTGGCCTCAGCAATCCTGCCCTGATTGGCCAGGGCAACTCCCAAGTTGTAGTGCGCGTCGGCATAATCCGGTTTGATCCGCAACGCCGCCGCGTACTCGCCCATGGCCTCCGCAACCTTGTCCTGACTGGCCAGGGCAGCTCCCAAGTTGTTGTGGGCCCCCACATTGTCGGGTTTGATCCGTAACGACGCCCTGTACTCGGCGATCGCCTCCGCGACCTTGCCCTCACTGGCAAGGGCATTGCCCAAGTTGTAATGGGCCTCCGCAAGATCGGGTTTGATCCGCAGCGCCGCTTGACACTCGGCAACCGCCTCTGCCAACCTTCCTTGGCGGATCAGAGTATTGGCCAGGTTGTTGTGGGCCTCCGCAAGATCGGGTTTGATCCGTAGCGCCGCTTGATACTCTGCGGTCGCCTCTGCGAGCTTGCCTTGACCGGCGATAGTACCGGCCAAGTTGTTGTGGGCCTCGGCAAAGTCGGGTTTGATTCGCAACGCTGCTTGATACTCGGCGATCGCCTCCGCGGCCTTGCCCTGAGCGGCTAGAGCATTCGCCAGGTTGTTGTGCGCTGGTGCAGAGTCAGGCTTGATCCGCAACAACGCAGCAAACTCGGCGGTCGCCTCCGCGAACTTGCCCTGATCAAGCAAGGCCCTTCCCAGGTTTTCGTGTGCTAGATGGTTGTCTTTCGTTACGTTCAAAACATGACGGAACAACGTCTCATTGTTTTTCCAGTGACGAACCTGAAACCCGGTCAATACCGCACAACTGACAAGTAACGCCGCGGCAGTTGCAACTGCGACCATCCTTGGCTTGCGCTGTTCCACCAGACTGTGCGGCAGACACCAAGCCACCATAATGAACAATCCCACCAACGGAATGTACGTATAGCGATCAGCCATGGACTGGGTCCCGGCCTGCACCAGCCCAATCACCGGCACCAGCGTTCCCAAGTACCACAACCAACCCGTGAACAAATACGGCTGACGTCTCGCCCTCCAGATCACGGCGCCGGACACGCCGGCCAAAACCGCCCCCGCCCCACACATCACCACCAGCGACCACGTCCGGTATGGGTAAAAAGCAGCCAGACCGACCGGCCAGAACGCCTTTCCCAAGTAACGCACGTAGGAGACCACGGCGTTGACAACACGCATGCCGACTGGGAGACTATCCAACAAGACGATCAAACCGCCACGCTGCTCGGCCCAATAGGTTACAATACTCGCGGGTATCATCAGTGCGATGAACGGAAGTTTTTCCCGGAGCAGATAACCCAGAGATCGTTCTTTCCTTACCCCGATGGCTGATTGCGCCCATCGCGTGCGTCCCAATGGCCAGTAGTCCAGCAGCAGCAGCACAAACGGCAGCGTCACCAGCATCGGTTTGGCCATCAGCCCCAAGGCGCACAGTCCCAAGGCCAACAAGTATCGGCCACCATTTGGTTGCTCGACATAGTGGACATACGCCAACATCGTGAGCATCCAGAAAAACGTGCTCAGGACGTCCTTGCGTTCCGCCACCCAGGCCACCGATTCCACGTGGAGCGGGTGCAGCGCGAACAGTGCCGCCACAAACGCACTCCGCCATTGGGCGGCTGTCATCCGGTTGAGAACGGTGAAAAGCAGGAGGGTGTTGGCAATGTGGAACAGCACGTTGACCAGATGATGCGCGCCCGCGTTTAACCCAAACAACTGGCAGTCGAGCATGCAGGACAGCCACGTCAAGGGCATCCACATGTTGAAGTGAGGGGTGGTAAACGCCCAGACAACCCCCCGCAGCGTCACTCCACCCTGCACGTGAGGATTCTCGGTGACATAGACGTCATCGTCGTAGTTTGTAAACTCAAAGTGGCGGACCGGCCAGTAAACAGCGGCGGTGACCACCGCCAGACACAGACAGATGAAGACGCTTCGCCACCACTGAGAGGTCTCAGTCATTTCAGGAAACCGAGTTTGTCCAAAATCTTCTCGATCAATTCCTGCCGGGTGAACTCCTCGTTGTTCTTGGCGCAGGCCAGATAACGCTTGTCGTAGAGCTCCTTGCAGAATTGCCAGATCGGGCCTGCCTGCTCCTCGGTCGGCCACCAACTGTTTTTCTGGATGCGCGCCTTGAGATAATGGTCGGAGAAAAGTCCTTCGGTCTGCCAGAGCTTCCGTACCTCGGGAAGACCTAGCTCAGGATGGTGATGTGGGCTTTTCTTTGCCACAGGTCGGGAGTGTAACTGTCCGCCCTGCTCGACGCAAGCGCGGCGCTTGACAGCACTGGCGGTGGCAACCGGGACGGTTGCCCTACTATCTTCGCCAACGTTTTCAGGCAGCGGATGGCGAAAAGATTCGGGTTGAAAAACGGCGGGGCGTGCGGTAGAAAGATGGCTCGCTTCAAGGCCACAGCAGTTGGAGTGTGGCCTTGAGTTTTGGGGCGAGAAGGCGGCGGGGTCGGGATGACCCTGGCCGAACAATGTAGTCAACGTGGAGCCGTCAGCCAATTTGAAGATTTTTTCTGGCAACGCAAACCGGCCTCTGGCGCAGCGTATTGCTGACTATGTCAGGGTGAGATTGGGCGATGCGACCGTCACGTCGTTTCCCGACCAGGAGACGTTCGTGAAGATTAACGAAAACATCCGCGGTCGCGACGTGTTCATCGTGCAGCCGACCAATCCGCCCGCGAACCAGAATTTGATGGAGTTGTTGATCATGATCGACGCGATGCGGCGGGCGAGCGCCTCACGCATCACGGCGGTCATCCCGTTCTTTGGATATGCGCGTCAAGACCGCAAGGACCAGCCCCGGGTGCCGATCACGGCGAAGCTGGTGGCGAATTTGATTGTGGCTGCGGGAGCGAATCGCATCCTGACGATGGACCTGCACGCGCAGCAGATCATGGGCTTCTTTGACATACCCGGCGATCATCTGTTTGCGGCGCCGGTGATCTACAAGTATTTCAAACAAATGAGCATGGTGAATATGGTCGTGGTTTCGCCCGACATCGGCGGCGTGAAGATGGTCAGCGCCTATGCCAACATGTTTCACGCGCCGCTGGCGATCGTGGCGAAGAAACGCAAGTCGGCTTCGGAAGTGGAAGTGCTCAACGTGGTGGGCGAAGTCAAAGGTCACGATGTGCTGTTGGTGGACGATTTGACTGAGACGGCGGGCACGCTGGTACGTGCTGCCGAAGTGCTCAAGCAGAAGGGCGCGAAGAGAGTTTTTGGGGCAGTGAGTCATGCCGTGTTGAACCCGGCGGCGCTGGATCGGCTGAAGAAATCGCAGCTTGAGGAGTTGGTCACGACTGACACGGTGCCGCATTCGAAGGTCAGCGGATTCAAGCTGACGGAGTTAACGGTCGCGCCGCTGTTGGGCGAGGCGATCCAGCGGATCCACAACTCGGAGTCGGTGTCCTCGTTGTTTGAGATCAACGGGGCGCGCGCTGAGAGTTAGGCTGATTTATTTATGAACCTTGCTGCATTCCGAAAACCCATCACCTCGATCCTCTGCCCGCCAGCGGGGAGAGGAGACTCCCCTTCTCCCTTTCCAGGGGAGAGGGTCATGGTGAGGATTGGGCTGTTTGCGGGGTATTGCCTATTTGAGCGCATCGTGAATAATCCGGGTTAGGGACGTTTTTTCAGGAGAACATTCGTATGGCTAAACAAGTGCAACTAAAAGCAAAGTCGCGCGTCGAGACAGGCAAAGGGCCCGTCAAACGGCTCCGTGCTGCCGGCGTTGTTCCAGCGGTGGTTTACGGCGCGCGTACGAAGCCGTTGAACATCGCGATTGAATTTGATGAACTGGACAAGGTGCTGCATCAGGCCACAGGCGAGAACGTGCTGGTGGACTTGCTGGTGGAAGAAAACGGCCAGACGAACAATCGTCTTGCACTGATTCAGGAAGTCCAGCATCATCCATTCGAGGATGTCGTCCTGCACGTTGATTTTCACGAAGTCTCGGCGACGGAGAAACTGCGCACGGCTGTGCCGGTGCGGCCTGTCGGCGAGCCGGCTGGCGTGAAGACGGGCGGCGGCGTTCTTGAGTGGGTGATGCGCGAGTTGCACGTTGAATGCTTGCCGAAAGATTTGCCCGAAGTCATCGAGGTCAACGTCGAGAAACTGGAGATCGGCCAGGGCATTCATGTGAGCGACATCACACCGCCCGCGGGCGTCACGTTGCTCGACGACAAGGGGCAGTCGATCTTCATCGTCGCCGCGCCAATTGCGGAAGAGGAAGTGGCGGTGGCGGCGACGGAAGGGTTGGCCGAGCCGGAAGTCATCGGCGAAAAGAAGGAAGAGGGCGAGGAAGGCGAAGCCGCCGAGGGCGAGGCGAAGGGCAAGGCCGAAGCCGGCAAGCCCGAGGCGGGCAAAGGCGAAGCCAAGCCGGCAGCGGGAGCAGCCGGCAAGCCCGTGGCCGGTGCGGCAGGCAAGACGGCGGCTGGCGCGGCGGCCAAGACCGAAGCCAAACCTGCGGCAGGCAAAGCGGCTCCGGCCAAGCCAGAGCGCAAGAAGTAACGGGAGCGCGCCACGGTGTCGGCCCGGACAAAGCTGGTCGTCGGGCTGGGCAATCCCGGCAAGGAGTACGCGGGAACACGGCACAATGTCGGTTTCGCGGTGCTGGATCGGTTGGCGGGAAAGCGAGATTGTTCTTTCCGAAGCAAGTGGAGGTTTTCAGCCCAGGTGGCTGAGATTGCGCTGGACGGCGGGAAGGTTGTGCTGGCCAAGCCGCAGACATACATGAATCGCAGTGGCGCTTCGGTGAGCGCACTGGCGAATTGGCTGAAGATTGTGCCTGCTGAAGTGCTCGTGGTGGTGGACGACGCGGATTTGCCATTGGGGCAGATTCGGCTGCGAGGCGCGGGTGGCAGTGGCGGTCATAACGGGCTGCGCTCGATCATCGAATCGTTGGGCGGTAGTGAAGAGTTCGCACGGTTGCGCGTGGGCATCGGTCGCACGGGAGCGGTCGGCGAGGACATTACGGATCACGTGCTCGGGAAGTTTTCGGTCCAGGAACGCGAACTGGCAGAGCATGCGATCGAAGGAGCAGCAGAGGCAATCGCATGCTGCTTGAAAGAAGGATTGACGGCAGCGATGAATCAATTTAATCGAAGAACCCCGCGTGAAGCGGGGCGTGAAGGAGAGTCGTCTTGAAGAAATACGAAGGACTGTTCATTCTGGACATTGCTGGCCGAGAGGATTTGGAGAAGGAGATTGTCGAACGAATCCAGAAAGCCATCGAGCATGCAGGAGGCCGGGTCGAGACGGTGCAGCGGATGGGGTCGCGTCCGTTTGCCCGCAATTCACGGACGCGCTCGTCGGGGTACTACGCGAACTTCATTTTCCAGGCGCCGCCGAAGGCGATTACCGAGCTCGATGCGAAGTTCCATTTGGAGACGGACGTCTTCCGCTGGCAGTTCACCGAGGCCATGCCCGAGATGCCGGTGCGCGAGCCGAGAGCGACGGCGGAAGCCGGCGCGGAGCGCGAGTAGGCCGACATGGCGAACTTTAACAAAGTCTTGCTGATGGGAAATCTCACGCGCGACCCCGAGGTGCGTTACACGCCCAAGGGCACGGCGATTGCCAACATTGGTCTGGCGGTCAACCGCACGTGGACGAACGAGAACGGCGAAAAGAAAGAGGAAGTCACGTTTGTCGATGTCGAGGTCTGGGGACGCCAAGCCGAGACCATGGGTCAATATCTGTCCAAAGGCAGGCCGCTTTTCGTCGAGGGACGATTGAAACTTGATTCTTGGGACGACAAGGAAACGGGACAGAAGCGGAGCAAATTGAAGGTTGTGTGTGAACACTTTCAGTTCCTCGGCGCACCGAAGGCTGGTGCCGAATTCAGCGACCAACCCCCCGGCGAAGATAAACCGCAACGTGGCGCGGCCCAAGGCGGCCGGCCGCCTGCGCCCGCGCGCGCGAGCGAAGAGACACCTCCGCCTCCAGCACAGGACGACAACATTCCATTCTGATTTTCAAGGAGAGGAAACAACCAGAGGCTTATGGCAAGAGAAATTGAAGCACGAAGACCGAGGCGCGACCGTGACGACATCGTCAAACGTGACTGCAAGCTTTGCAAGGACCAGATCGCCATCGATTACAAGCAGGCTGATTTGCTCAAGAAATTCATGACCGAGCGCGGCCGGATTCTGCCGCGCCGGTACTCAGGCAACTGCGCCAAACATCAGCGACAGTTGGCGACCGCGATCAAGCGGGCGCGCGCAATGTTGTTGGTACGCTAGGCACGGAGCATCATGAGCACTCAGATCATTTTGACGACGAGCGTGGAAGAACTCGGCGCTGAAGGCGATACAGTGATTGTCGCTGACGGCTACGCTAGGAATTTTCTGATTCCGAAAGGGATGGCGATGCCGGCCACACCGGCCAATCTGCGACGGATCGCAACCCTGCGCAAGAAACGCGAGGAACAGCGAGCGACGGAGTTGAAGGAGTCCCAAGAGATCGTCGCAAAGTTGACCAAGCAGTCGTTCACGATCACTGCCGCAGCGGGCCCGGACGAGAAGCTGTATGGCTCGGTCACGGCGGCCGACATTTCCGCCGCGTTGAAGGAGGAGGGAATCGAAGTCGATCGCAGGAAGATCGTGCTCGAGCATCCGATTCGCGCCACGGGCGTGTACGACATCGACGTCAAGTTGCATCCCGAGGTCAGCACAAAAGTGAAAATCTGGGTGGTCGCCGGCGAAGGCACGGCCGCTGCCCCCGCAGCCGCCGCCGACACGACCACCGAGAAACCGAAGAAAGCGACGAAGAAGAAATAGCCGCGTGGGGACGGCTCATGGCTTCGACCAAACCTCTTGCATCGGATAGGCCTTCGGTGGTGTCCAAGCCGGCCCCGCTGGGAGGCGGCAGGGGGCTTTCGGCGCTGACATTTGACCGCGTCCTGCCCAACAGCATGGACGGAGAGATTGCGGTTCTCGGTGCGAGCTTGCGATCCCGCTTCAGCGGGATCGCAAGCTCGCGAGCGTTTGACCGAAGAGCATTTCTACTATGCCGCTCACCAGGTCATTTTCCGCGAGATCGCCGCGTTGCAAGACGCGATGCAAGCGATCGATCTGGTCACGCTGACCCAGCGACTGCAGGACAAGAACCAACTCGATGAGATCGGTGGTGCGGTCTACCTCGCCGATTTAGTGACTCGTGTTCCCACCGCTGCCAACGTCGAGGAGTACATCGACATCGTCTGGGAAAAGTTTCTGCTTCGTAAATTGATCGGTGCGGCGCACGACATCATCGCCAAGTCATTCGAGCAGCAGGACGACGTCAAGGCTTGGGTGGACGAGGTCGAGCAACAGATCTTCAACATTACCGCCGAAAAGGCCACGACAGGCGCGCGCGCCGTCAAGGACCTGATCAAAGACGCCATGGCCAGCATCGAACGTCTCTACGATCGGCGCGGCGCGGTCACGGGCATCCCCACGGGATTCCGTGATCTGGACAAACTCACGTCTGGCCTGCATCCCGGTAATGTGGTTGTCATCGCCGGTCGTCCGTCGATGGGCAAGACGGCGCTGGCGATAAACATCGCCGAAAATGTCTCGATCGATCAGAACATTCCGGTCGGCATTTTCAGTTTGGAAATGTCGTCTGAGGAATTGGTCAAACGCATGTTGTGCTCGAGGGCGAAGGTCAACTTGCACGCCGTGCGCGACGGTTTTCTGGGTGAAAAGGATTTTCACCCGTTGACATCGGCAGCCAGCCAATTGATGAAGTCCCCGCTCTACATCGATGACTCGGCTGGGCTAACCATTAACCAGGTTCGCGCGCGGGCGCGTCGGATGAAATCGCAGTTCGACATCCGCCTGCTGGTGATCGATTACCTGCAACTAGTGCGTGCTCCATCTCGTCGAGCCGATCTGAGCCGCCAGGTGGAGATTTCGGACATTTCCGCGGGCGTAAAAGCACTCGCCAAGGAACTGCAGATTCCAATCATCGTGCTGAGCCAACTTAACCGCCAGCCTGAGCAGCGCGAAGGAGGTCGCCCGAAGCTGGCTGACTTGCGCGAGTCGGGCGCAATCGAGCAGGACGCTGATTTGGTGGGACTGTTGGTCCGCCCGGAAGTGTATGCGGAAGACGAGGGTGATAAAAAAGACGAGCAAGGCAAGGCAACGCTGATCATTGCCAAGCAACGCAACGGTCCGACGGGCGAGGTGAAATTCACATTCCTGAGCGAGTTTACGCGATTTGAAGATTCGGCGAAGGTGGATGATGAAGACGTTCCTGACTTCGAGGGGAGTGAGGAATGAGGCGGCTGGGGTGGGGACTGGCTGTTTTGACAATACTTTTCGGTCAGCAGCAGCTTTGGGCGCAGGAAGAACAGCCGATTGTCCGCGAGATTGAAGTCCGCTTCGTCGGGCCTGAAACCGTCAACAAATCGGTCGTCACCGCCAACATTCAGACCGCAGTCGGCAGGCCGCGTTCCCACGACGTGATCGAACAAGACGTCCGCAACCTGATCGGCGCCGGATATTTCTCTGATGTCCGCGTGTTGGAAGAGCCCGTGAACGACGGCGTGAAGATTGTCTATCAGGTCCAGGGCAAAGCCACAATCAAGGAAATCATTTTCGAGGGTGCGAAGCGCTACAAGGACGAGCGTCTGAAACGGGAGCTCAGCCAGAAGGTGGGCGACATCCTCGACGAGCGGAAGGCGCACGCTGACGCGCAGAAAATCATCGAGATGTACCAGAAGGCGGGTTACCCCGACATCAAGGTCGAGCCAGAAATCAGCATCGACAAAGACACGGGCAAAGCCGTGCTGCGCTTCAGTATCATTGAAGGCAATCACGTTTTTCTCCAGCAGATTCAGATCACGGGCAACCAGGCGTATCCGACTCCGCGCCTGCTGAAATTATTCAAGACGAAGAGGCGGTGGTGGGGTTCATGGCTGGCGGGCACGGGCGTGCTCAAGGAGGACGTGTTCAAGGAAGACTTGGACAAACTGAAGGACTTTTACCGCTCCAATGGGTACATCGACATGGAGGTCCGCGATACTCGCGTTGAGCGCGTCAGCCCGAAATGGATGGTTCTGCATGTCGGTATTTTCGAGGGCCGCCAGTACAAAGTCGGCGACATCAGGATCGAGGGAACCACGTTGTTTCCTGTCGCTGAACTTGAGAAACAACTCAAGATGAAAACGGGTCAGACGTTCACGCCCGACGGTCTTTCGAAAGACATGAAGGCCTTTGAAGATTACTATGGCGCGCGGGGCTATCTCGATACTTCAGCCCGCACAACCCGCAACCCAAATGTCGAGACGGGCCGAATCGATCTGACGTACACAATCAGAGAAGGTCAGTTGACGTACATCGACAAGATCGAAATCCGAGGCAACACCAAGACCAAGGACAAAGTGATTCGACGCGAGTTGGCCGTTGCGCCTGGCGATATCTACAACACTGTGCGCGTCGATCGCAGCGCCGAACGATTGCGCAACCTCAACTATTTCTCCAAGGTTGATACGATCCCGGAGCCTACGCAAGTGCCGAACCGCAAGGACCTCGTGATCAACGTCGAAGAGAAACAAACCGGCACGGTGACCTTCGGCGCGGGATTCAGTTCCGTTGACAACCTGCTCGGATTCGTCGAACTCGGACAAGGCAATTTCGATCTGTTCAACTGGCCGACCCTCACGGGCGGCGGCCAGCGTCTCACCATCCGCGCGCAAGTCGGGTTCAAGCGGCAGGACTACGTCTTATCGTTTGTCGAGCCGTGGTTCATGGATCAAAGGTTGTTGTTTGGATTCGATGCGTTTCATCACGAGAGCAGCTATCTGAGCACCGAGTTTGTCGAGGATTGCACCGGGGTGGATTTCCGATTCGAAAAGGCGTTGAACGAGTTTCTGCGGGTGGGAGTCCAATATGGCATTCAGGACATCACAGAGAAGGTTTTGAAGAGCGCCTCGCAAGAGTTGCAATCGCAGGACGGCACAAAGCTGCGCAGTTCGGTGCTGGCAACGCTGGTTTACGACGCGCGCGACAACGTG
>Ga0116107_1002300_pt1 | contig 10180 bp, 7 predicted proteins | sample June2015DPH_6_10_FD_88969 | JGI IMG/M metagenome (GOLD analysis project Ga0116107, IMG submission 88969) | Peatland microbial communities from SPRUCE experiment site at the Marcell Experimental Forest, Minnesota, USA - June2015DPH_6_100 | ecosystem: Environmental > Terrestrial > Soil > Wetlands >... | reverse complement strand
TATCTCGTGATGGACGACAAGGGCAAGGTCACGTTTGAATTTCCGCCGCGCGAGGGAGAAGTGGAATCGAAATAGACGGTTGAGTTCCGCGTCAGGGCGCAAAGTAAACGCGATGAGAAACATCCAGCATCGAACACGGAACATCCCAATGTTCGAGGTGTCGGCGAAGCCATTCGATGTTCGATGCCCGCTGGCGTTTTGCCGTCACGGGGTTTGCGGTTGGGGCAAAGCCGCCTGACAGGATTTGATCTGGGTGCGGATGGATTCTGCGAGCGCGGTATTGCCTTGGGCTTGGGCCAGGGTGAAGGCTTGTTGGTAGTGTTGAATGGCTTCCGCGGATTTCCCCTGGCTGGCCAGCGCGATTCCCAAACGATAATGTGCCTCCGCAAAACCGGGCTTCAGTTGGAGCGCCCGTTGGTAAAGTTCAATGGCTTCATCCCCCTTCCCTTGGCTGGCCAGGGCGACCCCGGAAATATATTCGGCGTCGGCGTGATCCAGTTTGAGGTGGAGTGCCCGCTCGTAATGCTGGATGGCTTCATCCCACTTCCCTTGGTTGGCCAGGGCAAGCCCCAAATCATAGTTGGCATCGGCATAATCGGGTTTGAATTGGAGCGCCCGTTCAAAGTGCTGGATGGCTTCCTCCCGCTTCCCTTGATTGGCTAACGCGTCGCCTAGGTTGTAGTGGGCTTCGGCAGAAAAGGGATTGAGTTGCAGCGCCCGCTCAAAATGCTGGAGGGCTTCCTCCCGCTTCCCCTGGTTGACGAAGGCGACCCCTAAATCCACATGGCCTTCGGCAAAATCGGGTTTGAGTTGGAGCGCCCGCTCGTAATGCCGTATGGCATCATCCCATTTCCCTTGGGTGGCCAACGCCCGCCCTAAATTATTGTCGGCGAAAGCATTTTCCGGCGTGCAAGCGAGGGCGTGCGTCCAGAGGGATACGCTGTTCTTCCAATAACTGGTTTGGACATGAGCGCCCGCCAGCAGGCCGGCGAGAATGGCCACCGCGGCAAACCCCAGCACGACACGGCGATGGCGCCAGGAGGCACAGAGTTCCATCGCCCCCCAGGTCATCAGAATATACAAACCAATTTGCGGCAGGTAGGTATAACGGTCCGCCCGCGCATTCTGTCCCGCCTGCATGATGTCAATGACGGGCAAGAGCATGCCCAGATACCACAACCAGCCCACCACCAAGCAGGGATGCTTTCGCCGCCCGGCCATGACGCCCGCAGAAATGGCGAATAATATCAGCGCCGACCCGCCAACCCTCCAAATGGACGGGTTCGTTTCCGAATGGGGATAGGCCACCGCCAGACCCACCGGATAAACCATGTGTCCCAGGTAATCGGCATAGGCCAACAGGGCGTTGCCGACCCTCCCGGGGAAGGTCAAGCCTTGAGCCACCACAATTGCATTTTTTTGGGTCAGGACAGTGACGACACCGGTGGCGGCGCTCAACAGCAGGAACGGAATCTTTTCCAAAATCAAACCCAGCCACCCTTGGAACCAGGGACGGGGAGCACCAGGCGTGTGGGACGATAGACGATTCAGCGGCCAGTAGTCCAGCAGCAGCAAGACGAACGGCAGTGTCACCAACATGGACTTGGACAGAAGGCCCAGAGCGAAAAAAGCCAATGCCAGCCAGTAATAAGGTGACGCGTGACACGTGACACGTGACTTGATGGGCGCTGGCGCGGTTTCTGTTCGTGCCACTTGCCACTTGTCACTGGTCACCGCCTTTGCGTAGCAAAGGAGCGTCAGCATGAAAAACAATCCGCTCAACACATCCTTGCGTTCCACCACCCAGGCCACGGATTCCACCCGCAACGGATGAATGGCGAACACGGCGGCCACGAAGGCGGCGGGCCATAACACCCGGGTCATCTTCCGCAGCACGAGGAACAGAAGGATGGCCGTCGCGGCATGCAGCAGGACGTTGGTCAGATGATGTCCGCCCGCGTTGGGTCCGTAGAGCTGCCAGTCCAACTGGTGAGAGATGTCAGTCAAAGGAAACCAGGTGCCGACATTGACGTGCGTAAACACCCAAACGATCCCGTGCCAGCTCAACCCCTGGGTGATGGTCGGATTCTTGTAAACATAAGCCGGATCGTCATAGTTGACAAATTCGTGGTGAAGGGTCTGGCCGAAAACGGCCCACACAACTGCGGCAAGAAAAAGGCAAACAGCGGCCGTCAGCCAACGATGATGCGGTTGCCCTTCCGGCGGGAAGGTATTGCCGTTCAGGCTGTCCACGGGAACGGAACGCGTCGGCGCTCCCGTGTCAACGGGTAGTTTGTTTTTGATCATCGGCTCATGAGATTTGCGAACACACGGTATGCGGACGATTGTGTCCGTCAAGTTCTACAAACTGGTCATGGCAGCCACGAGGCAAATCGAGGCGGAGCAAACCTCCCAACGGGTCAATTGCCACTTCACGACACTGGATCCGCCGGGAACAGGCAGGCAGACAAAGTTTTTTCCTCCGTGCGCGGAGGCTGGTTGACGGCGTTCGTGACCTTTGCCGGCCACGATGGGTCCTTGATCAATTCCCCAACCTCCGTCGCGGCAAGGAACTGTGATGCCGTTCGGCGGCGGGTTGCCGCTGCGTTGGCGCCCCGGAAGAGTTGAATTCACCCGTTCATCCGGCGTAACCTGCGCTCGCAATGGAAAACGCCGCCAAGCCTGCAACCGAAATCCACGACCGGTGGATCCGGAAATTTCTCGCCCATCTGGCCACGGACCGCGATGCGTCGGTTTACACGCAGCGGAATTACCGGCAGGCGCTGCTGGAATTTTTTCGCTGGCATCGCGAGGAACAACAGGAACCGCCCGCCTGGGAAAAACTGCAACGCGATGATTTTCGCGGTTACCTCCGGTTTTTGGGCCGGCAGAACCTGGGCCGTCCGGCGATTCAACTGCGCTTCTGCGCGCTGCGGACGTTTTACAAGTTTCTCATCCGGCATGGCGAGGTCGGGGCGTCGCCGATAAAAAATCTGGCCTTGCCGAAGCAGGGCCGGCGATTGCCGAAATATCTCACGCTCCAGCAAATGCGCGATTTGCTCAACGCGCCGGTCAAACTCATGGCCACGCCCCGGCGCAAAGGGCCGGGCCGGCCGGTCTCGGCCAGTGTGTGTCTGCGGGATGTCGCCGTGCTGGAAACGATTTACTCGTGCGGCTTGCGCGTGAGCGAGTTGTGCGGATTGCGCGTGGAGGATATTGATTGGAGCGAGCAACTGGTGCGGGTGCGCGGCAAGGGAAAAAAGGAACGGCTCGTGCCGGTTGGCGAACCGGCGTTGCAGGCGATTGTAAGTTATTGGAGCACGTTGAAGCCGCCGCCGTCCGGAGAATCGCCGGTGTTTTTTGCGGAAACGAAAAAAGCCGCGCCGCTGCACCCGGTTCAGTTGGCCCGGCGTTTGAAACAATATCTCATCATCGCCGGGCTTGATCCCGGCCTGACCCCGCACAAGTTGCGGCACAGCTACGCGACGCACCTGTTGGATGCCGGTGCGGATTTGCGGAGCGTGCAGGAATTGCTCGGCCACGCGCATCTCATCACGACGCAGGTTTACACCCACGTCACCACCGAGCGGTTGAAGAAAGCTTACGACGCCGCGCACCCGCGGGCCTGAAATGGCCTTGCCTCGATTGAGTGGAAGGGCGCAGCTTAACGGCATCACCAAGGATGGTAGGGCAAACCTGCCGGTTTGCCCCAATCTCTCACCGCCAGCAAGCGCAGTAAAGCTGGCGTAACCATAGGAAATGCGCACGAAAACATCGCTCCGCTCGTTCTGGTGGAAGTTTAGGCGGCGCGGCAGCGCCGCCCTACCTTGGGGGAGTATCACGATGCATCCGCTCTGCCGCATTGCGTCCGTTACGGCTTGACATTTATGGGCACGAATCAGAATATGTCTAAAAATGTCCAAAGTGAATTGAGTCGTTTGGACATCACGAAAAAATGCAAATTACTGTCAGAGAAGTTGCCGGCCTGCTGAATATTTCAGAAAAAACGGTTTACCGCTGGATTGACGAGCGTAAACTGCCTGGTTATCGGCTAAATGGGCAGTATCGCTTCCATCGCGCCGAGTTGCTTGAATGGGCGACGGCAAACCGCATCAACGTGTCTCCCCGCATTTTCGAGGAGCCGGAAAGTCAATCGTGTCCGCTTCCTGAATTGTCTGATGCCCTGGAAGCCGGCGGAGTTTTTTACCGTTTGGCCGGCCGGAACAAGGCGGAAGTTCTCCGCAATGTGGTTGAAATACTCAGGCTGCCGGACGAGGTGGATCGTGAATTTCTATTGCAGGTTTTGCTGGCGCGCGAGGCGCTGGAGTCCACCGCGGTCGGCGATGGCATTGCCATTCCGCATGTGCGAAACCCCATTGTGCTCCATGTCCCGCAGCCGCTGGTGACATTATGTTTTCTGGAAACGCCGGTGGATTTTGGAGCGCTGGACGGCCAGCCGGTCCACACATTGTTTACGTTCATCAGTCCGATGGTCAAGGCGCACCTGCATCTGCTTTCGCGTCTGGCGTTCGCGTTGCGCAACCCGAAGTTCAAAGCGCTGATTGTAAGGCAGGCGGGCCGCGACGAAATCCTGGCTTCGGCCAGGCGGATCAGTGACAGCCTGCGCGTTCCCGTGAACGCGACCCAGAAGGAGGCGGTGCGGTGACGTGGTTGTTGTTTGCGATGGCCATCCTGCTTTTGGGCGCGATGGCGGTGCTGCTGATGGGTCGTCCGGACCGGAATGTTTCCTGGCTGGGTGCCGGATCGGTGGTGATTGCTTCCGTGCTGGGTTGCGTCCCGGTCGTTCAGGTGTTGTCCGGCGGTTCAGTCGAAGCCGTGCGCGTGCCCTGGCCGGTGCCTTTTGGAGAATTCTTCCTTGAACTGGATCCGCTTACCGCGTGGTTTCTTTTCCCGACCTTGCTGCTTTCGGCACTTTCAGCGATTTATGGCGTGGGTTATTTGCGGGTGTGGCAAGGTCGCCGCTCGCTGGGTCCGGTGTGGTTTTACTACTGCCTGCTGGTGCTGGGCATGATGCTCGTATTGCTCGCGCGCAACGCCGTGCTGTTTCTGATTGCCTGGGAGTTGATGGCGCTGGCGTCGTTCTTCCTGGTGACGTTCGAGCATGAACGCGAATCCGTGCGGGAGGCGGGCTGGATTTATTTTGTGGCCACTCATCTGGGCACGGCTTTTCTGCTGGCATTTTTCCTTTTGCTGGGGCGCGAAACCGGTTCCATGGATTTCACGGTTTGGGCTGAAAAAGGCGTCCCAACGTCCGGGCCGGCCAGCATTCTTTTTTTACTGGCAGTCATCGGGTTTGGCACCAAGGCCGGTTTCATGCCGCTTCACGTCTGGTTGCCGGAGGCGCATCCCGCCGCGCCCAGCCACGTTTCGGCGCTGATGTCGGGCGTAATGATCAAAACCGGAATTTATGGATTGCTGCGTGCGCTCACATTTTTGGGCCGGCCGCCGTTGTGGTGGGGGTGGGGACTCATTGCCATCGGGCTGAGTTCGGGTGTGCTTGGCGTTTTGTTTGCGCTGGCGCAACATGACTTGAAACGGCTGCTGGCGTATCACAGCGTCGAAAACATCGGCATCATCACCTTGGGCCTCGGTGCCGGATTGTTGGGCGTGAGCACGGGTTCGCCGGTGCTGATCGTGCTCGGGTTTGGCGGCGGCTTGCTGCATGTGGTCAATCATGCCTTGTTCAAAGGACTGTTGTTTCTCGGTGCCGGGTCAGTGTTGCACGGCACGGGAACCCGTGAAATTGACCACCTCGGCGGGTTGCTGAAACGGATGCCGTGGACGGCGGCGACCTTTCTCATTGGCGCGGTGGCCATTTCGGGACTTCCCCCGTTGAACGGTTTTGTGAGCGAGTTCCTGATTTTTCTGGGCGCATTCAAAGGCGGCGTTTCGACAGGCGGGGCGATTGCCGTGCCGTTGTTCGCGCTGGTTGCCGGCCTGGCGCTGATTGGCGGGCTGGCGGTGGCGTGCTTCACCAAGGCATTCGGGATTGTGTTCCTCGGCGAACCGCGCAGCGAACACGTGTCGCGCGCGCACGAAGCGGATTGGACCATGCGATTGCCCATGTTGCTGCTGGCGGCCGGGTGCGTTCTCATCGGTTTGTTCGCGCCGGTTGTCGTTGGAAGTTTGAAGACGGTTTTGGAAAGCCTGACGACGTTGCCCCCCGCGGTCGTCAGCGGAAACCTCGCCGCGACAACAAGTCCGCTCTCATTCGTTGTGTTGGGGGCGGTCATATTTCTGGCGCTGCTGACCGTGCTGGTTTTACTGCGACGCAATTTGCTGGCGCGCCGCCGGGTGGAAGCGGACGTCACGTGGGGATGCGGCTACGCGCAGCCGACTGCCCGGATGCAATATACTGCCTCTTCATTTGCCCAGCCGCTGACGGATTTATTCGGGCTGTTGCTGGGCACGAAGAAAAAAATTACGCCACCGCGCGGTATTTTCCCCGAGGAAGCCACGCTGAAAACCGTGACACCCGACATTTCCAGCGAAGAAATGTATCGGCCAATATTCGAACGCGTCAACGAGTGGCTCTCGCAATTGCGCTGGGTACAACACGGTAAAGTCCAGCTTTACGTGCTTTATATCGCGGTGACGCTGATTGTTTTGCTGATTTGGGGATTACGTTGAGCCATGAACACCCTTTCTTTCATCCCACTGTTGCTGGCGCTCACGCTGTCGCCGTTGTTGCCGGGCGTCATCAACCGCACCAAGGCGTTTTTTGCGGGACGACACGGTCAGCCGCTGCTGCAAACTTATTTCGATTTGTGGAAACTCCTGAAAAAAGGCGCGGTTTACAGCCGGACAACGACCTGGATATTCCGCGCCGGGCCGATAATCGGGCTGGCAGCGGCATTGACGGCGGGGATGCTGATGCCCTTGGGCAAATGCCCCGCCTTGCTCGCGTTCCCGGCGGATTTCCTGCTCTTTGCCGGCCTGCTCGGATTGGTGCGGTTCTTCACCGTTGTCGCGGCGCTCGACACTGGTTCAAGTTTTGAGGGAATGGGAGCCAGTCGGGAGGTTTTTTTCTCCGCACTGACCGAACCGGCCTTGTTCATCGCGCTGGCGACACTGGCGCGACAAACCGGGCAGCTTTCGCTCTCGACGATGTTTGGGTCGGTATCAAATGCCCATTGGCTGCACTCCGGGCCGGTGCTGGGGTTGGTGGTTCTGGCGTTGATGATTGTGCTGCTGGCCGAAAACTCGCGCATTCCAGTGGACGACCCGAACACCCATCTCGAATTGACGATGATTCACGAGGTGATGGTGCTGGACCACAGCGGGCCGGATTTCGCCTTCATCCTTTATACCGCCGCGTTGAAGCTGTGGATGCTCGGCGCGCTGGTTCTGGGCGTGGTGCTTCCGTTCTCCAGTGGGAATCCCTGGCTGGACCTCGCCCTGGCGTTGGGCGGCATGTTCGGGCTGGCGGTTGTGATTGGAGTGGTCGAATCCGTCATGGCGCGGCTGCGGCTGCTGTTTGTGCCGCAACTGCTCATTGGCGCCGGCGCGGTGGCGGCGGTGGCGCTGATCCTGACCTTGAGGTGAACCGATGATGACAAACCTGATTCTCGTGCTGGTCGTGCTGACGAACCTGAAGTTGCTGGGTTCAAGCCGGCTGGGCGCTTCCATTCGCGTCGTTGCGGCGCAGGGTGTCATGCTGGGCCTGTTGCCGGTTCTGGCGCACGTGCATGAGCTGTCATTGCACCTGGCTGCGCTGGCGGTGGGGACCGTCGCACTCAAGGGAGTGGTGTTCCCGTGGTTGTTGTTCCGTGCGCTGCGCGAGGCGGAGGTAACGCGCGAAGTCGAGCCGTATGTCGGCTACATCACTTCGATTCTCGTCGGTTTGGCGGCGCTGGCGGCGTCGTTCTGGCTGGGCGGGCGGCTGCCCGTCTCAACCGTCGAGCCGTCGTCGCTGCTGGTGCCCTCGGCGCTGTTTTCCATTTTAGCCGGATTGTTTCTGATTGTTGCCCGCAAGCGCGCGGTAAACCAGGTGCTGGGATTTCTGGTCTTGGAGAACGGCATCTACACGTTTGGTGTCGGGATTGTCGCCGAAACACCGTTCCTGGTGGAACTGGGTGTTTTATTGGATGCGTTTGTCGCGGTGTTTGTGATGGGGATTGCGGTTTACCACATCAACCGCGAATTCGACCACATCGAGGTGGACCGGCTGGACCGACTGAAAGGCTGACGGTTGATGAAACACGAAGCATTACTCTGGTTGCTGATCCTGGTTCCGGCCGTGACGGGAGCCTTGGCACTCCGGCTGCGGTCGGCGCGGACGATCCTCGGTGCCATGTGTGCCGGTGTCGGAATCAGTGTGGCCCTGGGGTGGTATGTGGCTGGAAAAGTTTTGCTGTCCGGCCCGGTGTCAGCGGGCGCGGAGTGGTTGTATCTGGATGCCCTGTCAGCCTACAACCTGGTGGTCATGCTGTTGATCTACGGGCTGAGTTCCGCCTACGCCCTGGTCTATTTCAGGGCGGAATTGCGGGAGGGTCACCTGACGCTGAAACAAGCGCGGTTGTTTGCCAGCTTATGGTGTGGAGCACTGGCGGCGATGACGCTGGTGTTCATTTCCAACAACCTCGGGATCATGTGGGTGGGGATCGAGGCTACGACCCTGCTGACCGGTTTTCTGATTTGTGTACATGTGACGGGCGAATCGCTGGAGGCGATGTGGAAGTATATTTTGATCTGCTCCGTCGGCGTCGCCTTTGCCTTCATGGGAACGCTGCTGGTCGGGGCCTCGGCGCACGGGCTTGGTCTGTCTGCGCCGGAAGTCCTGTTGTGGACGAGGCTGCAGGCGCACGCCGGGTCGTTGAACCCGGCCTGCCTTAAAGCCGCTTTCATCTTCCTGCTGGTCGGTTACGGCACCAAGGCGGGTCTGGCCCCGATGCACAATTGGTTGCCGGACGCGCACAGCCAGGCGCCGGCGCCGGTTTCGGCAATCTTTTCCGGGTTCATGCTGAATACGGCCTTGTATTGTGTGATGCGTTACGTGCCGATTGTCGAGGCGGGCACGGGAAACACGGGCTGGGGGTTGCGGCTTTTGACCGGGTTTGGCCTCATTTCGATTCTGGTGGCGGCGGCGTTCATTCTGTTTCAACACGACCTGAAACGGCTGCTGGCCTATCACAGTGTCGAGCATATCGGCATCATCACGCTCGGCGTCGGCTTGGGTGGCTTGGGAACATTCGCGGCGCTCTTTCATACCCTCAACCACTCGCTCTGCAAAACGCTCGCCTTCTTTGCAGCTGGACGGCTGGGGCAGATGTTCGGCACGCACGACATGCGCAAGCTGGCGGGTGTAATGCGCGTGGCGCCAGTGTGGGGGATGGGATTGTTCGGGAGCCTGCTGGCGCTGATCGGCGTGGCGCCTTTTGCATTGTTCATGAGTGAACTGCAGATCCTCAAGGCGGCTGTGGACAGCCGGGCCATCCTGGCGCTGGTGTTGTTTCTGTTCGGGGCCGGAGTGGTTTTTGTGGGCGCTTTGGGCCACGCCATTCCGCTGGCCTGGGGAAAGACGGCTTCCACAGTCCAGCCAGCCCGGGCTGGAACTTTGGAGACGTTGTTGGTCGTGGTGCCGCTCGTATTTTTGCTGGTGTTGGGACTATGGATGCCCGGGCCATTACAGACGGCTTTAAATGCCGCCGCCGATGTCATCCGCCACGTCAGCCCGGCGCTTGCCGGTTCTCCGGGAGGAATAATGCCGTGACCGCTGATTCCATTTCAACTGTTCGCAACGGGCAGAAGGTGGACCTGGCCAGCCTGCCGCTGGTCGCTTTCGGAGAGTTTCGCGACACGATTGTGTCGGCGGTCAAAGCCGGCGCGCGCCTTGGCGCCTTGTTTGGCGCTGCGCTTCGAGAAACCGATGGCCAAGGCAGCCATGCAATGCGAGCCTCGGGCGATCTCCGGCTGTTCGCGGTGCTGGCACAGGAAGCCGAAGGAATGCTGGCCGTGATTTCAACACGCGTTGGGGACACATACCCCGCATTGACTCCCGATTGCCCGCAGGCGCACTGGTTCGAGCGCGAAATTGCCGAACAATGGGGCGTTCGTCCCGAAGGCCATCCCTGGTTGAAGCCGATTCGCTTTCACCGTTCTTATCGCGAGGGGCATGATGCCTGGGGTCGCTCCGCCGAAACCCCCATTCAACCCGGCG
>Ga0116107_1002297_pt1 | contig 10190 bp, 8 predicted proteins | sample June2015DPH_6_10_FD_88969 | JGI IMG/M metagenome (GOLD analysis project Ga0116107, IMG submission 88969) | Peatland microbial communities from SPRUCE experiment site at the Marcell Experimental Forest, Minnesota, USA - June2015DPH_6_100 | ecosystem: Environmental > Terrestrial > Soil > Wetlands >... | reverse complement strand
TGTAACCGATTTGGAGCTAAGGTGGCTTCCAATACTTGCTACTTGCGCAGTCGCTGTTAAATCGCTCGTAGTATTATGGCTGCAATTCCCCTGACCATATTCCCAAAATTAACCTCTGGCAAACAGGTCAAATAAGCGCAATTTCGCGCTTTCAAATCTTCTTTTTTACTCATTTCCAAATCTTTTTAAATATCAAAAACGTTGCCTTTAGGATGCGAGGTGCATTTTAGGCGCAAATACTGTCCTCGCAGCCATTTGAGACCACACCAAAACCCCACGTAAAACCGTTTATAGCAAGAGATCGTTTAAAGGTATGTCCGGCGAGGTTACGGTGTGTTTTAAACGTGAGTTCTCAGGTTGGGGGTCATTGTTTTTTGAGTATTTTGGGGCAGAGCGCATGTTTGTGCTTATGCAACATCGACGGCGGGGGCAATCGCGGCACGGTGAATCGAACTAAAGTGAATCAGACGAACAGCCGATTAAGAGACTGACGCGGGACAAGCAGACATCTCACCTCTCAGGCCTGGATCTCCTTTCCGGGCCTTTGTATTTCAAGCCTTCGGAACGCCCTCAAATTGGCTGAGTGCCTCTCTCTGCTTTGCGGCCATAGACTCGTTTGCTTCTTCAGATACAGCTTTACCGGCCTGTTGTGCCGCAAGATCCTTCGCCTTTTCCGAAAGTATTACCGTGTCTGATTTCGGTGAAAGTTGTTGTTGTACCTTTGCCTCAGCGACTTTAGCTACAGACTGAACTTGTTGGTTCTCCACCGGCGATTGTTGACTTACGTGATTAACGTTCATGGTTCCCACGTCCTTTCAAATTCTTGAAAAATGCACACGTTGCCTGGCAATGGGAGTTGTTTACTTATCACATATCGACCAACAGCGAGCCGTCCAATAGCCTAATGTGGGCTATTGGATCAATATTTTGAATCTTTCCGGGGAATTAACCTGGACGTGCCCGAAGTGCGGACACCCGAATTTTCCGAGGCTGGATTAAAATGAAGGCAAAGCGTAAAGACAACCGGCAAAATCATCGGACATGGGTTAACTAATTACTGTCGCATGTTGCACCGCATCGCGAACGAGTTTGTCAAGCTCGGATAGCTTATTGTATCGAAACAGATTCTCTGGAATCTCCGTCATGACTTCTTTGCATTTGACTGGATGGTAGAAACGGAAGCTGGACTCAATATTGCCTGGATATTTCGGTTTGATTATCATCCATCCCGACTCGATTTTATCCAGGATGGCTTGGATTATCTCAAGTTTATTTAGAGGATTTGGCATATGACGCCCTCCTTGTTGCCTTTCTATCATAATGCTAGCAACGAAAAAAGCGCCGTATCCGGAAGCCTTTTTTATTTCTGTCTGTCGAAAATGAGAGCAATTAATTGATGCGGGGATTTATTCGATTTCATACCTGTCCAAATTAGCTTTTTAGGATCAAACATCCTAAATCGGATCCGAGCCCGTCAAAATGGAGGAGACGGCCGGACCCTTCTTGGATTAAATTGAATTTGCCCAAAACAACAAAATCCAGGAGGTCCGACCGTGCAAAGATTTTCTAGCATCTTCTCTCAGTTGTTACAACTCTTTCCAAGAAACGAATCCGAACAGACTGTCCGCGACCACCAGGCTGAATATCAGGCACGTGGCTTCAGCTGTTGGGGCCAGTTTGTCGCGATGCTCTTCTGCCAGCTTGGGCGGGCGCATACTTTGCGCGAGATCTGCGGCGGATTGGCCAGCTGCGAGGGGAAGCTGAAACATCTTGGCGTTCCGGACGCACCAAAGAAATCCACATTGGCTTATGCCAACAAACACAGGCCCTGGGGCCTGTACCAGGCCGTATTCCAGCAGCTCCTGGCAAAATGCCACACGGCGATCGCCGGAAGAGAGCAGAAGAAAAAGTTTCGATTTAAAAATAAGCTCCTGAGCCTGGATTTGAGCGTGATTGATCTTTCACTGTCACTCTTTGACTGGGCCAAATTCCGCCGCACCAAGGGAGCCGTCAAGCTGCATCTGCTCTTGGATCATGACGGTTATCTGCCGTCCTTTGCAGTCATCACAGACGGGAAGACGAGCGACATCAAGGTGGCACGCAAGATGCATTTTGATCCTGGAAGCGTTCTCGTCATGGATCGAGGCTACATCGATTACGAGTGGTTCGTTCAGCTCACGCGACAGGCCGTTTACTTTGTGACTCGGCTCAAAGACAAGGCCTCCTTCGAAGTCATAGAAGATCGGCCTGTCCCGGAGAAAGGGAATATCCTGAAGGACCAGATCATTTCCTTTCATAGTCAAGCCCAGCCAAGCGAAGAATACTTCTTTCGCCTCGTGGAAGTCTGGCTCGAAGACAAACAGGAATCCATTGTCTTCCTCACCAACAACCTGCAGTTTGCGGCGAGCACGATTGCGGCAATCTACAAGGACCGATGGCATGTGGAATTGTTTTTTAAGGCCATCAAACAAAATCTAAAAATCAAGACGTTCCTCGGAACCAGTGCCAATGCCGTGAAAACGCAGATTTGGACGGCGCTTATTGCCATACTGATCCTGAAGTATCTGCAGCTGAGATCCAGGTTTTCCTGGTCCTTGTCCAATTTGATTGCGCTTCTGCGTCATCAGTTGTTTGTTTATCGCAACCTTTTCGCCTGGCTGGACAATCCATTCGAAGGCCCGCCAGCATTGGCGGAAGTTGACATCAAGCAATTGTCTCTTGGTTTTACAAAATAATCTGGACAGCAAAGACACCATCGAGAACAGGAAAGACGCATGAAAGCGAGACAAGCAGACAGATAACTTGGACAGCATTTAGTGCAATGAGTATAAAAAGCTCATGACACCTGCAACCAACCTCATCCAGCGAAGGCGCTGACAGCGGCCGTAACTTGTTTATAATCAACAGAGAGAATTTGAATCGCGGCTAATTAGGACAGCAATGATTCGATTTAAGGACCGACCAGCTTGCTAATTAGCCCCATGAGCGCCGGAGAGCTGCGGCTAAATCTGACCGCAAATGCACCCATTGGACCCTGCTCGGTATTTACGCGGCTACGACGTACTATTTTGCACTGCAGGATTATCGGAAGCTTTAAAAGGGATGTGCCTATTTTAATGGATACATCAGCTGCGGGCGGCGGCATAAATCCCGACCAGAGCAATGCGCCAACGGCCGAGATATTTTTAATGAGTGCTTTGTGCTCAGTTTCGTTAACGATGAATTGGCAGCCTAAATCCACATTAATGCGCGGCGAAGCCCGGCGCTGTGGTATTGGACGTCTTTGGGTTGCCATACCTCTAGACTCCCTTCCAATATTAAATCGGAAATTGTTGAAGGAAGCATTATGTGAAAGGTTATTAAGCTTTGCGAATAAACGAAACTTAGCAAACCAGCCCGCGCCAAAAGATATTTTCTCCTGGCCGGAAGATAGAATGTCTTTTTCAAACCTTAGGTAATAATTACACCCAATCGGCTGCAGATCTCTTTTATCTGTTTGTCGCGGTCCGATGCGGAAATCGTATGGTGTCCACTACAGTTCTAAGTTGTTCTCATGACACTTTAGTTTGCGCCCCTTCATCGTGCTGATGCTGAGAAACCTTTCGATAGCGGTGGCAAAATGAACCATGCAGCAGGACGTGTGCTGGGCTTGGAACGATTGTGGGACACGCGCCACCGAACGCTGATCCTGATCATCAGCGCAGGGATTATCCTCGCCATAGCCGTTGTGGACTGGTGGACGTTACCTTACGTGTCACTGGGTTTCCTTTACCTCTTTCCTATCATGCTTGCAGCCGGATTACTGCCGAGGCGGGCCATTGCATTGCTCGGTACGGGTTGCGCCGTTCTGGCTGAACTCTTCAGCTCACTTCCCAGATCATGGACTCGCCTATCTCTCGAAACGCTGGCGCTTGCGGGCTGTGGGTTGTTTGTGGCCGAACTGGTCCGCAATCGAAGGATGACTTTGGAAACGCAGCAAAGATTACGTGCTCTAGTCGAAACAAGTCCGGCGGCGATCGTGACTGTCGACGAGCACGGGTTCATTGAACTGGCCAACCAGGCGGCAGCTCAAATGATGATTCCGCGAGATGGGAATCTGACCGGAAATCCAATCGCGGCATTCCTGCCGCAGCTGCACCATGCTCTACGATCGGAAGAATCGCCTCAGCTCCGGGCGTCGATGCAATGTCTCGGGCATCGTGGGGACGGAGAAACATTTATGGCAGAGGTATGGTTCTCAACCTATAGAGAAGGCACAAGCCCAAAACTGGCAGCAATCATTGGGGAGATTGCTGCGGAAGAGACGGTCGGGTCCAGTTCTCTGGCACAGGCTGGCCATGAAAGCGTCCCGTTGGGCAGCCGGGAATTAGATGTCATGCGCCTTTTGGTTCAGGGCTTAACAAACAAAGAGATCGCGGCCAAGCTGGGAATTTCTGAAAGTGCTGTAAAGAACACTTTTCAGCAGCTGTTTTCAAAGCATGGTGTGCGTACGCGCAGCCAGCTCGTCAGAGTAATTCTGGACCATTACCGAAATTATCTGTGAATTGGAAACTTACAGAGGAAGAGAGCCAAATGATTAGCCATATGATTACCACGAATGAGGCTATCTGATTAGTTTGGCTCGGATGCCGCCTTCCCTTTTAAACTCCGAAAACGCCGGCACACTTCCACCCCTGCAACATCTTTCTAGCACTCTCTTACAACTCGGTCCCGAAGCCGCGAGAATGTTCACTCTCGTTTCGTACCAGTCGGGTCGCTTGACCCGATGATTGGGGCATAGTGCAAATTCTGAGGTCGGCAGAGCAACAGCGGTACAAGCACACACCAGTCCATTGCGCGATTGATAATCTCCTTAATTAAAAGATTGCAGTTTCAGGCCGCAAGATTACTGGCTTCAGTTCTGCGAGCGAGTTAGATTTCGCCCCAATATGAAGCGTGAGGAAATTCGACTGATTCGCGTGCGTCTTACCGCAGTACGCACGCTATGTGACTGGGGCCGCAGGAGCGCATGGGTTGCGGTATATGCGTCGGTTTTCCCAAAAAGGTAAAACAAAGATGATTCGCAAGTTGGTTGATACCGCACTCAATAACCGTTTTACGGTCCTTTCCATAGCGCTTCTACTGTTTGGTGTAGGCGCGGTCTCTTTTCACCAGCTTCCGGTCGAAGCATATCCGGACGTGGCGAACAACTATGTCGAAATCATTACGCAGTGGCCCGGGATTTCAGCCGAGCAAATCGAGCAGCAGGTGACTATCCCGCTCGAGACCGCAATGAATGGAATTCCTCACATTGCCCATCTGCGATCGTTCTCACTTTTCGGACTATCGGATCTGAAGCTGATCTTTGACGACGAGGAAGAGAACGCCTGGAATCGTGAAAGAGTTGTGGAACGGCTTACGCAAGTCACCCTGCCTTCCGGTGTCACTCCGCAGATGGGGACGGATTGGAGCCCTGTAGGACAGATCTATTTTTATACTCTGCAAAGCACGAATCCGGCCTACGACGTGATGGAATTGAAGTCAATCGAGGATTGGGTGGTCGAAAAACATCTGAAATCGGTTCCGGACATTGTGGATGTTGCAAGCTTTGGCGGGCCGACGCGTGAATACCAGGTGCGCGTCGACCCGAACAAATTGATCGCCTACGGGCTCAGTTTGGCTCAGGTGGAACAACAGATTGCTGGCAACAACGTCAATGCCGGCGGCAGCTTCATCGAAGCCGGGGCGCAGCAGATCAATGTTCGCGAGGAAGGGCTTGTGGGTGATGTGAGGGACATCGAGAACACAGTCCTTACTGCAAAGGGAGGAACGCCGATTCGGGTCAAGGATATCGCCGTCGTTTTGCAAGGAGCAAAGATCCGGCTTGGCCAGTTTGCCCGGGCAATCCGCCGGGAAGATGGAAGGATTATAGACAATCCGGATGTTGTGTCGGCCTGGGTGCCGATGCGCAAAGGCGCGGACGCTGAGGCGGCGCTCAACGGTCTTCATGCAAAAGTAAAGGAGTTGAATGAGCGTATTCTGCCGGCCGGCGTAAAAATCGTTCCATTTATCGATAGAAGCGATCTGGTCAAACATACAACCAGAACAGTCCTGCACAACCTGGCTGAAGGCATTTTACTTGTTGTTGTCGTTCTCCTCCTTTTTCTCGGCAACATACGCGGTGCGATTATTGTTGCCTTGACCATCCCGTTTTCTCTCCTGTTTGCGGCGGCGTGCCTCAAGCTGAGAGGGATTCCTGCCAATCTGCTCTCTCTTGGGGCGCTGGATTTCGGAATGGTCGTGGACGGCGCGGTGGTGATGGTCGAAAACATAGTGCGGCATGTTGGCCACCGGGACAATGTAACCAAACCGGTAGGGGACAGGATCCGGGCTGCGGCGCACGAGGTGCAAAGACCGGTATTCTATGCCATCACGATCATCATCACGGCCTATCTGCCCATTTTTACCCTGCAGCGGGTAGAAGGAAGACTCTTCCGGCCCATGGCCTGGACGGTTGGATTTGCCCTCCTGGGAGCGGTTTTGTTTTCGATCACGGTTGCCCCGGTGCTGGCCAGTTTTTTCTTCCGAGGGGAAGTGTCCGATTGGAAAAATCCAGTAGTCGCATGGCTTACCAAAATGTATCGCGTCACCCTTTCCTGGGCGGTCCGCCATCATTGGGTAATGGTCTGCGTCGCGCTTGTTTCGGTCTCAGGGAGTATTTACCTCGGTCATGTCATCGGATCGGAATTCCTGCCCCACTTGGATGAGGGTTCTCTCTGGGTACGCGGGACGCTCGCTCCAAGCACAGGACCCAGTGAAAGTATCCGCCTGACAAACCAGGTTCGAATTCTCCTTTGCTCTTTCCCCGAGGTGACTGAAGTCACCAGTCAAACCGGTCGTCCTGACGACGGAACCGATTCGACTGGCTTTTTCAACACCGAGTACTATGTCGGCCTGAAACCCAAGGAGCAATGGCGGCCCGCTTTCCACCAGAACAAAGAGGCAGTGATCGCTGCCATGGATCGGGAACTCGAGAAAATACCAGGCGTTATCTGGAATTTTTCTCAACCCATCGCCGACAACATGGAAGAAGCCGTCAGCGGGGTAAAGGGCCAGCTTGCCACCAAGATCTATGGCGACGATCTGAAATTCCTTGAGGACAAGGCCGACGAAATCGTGAATGTCATGCGCGGGATTGCGGGAATCGAGGATCTGGGAGTATTCCGCGTCCTCGGGCAGCCGAACCTGAATTTGAAGGTCGATCGGCGGGCAACTGCCCGGTATCAGATCAATGTGGCGGACGTACAGGATGCGATCCAGACCGCAGTTGGCGGCAATGCGCTCAGTCAAGTTCTGCAGGGGGAAGCGCGATACGATCTGGTTGTGCGATATCTGCCGCAATACCGCGATACGAAGGAAGCCATTGAGAAAATTCGATTGCTGTCACCAACCGGAGAACGGGTTTCGCTGGCGCAGCTCTGCAATATTGCAGAGCGGGACGGAGCATCGGAGATTTACCGTGAAGGAAACCAGAGATATATCGCCATCAAGTACAGCGTTCGCGGCCGCGATCTGGGTAGTGCCGTGGAGGAAGCAATCCAAAAGGTGAACGCCCGAGTTCAACTGCCGCGCGGCTATCACATCGATTGGGAGGGAGAATACGAAAGCGAGAAACGGGCTTCGGCTCGGTTGTTTGTTATCGTTCCCTTAACGATTCTGCTGATCTTTATCATCCTTTATACGATGTTCCAATCTTTCAAATGGGCGCTCCTGATTCTGGCCAACCTGACCCTTGCACCTATTGGCGGATTAATCGCCCTTCTAGCCACGCACACAAATCTCAGTGTTTCCTCGGGCGTCGGATTCCTGGCTTTGTTTGGTGTCTCGGTTCAGACGGGCGTGATTATGCTCGAATATATCAATCAGCTTCGTGCGCGAGGGCACAGCGTCATTGAAGCGGCGATCGAGGGCGCCGTCCTGAGACTTCGTCCCGTCATGATGACCATGCTTGTGGCCACCCTTGGATTACTGCCGGCCGCCCTTTCTCATGGAATCGGCTCTGATTCGCAACGACCGTTTGCGATTGTGATCGTTGGAGGTCTCATTTCCGACCTGTTGATGAGTATCTTTCTCCTGCCCACATTGTATGTCTGGTGGGCGCAACCCACAGATCAGCTGCCGAAGCGGGAAGAAGCGGCAAGTGTGTATGAGTAGTCTGGAATCGATCGGAGTGTATAGGTGAAACTCTTGGAAACATCTCTCCCGGACCAATTTGATGGAGAGTGCGATGGAAATGATTATGTGCAGCCTTAGCATGGTTCTGGGGGTTTTTGTTGCGGCATTCCCAGCCCGCACGGCCAAAATATGGGCATCCGAAAAACTCGACAAGGGCACGCCGAAGAATAGGCTCTGGTTCCTTCGATGTTGGCGGATGTTTGGAGTGCTTCTTTTTTTGGCTGGCGCGCTGGCCGCTTTTGACAGCATTGTATTTCCGGGACAGTGATTCTAGGTATTTCTTCCAATTGAGCGACTAACTCTTGCAAGGTAGATTTTAAAAGAGTGTTTTTGGTCGGGCGAATGGTAGTGCAATTCGCGAAGTCCTTCCAATTTTGTGTAATCTCTTTAGCACGCTATATTCCCGACATATAAAGACCTTTCCGATTCGAGACAGTACTCATTGGGAACGGGCAAATTTCATTTAATAGTCGTTGATGGAAATGAATTGACGCTTGCCACGACATCAATCATTTTCTCCAGATTGAATCGATACTGCGGCAGCTGGGCAAGGTAACGCAAGTGATCGGTGCCGCCGTTCCATAATTCACTTGGACCTATTGTCGCGTGATCTGAGAATGGATTCTCAACTCCCCTGATACGGGCATCTGGGAAACTTCCGCGAACGGGACAATTGATGTCGACCCAAGCACGATCTGAGGCAATAAAGAGTCCTGTTTTGTCTGGGCACACAGCGGATTTATGATTGATGCCCGGTGAGGCCTGTGTCTTAATCGCCGAGATGGGAATCCTGTAATGCGGAAACCGGCCAAGGAGTAAGTCAGATCATGGACTGGGGCAATATATTCAAATTTACGTTTGATGCGGCGTTCCTCGCCAATGTCTTCGGCATCATTGTCGTCAATCTCATCCTTTCCGGAGACAATGCGGTCGTCATCGCCATGGCGGTGCGAACCCTTCCGCGAAACCAGCGTCAGAAGGGGATTGTCTTCGGGACGGCTATTGCAGTCATCCTGAGAATCATCCTGACTTTCTTTGTCTCCACGTTGCTCAAGATCAGTTTCGTCAAACTGGCCGGCGGACTCGTGATCCTCTGGATCGGGGCAAAGCTATTCATGGAATCGGAGCCCGATGAGGAATGCCGGGAGGCCGCCACGATGGGCCAGGCCATCAGAATCATCTTGATTGCCGATCTGACCATGTCCATCGACAACATGCTTGCCGTGGCCGCATGCGCGAAAGGAAGTCTTTTCCTGGTTATCTTCGGTCTGGCCCTGAGCATCCCGATCGTCGTCGGCGCCAGCAGACTGCTTTCCATGCTGATGGACAAGTATCCGATCATCATCGTGATCGGCGCAGGAATCCTAGGCAAGGTGGGCGGAGAGATGATCATCACCGATCCATGGGTAGAAGGATTTCTCTATCCCGGGAAGGTCATGGAGTATAGCGTGCAGATCATCTGCATCATCGGCGTAATCGCCGCGGGAAAATTATGGGCGAAGTGGAACGCATCCCGGGCGACCGACAGGCGTGCACAGTGAAGGCCTCGAAAAGGGCCGAGTAACATTGCATTTAGCTTATAAAGGAAATGGGAGCGGCAGGTTTGCTGAAAGCCTGATGCAAGTCCCCATGCCACCTACAATGTGGAATAAGCTGCATCTTTTGGAAATCGGCGTTTGCAGGTTCTGATGCGCTTGATGCCTGGTGCCGGTCTATGTCTTAATCGCCGATAGGTGAATTCGATGCTGCGGCAGCACTTGTCTGGATATCGGGCACTCGAAAACTGGCAAACTCCCATGAAACGGGCATCTGGGAAACTGAGGTCCCCATCCATGAAGAGGTCGGCGGATCCGAGATACATAATCCCGCAACCTCGCTAGCCGGCCGACTGTGACCGGATGCGTGATTGCAGGAGCGAATGGGAAAGAATAGGAGTGCGATTTCAAGGGATGCCGTAGGCATTAACCTCATAAATC
>Ga0116107_1002296_pt1 | contig 10193 bp, 9 predicted proteins | sample June2015DPH_6_10_FD_88969 | JGI IMG/M metagenome (GOLD analysis project Ga0116107, IMG submission 88969) | Peatland microbial communities from SPRUCE experiment site at the Marcell Experimental Forest, Minnesota, USA - June2015DPH_6_100 | ecosystem: Environmental > Terrestrial > Soil > Wetlands >... | reverse complement strand
TCGTTTTTTCTTTATTGGCGCATGGAACACAATCTTCGGTTATTTAGCCTATGTAGGTCTTGATTATCTTTTTACGTTCGTTTTTCAAAAACGCTATTTAGCCTACATGACGGCTGCCGTTGTGGCGAATATTATAGCCACGATCAGCGCGTTTATCTTTCACAAATACATTACATTTAAATCAACTGTGACGGGGAAAGCCGTCATTATCGAGTTTTTTAAATTTTATTCGATGTATACCGTGACAAATATTCTCGGCCTCGCGTTACTTCCTTTTTTTGTCGAGGTCATGAAGATAGACCCCAAAATCTCCGGTGCGCTGTTAATCCCGCTCACTGCGATCATCAGCTATTTCGGACACTCCAGATTTTCATTTGTAAAACGATGAACTGTCACTCAAAAAGACTTAAGAAGCTGCTAAAGTTAAAGAATACTGAAATGGCCATTCTGATTTTGAAAGATGTGAGGTTTTATTCCGAAGATACTTGTATTGTCCTGATTTCTCTATTCTAGTAAACATGCAGATATCTTTATTCTGTCATCCCATAATCAGAGCTTTTATAACCTACAGTCAGGTACATATGACTTATTCTGCAGCACCGCATTTATGATTTTCTGAAAAGAAGCCAACGATTACAAAACCTTGACAAACCATATGTCTGTTTTAATGTAAGAAGAAAAGCTTGAATAATAAAATTTACTAAGTTATATTCTTCATGAAATAATTGGTAAAGTGGGCGTCACCCGGCAGAAGCTGGGGACATTTTTAATGTTACAAGCGAAAAGATGCTTGTGTCTTTTATGCGGCTTAAATAAAATTCATGCCTAAATTGTCGGATAAATGTTTATTTCAATTACCTTTTAGTGGGAGGTGTTATTAGATGTCTAAAAAATTTGTGTGCTTATTCATAGCAGTATTTTTTATTATTAATAGCATAATATCTTTTGCAGAGGAAAAACCTTCCGGCAGGGACAATTCTGAAAAGATTATTGCTAATATTGATATAGCTCCATTGTTATTCGTGGCAAGCCCTGACGGCAGGCACGTGGCATATGTGGCGCAGGAAGGAGATAAGCAATTTGTAGTCATTGATGGAAAAAAAGGAAATCATTATGATGGTATAGGGCGCGCCATTGTTTTCAGTCCTGACAGCAGGCGAGTCGCTTATATTGGCATTACAGGGAAAAAGGGAGTTGTAGTCGTTGATGGAAAAGAGGGAAGACAATACGATAACCTTGGGTATATCATTTTCAGCCCCGACAGCACTCATATAGTATATGTGGCACAATCGGGCAATAAGCAGTTTGTTATCATTGATGGAAAAGAAGGAATACATTGTGATGGTATTGGGTCTAGTCTTACTTTCAGTCCGGACAGCAAGCGATTCGTTTATAGTGCCGAGATAAAAAACAAGGGTTTTGTAGTTATTGATGGAAAAGAAGAAAAACATTATGATGTTATTGGGTCTATTCTTACTTTTAGTCCGGACAGCAAGCGATTCGTTTATGATGCCCAGATAAAAAACAAGGGTTTTGTAGTCATTGATGGAAAAGAAGAAAAACAATATGATGGTATCGCGTCTAATCTTATTTTCAGTCCAGACAGCAATCATGTGGCGTATGTGGCCAAATCAGGGGAAAAGCTGTTTGTAGTCGTTGATGGAAAAGAGGAAAAACAATATGATCATATCGGGTCTGAGCTTATTTTCAGCCCGGATGGCAATCACGTGGTATATCAGGCCCAATCAGGAAATAAGCTGTTTGTAGTCGTTGATGGAAAAGAAGGAGTACATTATGATGGTATTGGGATAAGCTCTATTATTTTTAGCCCGGATGGCAAGCGTATCGCATATGGAGCTCAATCAGGAAATGATCGTTTCATAGTAGTTGATGGAAAAGAGGGGAAGCATTATAATGGACTCGGGTATCCTCTCGTTTTCAGTCCGGACAATAAACATGTGGCGTATGTGGCTCAATTGGGGAAAAAGTGGCTTGTCGTCATTGATGGAAAAGAAGGAAAGCTTTATGATGATATCGGAAAGAGCACTCTTATTTTCAGTCCGGACAGCAAGCATGTGGCATATGGAGCCCAATCAGGAAATGAGCGACTTGTAGTAACTGATGGACGAGAGGGGAAGCATTATGACAGTGTCGGATTTTCTCTTACTTTCAGTCCGGACAGTATGCATTTGGTTTATGCAGCTCAATCAGGCAAAAAACAGTTTGTAGTTGTTGATGGAAAAGAAGAAAAACATTATGATGAAGTTCTTGTAATTGGAAAAGAAAATGTAATTTTTGACTCATTTGATAGTATCCATTACCTTGCTACTAGAGATAAAAATATCTATCTGGTTGAATTTAAAATAAAGGGTAATTAATATGTAAAAAAGCTGTTTTTATTATTTGTTCATGTTCGTTTTTCAAAAACGTTGTTTATTCGCCCTGCGGTCTTTGCCGCCGGGCGAATAATTTATTTATCCTATTATAAAGGCTGCCGTTGTGGCGGATATTCATGAATTGTCACGCCAAAAGACAATCAGAAGTTGCTAAAATTATAAGGCTCTGAAATTGAATCATGTTTGTCCTGATCGGCTATGCTTAATTTCCTTATAAAGCGCCTCACTTATAATATTTTCTTACAACCGCAGTGATCACGCCGGCAATGCGCAAATCCGCCCGCGGGATGATCGGGGAATATTTGGAATTGGCCGCCTCGAGAGTCACCATTTTCCCTCTTCTGCGGAAATACTTCATCGTCCAGTTGCCATCCACTTCGGCTAAAATTATATCGCCGTTTTGGGGTTCCTTGTTTTTTTCAACAATTACCAGATCTTTTTCTCTGATCCCCGCTTCAATCATTGAATCGCCGGTAACGGAAAGCAAAAAAGATGTTTCCGGATTCCTGATCAGATATTCATCGAAAGAGATAATATCCCGAAGTTCTTCTTCCGCGGGGGAAGGGTATCCGGCGCAAACTTCTCCGGCAAGCTTTAACGCCCGCGGATTGCGCCTCAGGAATAAAAATCCCTTGGCATCTTTTTGCAAAATTCCGGCGGATAGTAATTTAGCCACCCAAAAATGAACAACACTCTTGGAACGTACTCCAATAATTTCAGCAATTTCAGAATATGTCGGCATTCTTCCTTGATCTCGGAAAAAAGCGGTGATTTTTTTTTCTACATCCTGTAAAGTTCGCTTGACTTTCATGAAAGACATGATATAGAACGATCGTTCTATTGTCAAGGCATTTTATTTATGCGACTCCGGTTCCCATATTTTTTATTTTAGTTTCGGAGGAATTTTGAACGAAAAAATGATAACATTTCTGGCAACAGGATTCGGCGCAGGACTTGCTCCTTTCGCTCCCGGAACGGCTGGCACACTGGTCGGTGTTTTGATTTGCCTGCTTTTTCTGCCCTTCCCTTGGATTATCCGTTTACCTGCCGTGCTTGCCTTATTGGCTCTTTCTGTTTACGTCGCGCAGCAGGCGGAAAATATTTATCAGAAAAAAGATGACCAACGCATTGTTATTGATGAAATTATAGGATTTCAGATAACGATGCTGCCTGCGGAAATAAACATCCTTAATATTTGCGCAGGTTTTGTTCTGTTTAGAATCTTTGATATTTTAAAACCTTTCCCCATCAAAAATCTACAGAGACTGCCCGGCGGATGGGGCATTGTGGCCGATGACGTTGTTGCCGGAATTTACGCTTCTTTGATACTTTTTTTGCTAACATTTTGGGATGTGCTATGAAAATTGGTATCCTTACAATCGGGAATGAATTAATGAACGGACGCATAACTGACGCGAATGCTTCGTTTATTGCGCGCGAAATTAATCAACAGGGCTGGCAGATAGAAACAATAATATCCGTGGGAGACGACTTCGCATCCATTAAAAACCGTCTGGATTATCTTTTGTCTTTGACAGATGCTATAATCTGCACAGGAGGACTTGGACCCACTGCCGATGATATTACCACCGCTGCCATTGCCGAGGCTTTCGGACTTCCTTTATATACTGATGAAAATGTCTTAAATTTTATTAGAGATATATTTACCAAATTCAATTTGCGCTGGGTGGAAAATAACGCCAAACAGGCCATGTTCCCGCGGGGCGCGGAAATAATCCCCAACTCCAGAGGCACTGCGCCGGGCTTTTCTCTGCTCATTAATGAAAAACCAATTTTTGTCATTCCCGGAGTTCCTGCCGAAGCAAGAATGATGCTGACACTGGGTGTCATCCCCATCTTGCGGAGGTATTTCCCGCACAATGAGCAATACACCTCCAAGCAAACCATTAAAACATTCGGACTTTCCGAAGCCGCTGTTGATGACAGGCTGAAGGATATTGACTTTGATTCTCTGGGCGTGAGTGTTGGATTCTACCCTGTATTCCCCGAGAACCATATCGTTTTGATATCGCGCCGCAAAACGCTGGAAGAAGCTCAAAAAAATCTGCAAAAAGCGCAGGATGAGGTTTCGGCCCGCCTGCATGATTATATTTTTACCTGCGAAGAAAAAACGCTGGAAGAAGTTATTGCCGGTCTTTTAACAAAGAAAAAACTAACCATCGCGATAGCGGAATCCTGTACCGGCGGGTTGATTACGAATCGCCTTACTGATGTGTCCGGCAGTTCGGATTATCTCGAGCGGGGCTTAGTGACATACAGCAACGCGGCTAAAATAAGTATGCTGGGCGTGCCGGCGGAAATAATCGAAAAACATGGAGCGGTAAGCCAGCAAACAGCGCTGTTAATGGCCGAAGGTGTACGTAAATTAGCGGGCACTGATTTAGGACTTTCCTCTACCGGAATTGCGGGTCCATCCGGCGGAAGTAATGAAAAACCCGTTGGCACCGTTTATTTGGCTTTAAGTGATTCCAGCAGAACAATTTGCCGCCATCATACCTTCAGATGGGATCGTCAAAGAAATAAAGACATTTTCTCCGAGGCGGCACTGTTTTTGCTGAAAAATTATTTACAGGGAAAAGTTTAATTCATGACAAATTCCGAAAAAAATATCCGCGCCTTTTTGGCTATTGAACTGCCGGAAGATATCTTGCGGAAAATATCCGGCCTGCAGGAAAAATTAAATCGTGAAATCAGCGGTCGAATCAGCTGGACCAGGCCCCACTCTCAGCACCTGACATTAAAATTTTTTGGCGATATTTCAGCGGAAGATGTAAAAAATATTTGCGCCGCCGTGCATAAACACACAGCTTCGGAAGCATCTTTGAATCTGAAAATTGAAAAGCTGGGCGTTTTCCCGGATGCCCACAGGCCACGCGTTCTCTGGTGCGATACGACAGGCGATGTGGAAAGATTATCCGCGCTTCAGAAAAAAATGGATGGCGATTTCGCGAAAATAGGTTTCCCGGCGGAAGAGCGGCCTTTTCGGGCGCATCTGACTCTGGCGCGTATTAAAGATCCGCGCGAATTGACGGGAATCAGCGAAGCCCTCACGAAATATAGCTTGTTTACAGACGGAGAATTTGTCTGCAGGAACTTGGTATTATTCCAGAGCAACCTCTCTGCTCAAGGCGCGGTTTATACAAAGTTGGAAATGTTTTCTTTTTCCGGTTAATGAGATATGTAATAAAGATAGTTTAAAAACAACAAACAATTTACATCTAATGAGGAGGTAATTGATAAATGTGTGCTGATATGGATAGATCAAAGGCAGTTGATTTGGCGATTACGCAGATAGAAAGGCAGTTTGGCAAGGGATCAATTATGAGACTCGGCGGCTCTGAGCCCGTGGCTGATGTCCCGGCAATTTCCACAGGATCGCTTAGCCTGGATATAGCGCTGGGAACTTTTGGCGTTCCGCGCGGCAGAGTAGTGGAAATATACGGGCCGGAATCCGGCGGTAAAACCACGCTGGCTCTGCATATCGTTGCCGAAGCGCAAAAGAAAAGCGGCATTGCGGCTTATATTGATGCAGAACACGCTCTGGACGTAACCTACGCGAAAAAAATAGGCGTGAATACCGATGATCTTCTTATTTCCCAGCCTGATACGGGAGAACAGGCCCTTGAAATCGCGGAAACGCTGGTGCGCAGCGGTGCGCTTGATGTTCTGGTGGTTGATTCGGTTGCCGCACTGGTACCCAAAGCGGAACTCGAAGGCGAAATGGGCGACGCGCAGATGGGGCTACAGGCGCGTCTTATGTCGCAGGCGCTACGCAAGCTTACCGGCAGCATCAGCAAATCCAAAACAACAGTAATTTTTATCAATCAATTGCGCATGAAAATCGGCGTTTTCTTCGGCAATCCCGAAACGACTACCGGCGGTAACGCGCTGAAATTCTATTCATCCCAACGCCTCGACATTCGTAAGATGACCTCCATCAAAAACGGTCAGGATGTAATCGGTTTCCGAACTAAAGTAAAAGTGGTTAAAAATAAACTGGCCCCTCCTTTCCGGGAGGCAGAATTTGATATTATCTTCGGCGAGGGAATTTCACGCGAAGGCGACGTGCTTGATCTGGCGGCGGGAAGCGGGATTATTGAAAAAAGCGGAGCGTGGTATTCTTATAAAGGCGACCGTATAGGACAAGGCAGGGATAATTCCAGAGTTTTCCTTAAAGAAAATCCTGATGTTATGGCACAGATCGAAAACGATGTCCGCACCAAGTTGGGTATCGCGGCAAAAGAACAGGAAGAATAATTTGAATGTCTTAGATCTGGCGGCTGCCAAGCAAAAGGCATTTCGCCTTTTGTCCATGCGACCGCATTCGGAAAAAGAACTGGTAAAGAAACTGCGGGAAAAAGGTTTTCCCGCGGTAGTCATTAAAGAAACACTGGAAAAACTTTACGATTTAAAGTATCTCAATGACGCGTCCTTTGCCGGTCAATGGGCGCGTAATCTTGTTGTTAATAAACTTTGGGGAAATAGAAAGATAATCGCCAGCTTGCGGGAGAAGGGTATCGCGGCGGAATTAATTGATTTATCCATAGAGCAGGCGCGCGAGGAATTGTCGGAAGAAGAGGCGATTGAGTTTTTAATTAAAAAAAAGGCTGCCCTGAAAAAGCTGTCCGTTTTTGATATCAAAGAGAAACAGAGAATATTTCAAAGCCTGACAGGAAGAGGTTTCCCGGCGGGATTAATTTTAAATAAACTTGGAAAGGCGGTAGAGGAAAATAGTAATGGCGAAGACTGGGAATGAAATAAGGGAAAGCTTTTTAAAATATTTCGCGGGTAAGGGACACACCCTTGTGACGAGTTCATCGCTCATTCCCAAAGATGACCCTACCCTGCTTTTCACCAATGCGGGCATGGTGCAATTCAAAAACTCGTTTCTTGGTCTGGAAAACAGAGGCTATACGCGGGCGGCATCATGCCAGAAATGCGCGCGAGCCGGCGGCAAGCACAACGATCTGGAAAATGTTGGCGTTACCGCCCGACATCATACTTTTTTCGAAATGCTCGGTAATTTTTCCTTCGGTGATTATTTTAAAGAGGAAGCCATCGCCTGGGCATGGGAATATTTAATTGACGTGGCAAAACTTCCCAAAGAAAAACTGTGGATCACCATTTTTCAAGACGACAATGAGGCTTTTGAGATATGGAATAAAAAAATGAAAGTGCCCCATGACCGAATTGTCCGCATGGGAGAAAAAAGCAATTTCTGGATGATGGGAGAAACCGGCCCCTGCGGCCCCTGCTCCGAAATTCTTTACGATCAGGGCAAAGACACCGGCTGCGGCCGTCCCGAATGTGACGTTCATTGCGACTGCGACCGCCATTTGGAAATCTGGAATCTTGTTTTTACTCAATTTGATCGCGACGAAAGCGGCAAATTAACACCGCTTCCCAAGCCCAACATTGATACCGGTATGGGGCTGGAACGTCTCACTGCTGTTATCCAGGGCAAAAAAAGCAATTACGATACCGACCTGTTTGCTCCCATTATCCGCTTCGTGGAAAAAACAGCAGGCATTGCCTACGGCAAAAACGCGGATAACGATATTTCCGTCAGAGTGATTGCCGATCATAGCCGCGCGATAACTTTTTTAATCGGCGATGGCATAACGCCCAGCAATGAAGGACGGGGCTATGTGCTACGGCGTATTCTGCGCCGCGCCGCGCGCCACGGGAAATTACTCGGCATTAACAAACCATTTTTAAATCAGAGCGCTCAAGTCGTGATTGATATGATGAAGGGTGTTTATCCCGATCTGGCGGAAAAGGCCTCTTTCATTACCAAAATGATTTTAAATGAAGAACAGCGTTTTATGGAAACGCTCGATGCAGGACTGCGCATTCTGAATGAAGAAACGGCGGCTTTGAAAAAAGCGAATAAATCAATCCTTCCCGGAGCGCTTGTTTTTAAACTCTACGATACTTACGGGTTCCCCGCCGATCTGACGGCGGATATTGTCCGGCATGACGACTTTACTCTGGACAATGATGGTTTTGAAGCCGAGATGGAGCAGCAGCGCGAAAGAGCTCGCGGCGCATGGAAAGGCAGCGGTGAAGAAGCAATTGCTGAATGTTACCTCAAAGCTTCGAGTTTGGGCATTATCAGCGAATTTTGCGGTTATGAAGGCACAAACAAAAGCGATGCGAAAGTCCTGGCAATTTTTGTGGATGGCAATCCGGCAGACAGCGTACGCGAAGGGCAAAAGGCGGAAATCGTTCTGGATACTACTCCATTTTACGGCGAATCCGGCGGACAGGCCGGCGATACCGGATATCTGGAAGGTACCGGTTTTAACTTTAAGATAGAGGATACGAAAAGGCCCATCGATAAATTTATTGTGCACAAAGGAAATGTCCTGAAAGGCGAGATCAAAGCCGGCGCAAAAGCACAGTTAATTGTTGATGAAGAAAGACGAAAAGCCATCGCAGCCAATCATTCCGGCACACATATACTACAGGCCGCACTAAAAGCCGTTCTGGGCGATCATATCAAACAATCAGGATCGCTTGTTAACGCCCTGCGCCTGCGTTTTGACTTCACGCATTTCTCTAAAATCAGTGATGAAGAACTTAAGCGCGTAGAAACCATTGCCAACGACATGATCCGTAAAAATTTACCTGTAAAGACGGAGGTCTGCGCGCTGGAAGACGCGCTCAAGACAGGCGCCACGGCAGTGTTTGATGAAAAATACGGAGCGACTGTGCGCATCGTGAAGATGGGCGAAATGAGTATGGAACTTTGCGGCGGAACGCATGTCAAACAGACCGGCGACATCGGCCTGCTGAAAGTTGTCCATGAATCTGCCATTGCAGCGGGCGTGCGCAGAATTGAAGCGGTAACCGGAAGGGAAGCGCTCACGCATGTCCAGAAGGCGGAAGAAGAATTGAAGAGGGCTGCCGGTTTATTTAAAGCCAGTCCTCTGGAAGTTTTTGACCGCACTGAAAAGATTCTGAAGCAGACCCGTGAGCTGGAAAAAGAAATCGAAACCCTCAAAGGGAAACTCGCGGCTAGGGATTCCGGCGACCTGATGAATCAGATGCGCGTAATTGGCGGAGTGAAAGTGCTTGCGGCTCAAGTGAGCATTGCCGATGTCAAAACATTGCGCGATTTCGGCGACAAACTGCGCGACAAGCTCGAATCCGGCATTATCCTTCTAGGCAGCAAAGCCGGTGAAAAAGCAATGCTTCTGTGTATGGTGACCAAAGACCTGGCAGGAAAATATCATGCCGGAAACATTATCAAGGAACTCGCTCCTCTAATTGGCGGCAGCGGCGGCGGCCGTCCAGACATGGCACAGGCCGGAGGCACTCAGCCAGAGAATTTGAGCAATGCGATTGCTTATTTGGAAAAATTAATAACGAAGTAGAACAAATACGAATATTCGTTTTATCATACCCGACTAAAAGCCGGATGAAGATCCAGTGAGCGGAATCCAGTGTTTTTCTGCCGGGTTCTGCTTTAGCTATCGAATTTGTAAATAAACGTGCAATTAAGTACGATGTAATCAATATGCTTATATCTGTAATTCTTGCCCATCCTGATCCCGCAAGTTTCAATCACGCCATCGCGCAAACGGCTGTTGAGGCGCTGAAAGCAAACGGGCATACTGTTGTTTTTCATGACCTCTATCAGGAAAAATTCGATCCGTTTTTGAACTCCGAAGAAATATCCAAAGATGCCATGTTGCCTTCTACCATCAAACAACATTGTAAGGAAATCGCGGCGGCAGATGGCATCGTGATTGTTCATCCCAATTGGTGGGG
>Ga0116107_1002293_pt1 | contig 10196 bp, 6 predicted proteins | sample June2015DPH_6_10_FD_88969 | JGI IMG/M metagenome (GOLD analysis project Ga0116107, IMG submission 88969) | Peatland microbial communities from SPRUCE experiment site at the Marcell Experimental Forest, Minnesota, USA - June2015DPH_6_100 | ecosystem: Environmental > Terrestrial > Soil > Wetlands >... | reverse complement strand
GATATCACTGTTGTCGAGCCGTCGGCTTTCGCGGCGCAGTATGTGAAAAAATGCGGCGCCGACCGGACGATCAGCGACGGAATCATCGAAGCCGCAGCAAGCATCGCGGGCGGTCGCGTCTATAAGCCCGAGCTGGGCGAACGCATGGTGATGGGCGGTTTTGACAAAGTGTATGATACGGTCGCCAATAGCGATACGCTGAACACGGCTCTGCGGGTCACGGTAACCCAGGGTGTGCTTTCCGTTATCGGAATCGGCAAATCAGTCAAACTTGATCTGACGCCAACATGGCTCAAGGTGCAGACCATCAAGGGTTGTTACGGTTACCGTTATAACAATATCGCGGGAACACAAAAGCACGCGTTTGAAATAGCGCTGGATTTGATCGCATCCAAAAAAATTCAAGTGGACGATATGCTCACCCATAAATTCCCCCTTGAAAAATACCGGGAAATGATTGAGATCAATCTCAGTAAAGAGACCAACCGGGCCATAAAAACCGCTGTTTGTTTTTAAGTAGAAAAGGAGGCAGCCATGGAAAAGCAGGATATTCGCGGCATCACCCGCATGAAACTTCCCAAAGTCGGCCAGATCGGCATCCTTGTACGGGATATCTCCGAAGCAGCCGCTTATTATTCAAAACTCCTCGATGTCGGGCCGTGGTACCGCTCAAATACCGTGAAGCATGAGGCCGTCTATCGTGGCAAGTCCATTTCGCCTGATCTGGATATCGCGATAGCCTTTCAGGGCGGCATGGAAATCGAGCTTATTGCGGACAAGGGCAACGTGGAAAATGTTTATTCCGGCATGCTTTCAAAATGCGGCGGCGGCATCCATCATCTGGGGATTATGGTATGCGGTTACGAAAAGAAGCTTGAAGAAATGAAAGCAAACGGCGTTGAGGTCCTTCAGTCCGGCGTCATTACCACAAAAGGCTCCGCCGTAACCCGGTATGCTTACTTAGATACGATCAAGCAATGCGGCATTGTATCTGAATTAATTTCTACAACATTGATGGGGTTTCCCATGCCGCATGGCAAACTTGTCATGGATATAGGCTGCCTCACCAGTGACGTGGAACGTATTAAAGTGTAAACCTTTTTAGTTCCCCGATTGCCGCATAACCGGTTTCCACCGGCAAAAGTGAAAATGTTTTACTTCATCAGGATTTTCTCTCCTTATTTAAGATAATTTAAATATTTCATTGACACACACAACCATCATATTTATAGTCCATCATTCACAAAGCGATGGCTTATCAATCTGGAAAATATGAGGAGATCGAATGCATACATTTCAACTGGACAAACCGGACAATCTTGTAGAGCTTTTTGAAAACAGCGTTAAAAAGTATTCGGAAAGGCAGTATCTTGGCACCAAGAACAAGGATGGCGAGTATGAATGGGTCACTTATAAGGACGTCGGAATTCGCGTGGATAATCTGCGGGCAGGGCTTGCCGGTCTAGGCGTACACAGGGGCGACGCGGTGGGTATCATCTCCAATAACAGCACAAACTGGGCTGTCGGGCATTATGCCGTGGCCGGTCTTGGGGCCTTTTATGTTCCAATGTACGAGGCCGAGCTGACAAAAATCTGGGAATACATCATCAAAGACAGCGGGGTAAAAGTTCTTCTGGTTTCCAAACCCGGGATTCTCGAGAAGGTCAAAGATTTTCCGTCCCGCATTCCAAATCTGGAAAAAATCATACTGATTGATGGAGAAGGGCCGGACTCGCTTTCCGAACTGGAAAAGGCGGGAGCAAAAAAACCGGTCAAATCGATATATCCCGCGGCCGAAGAAGTTGCCGTGCTCATCTATACTTCGGGGACCACGGGAGACCCCAAAGGCGTTTTGCTGATGCACATGAACGAGACCAGCAACTATCACGCAAGAACCGTATGCTATCCCGATGTAAATGAGGAAGACAGGTCTATTTCGATACTGCCCTGGGCCCACGCATACGGCCTGGGAGAACTCCATACCTTTACCGGCCACGGCGCATCGCTGGGATTTATGGAGAGCCCCGGCACGGTAGTCGGAGACATGGCAAAAATACGTCCCACGTTCCTTGTGGCCGTTCCACGCGTCTTCAACAGAGTCTATGACACGATTATCACGAAGGTGAATGACGCGGGAGGCTTTAAAAAGAAACTTTTTTATATGGGCGCGGAGGCGGCCAGGGAAAAGTTCCGCCTGACCCAAGAGGGGAAATCGGATTTCATGGTGAACCTCAAGTTCAGGATCGTGGATAAGCTCGTATTTGCCAAGATCCGCGAACTCTTCGGCGGGAGACTCCGCGCGTCGCTTACCGGAAGCGCGGCCATGAATCCGGATATCTCCAGATTATTCTTTGGCATCGGCATGCCGCTGTACGATGTCTACGGCATGAGTGAAACCTCGCCGGGCATCACCATGAACTGTCCGTCAAAATACAGGATCGGAAGCGTCGGCCCTGTGATAGACAAGGTCAAGGTCGTAATCGACCGGTCCGTGGTAGGTCCCGACGCCAATGACGGCGAGATCGTCTGCTACGGCCAAAATGTCATGAAGGGATATCACAACAAACCCGAAGCCACCAAAGAGGTCATGACGCCCGACGGCGGAATGCGGACCGGCGACCGGGGACGTTTTGATGAAGACGGGTTTTTGTGGATTACCGGAAGGATCAAGGAACAGTACAAGCTGGAAAACGGCAAGTATGTTTTCCCCGCGGGAATTGAGGAGGACATCTGCCTGAACCACTTTGTCCAGATCGCGCTGGTTTACGGCGCGAATCATGCCTATAACGTCTGTTTGATCGTTCCTGATCCTGTCGCGCTGCAGGGATACGCTCACAAGCACAATTTGCCGGATGACTATAAGGAGCTTGCTCAAAATAAAGAAATACAGAATGTGATTATTACGGAAATAACCGACGCGATGAAGGGCAAGTACGCCGGCTATGAAATCCCGAAAAAATTCGCCTTTATTTCGGAACCCTTTACGCTGGAAAACGGTCTGGTGACTCAGACGATGAAACTTAAGCGAAAAAATATAACGGATAAATACAAAGAAACGATAGAAGGTCTTTATAAAGATTGAAACAATAATAATAACGGGCTGACTTCAAAGAATAACGGCGCAGAAAAGCAAAGTTAGTCTTTAAATGCGGCCTGGCATAAAACAGAAGAGGAGAGAAGCTATGTTCGATTTTATCATGACAAAGGAGCAAATAAAAATAAGGGATGAGGCGAGGGAACTGGTGAAATGGGTGCCGCGCCAGATGATCCTGGATATGGATACCGACACCATCAAGTTTCCGAAGGAGTTTCTTCAGGAAGCAGGCAGACGCAATCTGCTGGGGTGCCGTTATCCGAAGAAATGGGGCGGCAGGGATATGGATTGGGTGACCACCGGCATCGTCATGGAAGAGATAGGAACCCTGGGTTACGAAATGGCCTGTGTTTTCGGCGTGGGCGCGGAACTTGTCTGCGACGCGATTATCCTTCATGGGACCGATGAACAGAAAGAAAAGTATGTGAAGCCGCTTTTGCGCGGCGATCTTTTCGCGGCGGAGTGCCTTACCGAACCCCGCGGAGGTTCGGACTTCTTCGGCGCGACAACCAAAGCCGAAGATAAGGGTGATTATTATCTTTTAAACGGCCAGAAGAGATTTATTGTCGGAGCGGAGGGCGCCGATTTTTTCCTCGTTTACGCGAAAACGAATCCCGAAGCAAAGCCTCAGGAAGCGATGACCTGTTTTATTGTTGACCGCACCGAAGGCGTTGAAGTGAAGTATCTGTACGGACTGATGGGGTGCCGCGGCGGCGGAACGGGACGTCTGATTTTCCGTGATGTGAAAGTTCCCAAGAAAAATGTTGTGGGAAAAGTTAAGGGCGCTTATGCCGTTTTCAACACCATGATGATACCGGAACGTCTGGGAACGGCCACCATGACTATCGGCGCGGCGCGTCCCGCTCTGGAAATCGCCACAAATTACACGGCAAGACGCAAGGCGTTCGGCCAGGTCATCGCTCAGTTCGAGGGCGTGAGTTTTCAGATCGCGGAGGCCGCGATGCTGCTGGATGCCGCGCGCGCCATGTCCTATGTGACAGCGCGGGCGGTAGACGCGGGCGCGGACATGAACAGGATAAGGCGGATGGTTTCGCAAAGCAAAAAGTTTATCACCGAATCCTGCCAGAAGGTTGTCCATAATTCCATGCAGGTCATGGGCGGCATAGCCTATACGAATGTTTTCCCCATCGAACGCATCTACCGCGACGTGCGGCTTGCCTCAATCTGGACGGGCACCAGCGAAGTCATGTCCATGATTACCGCTCATGAATGGTACCGTGAATATTTTGCCCAAAAGGCGAAACAAACGACCCGCGATCTTGAACTCGACGCGCAGGAAGCCTCCGATGAAGAGAAGATCTACGACGACGATGATATGTGGAAAAAAGGGTGGTAAGGTTTAAATAATGAAGCGTGCAACATCAAAATGGATGATGGTGTTATGTCTCCTGCTGCTGTTTGCGTCGCAGGCGTTTGCCTGGCATGACCAGACTCACCTTGCGATTTGCAAAGCGGCGGGATTTGACAATTGGTATAACTGCGCGGGTCCCGATATTGCCAAACTCAAAGCGGGAGATATCGAAGCCTATAATCACTGGTTTAACAATACCGCCGAAGTTGAAATCACGCCACAAATGGTTCTGGATCAAATTGATCGTTATAATAAAGATAATGTGTTTTTTGATTCGGAAGGACACCTTCTGGGGGCGATTATCGCTTCTTTACGCGCGTACGAAAAAGATCTTCGAGCCGATAAGTACGCCATGTATAATCTGGTTTATTGCGCCCACTACATCGGCGACCTCAGCATGCCCCTGCATAACACAGCCTATGATGATTTCAATAAAAAACATCATAGTATCAATGACGGTATTGTAGAAGACACGATTCTGAAAGAGCCTGAAAAAATAGCCAGACACATGTATCCCATAACCCTGGGCAAAAAAGATTTTGAGGCCGATCTGGCGACTGAGATTGCGCGGATTGCCAATCTCAGCCGCAAGTTGGGCTATAAAATGCGGGCGGAAAACAGAGATATGACGAAGCCCGAAGCCTATATACAACTGGGACACAGCGCCTCGCTTCTGAGGGCTGTTTTGCAGCACTATAACAGGCAGCATGATTCGGCAAAAAATGCTGTTAATTGACGGGTTACACGTTTTAAATGACAAAGGTCATGCCGTCCGCTTCCTTCGGCCAACTTTGTTGGCAGCGTCGTCGGCTTCCTTAACGTATGTATACGGGAGTGTCCCCGAAAGGGACACAATATAAATAGATTATTTCCTTACCGATGATCCGCGCCATAATGGCGTGGATCACATATACGTCTCCGGAGCCTCCTCCTTGCCGCCTCGTTATCCTTTGGAATCGAAGCAGTATAAAGTTTAATAGGTGATACCGTCCACCCCCTTAATCCCCCGCCGGCCGGGGAAACACAAGGCAGCCGTTACAGGAATTATAAGATCAGGCCGGAATGATTCCGTCTTCGTGAAGATTTCCGGCGGAAAACATCAAGCCGCCCTGTTTGAAAACCATTTGCGGTTTTCTTAATATCCGAATGTCATCCAGCGGATTATCATTGAACACTACCATGTCCGCGTATTTTCCGGTTTCCAGAGAACCTGCTTTATCCGCCAGGCGAAGAATCTTCGCGTTGTTTATGGTCGCGCACCGGATAATCTCAATGTTGGTGAAACCGGCGCGTTTCATAATTTCGTATTCCCTGTAGTTGCCGCCGAAATAATTAAAAGGCATGCCCGCGTCAATGCCGCAGCCTATCAGAATGCCCGCCTGATTCATTTTCCTGAGATTAACAAAGCCGTTACCGATCATGTTGAAAAAAACATACGGATTGACGAGAAATTTCTTTTTCTCCCAGAGATTATCTATTCCGTATTTTTTGTAGTCTTTCAGGGCGGCAAGATTCTGCTTGTGAAGCAGAGGATCGCAATGTCTTTGAGCTTCGTTTTCGAAATAATCTCTCCTGACCTCTAATTCTTTTGTGATTTCCGGCGTTCGGTACTGCGGGGGGATTTCATCGAATGCTTCTTCCATCAGGAAAGACTGGCCGACTGTCATGGTGGGCACGATGGCAACATTTCGTTTGGCCATCTTCAGAATGTCATCATCGGACAGAACCGCGTCGGTGGCAATATGTTCGATGGAATGAAAGGGATACTCCATCGCGCGGTCAAAACCGTATTTGAACTGGTGATGTCCCGAGACAGGCAACCCTTTTTTGTCTGCGTAACGGAAGATAATATTGAGCTGCTCGTTTGTGTAAATGGGAATCTCTTTCTTCTTCTTGCAGAAGATAGTCTGGTTGTCCATTGTCAATTTGATCAGGGAAGCGCCTTTGGCGTTTTCTTCAAGGTCATGTTCCATTTCGGCGATATCCCTGAAATTGTCCATGATCATTCCTACAAATAAAGAGACGGGCTTGGCGAGAATATTCATATCCGAGGGCGGAATTTCAGGATGACCGCCCATGAGGTTGAGAATGGAATTACAGTACAAAACGCGCGGGCCGGGCATATTGCCTTCTTCAATATCCCGTATAAACATATGAAGAAGGCCGGGGAACGCGCCCATATCTCTTATGGTGGTCACGCCGGATTCAATGGAAGATACATAATTCTGTTTCTGCTGACGGGCGTGGTGCATGATGTCTATCATTCTCATGGAGAAGACGGAAGTCACGGTGCTGTGACAATGAGCGTCAATAAGCCCCGGTATCAGGTACCGGCCTTTCAAATCAAAAACAAAGAATTGCTTGCTTTGCGGGGCTTCGCCTGTCCCCTGAGCCGTTATATTTCCATTATCCACAAGCAGCCAGGCATCCTCGACAATCTGTCCGGAGTTCACGTCCACCAGACGGGCGTTCTTTATCAGTAACGTCTTATAATCAAGAGAAGGCACGTTTTTTTTGGGTATCGCGCAGCCCGCAATGGAGGGCATGGACGCGGCAGCCGCCATTAAAAGAGAGTATTTAACAAAATCCCTGCGCCTGAGATGATGAAATTCATGATTCACATTCCCCTCCATAGGACAGATATTTTATGTTAGAGTATATTTAGAGGAGTTTTACGCGTCAAGTCATATTAGAATAAAAATCACCCCAGAGATATTTTTTTCCTATTGACATTAAATATCTGTTCTAGTATAAATTACGAAATTCATTACAATCTAATTGTTTAAATAGACGAAGTAGAATTTAACAAAAACCGTTCATCATAAATAATAAGTATAAAAGGAGGAATGTTATGAAGAAAATTGGCATGTTAATAACTGTCATCATGCTGATTGCTATTTCCACAATAGCACAGGCAGACGTTAAAGCCGGCTCTTTCACAATTACCCCGTTTGCTGGAGTCTATACATTTGAGGGTAATGAGGGTATTAATGATGCGACTCTTACCAAACAAGCCTGGACCGGGGGGTTGCGAGCCGGTTATAACTTTACCGAGCACATAGGCGTAGAGGGATTTGCCGCCTACGTTCCAGCGGAAGTTCATGATATGCCCGGTAACAATGGAGTTAATCTCTATGAATACGGCGTTGAAGGCCTTTATCATTTTATGCCCGAGAGCCGCATTGTTCCGTTTCTGGCGGTTGGCGTGGGAGAAGCACATTATGATGTACCCTCCGGGGCAGACAACATGAACAAATTCTTTGTCGATGCCGGTGCCGGCGTGAAATTATTCATAACCGAAAACATAGCCCTGAGGGCTGATGCCCGTTGGGTTCTTCCTACAAATAACGATTATAATGATTTTATGGGAACTTTAGGACTTACTTTTGCTTTCGGCGGACACAAGAAGGAAGTTGCTATGGCCAAGGTTGAAGAACCGCTTCCGCCTCCTCCACCGCCTCCTCCTCCACCTCCTCCTGTAGCCAACGTTGAGCCACCTCCTCCTCCACCGCCGCCTCCACCACCACCACCCGCTCCTGTGGTTGAAGAAAAGAAGCCGGTTACGGAGAAAGTCACCATAAGACTTAATGTTGAATTTGATACCGATAAGTCTGTTATTAAAGATAAATACTACGACGAACTTAATAAAGTAGCCGATTTCATGAAAGCGCATCCCGAAACTAATTGTGAGATACAAGGCCATACGGATAATGTTGATAGATTCAACAATCCGGAACACAATAAAGAGCTTTCTCAGGCCAGAGCCGACAGCGTACGGCAATATCTTGTAGATAAATTCGGGATTGATGCGTCCCGTCTAACCGCTGTAGGTTATGGACCCGACAGGCCAATCGCCAGCAATGACACAAAAGAAGGGCGTCAGAAAAACCGCAGAGTCGAAGCTGTTATTGACGCGATTGTGACAAAATAATTAAATAACATTTTCAGATATTTTTAAACTTAAGGCCCCTTGACCATTGTAAGGTTAAGGGGCCTTTTCTTTGCCTATCCGCAAGGGATGTAGCGTCACTAAAGCGACGGAGGTCGATAAACTGCCTTCTGTCATTGCGAACCGTCCCTCGGCAAAAGTTAGCCATTACACCCATTGCGAACCAGCCTCCGGCTGGTGTGGCAATCTCTTTCCTTAGTCTGCCATTACGAATTCATGACAATGTGTGTGGCGATCTGATATACCAACCAAGAGATTGCCAAGTCGCCTAAGAGGCTCATCAAATGACAATCTACGAGTCAACGTCCTAAAAATTCAGCGTCAGCAGGATGGATGATAATTTCCCTTTCGGGTAAATTATTTCATCGGCATTGCGCTCATATAAATTTTCACCTGTTTCTTTTCCGATCATTTGAATTGATTTTTCCATGTGACTGATAAACTCCCGTGCGGGCATCATTTCGCCATAAGTTCTGCTGAATGAGTATATGCACGCGCCTTTTTTTTCAACTTCTTTTGCTATAATTATGGCTTCCTTTATCAATTGCAATACTCTTTGAGCTGTCGCGACAGTGCGAATTGGTAAAAAGTCCCACAGAGCCACGGCATGGCAGAAATGCGTGGTCGGATGGTAGGCCTGAAGCGAAATTGAATCTTCATGAATTTTATATGATTTGATCATCAATTCTTTCGAGAAATCTAATTGAAACTGAGCGGGCATATCCTCTCTGTGGAATCCAAGCTGCCATAGAACTTCTTCAGATAGCCGTTTCACAACTTCAGATTTCGCGTCGAGCGGCTTTTTAGGATTAATAAATATATCTTCATCGTTTTTTAAAATAGTCTTTAGTGTTCTGACTGTACCCATCAAGTACGAAGACCTGATTCCGGAAGGCGATACGGTCATTGCTTTTTCAAAAAGGTTTTCCGCCTCGTCAAAAGCCGCAAATGCTGATTGTATCAGCTCATCTATTTCCTTGAGTTCTTTAATTAATGTGCCGCTTTCCCGTAAATATCTTACCGTCAACATCGCTTTTGCCAGATGGACTACCGCATGCTCGCAAAAATAATCTTCAGATTGGCTGATACAGTTTTCCCGGATATACAGGGCCTCATGCTCCGCCATTTTGAAGAGTCCCAGGGCAATCGGATAGGAAGGGGCGGCAACAGCCATATTGCGGAAAAGCACCATTCGTAATGTCCGGGCGGTCAAATCGGTGGGATCAATCGAGAGGACTACGCGCATGATTTCGACAGCTTCAACAAACCGGCGGCGATAATAAAGCGTTTTGGCGATTTCCACTCCCAGTAGCGAATTATGCGGAAATCTGAAGAAAGTCTTTACCGCGTTGGGCTCGTCGGTGCCGGGCGGATAGGGCTCTCTCACGTCGGCAGGCCACAGCAAGCGGTTTAATTTTTCCATGGAGTCCGGATCGTTTTGCAGAATCTTGTCATCCAGCAGATCGGAAACAAAATCAAAATACAGCATGCTCCACAGTGAAATAATCCACCATATCGTCAGCGCCTCGCCATTGAATAATGTTGTTTCCGTGGGTTTCTGGCACAGGACTACACGGATGTCGTTAATCAGCAGGCACTGGCGGGCGTAGTCTGATACACGGATGACCGGATCATCCGGCAACCGGGCGTTCAAAAGAGGCAACAGATAGTTATCGATGCCTGTAAATTCTCCCGCGACAATGCCAATTGATAAAAATCTGTTCTTTGTGCAGTATTTGGACAATGCCCATTTAATAGCCATCTGATGCGCCAGGGAAACG
>Ga0116107_1002286_pt1 | contig 10228 bp, 7 predicted proteins | sample June2015DPH_6_10_FD_88969 | JGI IMG/M metagenome (GOLD analysis project Ga0116107, IMG submission 88969) | Peatland microbial communities from SPRUCE experiment site at the Marcell Experimental Forest, Minnesota, USA - June2015DPH_6_100 | ecosystem: Environmental > Terrestrial > Soil > Wetlands >... | reverse complement strand
TATTTTCATCCATTGATGCATCATTTTGCACGGTAATTAATTACTTTAAAAATAATTGACAACCTGACTGAATTTCCCTATAATTTACCAACACGAAAAATATTATCATATCCAACAAGAAAAATACCGTGAAGCGGGATAGGCAATCTTAATAGATTGCGTGATTTGGGGGAATCTTAATTTTTCAGGCAGTCCGCTAAAGGAGGCTTTTAAGATGAAACCGTTTCTATCCATTCTTCTTCTGATTATCCTTTTTCCCACATTAGTCCTGGCGGCAGAACAACCCGTGGGCAGCATAAAAACACTCAATGGCGAGGCGGCTATTTTACGGGTTAACGCAACAATTCCCGTAAAAATTGGAATGCCGGTATATCAGGGAGATGTGATTCAAACATCCAAATCCGGCTCGGTGGGCATCATATTCCGTGACGATTCCACTGTTTCTATCGGTCCCGCGAGCACCATGAACCTGAAGCAATATGTATTTGAACCTAAAAACGGTCAGTTTTCTTTCTTAATGAAATTTGTGAAGGGGACTTTCGTGTATGTCTCCGGCGTCATCGGAAAGCTCTCCCCGAATTCCATTAATATTGAGACGCCAACCAGCATGATCGGCGTGCGCGGGACAAAACTGCTTATCGAGGTCAAATAATCAGACAATTGAGGATAGAGAAAATGATTCGAAAATATATATCCATCGTATTCTTCATTGTTCTTATGATTACAGGCTGCATTCACCAGACAACAGTGGTTCTGGTTCCGGACCGGGACGGCCATGTAGGCAAGGCCGCGATTCAGAACCGGGGCGGTGAGCAGCTGCTTTCAGAATCCGGCAAGGCCGTTGTCGTGTGGAATGAAATACTATCCCCCCGGCCGGCAGTTGCTTTTGATGAACAAAAAATCAATTCTACATTCGGGAGCGCCCTTGCCATCGAACCGCCGGCGCCCCAAAAATTTATTCTATATTTTGAAAACGACAGCACGGAAATTGTCGAGGCCTCCCAAACACTTATTCCCGCTGTGATTGACAGCATTAAGCAGCGCAATTCATTTGATATCAGCGTCAACGGCCATACCGACAGCACGGGAACCGCTGAATACAATCTTGATCTTTCATTAAAACGAGCCCTTTACATGAGGGATATACTGGTCAAGGCCGGTATTAATGAAAATTACATTTCCACCACGTCTCACGGAGAAGGCAATCCGCTGATTCCCACAAAGAAAGGCGTTGCCGAACCGCGTAACAGGCGCGTGGAAATTATTGTTCGGTAGAAAAACTGAAAAGCCTCGATGAATGACGGGTAAATACCTTTGGGTATACTAAACGCAAACTCACGATTCGGTTCTGACAATATTAAGCTTTTTCTATACGGTTGTCTGATTACTGTTGCCCTGGCTTGTTTTGCCATTTCCCCTCCCTCTTTGGTGCAATACCTCAACAATAAGTCCTATGATCTCATGATTCGCGCGCTTCCGCCTTCATCGGTCAGTATGAATCCGGTCATTGTCGGGATAGACGATCCAAGCCTGACTCAACACGGGCAATGGCCCTGGCCCAGATATATTCTAGCGCGGCTGGTGAAAAAAATAGCCGATCAGGGTGCATCCGCTATCGGCATGGATATGATACTTCCGGAAGAGGATCGAACCTCCCTGTCCGTTGTTTTAAAGGACATGGGCAAAGAAAGAGGGGTTAAATTTCAAAAGGAATTGCCGATACGACCGCAGGATGAAAATGATCAGATTCTGGCGGAAGCTCTTCGTAATGCTCCTGTCGTGCTGGCTTATCAATTTAAATTCGGCAACAAATCTTCATTAAAAAGTTCTGATATTCATCCCCTGAAATACATCATCAAAGAAAGCAACCACCACAATACACGCGGAATAACATCCGCCGATGACGTGATTCACAGCCTGCCGATGCTGACGCGGGCGGCGGGCGCGTCGGGATTTGTCAACTCATTGACGGACCGTGACGGCATTGTCCGGCGGGTCCCGCTGATTATGGAGTATAAAGGCGTTATTTATCCGTCTTTAGCCATGGCGGCGCTGAACAAAGCATATGGCAATGAACAGGTGATGATTGAAACAACCGAAGATGGTTTTTTTATCGATTGGAACAACAAAAGAATCCCGCTTGATTCCAGAGGTTTTTTCCTGATCCCTTACCGCTTCAGGGACAATAGTTTCCAGTATGTGCCGGCGGCTGATATTTTATCCGGCCGGACCAAACCGGAAACATTTAAGGGGAAGGTTGTTTTTGTCGGCGTCAACGCCTCCGGCATGGGAGACAGTCACCTCTCTCCGCTAAATACAATGGTCCACGGCACAGAAGTTCATGCCAGTATTGTCAACAGCATCCTGACCGGGGATTTTATTAAACGGCCTGCATGGGCCCCGGGAGCGGAACTCGTCTTTGTTTTAGCTGCGGGTCTTTTATCATCGTTGGCCCTGGCAGCAGGCGGCGCCCTTTGGTGCCTTTCGTTTACACTGATTGCCGCGTTCGCGACAGGGGCCATATTTTACCTGCTCTTTTTAACGCATGGGATTTTTCTATCGCCGGTCATGCCGCTTGCGGCATTGCTTGTCAATTTTGTGTTCCTGAATACTGTCAAATATGGACTAGAGGAAATCAAGGTCCGCCAGCGCACCAAGGAACTCATACAATCACAGGATGTGGCCATCCTCAGCTTAAGCGCCCTTGCCGAAACCCGGGACCAGGAAACCGGACATCATATTCTTAGGACTCAGCGCTATGTGCGGACGCTGGCAAGATGTCTACGGTGTCATGACAAGTATAAAAAGATATTCAACGATCAAACCATTGAGCTGCTTTATAAATCCGCCCCTCTGCACGATATCGGCAAGGTGGGCATTCCGGATCAAATTCTTCAAAAGCCGGGTAAGCTGACCGAAGAAGAATTTGAGCAGATGAAAAATCATACCATAATCGGGGCTCACACCATTGCGCAAGCCGGCCAAATGCTTGGCAGTAAAGTGGATTTCCCCTATTTGAAATATGCTTATGAATTGGCCATTTCTCATCATGAAAAATGGGACGGCAGCGGCTACCCCTATGGACTCGCGGGAGAAGCCATCCCATTATCCGGCCGCCTTATGGCAGTAGCCGATGTTTATGACGCTCTCATCAGCCGCCGTGTTTACAAGCCGGCATTTTCTCACGAAAGCGCTCGTGAAACCATATTGGCAGAAAGAGGTAAACACTTCGACCCGGACATCGTGGATGCGTTTATTGAAGAAGAACAAACATTTATTCAAATTGCCCGTGAGTTTGCGGACAAAGAGTAGATGTTTTTGAAATAGGGGTAATAGGGGGCTATTCCCTACAGAGAAGCGACTAAAAGGCTTTTTCTTCTAAAGATCGCAAACGAAAGATTTAAACGTGAATACAAGTGTTGCATCTAATAATCGAGGTAGTTTAGTGAATGTGGTGAATGAAAAATATAACAGCTTTTTTCTATCCCTGTGTAATCAGGTTATCGTTCCTAACAAAATCTTAGACATACCAATACGATTGATGTAGATTTAACATTAAAAGGCCCAATGTAATGGGCATATAATTAATATAGGAAGTGTTCCTCGATTCTTTTAGCGGTTGATCCCAATATAATAAAGGTGTACCTTGCATTCCGAGAAACTGGAGGCGGAAACAATTAATGACCGGCTGGTATGTTACTGCAAATGACATAAAAAATTGGACTGCGACTAACAAGCGGAGAGCAGAAGAAAATTTGCCATTGCTAGTGAAAAAACTAATTCTTGCATCTTGCAAGCCAACAAATATTAAGTTTTCCTCAGGAGATGCAATATCCATAGGTGGATGGGATGGAGTGCTGGCAGTTGATATTGGTAACGAATTTATTCCTACAGGAAAGTCTGGCTGGGAAATTGGTACTGATAATGCTGTGAATGGAAAGGCAGATAGTGAATATAGTAAGCGTTCAAGAAAACCTGATCCCTTTAAATTAGATGAAACAACTTTTGTATTTGTTACCTCTCGCCTTTGGACCAAACGTAATGATTGGGTGCATGCTAAACAGGCAACTAAGAAGTGGAAAGATGTTAAAGGAATTAATGCAGAGGATTTACAGAATTGGTTGGAAACATGCCCTTCTGTTCATCGATGGTTTTCGGAGTTACTTGGCAAACGTTTTTCTGATCTTTGGGATGTCGAGCAAGCGTGGCAGGTCTTTGCAAAGGCAACATCAATCAACGTGACCACGGAATTCCTTTTGCATGGGAGAGATGATGAATCAAGGTCATTAGCAAATCTTGCCTCAGGCGTGCCAAATATATATCGAGTAAGATCAAGCTCAAAGAAAGAAGCATATGGTTTTATATTAGCATCATTAATGAGTAACGATGCTCTCAGTTCACGATGTCTAGTAGTTAAAAGTCAGGATTCATGGGATCGAATGGCGGAAAGTTATCAATCCCTCATTTTAATACCCATCGATTTTCAGCCAAATGGCATGGGTTATGCCGTGGCGAAAGGTCATATCGTACTCCTTGCTGTTGACGACGCTGTTGCTCAACAGGCGTCAATAACACTTAATCGTCAACCTCGGTTAGTTAGAGAAGCTGGCATTCGGAAACTTGGCTTTGACGAAAGAATGGCGACGCAGTTGTACCAGGATACGAAAGGCTACATGGAGCCCCTGCTTCGGCATAAACTAATGCAACCTATTGATTATAAAATTCCGCATTGGCCACGGACGACGTCACCATCTGTCCTATTTACTGCATTATCTGCTACAGAGTGGTGCAATAATAATGAGTATGACAAAAGTGCGTTGGAGACTTTATCCGGTTTACCCTATTCGCAAGTTGAAACCGCAGTTATTGAATTATCAAAAGCAGAAGATTCGCCAATAAGGTTGGTTGGTAACGTTTGGCAAGTTATATCGAAGATGGATTTGTGGTTGCAAATTGCCCCCTTAATTGCAAAACCATATTTGTCGCGGCTGGATGAAGTTGTTGCTAACGTCATGGCTGATCTTGATCCGTCCTACAATTTACCTTCGGAAGAGCGTTATATGGCAAATATACGAAAGGCCATACCAAAATATTCGAGTAAGTTGAAGCATGGCCTGGCTGATACTTTGGCCTTGTTAGCAATTCATGGTGATGAATATGCAACGCAGTTAGGTGGAGACAAACCATCTATACTAATAGCTTATTGGATTAAGCGCCTTTTTGAAAAAAATACGAACGTTCAATTTTGGTACTCCTTAGGTAATTGTATGCGATTTATTGCTGAAGCAGCGCCAGAAGAGTTCTTAGATGCTGTGGAGAATGCATCAGTCGGCGATACACCAACAATTTTAGGCTTGTTCCAGGCTGAGGGCGATGGAATGTTTGGCGGTTGCTATCATTCAAATATTCTCTGGGCATTAGAGTTAACATCTTGGGATAAAAGATATCTGGGAAGAGTCAGTTTATGTTTGGCTAGATTGTCTGAAATTGATCCGGGTGGCAAATGGAGTAATAGGCCATTTAATTCTCTTGTAGAGATATATCTTGGCTGGATTAATAATACTTCAGCAATACATGAAGAGCGTATTAATATTATTGATCAACTCCTCATTCCTCAGCACCCCCAAATTGCACGGAAACTAATGATGAAATTAATTTTTACGAGTCATCAGATTTCTTCTGGAATATGCAAACCAGAATATCGTGAATGGTCCAAGAATGTTGAGCGTAGTACCACGACGAATGCTTATTACAAATATGTCGGAGCAATTGTTGACCTCATTATTCGAGAAGCTAAAAACATGACCAATGCAGAGCTGTCTGATCTCATTAATAATATTGGTTCTTTCAAAAAAACACAACAGCAAACTATAATAAAATTTTTGCTTAATATAAATATTAGAGAAATGGATGCAAAAACAAGAAATGAAATTTTAAAAAAAATAAGAATAACAATCGCACATCATCGTGAATTTCCCAATGCAAAATGGTCATGGTCATCTATCCTGTTAAATCAGTTGGAAGATGTTTATAGACACTTTGATTATGATGATCTTGTCAATGCAAATAGCTACCTTTTTAACGATTACTGGCCAATACTTATAATTCCACTACAACGCAAGAACATTAATCACAAGGAACGCGATGAACAAATCACCAGATTAAGGATTGTTGCGGTCGAAGCTATCTTTGAAAAAGAGGGCTTAGGTGGCATACAACGACTTATATCTGGTTGTGCATATCCCGCGTTAGTGGGATATGTTGTTTATGAATCATCATTATCACAAACATTGTTGCCAATAGCTTATTCGTGGTTTGGTGAAAATAGCAATCGTGGTGTTTTTGCCGAAGGTTTCTTTTCAAAATTAGTTAATAAAAATATTGAGCAGGCATCAATTTTATTAAAAGAAAGTATTGAGTGGCAGCCGATTACAAAAGCAAAATATCTTTTATTATTTCCACCGAGCAAAGATACGTTCAAACATGTAAATGATTTATCTGCAGAGGGGATTACGACATACTGGTCAGGATTATGTAATTATTATGTTGCAGGTGATGATATCGATTTGGTTTGTTATATTGCTACAAAGCTTCTCGAGAATAATAGGCCGTTAGCTGCTGCGCGAGCATTATCTCATGTACTGCATGGGAAAAAAGATGTGAATAGGATTGATTGCGACCTTGTCGCATCAATATTAATAAGAGTCGCTTTAGAACCTACTGACAGCAAATGTATAGAAATGCAGGATGTAAGCTATGACATTTTAAAGTTAATAAATTTTGTACAGGAATTAGGTAAGCTGAATGAAGAACGGATACGGCAAATTGAATGGGTTTATTTAAGAATGCTTCGCTATGAAGGATTGACTCCACGATATTTATCAAAGGCTATTTCTGAAGAACCAAGATTCTTTGCTCAATTAGTAATGTGGACGTATGAGAGAAATGATGGTAGCGCAGACACAAACAAACAATTAAGTGTGGAGCAAATTAAACAAAGGGCTGAAACAGCCTGGGAATTACTTGATAGGCTTTCCACAATACCCGGCGCAGAAGGAAACGAAATCAATGTAGATAAGCTCAATGAGTGGGTAGATAATACACGCATCATATTAAAAAAGGCTGGCAAAAAAGATACCGGTGATGACAGCCTTGGTAATTTTCTGTCTCGATGTCCTGTGGGTAAAGATGGTATTTGGCCACATGAAGCCGTTAGAACAGTTGTTGAAAGAATTAGGAGTAAATGTTTTGATGATGCTATTGAATATGGAAAAAGAATTTCTAGGGAGATGATCTCAAGACATCCATATGATGGTGGAGCACAAGAACGTACGCTTGCTAAAAAATATCATAATGATGCCGAGTTGATACAGCTAACCTCGCCTCGTACGGCTAACATTCTTCGATCTATTGCGAAAAGCTATGAGTTGGATGCCGAAATTCATGATAGGGATGTTGAATTGAGAGATTAATGGTGAAAAAGATGAGAAACAATTTCTTGCTTACTAAGCATATCATGGAAATGATGAAAATAAAATTTTAAAGAGCAATCTATACTTTTGCTAGAAAAAGCAAAGTTCGGATATTATTTGTTGAACATAATGAGGAGGAACCCATGAAACATCAAGCGTTGGCATTTTTTTTGTTGCTACCGATTGTTGCTTGCGGCTGGAATCATCCGTGCACGAAGTTTAGGTCTTACAACCTAGGAGAAGAAAAGATAGCTGTAGTCGGCTCCGAAATAGTGAAAGACGGGTGCTTTGCTGCCCAGTGGGAGCCGCGGGGGGTCATCACCCGCCTCTTGTATAGTCACTCATATAACGACGACTACTGGGAACCGTTGACCGACAAAGAACTGATCTATTCTGGGAGGGAGGGTGATGTCTTGCACATAACCTATCGGGAGTATTACCAATGGCGCGACCACGAAACCGGTATTGTAAGCAGTTATGCGCGGACGCCTTTCTTCCAGCATGTCTACTACGACCTTAAGACTTCTCACGAGATTGTGTTCCAGGATTGGGTGCTTCAGGTGCTCGACGCTAATAATCAGCAAATCAAGTTCAGGGTTGTCAAGGAACCTGCGAAACCAGAAAATCCGAGGAAATAGGGCGCTGTTCCCTATTGCCCTAAGTTTTCGTAGTGCGAGCCTTCAGGCTCGCTTGTTTTGCGGGTCTGAAGACCCGGACTACGTTTTAAACGTGAAAAGTGAAAGCAGATCATCAAAGATCAACGGCAGACCGGACCCCTTGCCAGTATTAGGTTAATATGCCAATTTGCATTTATTGTCGGCTCGAAAAATCAGAGACCGACTTCAGCCTAGAACACATTATCCCACAAAGTTTGGGTGGTGCATCAGCGCCTGATTCCTTCAAGACTCGCCATGTCTGCACAAAATGCAATAACAACCTTGGTTTGTTTGCGGATGCGTCTTTTGAGAAAAATTGGTTCGTATCACAACAACTTAATGAAAATGCCCGACTACTGTTCGATCCAACGAGTCCAAGTCCTCTTCCATTGGTATGCATGGGACCATGCGACCTTAACCCGCCTAGTATGTGACAGGATGAAATTTGTGAATCTTGGCTTGGTCCACTTGGCGAACATATTTACTGGATTCGTCCCAACGACGAAAAGCTATTCTGGTATGTAGGTGGCAATCCACGCACAACCAAATCAATCGAAAGTAGAGCATATTTCATGCTTTCCGAGAAAACTCACAAGAATTTTCCGTTAACTTGGCTGTCATTCAAGGAGGCTTTTTCAGGTCGGAAGGTAAGCAAAATTATGTGCACCATTGTAGTTGGGGCTGACCCAATAGCCATCGGATTTGTTCCCCCGGATCAATTAGATGAAGCTCGCATTGCTTATTTTCAAGCACATCCGACAAAATCGCCGGTCGTCAATATGTCACTATCTCTTTACACCAAATACGATTTAAGGTTTTTAGCAAAACTGGCAATTGGGTTATCATACGTATTGTTTGGAGAAGAGTCGACTAAAACACCTTACTCCGACGAACTGTATAAAGCATTGTGGCACAAACCGGAAGACGAATTGCCTTTGCTTTACGGCCAAGAAGGACTCGGAACCGAACGAGACCCAATATTTTCAAAATTTGCGTCAGTTAAAGGCGGAGTTTGTCTCATTGTTACTAAGGCGGGGTCAGGCATTGCAATGAATCTTAACCTGAGTCCAAAATTAAATTGGACGCTAAAGATAGCAGAATCACCATCAAGCATAGTAACGTTCAATGATTTTTCTTTAATATTGTTTCGTAGCATTGGCAAATCAGTCCAATTGCCTCTAATGAATTTCATCGCCCATCAACTTGGGAATAGCAAGCACCCAGAACTAGAAGAGATAGCCAGCAAAATTCAAAACACAAACAACTATTATAAAAACCTAACCAGTCAATAAACCTGACCGGAAATAGTCGCGTTCTTAAAAAGTTTCAGCCCCTTGGCCGGCAGGTTATTTCACTGTTGGAAAAGGGCGCCCCCCTCTACACTCTACCGATCAAAAAGAATTACTTGACAAGTATTTTAGATAAATCTATCTTTTTTTCAACGAAATTAAATTTATAATTATTATTTGAGGAATACGTAATTGATATATTAAAAGTCAACCATATTAATAATGGAGGTTCACAATGAGTACATGGTTATATCAGCTCAATCAAAAGTCTTGGAGCCCTGAACGTTATAGACTGGAGATTTGGGAAAATGAGAGATGGTCATGGGATGTGGGCCGAAAAGCTGAAGGGTCCAAGCTACTACCGTCACCGGGCGATACCCTAGTTTTCTTTTATGCACGCAGCGGTGGAATTGATCCTGGATTTTATGGGTGGGCCGTTGTTTTGGAATGGCTCAACAAAGAAAGTTCTCTTTACTTTAGGCCAGTAGCTCCAAGTAATCATCTTAAGATGTGTCCATGGTGGGGCAAGCAGGCTCAGGAACTGGCAGAGTCTATCCGTGGAACCGTCAAGCGGGGAACTCTTTGGCATGTACCTGATGATCTAGTACCAGAACTTCGCAGTGGCATTACTTCTTGGGTGGGAGGTAACGCGCCAAAGAAATAAATGGCTAACAATCGGCTTCATCGTATCACCATGAAATCCAGCTCTCGGTGGGCAGTGAAATTATGCCTAGAACTGAAACCCCAAAAGGATATCTTCAATAGATTTTAAGCCCTTGTGTGTTGAGAAAGAAGAGAGAGGGAATAAATG
>Ga0116107_1002285_pt1 | contig 10235 bp, 6 predicted proteins | sample June2015DPH_6_10_FD_88969 | JGI IMG/M metagenome (GOLD analysis project Ga0116107, IMG submission 88969) | Peatland microbial communities from SPRUCE experiment site at the Marcell Experimental Forest, Minnesota, USA - June2015DPH_6_100 | ecosystem: Environmental > Terrestrial > Soil > Wetlands >... | reverse complement strand
ACGTCGACGTGGTGTTCTCCACCGCCACGCGCTTCACGCCGAAGGACATTCCGCGCAACGTGCGGGTGGTCGAGATGATCCCGGGCGACCTCGCCGCGCGAAAGTCTGCGGTGGTGGTGTGCAACGGCGGCGCGAGCACCGGGTACCAGGCTCTCTCTGAGGGAACGCCTATCGTCGGCATCCCGTCGAACCTCGACCAGCTCCTTTCGGCCGCTGCGATGCGCGACGCGGGCGCCGGGGAGTTCCTGCGCGCCGCGACGGTTACTTCGGCGAAGATCCGCGCTGCGGTCGAGCGCGTGATGCGCGAGGAACGCTTCACGCAGGCGGCGCAGCGCGTGGCCGAGTCGTTCACCGCCTTCGACCCCCACGCCCGCTTCCGCGCGACAATTGACGAGGTCATCGCGCAGGGCGGTTCGGCGAACGGGCCGATCAGGAGCACGGCTGTGACTCAAATCAGCGGGCAAAGCGAGCCCGTTTAATATTGAAAATCATTTTCGCCACAGTATAGGCCACGGAGTCCGCCGCTGCGTCGCTCAATAAACGGCCGCGCGTTTGCCAAACCCTCAAAAAGTCTTCGCGGTAGTCGCCTTGCTGGGTGGCATACGCCTATAGTTGCCGACAAGGAGCGTTAAGCGGGGCACGGGACACGACCACAGTGTCGGCTCTTCGCGAGAAGAACGAGCCAAACAAGCCCCAGAAAATCAGACTTGGGTTGGCCAGAAACGCCAGAAATTGGTGTGGACTTACGGGGTCGAAGCTGACGTCCATAAATCCGCGCCATTTTTTCCCGCGAGGGATTTGAACGTGCGCGGCAAGCGTATAACTGGATATACGTGCCGTGGCGTTGCGCTGCGTCTTCCTATTGTGTGCGTGCAGATCGATTACATATGAGGTAGCTCATCTGCGTATATTACAAATTAAATTCTGTCGTAAAATGTACAACAAATTTAATGAGAGCCGTGACAATATCACCATATCATCTAAAAATAACTTTTATGAAAACAAAGGAGGAGGAACTATGCAGCAGACGGCGGAGAAAAACAAATCGAAGGTTTTTGCACCAGGTGAAATCGACTCTCTGACGCTTCGAAATCGAACGATCAGGTCTGCATGCTTCGAGGGGATGTGCCAACACGCCACCCCTAGCGAGACACTTATAGAACACCATAGAAAAGTCGCTGCAGGCGGCGTAGGTATGACAACAGTCGCCTATTGCGCCGTCTCCAAAGACGGAGCCGCCTTCGCGCATGAGATGTGGATGCGTGAGGAGATCGTACCCATCCTGAAGAAACTGACCGACGCCGTGCACAAGGAAGGTGCAGCCGCCTCCATTCAATTGGCACACTGCGGCTTCTTCGCCAGCAAGGCTGCCACCGGCATCACCCCCATCGGGCCGTCCCGCAAGTTCTGCAGCTACCGTTATAGCTTCTGCCGTCCAATGACGACGGAGGACTTGAACAGGGTCAAGGAAGACTTTGGCAAGGCGGCGCTGATGGCGAAAAAGGCCGGATTCGACGCCGTAGAAATCCACGCCGGACATGGTTACCTGCTCAGCCAGTTCTTGTCGCCGTGGACCAACAGCCGCACGGATGAATATGGCGGCCCGCTGGAGAACCGCGTGAGATACCCGGCATCGGTAATCAAACAAGTGAGAAGCGTCGTCGGTCCGGATTTCCCGATACTGGTAAAGATGAACCTCGAAGACGGCTTTAAAGGCGGCCTGACAGTCGATGAGTCCGTCGAGGTAGCCAAACGATTTGAGGCCGAGGGCGCAAGCGCGCTAGTGCCAAGCTGCGGGTTTACCGCAAGGACATCGCTGTATATGATGCGCGGCCACACACCGCTCACAGAGCTTGTGAGGTCAGAGAAGAACCCAGTTGCGAAGATGGCGACATTCATGTTCGGCCGGTTCCTCGTTAAAGACTATGAGTTCAAGGAGATGTTCCTTTTCGAACAGGCGAGGAGGATACGCGCGGCGGTTAAGATACCTGTCGTCTATATCGGTGGCATCCTCTCAATGGACAACATGAATAAAGCCATGGACGAGGGATTCGAATTCGTGCAGATCGGGCGGGCGACGGTGCGCGACCCCAACATCATCAACAAGATGATGAGCGGCGAGGTGACTGCATCGGATTGCGACCACTGCAACAGGTGCATCGGTGAAATGGCGGCTACAGGAGTATTTTGCACATCCGAAAAGAAAGGATTGCTGAAGGATTCCTGAAGAAGCAATGTGGCATATGCACCATTGGCATCTTCGCCACCTATGCAATACTGATTATTGATAATAGTCTTAGGGAGGCGGTATGAAGAACGTAGTGATCACCGGCGTCTCTGGATATCTCGGTACCCTATTAGCCAAAAGAATTGCGCAAGAAGCAGAGGTAGAGCGGATTATCGGGATGGATATAAAGGAACCTGCCTTCCAATCTCAAAAATTTACCTTTATCAAGCACGACGTGAGACAGCCTTTCGCTGATGTATTCATAAATCACAAAATCGACACTGCGATACACTTCGCGTTCATCGTAGCCCCCATACATGACGAACGTAAAGCGCACGAGATAAATGTGAAAGGCTCCCAAAACTTCATGGATGCCAGCGCGCAGGCCAAAGTTCAACAGGTGTTTTATATGGGCAGCTATTCCGAGTACGGCGCCTGGAATGATAACCCCAAAATATTCACCGAGGACTCGCCTCTTAAACCCAACCCGGACTTCCCTTATCCTTCCGATAAGGCTGAAGTTGATCTCATGTTTCAGAAATTTGCATCCGAACACTCTGAAATTAAGGTGACCATAGGCCGAACAGCCGCGGTGACCGGGCCCGGCGGTGCAGCCTGCGGGCTGACCGTGTTATTCCTTCCGATAATGGTGAAGGCCACAGGTACTGATGCGACCTGGCAGTTCATCCACGAAGATGACCTGGTTAATATCATAACGCTCCTCGCTAAACAGAGAAAGGCCGGGATATTCAACTTCACTGCCGACGGCGCGCTTAAATATAGCGAAATAATAAAACTTCTCGGGAAGCCTTCAATCGCTTTGCCATCTTGGCTTCTATACTGGGGCATCAAGATAACATGGAGGTTACGCCTACAAGCCAAAGCCCAAGCTGGCGGATTACATATGATAAGATATTCGACACTCATGAGCGGCGAGAAGCTGATTAAGGAAACAGGTTATAAATACCGCTACACGGGGCCGGAGGCATTCGATATATTTCTGCAGGTTATGGGGAAAAAGAAGCCGACGCGTTGCCAGTAGTCAGATAATCAAGTTTAGTATCATTAAGAAAGGCTCCAACGCAAACGGGGCCTTCTCATTCAATATAAAACAGAGGCAAAATGTTTACTTCTTCGCCATTCTCCTGGCGGCATCGAGAAACGCTGGAAAGCCTCGTAAGCAGTATGTTTAAACTGGAATCCAGTTTCTTTCCTCAGCTTCTCAGCGTTTAACGTCATTGGATACATTGATATATCCATTGATTTGCCCTCCTGGGGATACTCCACCAAAAGTGGATCAAAATCGCAACTTTTATAAGCGATGACTCTACTTTTTTGCGGGATGAAGAACCTCGGGGTGCTGGTAGGACTAATTGCTGTAGCAGTTATTCTTTCGGCTGGATGCATTTGTTCTGTAAACGCACAAGAAGTAGCGAGTTATCAAGCCCAAGGGTTGGCGTATGACGGGACATATTACTATTATATAACACAAACAGGGATCTCCAAATATGATTCTAATTGGAACCTTGTCACAGCGAATCCCAATGCCGCCGGGCAATGTGGGTCGGGCGTTAACCACATGGGAGATGGGACTGTATATAACGGGGTGCTCTATGTTATAGCTGTTGATGATAGCACGAATAGTGTAAATTTAGGAATGTGGGAAACAAGCAACCTAAACTTTGTACGGTCTATTAATTTAGCTGACGTATGGGGTATTACCCCCACCGAATCGGAAACTTCTGTATCTGGTGTCACTGTTAACCCAAGTGCTAATGCTCTTGCCGTTGTATCGTATGGTGAACAGGGGACAATTTACCTGTATGATTTAACGACATTTGCATATAAGGGCGCAATTTCACCAAGTCACACGATGTGGCGCAGTGAAGGTATCGACTATTACAACGGACGCTATTACGTAACTGCCCTCGCCGATTCACAAGCCAATCAAGGTAACTTCTCTACGGGCGGCGTTTTCATGGAGAGTACTAACGGGGGCGGGGCTACAAGGATAATCCCTTATTCAAGATTCGTTCATGGTGGTGAACTAGAAGGAATTGACGTAAAAAGCACCGGCATCCGCGTGCAATGCGGTGCGTATGTCTACACATTCACTACTGCTGCGCCGTATACCTTGGTAAAGACAGTACCACAACCGTAACTTGGTACAGACAGTAACACAACTGTAACTTGGAGACAGTACAACAACCTACACCCCCGACGCAGACGGCCCTTACCGCGTCCAACACCACCCCCGTCATCAACCAGTCCGTCAGCGTCACCCACAGCTTACTAAAATCTTAAGTTACTGTCGATATGCAGTCTCCGTCCGACCTACACAATCCCCAAGCCTTGCACTAGCGAGATAGCGGCAGCAACAATGAAACCAACTGCAGCAGCAAAGAGAATCTTGCGATTCGTGGCGGCAGCCTGATATCGCGACGTTATATTTTACCGACTGTGGTCGTTGAGTGGCGACGCAGGTGCCCGCTTGTCAGGGGTGAACGTGGGATGAACTGACGTTGGATTGACGAGTTGAGCGGAGCTGTTTGCGGGAACGGACCTCAGAGACCAATTGTACGTGAGCGCGCTGCTGAGCCTCAGCACTTCCTCTTGAGTCGCTCTGTGTGCGAAAGACCTTTACTTGGAAAAGGCCATATTTTGGACTGTGTGGGGACGTGCCTACTCGCTAATGATACGGAGAAAAAGAACCATCGCCGTCATAATCGTCGCCATCGTCATCGTTGCGGTAGGGGTGACCACCTACTTCTCCAGCTTCGAGCCACCGCAGATCGAAAGCGTCAAAATAAGCTCAATTGACGGCATTTCACTCTCTGGCTTTAACTTGACGTTTTCCATAAAGATCTACAACCCGAACATAGTCGGCATGACGATTAAGAATATCAATTACAACCTTATACTAACCCAGACCAACCAACTTTTGATGAACGGAACGCATGGCGAGATCAATATTCCAGCGCATGGGAGCACAGAGATCGTCATAAAGTCGACCATCTACTTTGTCCCGGCAATCAGCCTTGCATTTATGACGATCTTTACTAAAAGCGTCGTGATGGAAATAAATGGGGGCGGTACAGCGCCGGGTCTATTCTCGGACCAAAGCTTTTCTTTTAGCCGTACGTTCGACGTCTATCCGTACATCAGTAATCAGGTTGGCAACGTTGTCTGAAGTGCCCTTCTTAAGATGAGGTTTAATCCCCGAGCTTCGCTCCGTCGATTTTTTCGGCCGATCCACTGTATCGAATTTTAGAACACTGGTGCTAAATTGCCAAAATATTATAACAAAAAACAGTTTTTAATTTTTTGTTGGAAAAGGTTGTGAAGCACTCGGGCTAAGCCCGAAACTTGACGATGGCTCAAGATTCTCGACCTAACTTGCGAGGAGATCTGCTCCTTGGAGACTCGACTTCATTGGCACAGCTTTATGAAAGTCTTCACGCTCGAGTAACTTGTTTGTCCTTTTATCACGTTGCGCTACCCTTGTTGTCGCGAAATATTAGGAAAACTATTTCGGATGGGTGGAAGAGTGCCGGCGGCGCTTGAATCCGCCACAGTCAGCTTATGAACTTTCGTGTCTAGGTGCATGAAGAAGCGGGAAACTAGGAGCTCGCACTCTTGTGGGCCAAACATTTTGAGACGACACATAGAGAGAGGCAGATTCAAACGTCTCTAACATTTTAAGTGATATGGAATACTCATGGGGTAGGGAATTGTGTGAGACAAGCTGCGATGCCTGTCGCCTGTGGCTGAAGGACACGGGCCGTTTCGTTGGCACGCTGAGTCCGGCAACAAGCGTTCCTGTCAATCCAGCGCCCCCGTATGCGATCATGGCGCTCATCACCGCAGCCGTAGTCACTGTATGCTATTTGTCCCTGCGGCGGCTCCGTGAAAAAGGCTCTGCCGTTGTAGGTGCCGCGAGGCCATCCAGGCGGGCCGCTCGGGGAGTGAACGTGAAGGCCATCAACATCGCGTCCAAGGGAATACGCCAAACCTTGAGAGACAGAGTGGGGTTTGTGTTGTTACTCGGGTTGCCTGTACTCCTTATCCTCATTTTAGCTTTGCGTTCGGTAGCACCACGTTTCTCTCCGGCGGGACCCTGCCCCACGAAGTCGTCGTCATCAACACCGACGCAGGAGTAATGGTGGCCGGCACTAACAACACCACGCGATACGCCAGCTACGGTAGCAATTTCACTCAAGTGCTCCTGAAAACGACTGCTGAGAACAGCAGCACGCATTTGTTCCACATCAGCAATGCCAGCCAAGGCGAGGCAGAGAACTTGTTGAAGAGCAGAAGCATCGACGCGCTCATCATCATTCCTCAGAATTTTTCAGCCGGGTTGGCCTCTGAGGTGAACAATTCGACCAGAACCGCGATAACGTCATCCGTAGGCCAACAGGCGATAGCAAACGCTGCCAACAGTTCCACACCCTCAATCCCGTCACCACCATCCCCGGAGCCAGCGTCACGCTTCCCGCCGCCGGTAACGTCAGCTCAGCGCTTACTATCGAAGGCGATTCTGGGTACATCAATTTTGCAACGTCGCAAGCCACCGTATCGCAGCTCTTTGATCAGTACAAAACAGATCTACAGACGCAAGCTATGGCGGCGGTCAAATCCCGGACGACGCAAAACCTATTCCAGGATTCCGTTCATTTGGAGGTACAGTCCATTCCAGGCACGCAAACGTTCTCACTGTTCGATTACATAGTGCCGGGACTCATCGTCTTCACATTGATGCTGCAGGTGAGTGTCGTTGCGGGATCCTTGGTTCGCGAGGTCGAAATAGGAACATTGGATCGGTTAAAGCTCTCAAAAGTCTGGTCATTTGATCTGCTGTTCGGGACGTTCATCGTATGGTCGTTAATCACCGTAGCGCAGGTGCTCGTCCTCATCGCTGTCGCCATTGTGCTCGGATACCATCACCAGGGCGGTTTCAGTTCACTCGGGCTTGGCATCTTTATAGGCGTCATCGCGGGGATGGCCTCTCTCTGGTAATGATAATACATCGTTCACAAAGAACGAGAGGCAGGCGGCGACCTTGAGTGCGATGATTGCGGTACCGCTGAGTTTCATGGCCGGCGCGTTTATCCCGCTGCCGCGACAGGTCCTGGGGACATTTGGCGGACGAACGTACCAAATATACGACCTGCTCCCGTGGACCCACGCCATTTCCGGTCTCAGGGCGGTACTTACCTATGGGGAGGGTTTGAGCGGAGACGTCGTCTTTGAAATGACGTGGCTGATCATTTTAACGGCAACGTTGTTTGTCGGGGGAGTTATCTGCTACTCAAAAGCAAGGCTGGGAGCTGAAAAGTGATCGACAAACCTTCAACCACATCTAGCTTCCACGATCGCGTGCCGGTGACCGAACACCCGCGTGTTTCGTCCATTTGGTCTGCCGTATAACTCTCGGGTCACGCAGAAGGCCTTTCTCCCGGCAAGCTGCACGACCGATTTTGACGCCACGAAGTTGCCATAAAACCCGACCCGTGCAGGTCCTTGCCGGTCAGCTGCCCTAGAGGAACCCTGCCGCCCTCAGAAGGTTTATGGTGGTGGGCCCCGATGAGGAGCGGTACGTCCGCCCGCCGAGGGAGTATGAGATCCCCCCGTTTCGCGAGGGTATGAAGCACTGAACCTCCAACGAGAAGTACCTTAGACCCACGCGGTGGTGCAACCCCGAGCTTGGGGTCATCGCGGTGGCAAACGAACTGGGCGCGTATGAGCTCTCTGATTGGGAGTTCGCAGACGCGGCCTTCTGGTTTGTCAAAGACAATATGAGTTTTGAGATGGTTTCATCAGATGGCGATGCGCGACCCTGACGAGGGGGAAACGTGAACGTGTTACTACCTCATCTTCGTTTTTAACGCTCTCTGTCGTGCCGCGGGGGTTAAGGCGAGGCATACGCTTTTTCGCCATGAACTACGACAATACACCTCCAGATCCCGCCGTGCCGGCGACGCCGACCCCCACGCCGACGGCGAGCCGGCCCCAGTTAAGGGAGCCGTCTTAAGGGAAAATCAAGGGATCTGATGGATGGGATCTTTAATGGGCAGAATAATCCCCAAATGCCCTCATTTCTTACTGCAATCGAGCGATCTATCGACAAAATGCACCGATGCAAACGCATCAACTAGATATCACGTTGCCGTTGACGAGTCAAAATAGGAGCGTGAAAAAGCATTTTTTCGGGCGTTGACGCCCTAGAATTTTGTGAATGTCTGGCTGGAAAGCTTTAAGTACGTGTTTTTGCTTCTTTAACGAAGTGGCTGAAGACTTACTCAAGGCGGGAGTCTACGAGGCTTGACCCTTCATCCGCGGCTTCTTTGAGAGACTTTAGATTTATCACATGAGCGGCCATACACTTTATGCAATTGAAATTGATGGGCTCACTCACTAGCATTACGGACAGCAACAAAGCTGCAGATCGGACCTCTTTGAACCTATCGTTTGAGGGGGCCGATATGGTTGCGATCATCTTGACGGGAAGATTAAGGCGATGTTGAAATGAAGCCGCCTTCTCTTGAAGACATCTTCCTCGACCTGACGGAGACTGACTGAGGGGGGACCTGTTGAAATTATCTAGGGTCTATAGCAACTTCATAAGCAACCTCAAAATCTTTTTTAGAGGACGCGGCTCAGTATTTTGGGTTTTCGCCTTTCCGATAGTGATTATGCTCATCTTTGGCGCGATATTTGGTGGCGGCAATACCCAGTATGGCCTTGCCGTTCAAAACAGGGACAATTCCACCACCGCTGCCTCCTTCATCAACGCGGTGAATGCAACAAACGCGTTCGAAGTCCATATGATCAACGCGAGCGAGGATCCAGATGCCTACGCAAAGTCAAACAATATCGCCGCTGTGCTCATCGTGCCACAAGGGTTCGGCGATAAGGTTAAGACTGACATCGCCCTCGGAGCTACGCCGCCTTACGCGAACGTGCAGGTAAGTCCCATACTTGGGGGCCAGACGGGTACCAACGTCAGCGCTGTCAACACAACGCTCGGCGTGCAATCCTTCCAAGCACGTACCAACAATACGAACTTCACGGCGGCCTCCGTTATCCTGAACGTTGATCAATCATCAACGAATGCGCCCATTATCAGTGGCGTGTTAAACAGCATCGTAAATAGTTTCAACGCACAACTTACGGGATCTAAGCAGCTCGTCGGCATCCAAAATCAACAAGTTCTTTCAGCGCAGTTCACGTACGTAGATTTCTTTGTACCGGGAATTATCGGGTTGACCGTTCTCACCACCGGCGTGCTGCAAACGGTCGGAAATAATACACAGTATCGCAACAAGGGGGTACTGAAAAAACTGGCGACGACGCCTCTGACGAAGTCCGAGTGGATATTCGCGACGATATTATATCAGTCTGTTATCGTCTTCATTTCAGCAGCCTTAATCCTCATCGTGGCAAAGCTGGTATATGACATCCGGGTCGTTCCAGATGCAGTTACCCTCCTGCTGTTGTTTGTGGGCACGATATGCTTTACCGGAATCGGGATGATCTTAGCCCATTTTGTGAAAGACGAGGACGCGGCGCAAGCCGCAGCTGGCGCGATCATGTTCCCTATGCTGTTCCTTGCAGGGACTTTCATTCCGATTGAGAATATGCCAGACTATCTCCAGGCTGTCGCCCGCGTGCTTCCGCTTACCTACTTGGACAACGGTCTGAGGGAGGCGATGATCTTGGGCGATACCGGAAGCGCGCTGTACAACGCGTCAATCGTGTTGGCTATTGGCATCATATTCTTCATCATCGGGTCGCTTGTAACTGACTGGCGCGAGGATGGCGCGTCTCTACGCCGACGTCCACCCCGGTTCCTACGCCGACGTCCACCTTCTTCGCCACCCCGACGTCCACCTTCTTCGCCACCCCGACGTCCACCTTCTTCGCCACCCCGACGTCTATTCCCGTAGCGGCCTAGGTGAGCCGTCTTATCTGCTCGGCTCGCAGTAACAGATGAGGGTGCCACGTT
>Ga0116107_1002281_pt1 | contig 10257 bp, 8 predicted proteins | sample June2015DPH_6_10_FD_88969 | JGI IMG/M metagenome (GOLD analysis project Ga0116107, IMG submission 88969) | Peatland microbial communities from SPRUCE experiment site at the Marcell Experimental Forest, Minnesota, USA - June2015DPH_6_100 | ecosystem: Environmental > Terrestrial > Soil > Wetlands >... | reverse complement strand
GCCACAGGCATACCTACTAATGGATCGACAATCTACGCTACCTTGTATACCGAGATAGGTACGACTTGGACAGCGAATGCGTTTACCTATACAGCTTCGGGAACAGCAGCAAGTCCAACGACAGCGTTCCTGATATCACCCGCAGTACGGTCGGCGGCTCCCACTGACAGCCCGACATTCACTGGGAATGTGGTTGCGCCGAGCATCAACGGTACAGCAACCTACCCATATAACTCCATGACGTGCTACGGAGATTCGGTCACAGCCGGAACAGGGGCGGACATTTTCAATAATGCTTTCTGCGGTTTGATGGGTATTGCTATCGGTGTAGCAGCCGTAAACGACGGACACGGTGGCAAGCAGACAGCCGATCTCATTCCTCAGATTTATAACACTTCGAGTACGAACTCGAAAACACAGCTTCAGGTCAATGCACTTGGAATTAACGACACTGCGTTCTTCCACTACAGCGCAAACGTGATTGCCAACTACAAACTCACCCGCGCCGAACAGGTAGCATACGAAGCCATACCTGCCAGTGTAATGAAGACAGCACAAAGCGGTAGCTGCTCCTATTCAGGCACCTGGACTAATTCGTCATGGGCCGCACTTGGAGTTACAGCCTCGACAATAGGTAAACAGACAACAGCGAGTGGAGCAACAGCCACTTGCACAGTTACCAGCCCAACAGCAAGTACGGTGGTTGACGTCTCCACAATGATGGTGGATAGTAACGCAGCTACAGGCACAGTTACAGTAGACGGCGGTAGCCCGGTAGCACTGCCATTCACTGGTACTGGTGGGCAAACGATCAATACATCCAACCCAACGACGTTTGCCTCTGCGCTGACTCGTGTTACTGGACTGACGGCAAGCACAACGCACACGGTCGTAATTGCATGCACGAACTCTTCTGGTACATGCTACTTCAACTGGGCTGCCGCAGTATCTACCTCAATGCCCGGACCTACGGTACTGTATAACGCCGTCATTCCGGAAATGAATAACACTAACCTGAACCTCAATACCGTAGCAGTAGTAAGTGGTACAAGTACTACTGGATGCTATGTTACAGGCGATGTAGCTACGCTCGTAGGCACTGGATCATCAGGCACCGTGGTACTGACAGCATCGTCCTGCACAGTCACAGGATTGACCATCAAATACGATGGAACGGGTTATCCATCCAGCGGTACATATGCGACGACTGGTGGTAGCGGAACAGGCTTGACGGTATCTTTCACTGGCGTGAATAATGCAGCAAACTTCGACACTGCTGATGCTGCTGTTGTCTCTATGTTGCAAGGAGACGGACTCACGAACATCATCGAGTGCAATGCCACATCGGTTCTCAATTCGCAGAACTACTACTACGATGCGCTGCATCCGAACCTGCAAGGACACTACCTCTACGCAAATGCTTGCTTGTCGGCATTGTCCACCTATATCGGCGCTACGCTCCCACAACTTCCAGCATGGGTCGGTTCGCCGATTTATAACAACGCTGTGAACGGGGCAACGAAAACGCCAGTACTCGGTAGCACGCTCACGACATCGACTACGGTTTACGGTACGCCGATCTTTCCAGCACTTACTACGGCTGGAGTAATGGTTAATACGTCTGGCGGCTCTGTCAGCAGCAAGGCGCTGCAAGGCACGGATACGACTGTTATGACAGCAGGGACAGTTTCCGGTACTGGCGCTACACTATGCACCGACGCACTCGGTGGAGCAACAACATCTGGATGCGCTGGAGCGGGAACTGGCACAGTCAATAGCGGGACAATCGGGCAACTTGCTTACTACGCAGCCAATGGTACAGCAGTGAGTGGCACTGCGGCCCTGCCTACAGGTACGACAGCAACCACTCCCGCGCCATACACTGCGGACGGTACTGTAGAAACAACATTAGGCGTTCAGACCCTACTCGCTCTTGATAGTTCATCTGTCGAACTAACGGGTATCACGGGAGGCACGTACAATTTAGGATCGCCGAACAATACTCTGGCCATATCTTGGGTAGCATCAGGCGGAACAATCACGTCAGTTACAGTAGTGAGTGGCGGAACCGGCGCATACACAGGAGACATATTCACCGCATTAGGCGGCAGTCTCAACTCATATCTGGTCGTCACAGGAGTTTCAGCACCGGGAGGTGCGGTAACAACGATGACGGTGGTTGGGAGTAACGGCGGAGGAACTGGCTATACAACTGGATCGGGCGGAGCTATTCCGGTACTAAAGTTCCAAATTTCATCAACGTATCGGGCACACTTACTTCCAACGTGGTACTGCTGCTAGCACCCGGATCACTGCAAACCACCAGCACGCAATTCCTTGCTGCCAATAACTGCGTCGTAGGAGCTTACTCGGTGCAAGTAAAGATGGGCAATGGATCAGGCGGTTCGACTGGAACTGGCATCACCCTCGCGGCCGGAACGAACAATTCCACAGCAGAGTGGGTTTACAGTGACGGCGTAAACGATGTGTGGACGCCAGCTACAGGGTCAGGCGGAGGAAGCGGTCTTTCTGGTATGACAACTGGGCAGATTCCTGTATCCGCAACAGCGAGCACGGTGACCAGCAGTATGGCATTGCAGGGAACAGATTCGGCCATACTCACATCTGGAACCATCTCAGGCACAGCGGCAACCCTTTGCACAGACGCGCAAGGCGGTGCAACTACCTCTGGATGTACGTCTGGCTCAGGGATGACGTGGCCCTCAACTGCCGGAATTGCTTACTGGACTAGCGGGACTGCGTGGGGAGGGGCCTATAACGCGGCTACTCCGATCCCCGCAAACTATCTCCCAACCGCATTGAGTAGCAGCACAAGTGTGAATGGTACGACGATTCCCTCCTCTGCTACGCTTCCAACGCTGGCGGCAAACAACTCGTGGACAGGCACAGAAACAATCTCCACGAATGGCGCTGCCTCTACATCTGTTATCTCGATGACTGGCTCGGTATACACAGGCGGTACAGGCACTACAGCATTTCCGATGTTCCTGATTCAGCCTACCGGAGCCGTAGCATCAACAGGATGGAGTGCGACAGGTACAATGCTAGGCATGATCGAGCCTGCTTCAGGAACCGCGAATTTTCTGGAGGGGTTTGCCTCAGGAGGTTCGACCTCGCTATGGTACGTAAACAGCAGTGGAAAAATAGGCACAACTGGAATCTACCCATCGTCAGGGTCTAACGCTTCCATTGTTCCGGCGTCTAGTGGCACATCCATATCGACGTCTTCAAGTACGAATGTGGACGTGACTCTCGGCAATACAGGGACTACTCCCTCAGGCGACTTGCTCGATTTCAAGGGCGGCTCAAATGCTATCTTGGTAGGCAAGGTGGATATATCTGGAGGAGTGGCTGCAACAAGCGTAACGGTGCCAGAACTGACGGTAACGCCTGTTGTAACTCCAACCAACAGCGGATTCACAAGCGCATCAGGAGCAGGAACGCTCTCCACCTCTACGACCTACTACTATCGCGTCGCGGCGGTAGATGCTGTAGGCACTACGCTGGCAAGCACAGAGACCTCGGTGACAACAGGCGGTACAGCGGGTAATCTCTACTCCGTGACTGTCAACTGGGGCGCAGTAGCAAACGCAACGCAATACAAGGTGTACGGGCGGACGACAGGCGCAGAGCAGCTGGTAGCTACTGTCGCTGCTTTGACGTGGGTTGATACCGGATCAGTAACGCCTTCTGGAGCTTTGCCGACAGCAAATACAACGGGCAATGCTACATTCTCAAAGCTGTCTCCGGCATCGGCAAGAAAAGGGACGTTCGTTTGCACAGCAGCGGGAACAATCACCATCAGTAACACGAACGAACTAGCAATATCTGATGTTACTATCAGCTTGAACACGGTTGACGGTACGATTTCAACACCACCAGCAATGAACGGTGTTACAAGCGGGACAGGCTTCACGGTGCTATGCGGTGCTGCCGACACAAGCACGTACAACTACACGATCTGGAACTAGCCCACACCCGCCGCTGGTCTAGAGGCCGTAGCGAATGGCACGAACAACGTAACGCTACCGGCCGGTGGATACCGCAGTCTAACTCAGATGAACTAAGAGCATCAAATCAGATTCAGGAGAGAACTATGACCTCAAGAAGAAGAGCGGCTAAGCCTCTCCCGGATAATGATGATAGTAACTATGTTCGTCAAAGGCCTGGGGTAGTTACGGACAGCTATAGTAATCCCGCTGCTAGAATAGGCAACGGGACCCCCAACCTAGCCCAGGCCGGGTCGTACCCAATAGTCAGACTTACAGAAGACTACCCTTTGATACTAAGTCTTTATCGATCGAGCTGGGTGGTACGCAAGATCATCGATAACGTCTCAAATGACTTGTATAGAACATTTCCTACTCTAATTACTGAGCTCAAGCCAGAGCACCAGAAGCATTTTATAAGTTGTGTTAGAAAGACTAATACAATCGCTAAGCTTCGTTCTGCTAGCAAGTGGGGAAGACTCTTTGGTGGAGCGGCTGCTATTATCGTTATTGAAGGCCACGATGATCTTATGCAGCCTCTAGAGCTCGATGATATAGAAGTAGGTTCTTACAAAGGAATCATTCCTCTGGACCGGTGGTCTGGAATTATCCCAGGACCTGTGATCAATTCTGATATTAGTGACCCAAAAGGATTCGGTCTACCGACCTACTATAACTGTATCATGGATTCAGGTGCTGTTAATATCCACCACAGCAGAGTACTAAGATTTACAGGTCGAGAACTTCCTCAATGGGAGACTCAAGTAGAGCTCTACTGGGGTATGTCTGAAGTAGAAGTAATCTTTGATGAGCTTCAAAAGAGAGATTACAGTTCGTGGAACATAGTCTCTCTTCTTACTAGAGCTCAGATTATCACCATCGAAGAGCCCCAACTAGCGGCTTTGATGTCCGGAGCGAATGCTACGAACTCCTCTTATGAGAAGTTTGTAAATAGAATGGAGTCAATTTCTCAGCTTCTTAACAACCAAGGATTGCTAGTTCTTGGCAAAGACGGTAAGCTAAACCAAAGTTCCTACAGCTTTGGAGGAATTTCAGACGTTTATCATGAGTTTATGAAGGATCTTGCCGCTGCTGCAGAACAGCCTTATGAACTTATCTTCGGTCGTGAAGCTGGTATGGGAGGCGGCGGAAACTTCTCAAGCAACGGAGCGATGAGTCTCCAGCTGTACTACAACACTATCGACCAGAAAAGAGAGGCTGATGCAAATCCAGTAATTGATAAACTATTGCCAATTATTTGCATGAGTACGTTCGGGCACGTCCCAGATGACCTAGAATACTCCTGGCCGCCTTTGATGGCGCTCTCTCGCCAAGAGCAGAATGAGCTTGGCAAAGGACTGGTAGAGTCTATTCTTATGGCCTACAACGCCGATCTGATTACCAAAAGAGAGGCTCGTAGTGAACTCTCTCAGCAGAGCGGAGTTAATGGTCTGTTTAGCAATATAACCAGACAATCTATTGCAGAAACTCCAGATACATTTGCTTCAGAATCTGGTATGGGAGAAATCAATAATCCTGAAGGTGGAGACGGTGGAGGACCTCAGAGGCAGCCTCAGGGGCAGCCTCAGGGGCAGCCTGTTGGAGGGCCTCAAGAGCAACCTGTTGGAGGGCCTCAAGAGCAGGCCCATAAGTCAGCAGTCGGCATTAAGCCTGGAGAGAATATCCCTACAGAAGCTAAGGCTATAGGAGTAAAGGCTCTTCGCTATAGACCTGCGCATCGTATTATTGAAGCAGCTAAGACGAATTCGAAATCTCTGCAACAAGGTCTTCAGCACTCAGTAAAGCATGACATGAAGAATCCCAGAAGAACCCCTGATGGCATTAAGAATATCCAGACGGATGCCTTACCTAAGTCAATCGTAGACTACATTAGGGGGTGGTTCTAGTGTTTAAGCTGCCCGCTTGTGACTCTATTAAACTTCTTCCTGAGATAACTGTCTGCGGCCTAAGGTGCTCTATTGAAACCCGGAAGCATGAAACTCGACACGGTAAGAACTTTAGTCATGTTCTTCCTGCTGACTACGGCTTTATACAAGGTTACATAGGAGCCGACGGAGATGAGATTGACTGCTATGTAGGTTCTAATCGTAAAAGTGGTAAAGTCTGGGTAGTCGACCAGAATAAACTCAGCAGCACTTCAAAGTTTGATGAACATAAGGTTATGCTAGGCTATTCTAGCAGGGAGAGCGCCTTTAGAGACTACCTGCTAGGTCATACGTATAGCCATAAGATCTTCAGAGGAATAACATCTATGACAATGGAGGGCTTTAAGAAATGGCTCGAGAACGGAGATCTAACAAAGCCTCTCACGTAGCTAGTCTATTTGATGTTCCTACTCGAATAGAACTATCCTATAGAAAACAGATCTTTACTCTTATAAATAGAAACATTCCTACAGGTTTAACCTCAACTAATATCGATGATTGGTTGAATTGTCTTGCTTACATGAGCGAAGATTCTACCCTAATAAAGCAATCTGAGATGGTCTCTAGACAAGCTATTAGAGATGTTCATATTTCAAATATGTTCGCGTGGAGAGACTCATCTAAGAAGTCTGCTGAAGGAGCTAGGGTTAGAAAAGTTCTCTATGAGACAGATAAAGGCGCTATAGGTAGAGAGATTCGAAATCAGATCATAAGAAGCGCAGAGAATACTAGTTCTATACTACGGCGTACTTCTGATAGTCTCAAGAAAGAAATGAGCATTGCAAGAGAAAAGGGAGCTACAGAGCAAGGTTGCCTGAACATCCTTCGATACCGTTTCCCCCTTTTGATATCCAAGCGGATTAAGCTTATAGCTCGCTCTGATCCTCATTTTGCTAGTTCAGCCTTAACTAAGGCTAGATCAGAAGACTTAGGAATAAGTTGTTTTATCTGGACTACGAGGCATGATAACCTAGTTAGACACGCCCATGACAACCTTGATGGAGTGGTGGTATTTTGGAATGATCTTCCTTCCCCTGAAAACTTGGTCGGTATGGGACCTATACTAGGATACTACGGTCCTGGAGAGTCTTACAACTGCAGATGCGTAGCGGTTCCGATCTTCTCATTTAATGATCTTTTTACGAGCGATCGGTCTAGAATTAGCGTCTATCACGAAGGACGAATTCAACAGATGACAAAGTCTAGATTTATGGAGCTGGTATGACTCTCAAACCAGGAAAGAACTCTTTAGAAGGCGCTCCTCATCAGAGCGTTTATGGCTCAATAAGTAAGATAGCTTCCGGAGGAAACTCAGGAGCTATTTTAAGCCCTAATCCAAAAGGCGGACTTTCCGCTTATCAGAATTCAGGAACTTTCTCAGGAAAGTTACCTAAAGGAGGTGTTCACAATGGCAAAAACAATCCCGTGGGGAAGTGAAGAAATCCCTAAAGGAGTCACTGTTACCCAGTCTCCTGCAAAGCACAGCTACAGTGCATTTTCCTCCGGTCCACTCATTGATCCTACGCCAAAGGACCTATCCTCGTATGTTGGAATAGATGCATTCCCTATGAGTTCTTCTGGCCCTCCTTATGAAATTCCTTCTAAGGAAGCTAAGAAGGAGTAAGCATGTCAATCTTCCATACCCTACTACTCTCAAAGAATATGTCTCTTACGGCAGAAGGATATCTAGTTTGTGTAGATGTCCCAATATGCCGTAGCGGACACCAAGAGTACTCAAGAAAAGAACTAGAGTCAGTTCCAGGATATCAGAAGTCATGGGACTTACAGCCTGACGCAAAGTATAAAGTATATAGGCCAAAAGACGAGGTTCTACATCCTGACACTATCGCTTCTTTTGAAGGTAAAACGATAGTTGATACTCATCCTGCTAGTGAAGGTAACGTCGTAACTATTGAAAACGAGCGTTATCTTAACTGTGGACATATTCAGAATGTAAGAAGAGGTCCGGACCACGATGGTGAAGTTACTCTAATAGGTAACATCATCATTAAAGATCCTGATCTTAAAGAGAAGGTATACCCAATACTCAACGAAGGGCACGAACCTATTCGTGATGTTAGTTGTGGATATACCAGCAAGCTCAAGAGATTGAAAGATAAAGCTCTTGTGATGTACCACCTTCGTGGAAATCACGTCGCTGTGGTAGAAAAAGGCAGGGCCGGTCCCCGGATAGCTATTAAGGATTCGGCTCCGCCCGAAATCAAACTGAGGAAGGAAAACAATATGTCATGGACTGACAAGATTTTCGGGCTGGGGCTTAAGCAGGTAGTAGCTGACGCGAGTCCAGAAGAGCTCAAGGAGATCACCAAAGAAATGGCCGGTAGAGATAAACCTAAGCCTGAACCTAAGGTCGATGCTGAACCTGTCCTTAAAAAGGAAGAAAAGGAACCTACAGTGGACGCAAAAGATCCACACCGTATGGCTGCTCATGCTTGTCTAGACCGCGCTCTTGATGCTTCTAAGCACGGAAAGGGTATGAGTGTAGATGCCCATGGTAAACCAGCTAATCTTGAAGCTCTTAAGAAAGAACTTACTAAGTATCTTTCTGAAGAGGAAGAAGAGCCTGCTCATCAAGCGGATGCCGGCCTCGAAAAACTGGTCGAGGAAGAGCACGAGCCTGAAAAGAAACCTGTCGAAGATGCCGAGGAAGAGCAGGAAGAAGAGACTCAGGCTGAGCAGGAAGATAAGCTTACAGGAGACGCTAAGGAGTCTGGTGAGCATATCAATGATAAAGGAAAGAGCGTTCTCAAGGCTATTGGAGACTCTGCTTTAGACTTTATTAAGGCCTCTAAGCCGATGGTAGCTTCGATTGCGGCTAAACCGAAGTCTACCCGCACGAAGCAAGAGCAGATCATCATTGATAGCTATAATGACGCTGTTCACAAAGTCAATAGTGTCGGCGGAGCTTCGGCCTATTCGAGACTCGCTGTGACCAAGGTTCCCGAGAAGATCACGGCTCTTGTTACCGACTCTAATTCGGTATCAGGATCCTCTAGTGTAGAAGATGTTACACGCTTCTACGAAGGCGTTCCTTATGCTATTGGTAAGAAACGGCACCAAGAGTACCTAGACAGAAAGGGGAATAAGTAACCATGCCAGCAACAGTAATTCCTATTAAAGGACTCTACCTTGGGTTCCTTGGAAATATCAGCAATGAGGGATATTCTCTAAGGACTCCTCGCCTCGTTGGAGCATCGGATGCCTATTCGCTTGCTTTTGCCGAGACTGCGGTTCTCAACTCTGATAATACGTACTCTAGTATTAAGTCCTTCTTGTACAAAGGACTGGGGCTGCTTACCTCGTCGACTCCTATCGGACTCGCGGCAAGCAACGTAAATATCAATCCTACGTACAGCGTTCAAGGATCTCAAAATGTAGCTACTCCTGGTGGGGTTTACGTTTCCGGGGTAATCGCAGACGTCCTTGTTCAAGGTACTATTAACGTAGCGGCACTGGAGGGAACTCCTACGGCAGGCGGATCGGTATGGATTCGTACAGCTGTTAATGCTGCTCTTACCGGCGCGGTAGTAGGCGGCCTTGAGGCTGTGGTTGATCCTAATCCAGCCACTCCGACTATCACAACTGCGAACGGATCAACCGCGGCTACTATTTCCAGCGCTAGTGGAATTACGGCCGGCATGCTCATCGCTTCGGCAAATGTTGTTGCTGGTACTTTTATCGCCAGCATCTCGGGGACTAACATCGTCCTTTCTACAGCTGCGACAGGTGCTGGCACCGGCACAGCGGCTACCTTCACTAGCAGCCTCTTGTATCCTAACTTCAAGTGGAAGACAGGGTATCTGGAAAATGATCTGACTGCTCAGGTCACTATTCTTCAACGCACTATCGCCTAGTAAGCGGAAAGGAAAGAGAATGACTCGCAAAGAATTCCAGCAAAATCTTCAGGCTCTGCGTAGTGGACAGGTTCTTTCTGATGCCGCTGCTGCGGCAACAGGCCAGACCTTCATTATGGCGGAGCTCGCCAAACTCGATCCAGTGGTTCGTCTTCCACTGGAGAATTACACCTATCTCCGTGATATCCCAATTGATCGTGGCGGCGGATGGATCATGAACCACATTGCTCATAACGTGGACTTTCGCGGCCCGCGTGATAACAGTGCCGGTTCCCAGTCTAACGACTCTCGCGTGATTGAGTACAACGTCAATCAGGATACGTGGCCTGTATTCCCGTATCAAGTTCGCGTTCGTATTCCAATCGTAGAGTCGTTGAGGATGGCTCAGGCAGGCCGTAGCCCTCAAGATCTTCTCGATAAGGGAGT
>Ga0116107_1002276_pt1 | contig 10272 bp, 9 predicted proteins | sample June2015DPH_6_10_FD_88969 | JGI IMG/M metagenome (GOLD analysis project Ga0116107, IMG submission 88969) | Peatland microbial communities from SPRUCE experiment site at the Marcell Experimental Forest, Minnesota, USA - June2015DPH_6_100 | ecosystem: Environmental > Terrestrial > Soil > Wetlands >... | reverse complement strand
GCGATGGATCAGGAGGTACACGACCTCGCTGGGGAGCGCCTCGGGTCGCGCAGCTGGGCGGCCACGGTCTGGTCGGTCGCCGCCACGGACACAGGCCCAGAACTCGGCCTCGGTCACCGCCAGCTGGTCTCGCAGTATGTGTGACCAGATCGACGGTCCGTAGTCCGTGCGGTCGGGCGGATGGCAGACACGGGTCCGGAGCGTGCGACCGTCCGGGAGGTCGAGCTCGTAGGTCAGGTGATGCGTGCCGGTCCTGCCTCGCGCGTCGCGGACAACTCGCCAACCCTCGTTCTCGCAGAACTTGGCATGATCCGCCCGTGCCGGCGTCGGCCAATCGCTCACGCCGAGGCGCCCACCAGCCACTTCTTCAGCTGGTCATCCTCGCTCAAGGAGACGAGCTGCACCAGCGCCCAGTTGTCTCGGTGGTTGGGCGCGTTGAGCAGGTGGTCCTGCCAGTCCTCTGCATACTCCCGGAGCGCGTCGACCATCTCCTCGAGTGCTTCGTCAAACGACGCGCCATCAGCTGCTACCGGAACGCCGGGAACGAAGATCGACCATCCTTCGGCCTCGGCGACCACCGATGGGTGAACGGCGAGGGAATCGGTGAGGAGGGTCCGCAGCCGCTCGGCATCGACTACGGCCGACGGGCTCCCGTCTCTGCGCACGAGCGCCGGACGGCCACTTTGGGCCGCGTCGAGGAGTTCCTTGAAGTGGGCGCGTCCTTCGCTGTAGCTGTTGAATGCGAGAGTCGTAATAGCCTCATCCTCCTTCCGTACCTTACGTACGTCAAGTACCTTAGCGGCTTCGTCGGAGCGGGTATACGCGCGAGCCACACTGAGGCATGCGCGGTTGGGTCCGCCGCACAACGAGCTATCGAGCGGGGGACTCTCCAGTGAGGCCGTTCGGCGACTGCGCCGTAAGCATTGCCTTCGCCCTTGAGTAAGGGGAAGTGGTCGGCACTTGAGCGGGGACAAACGAGCAGGAACGGCGGAGGGTAAGACGGGCGAGCGCGTGACCCGCCACGCGGATACGGTGGCGCCCATGTTTCAGTACGTCATCCACTGGCAGGACTCGGACAAGGCACCCGAGGCGGTGCTCGCCGATCGCTTCGAGGACGAGGGCGACGAATACGTCTTCTACACGAGCTTGGAGAACGGCGAGGAACAGCGGACGGCGATCCCGATGGGCGAAGTCGAGATCATCACTCTCGAAGGACAAGAAGGAGTCTGAGGCTCTGACAAGGGAACCTCACAACACCGTCTAACCGTGCCCGTTTCGCTGGCTAATTACCTGCGAAATCCCTGCTCGGTGTGCGGCTCCGGTTCATGCTTGACTCCGTGGCTCCAAGAGACTCGTGCTCGAGGAAGGTCGAAGGGAACCGAGGATTGTCCGACAAGCTCAGCGCTGCCACGGCGAGAAGAATCGGCGCACGGTTTGCGGTCACGATTCAAGAAGTTCCTCGGTGTGAGTTTCGCGTGCTACTCGCAGTGAGGGTCACCGCGGCAGTTCTGGAGCTTCCTATCGCGGCGGCGTCCTGAGGCGCACTGAGCCCGTCATCGACCCTCAGTGAGAGCCACACCGCCGTCAGGGTCACTAGTAGCTCAGGGCAACCGCGCGGTGCAATCGTTCGATCCACTGCCGACGAGGTAGGTCCACGTAGCATAGGTTTGGGAGTCTGCGCCGTGACCGGCGCGAGATGCCGGTACAGGCGCCGCCCTGTTGCATACGACATGACATACCCAAGGGGCACCGAATGGTCAGGGACCGATGAGCGAAGAGATGGAGGACGGGAAGTTCGAAGCCCTTGAGCCTGCGCCGACTGCGTCCGAGACCGACGGTGCGGGAGCGGTCGGGCTCGACGATGCGGGAGCGTCCGAGACCGACGGTGGGGCAGCGTCCCCGCTCGACGAAGGGGGCGCGTCCCCACTCGACGAAGTGTGGAACGACCTCCTTGCGGCTATCGAGGAACTGGGTCTCGGGTCGCGCGACCCGGAAAATTCCGGCTCGCCGGCCGCTGGGTGTTACCTGTCAAGCGTGCGCATGGACCGCCACGGTCACGGGGGCGTCGTGGTGGGTTGGCTCTTTCGGGACTCGGTCGTTCCTGGGGAGAAGGCGCCTTTGGCTGAGACCGAGTCGGTGGACATTCTCAACGAAGCACTCGGACCGCTGTTGTTGACCCTGGGGTTCCCGATCGAGCCCTACGCGGTTGACGGTCGATGGATCGTGACGGGCTCTCGAAGGGCGAACTGAGCACCGAGCCTGTCGGGAGCTCAGCCGCGGCGACGGATCGGCCGGCCGGTCGTGTTGCGGCTCAGTGGGGTTCCCACGCACCAGGGCTTGTCACGAGGCGAACGATTTGGTTGGGAAGCTTGCCGGACACGACCTGTTCCAGGGTGACCTCGTCGAGCACGCCTCGCAGACATGCTCGAACCGCGACCCAGACCTTTTGCAGATGCACGGCGTCAGCTTCGTAACTGGCCGACTCGGGACGCATGCCGCGCACTTCTGCGAGGGGGCCTTCGAGCCGACGGAAGACCTCGCCGATGGTGATCTCCGACGCAGGCCGCGCGAGCTTGTAGCCACCTTCGTTGCCGCGCTGGCTCGTGACGATCCCCACCCGGCGAAGGTCGTTGAGTATGGCGCGCAGGAAGCGAACGGGAAGGCCTTGAGCTTCAGCCAGCTCTTCGGCGGTGAGCGGCTCGCCTGGTCTGGCTGCCAAGGTGCACAGCGCCCGCAGCGCGTACTCGATTCTGGCTGAGATATGCATGCCTGCGTCCAGTCGCCCAAGGGCTGCCGACGTAGTCGGCAGCCCGTTCTACCTTTGAGTCGATCATTTGGACCGATTAGGTAGTTTGAATCTATCAGTGGCGAGGATCGCCCGTGGCTTGCGCCGGCTCAATCCTCGCCGAGCAAGCTGGAGTCAACCGCCTGCAGGTAGCTGCTCCAAGCCGCGCGGACGGCTTCACGATGAGCGTCGAGCTCGCCGTCCACCGCTGCTCGGTAGGACGCCCTTGCGTCATCCACCGACCGGAGGTAGCCATCCCGGGCGATGGCCATGCTCTCGTTGTATGCCTTGCGGATCTGCGCGGCCAACTCGTTGTACGTGGCACGTGCTTGGGCGACGATGTCACGGCGCATTGTCGCGGGAGCGCTGGCCACTGCTTGCTTGTAGTCTGCCCAGGCTGCGTCGATCGCATTTCCATGGGCCTCTTCGGCGGCAGTTTGCGCTTCCTCGTAAACGTCGCGCACAGGTTTGAGAGCTTCCTCGTAGTCTGCCCAAGCACCTTCGACGGCCTCGCGATAGACCTCCCAGGCATCGTCGATGATGCTCAGGTAGTGGTTGCGTGCCTCCACGTCCGACGCGCCGCTGTCGCCGTCTCTAGGCATCAGCCACCTTCCTCCCGTGCCAACTTCCAAGCAATCGCCCGACGTCTTGTCTTCTCACGGAATCGCCCATTACGTGCCGTTCTGTGTAGCTACCCTCTCGGTTCCCGTGGCGGCGGGACCATTGAGCACAAGGCATGCTAGTGCGCTCGTCATGCTACTCGTATGATCCAGCTCAGGGCACGACCGCGCGTGATCATGAGGCGCGACCCGGTCGCAAGTGCTCGTCATGGTGCCCTGGGCGCTCGTTGCCGGCCTGCTAATAGGGTCCTCACCTCCCATTGTGAGGCGCGCGATCGCTCGGGTGTCACCTCGGCCAGACGTGCCAGATCGCGATGGGTGGCCTCGATAGCCGCAAGATACGGCGAAGGCTTGCGGACCGAACGGCGACCTGCGAAGGATCGCTCTCGCGCCCACGAGCAACGAAGGTCGTCCATAGCGCGCGTGCACGCGACATAGAGCAGTCTGCGCTCTTCGGCGGCGGCTTCGGGGCTGCGCGCATGGGCGATCGGGACGAGACCGTCCTCGAGCCCTGTTACGAAGACGACCCGCCATTCGAGGCCCTTTGCGCGGTGGAAGGTCATGACGTCGACGGCGTCACCGACCTGCCGAGGAGGATCGGAGCGCAGGCTCGCCTCCAGCCAGGAAACAAACCCGGCCGCGGTCGCGCTCGAGTCGTACCGGAGGTACTCCATTGCCAGAGCTCCCAGCTCGACCAGATCATCGTCGACCGGCGCGACCTCGGCCGTGTCCTCGCCGCTCGGCGGGGCATCGAAGACCTCGCCTTCGTCGTCCGTGAGGCCCGCAGTCGGCCCGGATCCCATCCTGGCGAGCTCTTCGAGCCATCCTTGAACGCCGGGTGTGCCCGACGGGCTTGTCAAGCGATCCAAGACTCGGCGAACCGCTGGGCGCGCGAGAAACGCGCGACCGCCTCCGCTTCGGAAGGGAATGCCCGCGGCCTCCAGCTCGCGCTCGAAGAGCACGAGCTGGGCGTTCGTACGGGCCAGGACGGCGAGGCTTGACCACGGCGCGCCAGGACTGCGGGCCCGCCGCAGTGCAGTGACGACGCCCAGCGCCTCGTCGGCGTCGGTCACGTAGGAGACCACCGGTTGTGCCGGACCGCCGGTCCGCGGGTATCCGTGGACCGGCGGTCCGGCGAGCTCCGAAGCTGACTCGCCCGATCGGTCGCCGCCCGGCGGGCCGGGGCCGAGGGTCGGTTCACCTGTCAGAACCGATGACGCGAGCGCCAACACGATGTCAGTCGAGCGGTAATTCACTGCAAGCCGGACGACTTGGGAGCCGGGATACCGTTGCGGAAAGTCGATGAGGGCTCGCGGATCGCTCCCGTTCCACGCATAGATTGCCTGGTCGGGGTCGCCGACCACGCAGAGGTCGTCGTTGTCGCCGAGCCATGCGTCGAGAAGTCGCACCTGTGCCGGGTTCACGTCCTGGTATTCGTCCACGAAGAAGTGGCGGAACCGCCAGCGGGCTGAAGCGGCGAACTCAGGGTCGCTCTCGAGCTCGATCGCGCAGCGATGTAGAAGGTCGTCGAAGTCGAGGACGCCCCGTCGTTGCTTCTCCCGGTCGTAGCGTTTCCAGATCTCCGTGACGACAAATGGGTCGCATTGGCTAGGTCGCCCACACCTGGCGACCGCTTGCGGGTAGTCGCGAGCAGTGAGGCACTGAGCCTGCGCCCACTCGATCTCGGAGGCAAGGTCGGCGAGCATGGCGCGGTCGCGGCCGATGTCCTGGCCTGCGGCCGCGGCGAGAAGACGAGCCTTGGAGGCGATCACGACTGGCGCTGGCCGGCCACGTTCTGCCGCCAGACGTCTGAGCTCCCCGAGCGCCACCGCATGGAAGGTTCCGGCCGTGGCCGGATCAGCGAGACCGAGGCTCGCCAGGCGGCCCCGGAGCTCCGAGGCGGCCTTACGAGTGAAGGTGAGAGCGAGCACGTACGGTGCCGAGGCAGTGCCTTCGTTGACCCGCCAGGCGATGCGACGCGTGAGCACCCGTGTCTTGCCGGAGCCGGCAGCGGCCAGCACACACAGCGGCCGTGCCTGAGTCGTGATCGCTTCGCGCTGTTGGGGGTCGCATCCGGCCAGGAGACGCCCGGCCAGGTCGCTCGACCGCGTCACGCTCGACTCCATGAACAGACCGTAGCGGTCGGGTGCCTCAACGTTCAGGGGCACGCGGGGCAGTCCTGCACGGGCGTCAAGTGCGTCGGCGCGAGGACGCGTTAGTTTTTGCGAAATGCTCACGTCTTTCGCCGGCTCACGCCTGTTCGGGGAGTCGTACGGCGCGGGCACGCCATGGGTTCTCGCTCTGCACGGATGGCGGCGGGACCACAGGGACTTCGAAGCCGTTCTCGCGCCGCCGGGAATCGACGCGATCGCGCTTGACCTGCCCGGGTTCGGAAGTGCCGCCGCGCCCGAGGCAGTGTGGGGAAGTCCGGAATACGCCGAAGCAGTCGCCGCCGTGCTGGACGAGATGACGCCACGGGTAGTGGTGCTCGGTCATTCATTCGGCGGTCGCGTCGCAGTGCACCTTGCCGCGAGTTGTCCGGACCGGGTTGCGGGTCTTGTTTTGAGCGGAGCACCACTTCACCGGCCTGCCGGCGCCCGCTCAAAGCCGCGGCTGCGTTTCAGGATGGCGCGCGGGCTAGCGATGCGCGGAGTGATCAGCCAGGAGGGGATGGAAGCGCTACGACGGCGCCACGGGTCCGATGACTACCGTGCGGCCTCGGGTGTCATGCGGGACATTCTCGTGCGTACCCTCACCGAGGATTACGTTGCAGTGCTCGCTGCGGTGAAGTGTCCCGTCGAGCTCGTATGGGGTGACGACGACACGGCAGCTCCGTTGGCGGTGGCCGAACAGCTGGAACGTGAGCTGCCCGACGCTCATTTGGTCGTTTGCCCTGGCGCAGGTCATCTCACACCCCTCACAGTTCCAGGCGAGCTACGTGCCGCGATCGGAAGGCTGAAGACGTGATCGTCGGAGAGCCGACCGAGGGCGCGTCCGGCTTGTGACCGCGCTTGGCGCCGTCGCTCTCGGCGCAGCCGTCATCTCGATCGTCTGCGCCGACCTGCGGTGGCTTCGCGTTGCCCAGAACGAGCACTACCTGCCAGGCGCGGCCGCGCGTTTCGGGTGGCGTTGGTGGGCGAGCACGCCGTTCAACATCGCTCTCGCCGTAGCCGGTGTTGTCGGCGCCGGGGTCGCGACGGTCGCTCCGGTCGCGGGTCTCGTGACCGCCGCCGTCGTGGCGATCGGGCCGGCCGGGTTTCACCCGTGGGGGCGCACCTCGCGTCTTGCGTGGACGCGCCGGATGTCTCAGGTCGCACTTGTCACAGTCGGGCTTGAAGGTCTCGCGATCGCGTTGGCCGCCGCCTACCGCGGTCTCTCCGGCGCGGTGCCAGCGGCGGTGTGGAGCGCGATCGTCGTTCCCTTGTTCATCGACGTGGCGCTCGCGGTGCTTCGGCCTGTCGAGGACCTGATTGCGCAACGCTACGTAGGGCGCGCGTCGGCTGTGCTTGCCCGGGTTCGGCCCCTCGTGGTGGGGATCACAGGGTCGTACGGGAAGACGACGACGAAGACGTATGTTGCTCACCTCATCGCTGGTGACCGCAGCGTCGTCGCGAGTCCACGCAGCTTCAACAATCGTGCCGGGCTTGCGCGCACGGTCAATGAGCATCTCGTGCCCGGGACCGAAGTGCTCGTGGCCGAGATGGGCGCCTATGGCCCAGGAGAGATCTCGGCGCTTTGCCGCTGGCTCCAGCCCGAGGTCGTGGTCATCACTTCAATCGGGCCGGCACACCTCGAGCGTTTCGGGACCCTCGACAGGACGCTCTCGGCGAAGGCGGAGATCACCTCGGCAGCCCGTGTGGTCGTGCTCAACATCGACGACGAGCGGCTCGAGGGACTCGCGCGACGCCTTTCCCCGACCCAGAAGGTGGTACGTGTCTCGGGAGGCGACGTGAGCGCGGACGTTGCCGTTCTGGAGCACGCCGATGGCCTCGAGCTACGGCTCTCGGGAGAGCCGTCGGGCGTCGTCGTCCTTGCGCCGGGGTCCCCGTCGCCCATCCGATCGAACGCGGCGTGTGCAGCGGCAGTGGCGGTCGAGCTCGGCATCGATCCTGAGGTGGTGGTGAGACGCCTCGCCTCCTTGCCAGGCGTGCCGAATCGGTTGCAGCGCTACGAGGCCAAAGCCGGTTATGTCGTGCTCGATGACACGTTCAACGCGAACCCGGCTGGTGCCCGTCATGCGCTCGATGCGCTCGCAGCCGAAGCCCGTGAAGGCCGGCGAGTTCTGGTGACACCTGGAATGGTGGAGCTCGGCAGGACGCAGCCCGCTGAGAATTCAGCCTTGGCCGAGCAGGCAGCAGGTGTTGTGACAGACCTCGTCGTCGTTGGAAGGACGAACAGGGCCGCGCTTGTCGAGGGTTGCCACCGGGTGGCACGCCCGCTGTCGGTGAAGCTCTTCAGCACGCGGGAGGAGGCGGTCGCGTGGGCACGTCAGGAGCTCGGTCCGGGCGACGCCGTGCTGTTCGAGAATGATCTCCCGGACCACTTCCCTTGAGTGCACCACCGTTCGCATGGAAGAGGAAACGTGAATCCGGCGGACCTCGGTCAGTGTTCGCGCGTGGAGTGTGGCATAAAGTGGCCACACGATGAGGAAGAGTGGACAGCGCCGCTTGGATCTCGATGATCGGGGAGCGTTCGTCCTGCCGCGTTCAGTCACTCTGGCGCGTGCAGGCGACGCGCGTGAGGTCGGCGCGAATCAGGGCGGCCGCCCGGCGCGTGTGGGGGTGATCTACGGCGGCCCGTCGCCTGAGCACGACGTCTCGATCCTCACTGGACTGCAGGCCGTCCACGCTCTCGCCCACGCTCCGGGAGTCGGCAGCGTACGTTCTTTGTACTGGTCCAAGTCAGGCGACTGGTACGAGGTTCAGGCCGCGACCGAGGCGGCAGGATTTGTCGAGGGAGTCCCCAGCAACGCTGTCCGCCTACGCCTGATCAGCTGCCCGGGTGGCGGGTTTGTCAAGCCCGCGAGCGGGTTGCGGGCGAAGGAGGACCGCCTCGATCTCGATGCCGTGCTGGTCTGCTGTCACGGCGGCCCGGGCGAAGACGGCACACTGCAGGGTGCCCTGGACCTGACGGGAGTTCCCTACTCCGGCCCGACAGCCATGGGGGCTGCGCTCGGCATGGACAAGCTTGCTTTCGGCACGCTCGTGATCTATGCGGGTTTGCCCGCCTTGCCGCGGGTGCCACTCAGCGAGGACAGCGAAGAACCGGGGTTCGACCCCCCTTACATTTTGAAGCCGCGCTTTGGCGGATCTTCCATCGGCATCGACGTCGTCGCAGACTTCGATACCGCTCGCGCCCGTCTGAAGGCGAACCCGCACTTGCGTCGAGGTGCGGTTCTCGAGCCGTACGAGTCCGAGATGTTCGATCTGCAGCTTGCCGTCAGGAGCTGGCCTGAGCTCCAGCTGTCGGCGATCGAGCGGCCGCTTCGGACGCGCAGCGGAGGTGAGATCCTCGGCTACCAGGACAAGTACGTCGGTTCGGAGGGTATGACATCTGCCCCGCGTGAGCTGCCTGCCCAGATCGAGCCCGAGCTCGGTGAGCGCATTCGGATGCTCGCACCCGAGGTCGCCACGCTCGTAGGTCTGCGTGGTGTCGCGCGGCTGGATTTCCTGTCCGACGGTGAGGACGTGTTCATAAACGAGATCAACACGATCCCAGGTTCGCTGTCGCACTACCTGTGGATCGATCCACGTTTGCCCTTCACGTCGTTGCTGCTCGACTTGCTGGCCGAAGCGATCCAGCAACCCGCGACTGCCTACTCGTCGGCCGGTTCGGACGGGTCGGCCTTGCGGCTTGCAGGGTCCATCGCGAGCAAGCTCGGATGAGCTGCTGGTTGACCCCCGGGCAGGCGTGATGAGCTTCCCGACGAGGTTGTTGGGTCCCGGCGAGGAGGTCCACCTCGACTCGAGGCCGAACTGGTCCTACTTGTTCTGGCCGTCGGTCTTCACCGTTCTCGTTCTCGCCGGCTGTGTGGCCACCGTCGTGCTGTGGACGAGCGCACCGCTTGTCGCTGGGTGGGTACTGCTCGGCGTGGGCCTCGCCGCTCTCGCCTATCTGGGTGCTCGCTACCTCGGGTGGCGCACCACGACCTTTGTGGTCACCTCCCAGCGGATCGTCTACCGAACCGGTGTGCTGAGGAGGACCGGCAGGGAGATCCCGATCGGCCGCGTACAGGACGTGACTTATCACCAATCCGTCGTCGAGCGGATCGTCAGGGCTGGCAGTCTCACTGTCGAGTCCGCCGGTCGCCAGGGGCAAGATCCATTTCCTGACATCAGCAGACCAGACGAGGTGCAGTCGCTGATCAACCGCGTAGTGGCTCAAAGCCTCGGTGGTTATCCCGCGGCGCAGGTCTCTGAGGCGGTTGTCCGGTCTGAAGCTGCGCAACCGGCTGCGACACCGAGCGTCCACGCAGCACCACCGATCACCGATCCGACGCCGCCTGTCCCACAGCCACGGGTCATGGGACCGATGCCGCGCTCCGCGGCGACGCCGACCATCGCCCAGCAGCTTGGCGAGCTGGCGGAGCTGCACCAGCACGGCGTCATCACCGATGCCGAGTACGAGCAGAAGCGTCGGGAGCTACTTGACCGGCTCTGAGGATTCCAAGAGAGCAGCGCCCCGGCATTGGTACGCTTCGTAGGTGGACGAGCGCTTTTGGATCACGACGCTCGGTTGCCCGAAGAATGAGGTCGACTCTCAGAAGTTGATCGGTCGCTTGGCCGCAGGCGGCTACGAGCGGGCACAGGACCCTGGCGAGGCGGATCTTGTCGTCGTGAACACCTGCGCTTTCATCGATGCCGCTCG
>Ga0116107_1002274_pt1 | contig 10281 bp, 10 predicted proteins | sample June2015DPH_6_10_FD_88969 | JGI IMG/M metagenome (GOLD analysis project Ga0116107, IMG submission 88969) | Peatland microbial communities from SPRUCE experiment site at the Marcell Experimental Forest, Minnesota, USA - June2015DPH_6_100 | ecosystem: Environmental > Terrestrial > Soil > Wetlands... | reverse complement strand
CGTAGCCGCTCTTACCTGTGTGCCCGTTTTCCCGGTGTGCCGGCGGGCTTTCAGCCAAGGCGGAGCCTTGAGCCGGCGTTCAGGCCGGGCGTTAGCCCGGATACGGGCGCCCACCGCTTCAGAAGCGGGGGCATTAGAGCGGGTAGCCATCGGTAAATACCGAAATAGATGGTGGAAAGGGGACACCTCCCCTACGAGGTACGGGGATACACCGTTTTAAGGTGCGGGGACACACCCCCTTCGGGGGAATGTCCCCATGGCGACACCACGCAAGCAAAATACTGGGAGTGAGTTAAATGCCGGGTCAAGAAAAAACAGAGGAGCAGTTGCACTTCCTGAAGATCCTGATCGATGCCATACCGTCACCCATCTATTACAAGAATCTGGACTGGGTCTTCGAGGGATGCAACAAGGCTTTCGCAGATGTATTCGGCCTCGCGAAAGAAGATATCATCGGGAAGACTTCCTACGATATTTCACCGAAAGAACTGGCCGATAGTTATTATGAGATGGACATGGAACTGTTCAGAAGGCGGATCGTTCAGAACTTCGAAGGCAAGCTGCGGTATACAGATGGCATCGATCATGACGTCATCTTTCACAAGGCGCCATATGAAGATATTGAAGGGCGCCTGGCGGGTTTTGTAGGAGTGATCATTGATGTCACCGAGAAAAAAAAGATCGAGCTGCAGCAGATATTATCACAGAAATTAGAATCGATCGGCCAACTGGCGGCGGGGATCGCGCACGAGATCAATACCCCCATGCAGTATCTGGGTGACAATACGCGCTTTCTACGTGACGGATTTACCGATATCTGCAAGCTGATCGGGGCCTACAGACATCTGATCGCTTCGATAGAAGAAAACATTCCCGCCGGCCCCCTTGCCAGCGTGAGAGAGCTGGAAAAGCAGATCGATGTCGGGTTTCTGACGGCGGAGATCCCCCAGGCGATCGACCAATCCTTGGACGGGATCGCCCGTTTGAGCAAGCTCGTGTTGGCGATGAAGGATTTTTCCCACTCCGGCGCCCGGGAGAAAGCCTTGGCGGACATCAATAGAGCGATTGAAGTGACTGCGACAATTTCCAAGAACGAATGGAAGTACGTGGCTGATCTGATCTTGGATCTGCAGCCAGACCTCCCTGCAGTGAACTGCGTCATCGATGAGATCAACCAGGTGGTCTTGAATATGATCGTGAACTCCGCCCAGGCGATTGCTCAGGCCTGCAGCGATCAGGGAACCGACGGCGATCCCGGGAAAGGCCGGATCACCATTAAGACCAGAAGCAACGGGGACGTTGCGCAGATCGTCATCAGCGACACAGGGATCGGTATCCCCCAGTCGATTATGCACCGCATATTCGACCCCTTTTTCACCACCAAAGAGGTTGGTAAAGGCACCGGCCAGGGACTGGCCATCACTCACGATATTATTGTCAATAAGCACAGGGGGAGCATCCAGGTGGAATCGGAAGTGGGAGTTGGTACAACTTTTACCATCCAACTGCCCCTTGATAATAGCCTGAATCAAGAGCAATAAGGGGGATTGCCATGAAAATCAGCGTCCTTTTTGTCGATGATGATCCCGATATCATCAGGGGATTGAAGCGGATACTGCGAAACAAACAGGAATGGGAGACTTTTTTTGCGGAAGGCGGCGCCGAGGCGCTCGGTATCCTGGCAGAGAATGATATTGGTGTTGTGGTGTTGGATATACGCATGCCGGGCATGGATGGGTTGGAACTGCTAAAAGCGGTTCAGGAGCATCATCCTCACACTATCCGCATGGTGCTTTCCGGTTCTACGGAACAAGAGGTAATGCTCCGATCGGCCAAGCTGGCACATCAATTTTTTGCCAAGCCCTGTGACGCTGACGTGTTGATCAAGTCCATAGAGCATGCCTGGCTGCTCCGCGATCTGATCGACAACAAGAGGCTGAGGGATCTGATCACGGGGATAACAGCCTTGCCAAGCCTGCCGAGCGCCTATGTGCAGCTCATGGAGTATATCCGGAACCCTGACGCCTCGATCAGGCAGATCAGCGATATTATCGCCGGAGATATGACAATGACGGCAAAAGTTCTACAACTGGTGAACTCCGCCTTTTTCAGTCTACCCCAGAAGGTGATCGATCCTTCACGGGCAGTGGCTCTGCTGGGAATAGAGAACTTGAAACCACTCCTGCTCTACGTCCATATATTTTCCATGTTCGATGATTCCAAAGAAGTCAGTCCTTACGTCGCTGATTTATGGAAGCATAGTATCATGGTTGGCCGCCTGGCAAGGGAGATCGCTGTTATGGAATCCAGCGTCCGGGCAACCATAGAGAACGCTCTGACCGCAGGGATACTGCATGACATCGGCAAGCTGGTCCTGCTGCACGCTACAAGACAAAAAACGGGTGTTGACTACGTTTCCATTGCAGATGAGCAAGATCTCTTGGGCGCCTCTCACCCGGCGGTGGGAGCATACCTGCTGGGTCTATGGGCAATTCCAGCCCCCGTCGTGGAGGTGGTCGCCCTTCACCATCGCCCATCCGAGTCAGGAGATGATGGATTCACCGCATTGACAGCGGTTCACGTGGCGGATGCCCTGGTATCCAATGATTCTCCAGGCAGCAGCGTGATTCCCGGCCTGGACTATAACTACCTGGAGGCCATCAATAAAACAGACAGGTTGCCGCAGTGGATTGAGTGTTACCACAGGGTGGAAGAGAGAGAGCCTTCGTCATGAACAAAAAAGTGCTGTTAGTGGATGATGACAGGAATATTCTCGACGGTTACCGGAGGGTTTTGCGCGGCTCCTTTGATCTGGTCACCTGCGATAGCGGCGCCGAGGGGCTGGATGCCATAACAGCGTACGGGCCTTTCGCTGTGGTGGTGTCTGATTATCGGATGCCCGGGATGAATGGAGTCCAGTTTCTCTCCAGGGTCCGGCAGGTTGCCCCTGATACCGTCCGGATCATGTTGACAGGCCAGGCTGACATGCAGGCTGCCATCGATGCCATCAATGACGGCGCCATCTTCCGCTTTCTCAGCAAACCCTGTTCCACCGAGCTTTTTACAAGAACCTTGAATGACGGGGCAGAACAGTTCCGGCTGATTACAGCGGAACGCGAACTCCTGGATAAAACATTGAAGGGAGCGATCGGACTGCTTGCCGATCTCCTGGCAGTTACAAACCCTGTCGCTTTCAGCAAGTCGTCGCGCATGTTGGCCCTGGCAAGGAGAATCGCCTCCCGCTTGAAGATGGAACTGTGGGAGATAGAAATTGGCGCCATGCTTTCCCAAATAGGATGCATCACTGTTCCCGCTGCAATTTTAGAAAAGAAATACCGGAGTGAATCTCTTTCAGAAGAAGAGATGAATTCTTTCTTAGCGCACGCCCAGACAGGCAAGTATTTATTGATCAGCATTCCCCGCTTGGAAGGAATAGCAGAGGCGATCGGTTATCAGTTCAAACAATTCGACGGCGGGGGAATACCGAAGGGTAACCTGGGCGGAAAAGAGATACCCGTTCTGGCGCGCCTTCTCAAGGTCATCTTTGACTATGATGAATTGCTGCAATCAGGAAGAACGCCGGAAAGAAGCCTTGAAATATTACAGAGCCGCCAGGGATACTATGATCCCGATATTCTGGCCACCATCGAATCAGAGATACTGGACTTGAAGGAGGGCTACATTATCAGATCCGTGAGCCTGCAGGAACTGGCGCCAGGAATGATCCTGGAAGAAAATATCACAGACAAGAGAGGACTTGTATTGATTACCAGGGGCCACGAGATCACTGACGTATTAAAAATGAGGCTCATGCAATTTGATAATATTACGGAACCGATCAGGATGTTAGTTCCGGTTGCTTTACATTTACCCGGCGGTATTTGATTACGCAGATGACGGAATCTCCATCGAATTTCCGGATCTGCCGGGGTGCCTACCCTGTGCGAACACAACGGAAGAGGCCGTCCACAACGCCAAGGAGTCCGCAGATCCACCTGCTACTTTTGGTCAAACTCACGCTCCACTGTGCCCCTCCCTCGTCTAATTATATCATCATTTTAGGCGCCGGAGACTCCCGCCTCCGCCGCAATGGTCATCCGCAGGGCCATTCAGCAGGTCAGGAACACCCTGATCGATCCGGTATTACCCGTTGGCTAACTCCGCCAGGCGCTTGTTGGCGTTGTTCTTGTAGACGCCCCCATGATAGCAGACCACCGTTTCGATGTCGTACTGCGTGAGCTTTTTCAACGATTTCAAGGCCATGTCCATGTCGTATGTTGCCTGCGGGTTCGGTCCGAGCAACTCGCCGTCTGCAGCGACTAAGGCGTCACCGAAAGCCCCCACTGAAGCCAAGAACTCGTTGAACACGCTGAACGTCCTGCCTATGGCCATGAAAATACTCCCGGTGACCCGCAGCAGTTGTCTTCTGAATCTATTGCCAACCGTCAGTTGTTTCCTGATCTTCGATACCACTATTTTACCGGTTTCTGACGGCTTTATAAAGAGTATCGGGTTTCAATGCTGTTAGAAATAATATTTAAAAAGGCTCTTTTATAGGGCTTTTCCTCCCTATCTTTTCTAAATATCACTACGATATGCTCCGGTTCGAAATAATGAGCAAGCGGTATAAACTCCAGTTTCCTGTCCTTGAATTTGGGTAAACAATCCCTGTCTACGGTCGCATATGATACGCCCAGTCCCATTTCTACATAAAGGGAACTCAACTCAACATTTGAAGACTCCATGATTACCCGGAAATGGATGTTCTGTGCCCTGAACAACGCTTCCAATTTGTTACGGCTTGAGTATGCATTGCTTTTGGGAGGTAAGATCAGAGGATATTCGGCGATCTCTTCAACGGTAACGTGTTTTGCCCGGGTCAATGGGTGCCCCTTTGGCGTCAATAAGACCGACTCCACCTGCTTCCATTGAATCTTACTAAAGTTGTTGGAAACTAACGATTCCAGTGTTATTCCGAAGTCAACGTCTCCATTTTTCACAAGTTCGATTATATTGGCGTGCGAACGGTCAAACAGGGACAATTCCACCAGGGGAAACCGTTGGGTATACAGCTCTAACACTTCCGGTAAAAGGTTGTAAAGTGTCGTGTAGGGGGCGGCTATCCTCAGCCGTCCTTTTTGAATGCCCTTCAGTTCATTTAAGTCTTCTACCAGGCCTTCATATTTCGTCAGGACGGTTTCCGAAAAAACCAAGAGCCTTTCACCTGCTGGTGTCAGGAGCAGCTTGCGCTTGCCTATCCTTTCGAACAACTGGCACCCCAGTTCTTCCTCGAGGGATTTGATCTGCTGGGTCAGCGCAGGCTGCGTCCGAAACACGGCCTCGGAAGCTTTGGTAAAGCTTCCCAACTTGGCTACGTTGTAAAAACCGGAGATTTGATGCCATTCCACCCGAATGACCTCCTCATATATAAGTGACATTTATTAATTATTATTATATATATCAATTAGTATTATGAAAACCTCCATGCTAAATTAGATTTAACCAATTTCAAAGGAGGCGCATAATCATGAGGGATTCTTTACAACCCGGCCTGACTTTCGAGTTTCAGTTCGAGGTTCCGGAAAACAGGACCGTGCCCTTTCTCTTACCCGAATCACCTGAATTTAAGGCCATGCCCAAGGTACTGGCCACGGGGTACATGGTCGGCCTGATCGAATGGACCTGCATTCAAGCCATCAACCCCCACCTCGACTGGCCGACCGAGCAGACTGTGGGCACAGATGTCAAGCTGAGCCACGTGGCTGCTACTCCGCCCGGATTGACAGTTACCGTAAAAACGAAGCTGGAAAAGGTTGATGGGAGAAAGCTCGTTTTTTCGATCGTTGCCGATGACGGTGTTGAGAAGATTTCTGAGGGCATTCATGAGAGGTTCGTCATTGACGCCGCGAAATTCATCGCAAAGGCTGAGGCCAAGGCGGCTCGTGCCCATCAAAAAGGCGGCAGTTAACGAGGGTACGCGGCTAATATGGCTGACCGCTATAGCATCCACCGTGGCATGCCAGTTAGGCTCAAGATCGACAAAGTCTTCGGCCTATCCGAGCTCGAACCTGCTACCTGAGTACTTTCTTGTGCTATTAGTACAATGAGATTGTATTGCGATATAATTGGATGGTAGCACCCGCTGGCTTGTACGCTTCGGAATTACAAGCACGAATCGACATCGGTTCAAGGCTGGTCTGATATGGACGATTTCTTAGCGCCTGCCGTGGAAAGCAACCCCACGAACAAACCGTGGCCAGGGCGAAGCGGCGGGAAAACAGGTGCATTGCAACGCCGGCTCAAGGACTTCCGGCAGGGCGTTGTCGCCTCTACTCCGATCGTGGTCGGCTATCTGCCGATCGGCATCGCCTACGGGATACTGGCCAGGCAAGCCGGGTTCAGCCTGTTCCAGGCGGTATCCCTGTCCCTCTTCGTCTATGCCGGAGCAGCCCAGTTCATCGCTGTCAGCATGATTGCCGCAGGCGCCAACCCCTTCAGCATCATCGCCACCATCGGGCTGGTCAATCTGAGGCACGTGCTGTACAGCGCTTCGGTGGCGCCGTTTCTCCAGAAAATAGGCATCAGCCGCCTGCTTGTCCTGGCCTTCGGTCTCACCGATGAGGCCTTTTCGGTAGAGTCGGTGGTGCTGGCTCAGGGGGCGAAAACCCCCTCCTATATCTTCGGACTGCAACTGGCGCCTTATCTGTCCTGGAATGCCGGGTCCCTGCTGGGCGGCCTGCTCGGTGGATGGCTGAGCGGCATCCAGGCGCTGGGGCTGGACTTTGCCTTGCCGGCGATGTTTATCGCCTTGCTGATCCCCATGATCAAGAATCGGGAGACGGTGATTACCGCCATTGTCTCGGGTTTCTTGTCACTTGTCCTCAGTCTCTTCCTCAAGGGGAGTTGGAACATAATCCTGGCGACGCTCTTTGCTGCCACACTTGGAATGGGGTTGAGCAAATGGAGACCTTCTTCTGGGTTGTAATCGGGATGCTGGCCGTCACCTACCTGGCGCGGCTGATCCCCATGCTGGTATTGTCCCGGGTGGAGATCCCCGAAGGCTTCCGTCGCTGGCTGCAGTTCGTTCCGGTCGCCGTTCTCTCCGCCCTTCTCGTGCCGAACGTTCTGCTGCAGAATGGGGGCCTGGCCCTGCGGCTCGATAATACCTTCCTGCTGGCAGCAGTACCGACCCTGATCGTAGCGGCCAGATTCAAGAACATCTTCCTCACCGTTCTCTGCGGGATCATCTGCCTGATGATCATCAGATTTGCCTTCGGAATGCTTTGATAGAAGAGTTATTTCACGGCCGCCAGGTCTGCAGCGCCCGGAAACCGGATTGCCCCTCCTGTGCCCTGAACGATCTCTGCGCCTACAAGCAAAACCCCGCATGATCGCTAAACACCAGTTGTTTCCTGATTTACGACAGAAATAGGCCGTCAATGAACCTGCAACTAACCAGGCGTGCTGAAAGAGACCTCGAACTGCTCAGTCAAGAAGAGATTGTAAGATAAATGAGCAGCATCATCTTCAAGTGAAATTGCTCGACAGGCTGGTTATGATCTTCCGGTGATGATGCAGTGGGTGGCGCAGGAGATACAGGGGTCGTAATTGCGGACGGCCACCTCGCAGGCCCGGGCAATCTGGTCGTCCGGCTCGTGAGCGATCTGTGGCACCAGCTCTTTTAAATCCTGCTCGATGCGCGACAGGTTCTGGGTGGTGGGAGGGATGATGCGGGCCTCCTGGACGAAACCACGGTCGTCGATCCGGAACCGGTGATACAGGGTGCCGCGCGGCGCCTCGATCAGAGAGGCGGCGGCGCCGGCCCTGATGTCGTAGGATAGCGATTCCTGGCGGACCTCGATCGCTGCCAGGTAATTGATACTGATCTCGATGGCGTGCACGATCTCCAGCAGCCGGGCGACGATGGAGTTGAAAGGATTGTAGTCGGGAACGCTGAGATTGAGCCGGCTGGCAGCACGGCGGGCTTCAGCGGAGAGTTGCTCGAAGTTGAGATTGACCCGCGCCAGCGGCCCCACCATGTAGTAGGCGCCGTTTTTCAGGCGGCAGTGCAGGGAATTGGAGTGGGGCACCTGGTACTCCTCGACGTAGCCGGTGAACTCCTCCGCCGACAGGGACAGGCCGTCGTTGGTGCACCAGCGCCCCTCGTCGAGGCCGTACTCTGCGGGGTGTGACAGCGCCCCAAACACCCGGCCGCCCACCCAGGCTGGCCGGGGCAGGTGAGCGACGAATTCCAGGGCGGCTTGGGCGTCTTCCTGCCGCGCCTTCAATTGAATGATCAGGTCGTCCAGCATGCTCCGGGGCGGCAGCTTGGTGAAGCCCCCGATAACGGCTGTGACCGGATGCACCTCCCTGGCCCCCAAAAAGGAGGTGATGTCATTGCCCAACTTCTTCAACCGCAGGCCGCGGTTGACTAGATCGCGGTGCTCACCGGCCATCTCGAAGATATTGTCATAGCCCAGGTAGTCCGGCAGGGCGAGGAAGAAGACGTGGATACCGTGACTGCCCAGGTACTGGCTGAGAATGAACACCTTGCGCAGCAACTGGACCTGCCGGCTGACCTCTACCCCCAGAATCTGCTCGATGGCCAGCAGCGTCCCCAATTGATAGGTGACCGGGCACAACCCGCAGATGCGGGCGATGATGTCGGCGATCTCCTCGCAGCGCCGCCCCCTGACGATCCCCTCAAAGAAGCGGGGCGGCTCGAAAATCGTCACCCTGGCGTCCAGCAACTGGCGCTGTTCGTCCAGGTCGAGCTCGATCCCCCCCCCGCCCTCGACCCGGGTCAGGTAATCAACCTTTAACTGGCTGGGGCACATGCCTCTCCGCCTCCTCCCGGAACGCCTTGGCATTGTTGACGATGTAGCTCAGCTTGCGGTTGATCTCTTCCTCGGTCAGCCCCAATTCCCGGCACAGATTGGCAAAGGAATTCAGGTTGGGGTCGGCGCTGGGGCCGAAGCAGCCGTAGCAGCCCCGGTCGAAGGACGGGCACAGCGCCCCGCAGCCGGTCCCGGTGACCACGCCCATGCAGGCCACCCCTTCTGCCACGATCAGGCAGATGTTCTCCTTCATCTTGCACTCCAGGCAGACGCTGCGGGTACTGACCTCGGGGGCCTTGCCCAGCAGGACGCTGACAATGTAATCCTGCAGGTGGCCCTGGTCGACCGGGCAGCCGTTCAGAAAGCCGTCCACCGGCACGTAGTCGGCGATGCCCTTGCAGGTGGGGAAACAGTGGACCAGGTCCGGCTGCGGGTAGACAGCCCGCTTCAGGTCTTCCAGGTCCAGGAAGTTGCGCAGCGCCTGGGGGCCGCCGTAGACGGCGCAGTTGCCGATGGCCACCAGGATCTTGGACTCCTGCCGCACCATGTTGATCCGCCGCACATCCTCCTCGCAACTGATGCCACCCTCGACGAAAGTCAGGTCGTATGGCCCCGGCCTGGTGGCGCTGCTGGCCATGGCGAAACAGGCAACCTCGACGTGATCGGCCAGGTCCAGGATCTCCGTCTCCATGTTCAGGAACGGCGTCTGGCACCCCGAACAGGAGGTGAACTTGAAAACGGCCATCTTCAGCTTATCCGCCTGAACAGTCACGGCATCACTTCCTTTTCAGATGTCTACGCCCAGCAATTCCTTGACCACGGCGAAGGAAAAGACGGGGCCGTCCTGGCAGACGTAGACGGCATCCACCTGGCAGCGCCCGCAGGTCTTCTGGCCGCACTCCATCCGCCGCTCCAGGGAGATGAAGATCTCCTCGGGCGGCCAGCCCCGTTTCGTCAATTCCCTGACCACGAACTTCATCATGACCTCCGGGCCGCAGACAAAGACCTGCCCCTGCCCCGGCAGGATCTCCATCTCCTTTATTAACGCGGGCGCCAGCCCGACCCGGTAGGGCCAAGCGGCGCCCCCGGCGATCTTGTCGACGGTCAGCATGAGCCTGGCGCCGTTCTGCTCCCAGGTCCTGAATTCGTCCCGAAAGGGCATGTCCTCCGGCGTGCGGGCGCCATACAGGATCTCCAGCCGGCCAGTCTTGTTGGCCAGCCTCCGGTAGACCACCGGGCGCAGCGGGGCCAGTCCCACGCCTCCGGCGATGACCGCCAGGTCGCGGCCCGCCCCGGCCTGCTGAAGCGGGCGGGTGCCCTCCTCCGCATCCAGGCCTTCGGCCTGGCCCGAAGAATGCGGAGTACATGGGCGCGGCGGCCAGCCGTTGCCGTAGGGGCACCGGATGAAGAAGCGGTCCCCCACCTGCAGCCGGTCCAGGGCCTT
>Ga0116107_1002258_pt1 | contig 10322 bp, 6 predicted proteins | sample June2015DPH_6_10_FD_88969 | JGI IMG/M metagenome (GOLD analysis project Ga0116107, IMG submission 88969) | Peatland microbial communities from SPRUCE experiment site at the Marcell Experimental Forest, Minnesota, USA - June2015DPH_6_100 | ecosystem: Environmental > Terrestrial > Soil > Wetlands >... | reverse complement strand
CAGAGAAGATATCGCATGAATAGTCGCCTCTAATGCTTTGCGTGTTTGCAAAAAGTTTGGTTTAATAGCATCTTCCGTTTGTTTGCGCCCGGTTATGTCTTCTATGGCAAGGAGAATCAGCTGAGAACCGATTCCTTTAAGCGTAATACGGCGGGCATTGAGCAGCATGATTTTGCGCCCGATATCTTCAAACACATGGTCAACTTCATAGTTATCGAAACAGTTTTCTTTTTTAAGAATTTCTTCGAGCAATGTCCGAAGTCCGGGTATATTCCATTGTTGTTTCCCGAGGTCATAGATAATGCGGCCTATGGTTTTATTCGGGGTTACTTTGAAGGTACGATAAAAATTACTGTTGGCAGAAACAACCATCAAATCCAGATTCAACACCAGAACAGGTTCATGGACTGTTTCGAAAATGTCTTCCAAGACTATATGGTCAATCTGATCTTTCAATATTATGTCCTTTCCGCTTATTTAAGCGTTATACACATGCCGCTTGCGTCCAAACATCAGACCATACGGGATTACCGATCAAGAAGTTCCGTTTGTATGATAAAAAAATATAATTAAAAGTTGTATTTATGAAATATTGTATGCATCCCGATAACAACCCCTTCTCAAAAATAGAGACTGTTTTCGTCAAGCCCTCTCCATGATAAGGATATGCAAGCGGCTCATGCCGAATAACTTAAAAATGTGTACTAATACAATGAAAAATTATCAATCCCTCGAAAGAGGGATTTTTTTATATTTTTTATTGCATTATCAATATATTATGCTATATGTTTGTAATGATTACAAAATGATAATATTTATTGTGCGTAAATATTCGATTAGTATTTTTTCGTTATGAAAAGGCATGTTTATGGACGACCGCTTAATCGTAACTGCCCCCTCAAACTATATCAATGAATTCTTCTTGAAATCACCGAATTCCATGGCCATCACCCGGGCCAGGGATGGCAAATATATAGAAGTAAACGAAGCTTACGTGAAATGTATGGGATTGAGCAGGCAAGATATGATCGGACAGACATCCGTCGGAATCGGATATATAACGGCCCAACAGAGATTGGTGCTTTTTAATGAAATAAAAAAAAGAGGATATGCTCAAAACATTGAACTGAAAGTTAAAGTAAAGAACAATGAGGTCAGATGGGGATTATTTAATTCGTATCTGATAAAGATGGAAAAAGATGATTTATGGCTGACGATTGTAACCGATATTTCCGAACGCAGACAGGCCACAGAGGCGCGGCAGGATGATATTTTATTTAAGTCATTAGCCGCTATCGAAGGAATGGGTGTGATCCTGATACGTGGTTATCAGCGGCAACAACCCTATTCATTCTTTATCGATGAGGAAGCAAGCAGGGCTTTGGGCAGAAGGCCGGTAACGGATTTACTGGATGCCATAGAAGGACATGAATCGACATATTTCACCACTAAAAAAGGGTGCTATCATGTCAAAACAATATTAATTCAGCATGGTTCTCCCGCGAAAATCATTCTGCTGGAACTATTGCCGGATACCGTATGCGTTAAAGAAAAACTAAAGCTTTATGATTTGACCCGAAGGCAGGAAGAAATTGCTCTTTTTGCCGCCATGGGACATTCCAATCAGGAGATTGCCGGAAAGTTCTTCATCTCTGAACATACCGTAAAAGATCACTTGAAGAAAATCTTTCAAAGAATCGGCATTTGCAGACGCAGCGAACTTTGCCCTAAAATATTAAAATGGCGATGACTTTTATAAAAATGATTGAAAACTCTCCGCTGTAAGCCTCGGAGAGCTTCAATCATTAATAAGTTATTGTTTATTCCGGAACAATAATCATAAAATCAAATAAATCTAATTCAGTAATTAAATTTATTTTTCGGCATAAAGAGCGTCAATCTGATTTTTAAGTTTCTCGGAAACAACCCGCCGTTTCAATTTCATGGTCTGCGTCAGAGTTCCATTCTGAACACTAAAAGCTTCGCTCATGAAAATAAATTTCTTCGGGATTTCATAACCGCCGTATTTCCCTTTGAGAGAATTGGTTATTTCATTAGTCAAAAAGCTTTTTAGCTCGTCGCGCTTGACTAATTCCGCCGGTTCTTTAGGCAGATTATTTTTTACCGCCCATTTTTCCAGCGCAACGAAATCCGGGACAACAATGCATACATTATATGCGCGGCCTTCTCCATGGATCATGGCGTTTTCTATGTAGTGATTGAGTCTTATATCTTCCTCTATGGCTGCCGGAAATACATATTTCCCGTTTTCAAGCTTGAACTGCTCTTTGAGCCTGCCCGTTATAAATAAAAATCCTTCTTCATCAATTCTTCCGCGGTCGCCGGTTCTGAAACCGCCGTCCGGAGTCATGACAGCCTTTGTCGCCTCAGGCTTGTTATGGTATCCCTGCATGACATTCGGTCCGTAAACCACGACTTCGCCATCCTTGGCGTCCGGCTCAACCATGGATTTGTCAATCACGACCGTGTAATTTCTCATAACAGGCCCCACGCTGCCGAGTTTGTATTTAAGCGGTCCATTCATCGTGACGCCCGGCGAAGTCTCAGTCAATCCGTATGCGTCATACAGCGGTACCCCTATATCCCAGAAGAAATGGGAAATATCCACGTTCATGGCAGCGCTTCCTGTCATGGAACCATTGAGTCTGCCACCGAGCTTTTCCCGTACCTTGCTGAAAATCATCGCATCCGCGATTTTAAATTTCAGGTTTGTCATGAAACTGGATTTCCCCTGCGCGGCAAGTTCGCGCTTCTTCCTGGCGCTTTCCACTCCCATTAAGAATAATTTTTTGGGAAGTCCGCCTTCTTCATTTATTTTTGTCAGAAGACCGTCGTAAACCCTGTTGAAAACCGTGGGAACGGCGGAAAGAAATGTAGGCTTGACCAGCATGATGTCTTCAACAACAGTTGCCGCTTTTTCCGCAAGGCCAACTGAGGCGCCCAAAAGGCAGAAAACAACCATTTCCCCGAGACCGTAAACATGCGCCCACGGCAGGATGGAGAGAGACCTGTCGTTTTCGTTCACAGCCGGGTAGGCGGCCTTGGTGCCATGAGCGTTTGAAGTGATATTGCTCTGACACAGCAGCACCCCTTTCGGGTCTCCTGTTGTTCCGGATGTATAAATCAGGATGCAAATGGACTTATGATCAGGGATGATACTCTTCACCTTCAGGGCATTGCCCTTTTTCTCAAGCTCTGCGAGCGTATCCGGACCGTCTCCTTCCATTATAATTATTTTCTGCAGGCTTGGAATTGAAGAAATAACATCTTTTATTTTGTTATATATTTCTTTTTTGGAAATGAGCAGCACTTTAACGTTTGAGTCGGCTATGATATATTTCCACACCTGTACAAGCTCGGCTTCATACATTGGAACAAAACGCGCCGAAAGCCCTGACGTGGCAAAAAAACATACGGCCCAGTCTACGCTGTTATTGGATATGATTCCAACAGCATCGTCTTTTTGTATGCCCAGCTGCTGCAGACCGCTCCTTACGTTGTCCACACGTTTGCCGAAATCCTCATAAGTTATCCAGTCATATTGTTTATTGATATTCTTTGTTCCTAAAAATGGCCTCTTTGGAAATTTTACGACGCTTTGCTCCAAAATCTCAACGACATTATCCGGTTTGTCAATTTGATACATAACGGTGCTCCTAATGTTTGGATGAATATTGCTTCTTATGGTCAGCAATTACATCATCATGTTATATTTATTAACGTACACTATCTCATCAATCTTCGCGGTATGCTTAGTTTGTCCTACTCTTTGAGTGCTCCTGTAAAAACATCAGCTGAAGCCACAATCGCACTTGCATCGTTATTCATGATGCATTCGGTCTTGCCAAAGAATTTAGGGAATTCCGAAGCAATAAAGAACTGAGATGACAATACGCGTCCGGAATAGTAGGCAGCCTCGGCGTTATCGGCAAGCAGCTTTCTACGATCCGCGCCTTTGAGATCTCCGACAAGGGCTTTCATTTTGGGAACGGTAATCGTCATGCTCCACAGGTGCAGCCATGCCGAGATCAGCGGGAACATAGCCTGCTGCAGCGGCGTTGAATTAGCGAAAAGAGCGGCAATTTTGCCTTCCATAAGCTGGGTGCTCATCATCGTGATGATTTCATCAAGCGTCTTTAAGCCTTTTTCCACAGGAGCAATATATTTGTCATCAACGATTCCTTTTGCTTTGCTGATGGTTTCAGTCATGCGCTTTTTCAGAATGGCGTAATTATACTGTCCGGGATTCATAAGAATTTTGCGCATCTGAAGATCCAGGGACTGGATGCCGTTGGTGCCCTCATAAATCGAAAGGACCTTGCAGTCGCGGGCATACTGTTCAATGGGATACTCCTGGCAATAGCCGTAACCTCCATAGACCTGCATGGCTTCCGCCGTTACAAGCCACCCCGCGTCCGAAATACCGGCTTTGACGATAGGGGTAAGAATTTCGACGATTGCAGTCGCTTCTTTAACCTCATCGGCATCCCCGGAAGCATACATGATATCCTCATGATAGGCCAAAAACAGCGTCAGCATCCTCATCGCCTCGACAGTGCTCTTCATGTAAAGCAGCATGCGTTTTACGTCAATGTGTTCGATAATGGGCGAACTCGGTCCTTTCGGCACGGCTTGTCCCTGTATGCGGTTTCTGGCATAAGTAACGGCGTGCATGTAAGCCGCGCTGGAGAGCGCCTCGGCCTGAACACCTGTATGGATACGGGCCGCGTTCATGAGCATAAACATAATCTTCATGCCTTCGCGTTCGTTTCCCAGAAGATAGCCGACGCACTTGCCGTTATCACCGAAGCTCAGTGAAGATGTTGCGTTGCCCTTGAGGCCCATCTTATGTTCAATGCCCGTACACATCATATCATTGCGTTCGCCCAGAGAACCGTCTTTGTTAATCAGAAACTTCGGCACGATGAAAATGGAGATTCCCTTTGTTCCTTCGGGATCGCCCTCGATTCGGGCCAGAACCGGATGGATGATATTGGCAACCAGATCGTTTTCCCCGTTGCTGATGAAATTTTTCTGGCCGGTGATAAGATAAGTGCCGTCAGCCTGCTTGACGGCTTTTGATTTCAGCGCTCCGACATCGGAGCCGGCGGACGGTTCAGTAAGGCACATGGTGCCGCCCCACTCGCCCGCGAACATTTTGGGAAGAAACATCTTTTTTACTTCTTCAGAACCAAAATGCGCGATAATGTGTATCGCTCCGGTGATAGAACCGCAATACATGGTTAATGACGTGTTGCCCGCATTAAAATATTCCGCAGTCGCCATGGAGATACTGGAGGGCATTCCAACGCCTCCGTCTTCAGGAGAAAACGACAGGATGTGGAAACCCGCTTCGATGTGTGCCCTGAATCCCTTATGGAATGATTCGGGCACCTTTACCTCATGAGCCTTGGGATTGAATTGCAATCCGTTTTTATCGCCATCGACGTTGGACGGATAAAACTGATTAAGGGCAATTTTTTCCGCGAGTTCCAGCGTATCCTCATACGCGCTCCGGTCGAAATCCTTATATCTTTCAAAACGGTTTAATTTCTCCAACTCCAGCAATTCAAAAAGAATAAACCGGACGTCCCGCGAATCTACTAATTGATTTAACGACATAAAAAACCTCCTGCTATTTTTTTGTTAAACTTTAATTCTAATGACAATCAGATATTGCAAACGTGAGCGCCTTAATATCCGATAGATTATTCCGCGTAAGCAGGAATATGATACCCGTCAGCAGGCTTTGGAAGTTCATATCGAGGATGTTCATGTTATGGAAGTTCATACCTTAGAAACTTATACCAATGATCAAAAGACTGCTGATGCCGCCTTCAAGCTAACCAAAGGTAGCATTTATGACCGGCAGTATAGTATTTAATTGCTTTTTCTTCAAGTGATCTTTTAGAATATGTGCAGAAAGTTTAAAAACTGTAAATAAATCAAAAAGATAAATTTGAACATGTTAGACATAATAGCGAAAAACGCTGTCTTAAGATGAGGTGATTAAGGTGAATATTAATAAAAACCCAAGAGGGATGAATATTACGCATAGAAAATGTGCTGGTTTGCGGCGTGGACATAAATCCCGACACAATAGGGATTAATAGCCTCATGGGTTAAATTGTGAGGGTGAGTAAATAAAAAAGCGCACCAAAATTAGCGCGCTTTTTTTAGTATTGGCTCCCCAGCGCGGACTCGAACCACGGACATGCTGGTTAACAGCCAGCCGCTCTACCGACTGAGCTACTGGGGAACATATTTTTAGATCACCCTATAGTTAATCCCTCTATCATCGGAACTCAAACGGGTGAAATTTTTTCTGGCGCTTCATAATACAAGAACGGGCTGTTGTCAACCTCAATTAAATATTTATGTAAAATATTAAATTAATTTGTCTATTATCTAAAATAACTAAATTGTTATAATAAGTTTGAATTCGTAAGCGAGCAAATCCCCGTAACTTGCTGCGGGGTAAGCGAGCGAATATATAATTATAATTTCCCCTAAGAATCGAAGATTCTCCGTCGCTTGCGGCGGAGAGCTTCCATAGTGAACGAATAGAACTTTTTCTGCCAGACAGTATCATTTTCTTGCCTCAAATATCATGATGAGATATAAAAGCGCAACTTTTAAAAGCGGGATGGGTCATGAAATCCAAAGTTAAAGAAGGAACTCAGGGATTTTTAAAGAAACACGTGCTGGAAGAGGGCTTGTGCACCGGTTGCGGCGCCTGCGTGAGTATTTGCCCTTATCAGGTTATATACCATGACCGTACGGTGCAATTGCATCAATGTGATCTTGAAGATGGCAAATGTTACGCTTTTTGCCCCAGAACAAAAACCGATCTGGCGGCTTTAAGAAAACTTCTTTTTAAGGAGGCTGATCTGACACCGGAAATCGGCGCGGTGAAAGGCTATTATTTTTCTCAGGCTGTTGATCCCCGATTGCGCGCGGTCGCCCAGCATGGGGCCACAGTAACAGCGTTGATGGAATTGGCGTTGACCGAAGGTTTGATTGATTCAGCCATCGTCTCTTCCCGCGACCGGCAATTTTTACAAAACGGCGCTGTCGTAAAAGACATTGTGGAAATAAGGAATAATGCCAAAAGCAAGTTTACCGTATCGCCTACGGTCGCGGCTTTTAATCAACTGCTCACCCAGCATTCAGGCAATGTTGGAGTAGTGGCGACTCCCTGTCAGGCGCTGGCGCTGGCCAAGATGAAGTTGAACCGGACCACTGAGAATAAAACTCAAAGAAATCAACCAAAACTTGTTATTGGCTTGTATTGCGGCTGGACGCTTTCCATGGAAAAATATATAAAGTTACTGCTTGAAAATAATATTGCTTTGGAATCCGTTACAGGGATGGATATTCCGGCAGGGGGAAATATTCTAGAGCTTTACACCGATGACGGAGCAAAATCGATTCCGTTTGACGCCGTGCAGAGCTGCATTCGGGAAGCCTGTCGATATTGCATGGACAGCACGGCGGAATTTGCCGATGTTTCGGTTGGTTCAGCGCGCTTTTCCGGTAAATGGAGTGATGTGCGAAAGTGGAATCAATTGATTGTGCGGACAGAAAAAGGCAGAGAATTGGTAGAACTGGCCGTAAAAAGAGGAGCTCTGGAAGTGAGGGAAGCCCCCGCTGAAAATTTAAAAGAACTCAAAGACGCGGCTGTCAATAAGAAAAAAAACGCGCTGAAAAATATTATTCAAAAAAGCGGTTCAAGAAATAATCTGTTATATTTAGATAAACGTGATCCGTCAGTGCGGAAATATTTAACCAAAGAAGTTTGCAATAGAAAAAGCAGGTAAGATCGTGTCCAAATTACTTAGTTCGGCTAAAACCAAAGTTTTATTCATGGGCAATGAAGCCGTCGCGCGGGGTGCGCTGGAAGCCGGCGTCAGTGTCGTTTCCGGTTATCCCGGCACGCCCTCGTCGGAAGTCATAGAACGCTTATCCGATGTCGCCCGGGAGAGAAACCTTTACGTGGAATGGTCAACCAATGAAAAGGTAGCCCTCGAAGTAGCCGCCGCCGCTTCTTTTTCCGGTTTGCGTTCAATGTGTGTGATGAAGCAAAACGGCGTCAACGTTGCATCCGATTTTCTTTTGCATCTGGCTTCGTCCGGCACGCGCGGCGGAATAGTTCTGGTCGAATGTGAAGATCCCGGCGCGCTATCGAGTGTCAATGAGGGAGAGTCAAGGTATTTCGCGCGCATGCTTGAAATTCCGCTACTGGAACCGGCCAGTCTTCAGGAAGCCAAGGATTTGACCAAATGGGCCTTTGAGTTATCGGAGAAAATACGAAATATCGTTATCCTTCGCTCAGTGACGCGCATGTCTCACGCCAGCGGCAACGTTATATGCGGCAAACTTCCCCAAAAAGTAAGAATTGCCGAATTTGTTTCTAACGGATCATTTATGGATCCTTTAAGGGGCCCGGTAGTCAGCACTCCGGTTGTCGTTAAACACAATCTTCAGCAGAAAAAATTACAGGAAGCCGTAGAACTTTTTGAAAAGAGTCCATATAATAGTTATTCCGGTCCCGGACATCCGGAACTTTTGATCATCACCAGCAGCGCCTGTTTCCTTTACAGCAAAGAAGCTATTGAAATGCTTAGTTTGCAAAAGCGTGTCGGGATTTTGAAACTTGGCTGCACCTGGCCTCTGCCCGTGAAGCTTTTGAAAAAATATTTGCGCATGACCGATAAGATTATGGTTGTGGAAGAAGTTCTGCCTTTTCTTGAAGAAAATATCAAAGTCGCCGCGATGGGAATGCTCAAAGATACCGGTATCAAAACTTTTTATGGAAAAATGGATGAAACACTGCCTTCGGTCGGCGAATTGAATCCGGATATTGTCGCCGCAGCCCTCGGCAAAATAATGAAGGTCAAACCCAAATCATTACCTGCCGGTTATGTACGCGAAATCCAAAAAATAGCTCCTTTGATACCTCCGCGGGAACAGACGTTTTGTCCCGGTTGTCCGCATCGCGCTTCTTTCTGGAATATTAACACCGCGCTGAAACTCGACGGCCGCGAGGGCATTGTTTGCGGCGATATAGGCTGTTACGCCATGGCTTCACTTTGGCCGGCAATCGGTTTCAATACCGTGCGCACTCTTCATTCCATGGGTTCGGGCACGGGCCTGGCCAGCGGATTTGCCAAACTCGAAGCCTTCGGTCTGGATAAACCGGTTCTGGCGGTTTGCGGCGATTCCACTTTTTATCACGCCGTTATTCCGGCGCTCATCAACGCCCGGCATAACAAGGCGGATATAACATTTATTGTTCTGGATAACGCGGGAACGGCAATGACCGGATTCCAGCCTCATCCCGGTCTGGATATGGGCGCCATAGGCGAGCCGCTTCCATCTGTTGAGATTGCCGCGATTTGCAGGGCGATAGGAGCCAAAGTTGCCGAATGCGATCCTTTTGATTTGGAAGGGACAAGTAAAATTCTTACATCTTTTATGGCCGAGCGTGGTTCATTGAAGGTGCTGATCATGAAGCAGGCTTGTGCGCTTAGCCCCGAAAAGAAAGGTAAGAAACAATACCAGATGAAAGTTAACGAAGAACTTTGTCTGGGTGAGAGCTGCGGATGTAACCGTTTATGCACAAGAATTTTCCGTTGCCCGGCGCTCACTTGGGATCGGGCGAAAAAGAAAGCGGTCGTTGACGAAGTCATCTGCGCCGGCTGCGGCGTCTGTTACTCGATCTGTCCGCAAAAAGCGATCATAAGAACGGAGGCGGCGGGTTGATGAAGACAAGAAGTTCTAATACAAATTCGCAGTCAAAAGTATACCGCGGCGGCAAGGAAGAGGCGACGCAGGCGTATTCAAATATACGTCGAGGAGCCGATGACGCAGCCAACAAAGGTAGACGAATGAATGCGAATTTGTATAAAGAGCCTACAAATATTATCATAACCGGTGTCGGCGGTCAGGGCAATGTCATGGCTTCGCGCGTGCTAGCGGGAATGCTGGTTAACGCGGGCTTCATCGTCACCATTGGTGAAACCTTCGGGATGTCCCAGCGCGGCGGTTCGGTGATGAGTCATTTGCGTATATCATCCACGTCCGTGTTAAGTCCGCAGATTCCTCAGGGCAGGGCGGACATAATTATTGCACTGGAGCCGGTGGAAGCGCTAAGGGTGCTTGTCAAGTATGGAAATCCCGATGTAGCTGTTCTGACTAATTCCCGTATGGTTTATCCCATGGGAGTAATAACCGGCGATTTTACTTATCCATCATTGGATGAAATTAAATCGGCCATTGATAAATTGACGGCACACAAT
>Ga0116107_1002257_pt1 | contig 10326 bp, 7 predicted proteins | sample June2015DPH_6_10_FD_88969 | JGI IMG/M metagenome (GOLD analysis project Ga0116107, IMG submission 88969) | Peatland microbial communities from SPRUCE experiment site at the Marcell Experimental Forest, Minnesota, USA - June2015DPH_6_100 | ecosystem: Environmental > Terrestrial > Soil > Wetlands >... | reverse complement strand
TCATTCATTCCACGCTTGAACCCCAGGAAGCGCTGCAATTGATCGTAAGCGAAGCGGTGCGGCTGATGCACGCGTCGAGCGGCTCGGTGGTCTTGATCAATCCCACGTCGGGCCTTTTGGAAATCCACGCATCGCAGAACCTGCCGTCGGCGGCCACACGGCTCAAATTGCGCGTGGGTGAAGGCATCACCGGCTGGGTTGCGCGCACCGGCAAACCCGCACGCGTCGGCGACGTGACGCGGGACCCGCGCTACGTAATGGCGCGTCGTAGTGTGCGGTCGGAACTGGCCGTGCCGCTGGAAGTGAACGGTGAAACGCGCGGCGTGCTCAACATGGATTCGGATCGCGCGGACGCCTTCACCACGGAGGATCAGGAATTGCTCCAGGAACTGGCGGTGCAAGCGGCCAAGGTGATTCAAAACACCTGGCTCTATGAGCAATTGCGGCTGAAGGCGCATTTGTTCGAATCCCTTGCCAGTGTGAGCCGGACGATCAATTCCACGTTGAATCTCGACGAAGCGTTACAGGCCATCACACGCGAAGCGGGCATGTTGATGCACGCGCGGATGTGCTCGCTGATGATGCTGGACGAAAGCCGCGAATGGCTCGATTTGCGCGCCAGTTACGGCGCGGGCCAAGCTTACCTCAACAAACCCCGGCTGCCCGTGGACGACAGCCTGCTCGGCGTTGTCGTGCGCCGCAAAAAACCGATACAGGTCGCCAATGTCCAGGAGTCGAGCCGTTATCAGCATGTCGAAGTCGCGCGATGCGAAGGATTGGTTTCGCTGTTGAGCGTGCCGCTGATCTTTGCCGGCCAGGCGATCGGGACGTTGAGCATTTACACAGGCCGTCCGTATAGTTTTTCCAACGAGGAAATCAGCATTTTGAGCGCGCTGGCCGAGTTGTCGGCGATTGCGATTGAAAAGGCGCGGCTCTATGAACGCGTCGTGGACGTCGAGGAACAGTTGCGGCAAAACGAAAAACTCTCCGCGCTCGGCCTTCTGGCCGCCGAGGTCGCACACGAAATCCGCAATCCGCTGACAGTGATGAAGCTGCTGTATCATTCGCTGGATTTGAAGTTTCCGGCTGGCGACCCGCGCGCAAAGGACGCCCGGATCATTGACGCGAAAATCGAGCACCTGAACAAGATCGTCGAGCAGATTCTCGCGTTTGCGCGCACAACCGAGCCCAAGCTTGTGCCGGTGAATTTGAACGAATTAGTGGACGAGCTTGGATTACTTGTGCGGCACAAGCTGGCGAATCAAAACATCCGGCTGGTCCGCCAATTGCAGCCGGATTTGCCGGTCGTGATGGGTGACGCGCCGCAACTGGAACAGGTGTTTCTGAATTTGATCCTCAACGCCGCCGGGGCCATGCCAGGCGGCGGGACACTCACGGTCGAGTCCAAAGCCATTCATTTGCCGCGGAGCAATCTGCGGGCAACACACGTCACGGTGGAATTCAAGGACACTGGCGGTGGCATGAGCAAGGAAGTTCAAAAACGCGCCTTCACCGCAGTTTTGAGCACAACGAAGGCCAAAGGAACAGGATTGGGTTTGGCCATCGTTGGCCGCATTATTGAAACCCATCACGGGAATGTCCGGATCAAGTCACAAATTGGCTCAGGCACGACCATTCGCATCACTTTGCCGGTGAAATAAGCGAGTTGCGAGGCTGACTGACTTCCTGTTGGTTGCCTGAAACTTCGAATGTAATTCAGCCTCCTGATTTTCCAAACTCCGCTCATTGCGAATTCGGCCAGACACGTTATTTTCTTGCCAGACGTTGCCGTCGAGTTTATTCGACGGCGTTTCCAATTTTATGAATTACTCAAAGCTGGGATGGTGGGAACGATTTCAGAAGTATTACACTGAGTTTCCCAAGCTTGGGCTGGCCGTTGATTTGAGCCGGATGAATGTGGATGACACATTCTTCGCGGCGATGGAACCGCCAATGCAAAAGGCGTTTGCCAGCATGGCAGCGCTCGAATCCGGGGCTATTGCCAATCCGGATGAAAATCGGATGGTGGGACATTATTGGCTGCGGAACCCGTCGCTCGCGCCAACGCCGGAAATTCGCAAGGAAATTGAAGGCACCGTCGCCCGAATCAAAGATTTCGCTGCTAAAATTCACGCGGGTAAAATTCACGGCACTGGCGGGGCGTTCAAAAATTACCTTTTGATTGGTATTGGCGGGTCAGCACTGGGACCGCAATTCGTCGCCCACGCTTTGGGTGATCCACGTACCGACGAACTCAAACCCTTTTTCTTTGATAACACCGACCCGGACGGTATGGACAGGGTTCTTGCTACAATTGGATCCGATCTGGACAAAACCCTTTGCATTATCATTTCCAAGTCAGGCGACACCAAGGAGACACGCAATGGAATGCTGGTAGCGGAAAACGCTTTCAAGCACGCAGGCCTTCATTTCGGACAACACGCCGTCGCCATTACCACTTACGGCAGCGAACTTGATAAGCACGCCATGAAGAACAAATGGTTAACGCGATTTCCAATGTGGGATTGGGTCGGTGGTCGAACCAGCGAGTTGTCAGCGGTCGGGCTATTACCAGCCGCTCTGCAAGGAATTGACATAACTAATTTAATTTTAGGAGCTTGTGAATGCGACAAATCAACACGGCTGTATAACGTTAAAGTAAATCCAGCAGCCCAGCTTGCACTGGCTTGGTACGAGGCGGGTAACGGTAAAGGAACCAAAAGTATGGTCGTTTTGCCCTATAAAGACCGTTTAGAGCTGTTTTCAAGATATCTCCAGCAACTCGTGATGGAATCTCTCGGGAAAGAGCAAAATTTAAATCGGACTATTGTCAATCAGGGAATTATAGTTTTCGGAAATAAAGGGGCAACGGATCAGCACTCATATGTTCAACAGCTTAGGGATGGACTAAACAATTTCTTTGTCGTCTTTATTGAGGTTCTGAAGGATGGGAATAACCAAAATCTGGAGGTTGAACCCAAAGTGACATCGGGGGATTATCTTCACGGATCTTATCTGGGAACCCGCCAGGCACTCGCCGAAAAGGACAGGGAATCCGTCACCATCACAGTCAAAGAAGTTTCTCCCTTTGTGGTTGGAATGCTGATCGCCTTGTTTGAACGGGCTGTCGGCCTTTATGCATCATTAATCAACATCAATGCCTATAACCAACCGGGCGTCGAGGCTGGCAAGAAAGCTGCCGGCAAGGTGATTGAAACACAGCGCAAGGTGCTGGATTTTCTCTCCAAACAACCCGGCGCGGGGTTCAGCGTTGAAGAAATCTCCAAGGGAATTGGCGCAGAAGATGACATTGAACACATCTTCAAAGTATGCGAACATCTATCTACGAATCGGGGAATAATTATTTGTAACTTATTTGATACGAGCATGTTAAAACGGAAATATGCTATAATCTAGTTTCTAATGTTCGTTTATCCAAAACAATACGACGTGATTGTTGTCGGTGCCGGTCATGCCGGGATTGAAGCTGCATTGGCTGCTGCCAGAATGGGCTGTCAAACTTTGCTGCTCACCATGAACGTGGATACCATCGGACAGATGTCTTGCAACCCTGCTATCGGCGGACTCGCCAAAGGGCATCTGGCACGCGAAATTGATGCTTTAGGGGGAGAGATGGGCAAGGCCACAGATAAAACCGGATTGCAATTCAGGATGTTGAACACAAAAAAAGGTCCGGCTGTTTGGGCGCCAAGAGCTCAGTGTGACAAAAAGGCTTATCAATTTCGGCTTAAATGGGTCTGTGAATCGGAACCCAATTTAGATTTGAAGCAGGGACAAACGTCAAGAATTCTTCACAAGGACGGGGCAGCCTTTGGAGTCGAAACCACCCTTGAAGTCCAGTACCTCGGAAAGACAATAGTCATAACCACGGGAACATTTCTTCGTGGATTGATGCATGTTGGATCGAACCAGCAGCCTGGCGGACGAGCTGGTGATTTGGCCGCATTAGGCCTGTCGTCGTCACTCAAAGAAATCGGTATCGAGCTTGGCCGGCTAAAAACCGGGACCCCTCCACGACTTTTAAGACGATCAATTGACTTCTCCAAAATAGAAGCTCAATCGGGAGACGAGCCGGTTCCCTATTTCACATTTTGGAAGGATGATCTGTTCCACGTGGAACAATCGGCCAAAACTGTGTTTGACAGCTACCGTTCCGCAGGGAAATATCCGCCAGGATCAATTCTAGATAAAATCAATGGCCAATTGAGTTGTTTTATAACATTTACATCACAAAAGACCGCAGAAATAGTCCGCTCAAACCTACACAAATCTCCTTTGTATTCAGGCACTATTGAAGGAATAGGGCCAAGATATTGCCCGTCTATTGAAGATAAAATTGTAAAGTTTCCAGAAAAGGAGCGGCATCAAATTTTTCTTGAGCCGGAGGGGATTGAAACTGATGAATTTTATGTCAACGGCTTTTCAACAAGTCTGCCGTTTGAAGTCCAGGTGGAATTGGTCAGGACAATCATAGGCTGCGAAAACGCTGAAATCATGCGTCCAGCCTATGCCGTAGAATATGATTTCGCCTACCCAACACAATTACTGCCGTCCTTGGAAACAAAAACTTGCAAGAATCTGTTTTTAGCTGGACAAATCAACGGAACCTCCGGATATGAAGAGGCTGGCGGTCAGGGAATCGTCGCTGGGATTAATGCAGCCAGAAGAGTCAATTCCCTCGGTTCGATCATCCTTCGTCGCGACCAAGCGTATATCGGAGTCCTGATTGATGATTTGGTTACCAAGGGCACGACTGAACCTTACCGTATGTTCACATCGCGCGCTGAATATCGGCTTTTACTCCGTCAAGACAATGCCGACATGCGGCTTTCAGACATTGGGCATGAAATCGGGCTTTTGCCCGAGCGCAAGTATTCTATCTTTTACTCCAAACAGAAGACCATATTAGAAGAACTAACACGTTTATATTCAACACATTATGCATGCAATTGTTTGGCGAAAATACTCTCCAGACCCGAAGTTGGTTACAAAGATTTGCCGAATCGCAATGACGCTCTGTCCGAGGAAATAATCCAGCAAGTTGAAATTGCCATCAAGTATGCAGGTTATATCGAACGGCAGGAGGCGGAGGTTGAGAAATTCAAGAACTTGGAGGACAAGCAGATTCCCGACTCTTTTGAATTTTCGTCGGTGCCAGGCTTGCGTCTGGAAGCCCGACAAAAGCTTTCAAAAATTCGTCCCACCACCATCGGTCAGGCGGCCCGAATTTCCGGGGTGTCGCCCGCGGACATTAGCATCCTCATGGTTTGGTTAAAGCGTTGTGGCGGGGCTGGCAAACGAAACGATTTGTCAACCGATGACGAAACTTGCAGCGATTTGGAATCAGAACTCGAAGGCTAAAGTAAAGTGAATATTTGGCTGTCCGACATGGATTCGAACCATGAATAACGCCTCCAAAGGGCGCTGTGTTACCATTACACCATCGGACAAGCCAGAAAAACATTAAACTTTACGCGCCATTCGCGCAAAGGGAAAATCATTAATAACAATTTTTGCAAAGAAAGAAGGTTTGCCCGCAACATTTCCTGCCCGCAAAATGTCGCAATTCGTAATGAACAACGTTTCAATTGAAACAACTCCGCGCGTTGTCGCCGCCGTTCCTCCGGCTGTGTCGGCATCCGACTTTTCCAAGCCGGTCATGCGGCCAAAGAAAAGCGTACTCAAGCTTGCCGCCGGAGTGCTTAATCACGGTGGGCCGGGTTACCTGCAATTCGCCATCACGAACATTTGCAATGCGGACTGCGATTTCTGCGGTTTTGCCCGCTCCAAGTTTGATCCCAAAGCCCGGCACAGCGTGACGTTGCAGAAAACGCGCGACGTCATTGACATCGCCGTAAAAAATCACATCGGCTATCTGTTGTTCGTTGGCGGCGAACCGATGGTGCATCGCGATTTGCGTGCCATGACACGCTACGCGGCGGAGCGCGGGATTCATCCGATGATTTGCACCAACGGGGGGCTTTGGACTGAGGAAAACATGCGCGGCTTCGCCAGCGACGGCCTGAGCAGCGTGATCATGTCCATTGACGCGCACGATGTTTCCAAACACGAGAAGAACCGCGGCCTGCCGGATGTCTGCAGTAAAATCAAACGCGCCAACGAATTCTTCCACTCGGCCGGCATCCAGACCACCGCCAGCATCACGGCAAGCCGGTTGATTGACGATTATGACCGGCTCCCGGAATTTCTCGAATCCCTGGGCTTCAAAAGCTGCACGTTCAGTTATCCGCTGACTTCGCTGGCCAGCAGCTATCTCAGCTTCAGCGACAGCGGTCTGGTCAATTACTCGAAGGATGAATTGATTGAGGTGTTTGAGAAAATCAAACGGATGAAACAGCGCAGCGGGTTCCCGGTTGTCAATCCGGCGGAATCGCTGACCGAAATGCAGCGGCATCTGCGTGGCGAAAAGGAGAAGTTCGGCTGCCTCGGCGGGCACAAGTATTTTTATCTCGACTGGAAACTGGACCTTTACCGCTGTCATTTCTGGGAGAAGCCCATGTGCAAAGTGTACGAGTGGGATGACGCAAAACTCATTCGCGACGGCTGCACCCGCTGCATGATTGACTGTTACCGCGACCCGAGCGTGCTGCAATTCGCCGCCATCAGCGCCAGCGACGCCTTCAACAATTTGAAAAAGGGCAAACTGCTTTCGGCGGCAAAAAACATATTCGATTCGCGCAACCTGACTTCCCTCAAGGCCGTTTGGGAGGACCGCAAGTGGATTGGCGGGGTATAATTCCCGCAAATTCCCGCTTGTTATCCATCTCGTTCATGGTAAATTTGTGCCCCTTTTTATGAAGACGGACATTCATCCGAAATATGTGGACGCGGAAATCCGTTGCGCCTGCGGCAACGAGATCAAGACCCGCTCCACCAAGCCCTTGATCATCGTGGGCATTTGCAACGTGTGCCACCCGTTCTACACCGGCCAGCAGAAGTTCGTGGACACCGCCGGCCGCGTGGACAAATTCCAGCAACGTGCCGCCAAGACGCAAGCCGCCCAGGAAGCGTTCGCCGCCACCAAGAAGAAAAAGAAGTAGCTTTTTGCAAAAAAACCGCCCGCAGGAGTTCTTTAATTCCGCGGGCGGCATTGTTTTTGTGACTGGCAAAAATGACCAATAACGAAGCGCGAATGACTAAAGAATGACGAAATCCGAATCCAAACAAGCACGATGATTTGTCATTCAGACATTGGGTATTCTTTCGTCATTAGGATTTAGTCATTCGTCATTTCAAAAATGGATCTGCGACCGCACATTGAAAAATTCTCCCGGCGTTTTGCCGAGGTCGAGGCCGCGTTAAGCGACCCCAAGGTTTTCGACAACCCGCAACGCGCGCAGGAATTGTCCCGGGAATACGCCCGGCTCAAGGAGCTGGTTGCATACGGCAGAAGCTATTTGAAAACCCTAGCCCATCTGGACGAAAATCGCGCGCTGTTGAAAAGCGAACCGCCGGATTCCGAACTGGCCCAACTCGCCAAAGACGAGGCGGCCCGGCTGGAAATCGAGGAAAAACGTCTCGCGCAGCAAATCCAGTTCGGCATTCTGCCGCCCAATCCGACCGATTCGCGCAATACCATCATCGAAATTCGAGCTGGCGCCGGCGGCCAGGAATCCGCGCTGTTCGCCGCCGATCTTTACCGGATGTACACGCGCTATGCCGAGGCGCGCGGCTGGGAGGTGGAAACCATGGATTCCAACCCCTCCGATCTCGGCGGTTTCAAGGAAATCATTTTCGGCATCACCGGCACGGATGTTTTCAAGCGGCTGAAATACGAGAGCGGCGTTCACCGGGTCCAGCGCGTGCCCGCCACCGAGGCGCAGGGCCGCATCCACACGAGCACCTGCACCGTCGCCGTTTTGCCCGAAGCCCAGGAAGTGGACATCGAAATCAACCCGGAAGAATTGGAAATCAACGTCTGCCGTGCGTCCGGCAAGGGCGGTCAGGGCGTCAACACCACCGACTCGGCCGTGCAGATCATCCACAAGCCCAGCGGCCTTATTGTTCGTTGCGCCGATGAACGTTCGCAGCAAAAGAACCGGGTGAAAGCGTTAAAAGTCCTGCGCTCGCGCCTGCTGGAACGCAAAGTCACCGAGGAAAACGCGAAATATGCCGCGCAGCGCAAAGACCAGATTGGCAGTGGCGAACGCAGCGAAAAAATCCGCACCTACAATTTCCCACAAAACCGCGTCACCGACCACCGCGTTGAACTGACGCTATACAACCTGGCGAATTTCGTTGAAGGCGAACTCGATCCGATACTCGAGCCGCTGATGATACATGATTTGGAGGAAAAATTGGCGGCGTTAAGAGCGTGACAAGTGACGGGTGACCAGCCTTCGCCACGCTTCGGCATGGCAGGCAAGTGACAAGATTTGCCATCTCCCGCTGCTGTTACCCGACATCTGACCCATGATTAAAGGATTAATATTTGACTGTGACGGCACGCTGGCCGACACGATGCCGTTGCACTGGCGCGCCTGGCACATGATCACGCAGCGGTACGGACTCCATTTTCCCGAAGACCGCTTTTATTCGCTCGGCGGAGTTCCGGCGCGCGACATTCTCAAGCTGCTCGCGCACGAACAGGGCCGGTCGCTCGACCATATCGCCGTCGCGCACGAAAAAGAAGAAGCCTACCTGACGACGCTTTCGCAAGTCGAACCCATCCACGCCATTGTGGAAATTGCGAAGGCGCATCACGGCAAAATTCCGATGGCGGTCGCATCCGGCGGCACGGAAAAAATCGTCATCCTGGTGCTGGAACGTCTGAATATCCGGCATCTCTTCGATGCCATTGTGACGGGTGAAATGGTGAAAAACCAAAAACCCGCACCAGACATTTTCCTCGAAGCGGCACGGCGCATTGGCGTGGAGCCAAAATTCTGCCGTGCCTACGAGGACACCGACCTCGGCCTGCAAGCCATCCGCGCCGCGGGCATGGAAGCCGTGGATGTGCGTGAACTGATCGCCAAGCGTTGAAGACTGTTTGGTTTGCGGCCTATCCTCACATTAGGCCACAGGTTCATCTTTTCGTATCCGGGGTAAAAGCTTCAATAAACATTTTGTCGAAAAATAGACCAAAGTGTAGACAAATATAAAATATGCCCCAAACCCAACGACGAGAGCCAAACATCCAAGAACAAATTGAAGGATAGCGTTGGTAATACCAAAACTCTGTAGAACGACCATCGGTAAAAGAGGTGGCATGGAAAGCAAGAAACCAATCTCTGCCCATGTCTCTGCCCATGTGTGTGACTGCCACCAATATGGATGCCAACCCGGCTCGGGCCTCCAGTGCCACATAAGACTCTGAACCATTGAGAAGACCAAAAGTAAACAAGCCATGGCTGCGATGTTCCTAGGAGCTTTCACGGTGGCCTAACAGTTAATGGATAGCGAGTTGCGCAATTGCGGGACAGCTGTCCGGTTTCATGGAGCCGACATTATTCCGGGTTTAAGTAATTGTCCAGTATTGGCTTTGTAGCGGCAGCGGTGGGTTCATGGGTCGCGATTTCAAATTTGAGATTTGGAATTTCAGATTTCAGATTATTCCTGTTCCTTCTCCTCCGCTTGCCGGCGCAGTGGATGGTTGGCGGGCAGATTTCCCAGCAGTCGTTTTTGAAAAGCCGTGGCGCGCTGTTTTTGATCCTGTTCCTTGCGAACCCGCTCATTGAGATGACGCTGGCCTTTGATCTCTGAATTTTGGAGCGAGTCGGCCCAGCCGCGCAACTGGCGCGAACAGTTTTCGGCTGTGGATTTCAAATTTGAAATTTCAGATTTCAAATGTTTCGCCCAGTCCCGACGCAAGAGCAGGCAAAGCATGGAGCGGACTTCGCCCGCCGAGCCGCGAGCGATGTAGATGAACGCGAGCAGTTCGTTCGTCGTCCCACGCTCGAAACCCTCGGCGATGTTGTTGGAGACGGACAAGGCTGCGCGCTCAAGCTGGTCGCGGAAGGAAAGCCTCATGCGAGGCGGCGCATTTTCGAGAAAATCATCAGTTTGCTCATATAGCCTGGCCGCCTCCTGCCACACCGGCAGGTCTTCAAAACGCTGATAGGTCATGATTTGATCCTTCCACTTTTATTTCAAATTTGAAATTTCAGATTTGAAATCTGTCCGCGGTGGTTCAATTCCCATTTATATTGTCAACCCTGTCCCAGCTTCTTCGATTTTTCCGTCGCGGCGCGGACGGCGCTCATCACGGTGGCGCGCAGTTTGCCTTTTTCCAGTTCATGCAAACCTTCAATCGTCGTGCCGCCGGGGCTGGTGACCTGGTCCTTG
>Ga0116107_1002254_pt1 | contig 10327 bp, 8 predicted proteins | sample June2015DPH_6_10_FD_88969 | JGI IMG/M metagenome (GOLD analysis project Ga0116107, IMG submission 88969) | Peatland microbial communities from SPRUCE experiment site at the Marcell Experimental Forest, Minnesota, USA - June2015DPH_6_100 | ecosystem: Environmental > Terrestrial > Soil > Wetlands >... | reverse complement strand
CGCCACCGGGCAGGCGACCATCGCCCTGGCGAACCCTCTCCAGTACGCTCACACGCCGCCTGAGGCCCTGGACTTCATCCCGGTCTCGGCGATCCCCTGGGCGGTTCAGCAGGCCGTCATCCACGCCGTGACGGCGCTGGTGAAGGGCCGCTGCGACGACGCCCTGCTGCTGGAGGGCGTCGGCGAGGCGCGTACCGGCGAGACGGACCCCGGCGAGAAGACGGTGGACATCGTGCGGGCCTTCAAGGCGCTCCAGTCCTACCGCACGGCCGTCAAGATCAAGACCTGATGGCCGCGCCCTTCCCCGGCCGCGCATCGCTCCGGGCGGCCATCGTCGCGTACCTGGAGACCGGCATCGCCAGCAACGCCATCGAGGGCCTTGCCACCGTCTACGCCCACCCGCCGAAGATCACGCCCGAGGGCGACTTCGTCGTCGCCTCCGAGGACCCCGGCTCCTCGATGGGCACGGTCGTCTACGTCTACATCGGCCCGGCCAAGCACAAGCGGCTCGGCACGGGCGGCCCGACCTCCGGCATCAAGGCGGCGCTCTACCCGGTCACGTTCATCTGCTTCACCCGCTCGGCGACGGCCCAGTCCCAGGAGTGCGGCGAGACGAACGACACGTTCGTCGACTCGTTCCGCGCCTACATCGAGGCCAACCGGACGGCGGGCACCGCGCCCGGGAGCGGGGCCGTCTGGCAATGGGGCGAGGGCGAGGCGTTCGGCCAGGAGGACATCGAGGAGGACTTCACCATGCCGCGCCTGCTCCGCGGGAAGATGGGCCTCACGCAGGTCTGGGGCACCATCACCGTGAAGGCGTGGCAGCAGTATTACGCGTGAATCCCACGCCTTCGCCCCGCGGGTGCGTAGACTCGGACCCGATGTCCTTCACGTACAGGTCGGTGCTCGACCAGCGGGCCGTGTTCGCGGATGAGACGCGCGACGACGGCCGGACGCTCGAACTCGACTCCGGCGAGACGTTCGTGACGTTCCGCAAGCGGAACCACCGCTACCTCGCCCTCGTACCCCCGAGGACCCCGTCCCGACCCGAGCCATCTGAGGAGGTGACCGTGCCGGACGTTTCCACCATTGCGCCGGCACGACCGGCCATACCGTAGGAGGCCGGGATGAGCCACCGCTTCTTTGACCCGAGGTACGAGGAGTTCGCCCGTATCGCCCGCCGCTACGGGATGCGAATGGCCGCCGCGCCCAGCATCCCGGCGACCGACAACGGCTGGATCGGCTACGCGGCCGAGTCGACGCCTGGCACCGCCGTCACCGCGGCGCTGTGGACGCCGCTGCACGACCCGGCCTGGGTGCCGAAGCAGACCTACCTGCAGGACGTGGGCCTCAGGGGCGACCCGGCGATGGACCACGACGACGTGATGGGCGTGGCCTCGGCGGAGATGGGCTGGAAGACCAACCTGTTCGCCGACGCCTGGCCGTACCTGTTCCTGGGCCTCTTGGGCACCGACGTGGTCACCGGCACGACCTCGCCGTACACGCACACCCACACGCTCTTGAACAACACGACCGGCTCCCAGCCTCCGTCCCTCACCGTCTCCTACTTCGACGGCGGGCACGGCTGGTATGCACCGTGGACGCAGCTGACCAAGATGGACATCGCGATGGCCATCGAGGCCGCGATCGAGGCGACCATCGCCTCCATCACGCTGCCGTTCACCACCCAGTCGCTGTCGGGCAACACCTACAACGCCGAGCACATGGTGCCCTCGTGGGACACGTCGATCACCCTCGGCACGATGACCTCGGCCGCCGTCGAGTCCTTCGACTGCTCCATCGAGCGCATGAACTCGCTCTCGATCCACACGGCTGGGCAACAGTCGGCGCACGCCAACTACGCGGGACCGCTCCGCGTGACGGGCAAGCTCGCCTTCGTCTACGACAACAACGACAACATCGCGCCGAACGTCATCACCGACGCCCTGGAGCGGCTGCAGCAGCGGCTGTACGTCGTGTTCACCGACCCGGTGACCTCGCACACCGTGGCGCTGCAGATGACGACCACGCAGCTGGAGGACCCCAAGCTGGAGGTTGGCAAGTCCTACCTCGGCGTGTCCTCCAACTTCCGCGCGGTCGCCAACGCGACGGACGCCTCTACCGGCACGTCGCCCTTGAAGGTTATCTGCACAAATGGCCAGAGCGCCCCGGCGTGAGGCCAATAGCCTAGACGTCTAGGCAATTCACCAAGACAGGAGAGTGGTCGATGTGCGACGGATCGAGCTGCCGAAAGGCCGCTGGGCGGAGATAGCGGAGGAAGACGACCTCACCGTCCAGGAGCAGTGGGACATCGAGCACGCCGGGATCGCCTCGGAGTCGGTGGCGGCCAAGACGACGGTGCTCCAGCTGGAGGAGCTGAGGAGCCTGGAGGCAGCGCTGCCTGACGCGGCGCGCACCCTGGAGACGGACCTGCGGGCCATCGTGGCGGCCAAGTCCACGCCCGCGGCGCGAAAGCGTGAGGCGGAGGCCCGGCTGAAGCTGATGACCGACGCCCGCGCGACCAACGCGCTCGCCCTCGCCTACCAGAAGCTCGGCCCGGAGGAGTACGCCCCCATCGACCGCTTCGAGGTGGTGCGCGTCATGTGCTCACTGCGCGCCTGGGACGTGACCGGACCGGACGGCCAGGTCATCTCCATCCCGCCCGACCGGACGCCAGAGTCGGTGGCGGCCTTCGCGCGAACGGTCCCCAACACGGTGATGAAGGCCATTTCCGCCGAGACGGCGCGGACGAACGTCGCGCCCACGGACTTCAACCGGAGCCCGGAGGCCATGCTCCCAAAAACACCGGACACCCCTACCGGAGACTCCTCCGTCTCCGGATCGCCCGAGGGGTCGAAGTCCGGCGCAGGGCGGACGGGACGGCGTACCGGCTCAAGCTCGACCCGCGGAACAAAGCCCTCCTCGCCGAGGACCGCGAGCTAGTCCGTCTCCACTGGATGGTCCGGTTCCTGACCCTGTTCCCGTCCTACACTGAGGCGGAGTACCTAGCGTTGCCGTTCCGGAAGGCCGAGCTGATGATTGAACTGGCGGAGGTGGAGCGCCTAGCAGCGGCCGCGGAGAGGGGCTGACGTGCCCGGCGGTCTGGAGTTCCACACCAGCCTCGACACGTCCGACATGCAGGCGGCCGTGGACAGACTCGCCGACCGGGCGAACGCCGCGGTGGAGCTGGCGACGCGGCGGGGCATCGCCTTCTTCGTCGGTGCCGCGATGGCCCACGCGCCGGTCGCCAAGTCCGTCCAGGCCCCACGCCACGTTGGGGGCACGCTCCGCCGCAGCATCCACATCGTCGAGGTCACCCAGATCGGCCCGGGCCGCTGGCTCGCCACCGCGGGCCCCTCGGTCATCTACGGGCGCTTCCGCGACCTCGGTGGGACCATCCATGCGAAGAACGGGCCGTACCTGAAGTTCCAGATCGACGGCAACTGGGTCCAGGTCGAGTCGGTGACCCAGACCGGCAGCTTCTACATGGAGAAGGCCCTCGATGACCTGGAGGGGGCGATAGAGGGCATCTTCGCCACGGCCTGGTCCGAAGTGATGAGGGCCTGACATGGCCGGGGGGGTATTGCCACCGATCCTCGGGGAACTCCAGCTCTCCGCCAGCCAGTTCATCGACAAGCTGGCCGAGGTCCGCGACGTCCTCGGCGAGACGGCGGGCTCGACCGACGACCTCGACTTGGCCCAGGCGCGCGCCGAGGCGACCAGCTCCCAGCTCGCTGACGCCCAGGAACGCCTCGCCGCGACCTCCGCCGACCTCATCGCGACCCAGGACGCGATCAACAAGGGGCAGATCACGGGCGAGGAAGCGTCCACCGCGCAGTCGGGCGCGCTCGACCGGCAGGCCGTGGCCGAGAAGGAGATGCGCGACGCGACCCTCGCCAACGCCGAGGCGCAGGGCAAGCTCGCCGAGGCCGAGGTGGCGTCCACCGACACGGGCGTGCTGCAGGACGAGCGGCTGATAAAGGCGGGCAAGCTCGTCACGCTCGCCTTTTTGGGCATCGGGGCCGCGGTCGGCGTCATGTCCGTCAAGATGGCGATGGACTTCCAGACCTCGCAGGCCAAGGTGCAAGCTGCCTTGGGCCAGTCCACCAAGCAGTCGAACGACCTCGCCAACGCGCTGCTCGGCACGGCGGGGTCGACCGAGCAGTCCGCCAACGCGATGGAGGCGGCGCTGGCCCCGGTCGCCGCCCAGTTCAAGTCGCTGCAATCCGGCGCCTACACGACCGCCGACGCCCTGGAGGAGATGAAGGCGGCCACGTCCTTGGCCGACGCCGGGCTGGGGTCACTCTCGGACACGACCGGCGCCCTCGCGGGGGTGATGCAGGCGTTCCAGCTGCACGCCAAGGACGCCGCCTCGACGGCGGACATCCTCTACTCGGCCTCGCAGATGACCGGCCAGGGCGTCGACTCGCTGACCTCCGGCCTGGAGCGGACACGGACCAAGCTCGGCGCGCTCTCGCCCTCCCTCGGGCAGCTCTCGGGCCTGCTGGTGGACATGACGGAGCACGGCGAGACCGGCCGGGCCGCGATGTCGATGCTCACCACGACGATGACCGCGCTCTTGAAGCCCGCCGCCGACGCCGCCAAGGCCCAGGACCAGATTCGCGCCGCCACCGCGGCACTCCCGCCTGCCCTGCGGAGCGCGGCCGCCGCTTACGAGTCGGGGGCGCTCACGGGCAAGGACCTGACCGCGACGACGGACGCGATGTCGGCATCCCAGGGCGTGCTGTGGAAGGCGTTCACCTCCGCGGTCGACGGGGCGAAGTCCGCGACTCTCGCCAACCGCGAACTCGGCCTCACCGTCGAGACGTCCAAGGGCCAGTTCGTCGGCTGGGGGTCCATCATCTCCCAGCTGGCGGAGAAGACCAAGGGCATGACGACCGCCCAGGCGACGGCCGAACTGACCGCGCTGGGCTTCGGCTCCGCGTCCGCCAAGGTCCTGGCCCTCGTCCGTGCCGGCCCGGAGGCGTTCGACAAGGCCACCGCGGCCGTGACCAAGCACGGCACGGCCAGCCACGCGGCCAACCTCCAGATGAAGACCTTGCACGGCCAGCTGCACATGCTGGAGGCGGCGGTCGACGACTACGGAGTGCGCCTCGGGCGGGTGCTCATCCCCAAGATCGAGACGGTCATCCACGTCACCGCCTCGGTCGTCGAGTGGTTCAACAAGAACCGCATCGCGGCCTACACGCTGGCCGCGGTGGTGGTGGGCGTGCTCGGGGTCGCGGTGACCGCGTTCGCCGTGGACGCCCTCGGCAAGCTCGTCGCCAACGCGCAATCGGCGTACCAGGCGGTCCTCAAGCTGTTCGGACTGAAGGGCGGCCCTGACGAGACTTCGGCCCTGAACACCGACGCCTCCCAGGCGTCCGAGACGCTGCAGCAGGGAATCGCCAAGGCCGGTGAGCAACTGATCGCCGACGCGAAGACCGCGGCCGCGTCCCTCACTGCGGGTGGCTCGACAGCCGCCGAGGACCTGGGAACTGGCGGTGCCACGGCCGCGGAAGACCTGGGCGCTGGCGGTGCGACTGCCGCGGAAGACCTGGGCGCTGGCGGTGCCACGGCTGCTGAAGACCTGGGCGCGGGTGGTGCTGCTGCTGCCGAGGATGTCGGTGCGGGCGGCGCGGCTGCTGCGGAGGATTTGGGCGCTGGCGGTGCTGCTGCTGCTGAAGACGTAGGAGCTGGGGGCGCCTCGGCCGCGGAGGATTTGGGTGCGGGCGGCGCCGCCGCCGCGGAAGACCTGGGCGCGGGTGGCGAGGTGGCCGGAGAGGGTATCGGCGCGGGTGGCGCCTCGGCCGCGGAGGATTTGGGCGCGGGTGGCGCCGGAGCGGCAGAGGACCTGGCCGCGGGTGGCGAGACGGCGTCGGAGGACCTGGTGGCAGGTGGCGCAGGCGCCGCCGAAGACGTCGCGGCTGGCGGTGCCACGGCAGGCGAGGACCTGGGTGCAGGCGGAGAGGACGCCGCCGAAGCGGCGGGAGCCGCGGGCGCGGGGGCCGGTCTCGCGCTGGGCGGCGGCGCCGCGGCTGGTGCGGGAGCCGCGGGCGCGGGAGAGGCTGGAGGCTTTAGCGCGGCCAGCCTGATTCTGCCCGTCATCACCGCGCAGATCGCCTCGTTGGGGACGAAGCTCATACCGGGGGCCGCGGCGGGCGAGGCCGCGATGCCGTCGTGGATGAAGGACGTCTCTTCGATCCCGTTCGTCGGCGCGATACCCAAGATCGGGGCCGACCTCGCGGGCGGTTTCCTCGACGCAATCGGCGCGCTGCCCAAGACGGTGCCGAGTGAGAAACAGATCGCAGCGAACGCGGCACTCGGCAGTTACGACACCGGGCGGTCGGACATCGAGCTCACGAAGGCCCAGAAGGATCAGGTCGTCGGGCTGATGAAGATGGGCGAGTCGCTGAAGGAGGCCCAGCAGAAGGTCCTCGGGATCAAGACCTCGACGGACAAAACGACCATCGCCGTGAACTCGCTCGGGTCGAAACTCGCCAAGACGCCCGACATCGCGGCGGTGACTGCTGCGACCCTGAAGCTCGCCAAGCCTGTCGACATCGCCAAGGTCACCACCGCGGTCAACACCGCGACCACCGCCGTCAAGTCCGTGAAGTCCTCGGTCGACGCGGGCCACACGGTCAACGTCTCGGGCGACCTCCACACGACCGTCGTTCTCGATGGCCGCACGCTGGCGACGGCGGTCCAGAAGTACATGCTGCGCGGGGCGCGCGCCACCGGCCAGAACGTCCTCAACTCGCGCTCGGTCGGCCGCGGGACCGGCAACCCGTAGATGGCGACCACGCTCACCCAGTCGGCGCACGCCTCGAACGCGGGCGCGATGACGCAGACGGTCGCGCTCTCCGGCGTCGGCAAGGGGCACCTGCTCTCGCTGGTGGTGTTCACCGGGAACGGCGTCGCCACGGCGAGCGTCACCGACTCGCAGGGCAACCCGTGGATTCGCAACACCGACGCCTACGCCTCGGGCTCCCTCGGCATCGAGAGCTGGAACGCGAGCGGCGCGATTGGGGGCAACACGACCGTTACGGTCACCCTCGCCTCAGCCTCGGCGACGGACTTCACGCTGGTCCTCATGGAGTTCACCGGGCCGCCGACCGTCAACGCGATGGACCAGGAAAACGCCAACGCCGGGACCTCGGCCCATCCCCAGATCGGCTTCGCCATGCAAGGGTTCCAGACTGGCGAGCTGTTCATCGGGGTCGCCAAGACCTCCGTCGCCGTGACCTCCACGCCCACGGGCTTCACGACCGTTGCCACGGGGACCACCGGGGATTCAGTCGTCTACCTGGTCGACTCGGGGACGAGCTCGCACCAGCCGACCTGGGGCCTCGGCTCGTCCGTGCTCTGGCTGGCGCTCGGGGTGAGCTTCTGCGCGGTGCTCCCGGGAACCCCCGCGACGAACACGCCGGGCGGGAACATGCCCCAGGTCCAGGTGGAGATTTCCGCCGACCCGTACCCGTTCACGAACAACTGGCGCAACGTGACGCGCTACGTGCGGTCCTTCAAGACGACGCTGGGGCGCCAGCACGAGCTCGACCGCATCGAGGCCGGGACGCTCGACATCGTGCTCGACGGGCGCGACGGGACGTTCGACCCCTGGAACACGTCGAGCTTCCTTTCCGCCTCGGGCACCGGGATGCAGCCGATGAACGCCGTGCGCGTGACCGCCGCGTGGCAGGGGGTGACGTACCCGGTGGCCTGGTGCTACCTCCAGTCGCTCACGCCGGGCCTCGACGACCAACTGAACGTCGAGGTGACGCTGCACGCCGTGGACGCCTTCCAGTTCCTCTCGCTCCGCTACTTGGCGGGGGACAACTACGCCCAGCTCATCGAGGCCGAATCGACGCTCTGCGCCTACTGGCGCTGCGGCGATTCCCCCGGCCAGGACACTCAGCAATCCTCGACGCTGCCCTCGCAGCTCAAGGACTCGACGCCGTCGACCGCCTCCGGCTACGGCCCGTTCCCCGGCCAGCTCCTGAACGGCACCGGTGGCCTGCCGCTCTTGGGTGCGACGCCCCAGTTCGTCTACGACCCGTCGACCTCGCTCGACCTCTCGAACGCGACCAACGCGCCGAACGGCGGGTTCGCCACGCTCGGCAACCCGCTCGGCTCGGCCTCCGCCTGGACGTTCGAGGCGTGGATTCAGTACCTAGGCGCGCAGCTGGTCAGCACCACGGCGACGTCGAACACGAACAACGAGCTCACGAGCGTCGGATCAACCACGGGCGTGGAGGTGGGCTGGGTCGTGGTCGCGGCGGACGTCCCGAACAACACGACGGTCACAGCGATTGTCGGCTCGACGGTCTACATGAGCGGGAACGCGACGGGGAGCAACGTCGGGGAGGCGGTGACCTTCGCGCCGCGGACGACGCTGCTCTCGGCTGGGACGACCGCGGGGGCGCTGCTCATCCAGGTCGGGGCATGGACCAGCGGGGCGGGGACGACAGCGACAACCCTCTATGGGAGGCTGCTTATCGTCGTGGGGGGGTTCGTCAGCGCCTGGTCGGGTTCGTCGGTATTACTCGACGGGAGTCTGCACCACGTCATCGTCACCTACGACGGAAACTTCGCCTTGCTCTACATCGACGGGGCAGTTGACGCGGTCTGGACCTGGAGCATAGTGAACCTGACTGATCTCACCGGGATTCTCGTCGGCTGCTCTGCCGGTCCCTCGCAGGGCTTCGCGGGCCTCATCCAGGACGTCGCCCTCTACTCATCGGCGCTTACCCAGCCTGACGTTGCGTCCCACTACACGACCGGCTGGTGGTTCCAGGGCAACGACCTCGGCGCGTCGAACGCGGCGGGGGCCTCGGCGCGGCTGAACAAGGTGCTCGCCGTTGCCGCGTTCCCGGCGGGCCTCACGGCCATCGGGACGCCGTTCAAGACCTCCGTCTACGGCGAGACCCAGCCCGTCACCACGACGACGGCGCTCGACTACGTGCAGCTCATCACCGAGACCGAACCGGGGCTCATCTTCCAGGGCCAGGACGGGAACATCTACGCGCTGAACCGGCAGTACGTCATCGGCCAGGGGGGCGCGGTGGGGATCATGAACTCGGCCCGCGCCTACACCTCGCAGGGCATCTTCGGCGACACCGCGGCCTGCACCTACCGCTTTGTCGCCAAGGGGTTCGCCCTCGGCATCGACGACCTGGACGTCTGGAACGACATCCAGGCGCAGAGCGCGCGGCCCTCGGCGGCGAACGACAATGGTAAGTCGGCGAGCAGCGGCAACCCCATCCAGGTCTTCTCGCAGGTCCAGGACGCGCGGATGGCGGTCTCGGCCAGCCAGTTCGGCGACCGGACCCTCCAGGGGCTCACCTCGCTTTTGTTCCTCTACGACTCGGACGCCCTGCTGGTCGCCGAGTGGTACGGGGTGATCTACGCCGCGGCCCAGGTCCGCCCCTCGGCCTTCACGCTCGACCAGACCTTCAACCTGGGGGCGAACCTCCCGCAGATGCTCGGGCGCACGCTCTACGACCAGATCACCGTCGAGTACCAGGGCATGGCCGGCAGCCCCGCGTTCTCGCCGGGGAGCGAATACACGGGCAACGTGCTCATCGAGTCGATTGAGCACGACGTGGACTTCGGGACGAGCGGGGACGGGCCGTGGTGGAGGACGACGCTCGTGACCAGCCCGTTCGAGCTGGCCCATGTCTCCGGGTCCTCGGCACCGCTCACGGTCAGCGCCACGGTGCCAATCGTGCTGGGTAGCTGGCAATTCGGGTCCGCTACAGGGGTCCTAACGTTGTGAAGCGCTCTGACCTACACTGACACCGATGCGCGTGCCCGGAATCGCCCCCGTTCTTGACCACGCAGAGGTTCACGCCGCGTATTTGCCGCGTCCCGGCATCGACCGGCTCCAGATGGCGGGCAACGTCGCCGAGCAAATCCGCCGCCACAAGCACGAGAACCCGACCGACCACATCCACGACAAGCTGGTGGACTCCCTCGTCGCCCACGTCCACGCCGTCGTCGCCGACCCGGCGCAGCAGCCCGAGGACCCCGCCTGGACGCCCCCTCAGCGCATCGTCTGGCGCTCGGCGGCCGAACACCGCGGCCAGGTGCCACTGTCGCCTGAGCGCAAGCTGGAGGTCATCGCCGACCGCTCGGTGCACCCCACCGTCAAAGCGATGGCCTACGTGAACGCCGGGCGCTGGGTAGTCGGGTGTCCGTTCCCGGGCTGCAACTCGGCGCAGATGGCGAGCTTCACGGACCGTCGGTTCTTCTGCTGCGACTGCGCCAACGCCGCGGTCGGAGGTCAGTGGGTCGAGGTGGTCTGGCCAGCGAATCACACGGAGGT
>Ga0116107_1002251_pt1 | contig 10345 bp, 9 predicted proteins | sample June2015DPH_6_10_FD_88969 | JGI IMG/M metagenome (GOLD analysis project Ga0116107, IMG submission 88969) | Peatland microbial communities from SPRUCE experiment site at the Marcell Experimental Forest, Minnesota, USA - June2015DPH_6_100 | ecosystem: Environmental > Terrestrial > Soil > Wetlands >... | reverse complement strand
GACCTGCTCGTTGGCGAGCACGGTCTTGCACGCGGGGCACCAGTTCACCGCGGCGCGGCGCTTCACGGCCAGGCCGGCGCGGTAGAGCTGGAGGAAGATCCACTGCGTCCAGCGGTAGTAGCGCGGATCGGTGGTCTGCACCTCGTAGCGCCAGTCGGCCATCAGGCCGATGCGCTTGAGCTGCGTGCGGAAGCGCTCGATGTTGCGCGGGATCAGCTCGGCGGGGTGCGTCCCGATCTTGAGCGCGAAGTTCTCGGAGTGGATGCCGAAGGCGTCGAAGCCCAGCGGCTCGAAGACGTCGTGGCCGGCCAGCCGCTGGTAGCGCCCCTGGATGTCGGCGCCGACGAAGGCGAACACGTTGCCGACGTGGAGCCCCTCGGCGGACGGATAGGGGAACATCATCAGGTTGAAGAACGGGCGCTTCGCGCCGGCCACGTCGGTGCGGTTGGTGCCCCGTTCCTCCCAGCGCTGCTGCCACTTCCGCTCGACGCCCTGCGGGTCGTACGCGTCCGCCTTACGGTCGGCCATAGCGCAAGAAGATAGCGGCTTGCGGCGCCCCCGAGCCATCCCTACGTTAGCGACTGCCTCATGTCCCGGCCCTCCGTCGTGCTCATCCTGCTGCTGCTCCTCGTCGTCGGCGCCGTCCTCGTCGCGTCGTTCGCCGGGTGGCTGGCGCTCCGGGTGACGCGTCCGCTGGCGAAGATGTCGGAGGCGGCCGACGCCGTCGCCGCCGGCGACCTCTCCCCCGACCTGGCGGGGCGGACCGGCTCCGCCATGGTCCGGCGGCTGGGCGGCGCGCTCGCGCGGATGCTCGAGGCGCTGCGCCGCCTGGTGGGCGCGATCCGGTCCGCCGCCGAGGAAGCGGCCGCGATGGCGGCGCAGATCAGCGCCTCCACGGAGCAGATGTCCTCCACCGGGGAGGAGATGGCGAGCACGACGCACGACCTCTCGCAGCGCGCGCAGGAGCAGGCCGCGGTGCTGAAGGACGCGGCGTCCGACGCCGGGCGCATCCGCTCCATCGCCGGCCGTCTGGCGGAGAGCGCCCGCGACGCCGCCGAGCGGAACCGCGCGCTGCTCGCCCTGGCGGAAGCGCGGCGCCGGGAGATGGACGACAGCGCGGCGGCGCTCGAGGCGCTGGCCGCGGAGGTCGAGGAGGGGATGGCGCAGGCGGCGGAGCTCTCGCAGGCGTCCGCCCGGATCGGGAAGTTCGTCGCGCAGACCAAGCAGATCGCGGCGCAAACGAACATGCTGGCGCTCAACGCAGCGATCGAGGCGGCGCGCGCGGGCGAGCAGGGGCGCGGGTTCGGCGTCGTCGCGGACGAAGTGCGGAAACTCGCCCTCCAGGCCACCCAGTCCGCCACGACCACCGAGGGGACGGTCAAGGACGTGCTGAAGCGGGTGACGGCGACCCACGAGACCATCACGCGGCTCGGCGCCGCCAGCAACGCGGCGCGGACCGCGGCGAAGACGGTGAGCGACGGGCTCCGCGCCGTCGGCGACTCGGCGCGCGTCAGCGACCGCTGGACCCAGGAGATCCGCGAGGCGTCCGCCGAATCCGAGTCCCTGGTGAAGGAGATCGCCCGGCGGCTGGAGGAGCTGGCGGCCAGCACCGAGGCGTTCGCCGCCTCCGCGGAGGAGATCGCCGCCGCCTCGGAGGAACAGAGCGCCGGCACCGAGGAGATCGCCGCCTCCGCCCAGGCGCTGGCCGTCGCCGCCGACCGCCTCACGGCCGCGGTCCAGTCGTTCCGGCTGCGCTGAAACGACGGCGGGGGCGGCCGTCGCCGCCCCCGCCGCCCCCGCCGCCCCCGCCACTCACCGAATTCGTCCGAGCCTACTTCGCAATCTCGTCCCGGTTCACGGCGGCCGTCAGGTCGCCCTTGAGCAGCGCGTCCGCCAGCGAGGACGCGATCTCCACGGCCACGCGCGTCTGCGCCTCCGCCGTCGAGGCCGCGAGGTGCGGCGTCAGCAGCACGTTCGGCGCCGTCCTGAGCGGCGAGTCCGCCGGCAGCGGCTCGGGGTCGTAGACGTCGAGGGCCGCACCTGCGACCCGGCCGTCCTGCAGCGCCTTGACCAGCGCCGCATCGTCGATCAGCGCGCCGCGTGCCGTGTTGACGATCAGCACGCCTTTCTTCACCAGGCTGAGCCGCCGCTCGTCGATCAGGTGCCGGGTGCTGGGCGACATCTTGGCGTGGAGGCTCAGGATGTCGGAGCGCTGGATGACCACGTCGAGCGGCATCAGGTCCACCGCCAGCGATTCCGCCTGCTCCATCGCCACGCCCGGGTCGTGGGCGATCACCTTCATCCCGAACCCCCGGGCGATGGAGGTCACGCGGCTCCCGATGCGGCCCAGACCGATGAGCCCGAGCGTCTTCTCCCGCAGCTCCGTGCCCTCGTACGGCTTCCGGTCCCACTTGCCCGACATCAGCGACGCGGAGCCGCCCGCGACCTTGCGCACGAGGGTCAGCAGCAGCGCGAAGGTGTACTCCGCAACGCTGTTCGAATTGGCGCCGGGCGCCGTGAGGACGGCGATCTTCCGCCGCGACGCCTCCGCCACGTCGATCGTGTCCACGCCCATGCCGGCACGCGCGATGATCTTGAGCCGCGGCGCCTGCGCCATCATCGCGGCCGTCACCTTCGTCTCGCTGCGCACCACCAGCGCGACGGCGTCGCACAGCGCTTTCTGGAGGACTTCGGGGCCCTTCCCCTTCGTCTCTTCGACCTCGTAGCCCTTCATCGCGCGCAGCATCTCCAGCCCCGGCTTGCCGAGGCCGTCGGCCACCACGATGCGGTCAGGCACTCTTGATGACCTCCTCGAGCGCTCCCAGCAGCGCTTCCAGCTCGGCGACGGTGTGGTCGCCCATGTGACCGATGCGGATCGTCGCGTCCTTCAGGTCCCCGTAGCCCGCGCCGATGGTGTAGCCGAACTTCGCGTCCATCGCCTTGGCGACGGCGCCGCCCAGCGCCTTCCCGCCCTCCGCCAGCTTGAGGCACGAGACCGTCCAGGAGCGCCGCCCTTCGCGCGGCAGATAGGAGAGCCCGAGCGCAGCGCCGGCCTCCTTCGCGACCCAGCGCTCGACCCGCTCGCGCATCGCGTTGTGCCGCGCCCACCGCTTCTCGATCCCGCCGTCGGCCGCGATCCGGCACAGCTGCGCCTCGAGCGCGTACATGAGCGAGAGCGCCGGCGTGTACGGCGTCTGCCGTTTGCGGATGGACGTGTCGTAGGGGATGAGATCCAGATAGATGCCGCGATCGGGCAGCGTCTTCGCGCGCTCCAGCAGCCGCGGCGAGGCGACGCCGAAGGCGAGCCCCGGCGGCAGGGCGAAGGCCTTCTGCGACCCCGTGAGCACGAAGTCGAGACCCCACGCGTCGGTCTCCACCGGCGAGCCCCCGAGCGACGTCACCGCGTCCACCAGGTACATGACGTCGGGCTTGGCGAGCACGACCTTCGCGATGTCGGCGATCGGGTTCAGCACCCCGGTGGACGTCTCGGAGTGGCAGAGCGTCACCGCGTCGGCCCCGGAGCTCTCGAGCAGGCCCTTGACCGCGTCAGCTTCGAACGCCTGGCCCAGCGGCACGTTCGCCTTGACGACCTCCTTGCCGCACGCCGTCGCGATCTTCGCGAAGCGCTCGGAGAAGGACCCGTTAATGAGACAGAGCACCTTCTTGCGCACGCCGTTCCTGATCGCGGCCTCCATCAGCCCCGTGGCCGACGAGGCCGCGATGTAGACCGGCTGCTTGGTCCGGAACGCCGCCTTGAGCGGCTCGTCGAGCCGCCCGAGCAATGCCTCGGTCTTGGCGCCCCGGTGCCCGATCATGGGCTGCTCCTGGGCCTTCGCGACCTCCGGAAGCACCTCGGTGGGCCCCGGCAGGAAGAACTTCCCGAATGGAGTGGTCATGCAGCCACCTGTGTGTCGAGCAGGCCTTCCTCGACGATGTCGTTGGTTTCCACGATGCGGACTCCAGCTTCAGACCACTGTTTGAGCAAGTGCTGTGCCACTTCACGGTCGATCGGCTTCATCGCGTCGCTCACCGCGTAGAGCCGAATCTCGGGGTGCCGCGTCAGCAATCCCTCGATCGCGTACCTGTTGCAGACGTCCTGCGCCACGCCGTACACGACGACCACCCGCGGTGCCAGAACCCCGAGTACGGTTTCGACGTTTGCGTTGGTGAAGACGTCGAACCAGTGTTTGTTGAAGAGGATGTCGCCGGCGTGCTTCCGGACCCGACCGGCGACGGCGGCCGGATTCTGGCGCCCGGGCTCGATGATCATGGGATCTCTGAGCGTGGTCTCCGGGATTCTTGCCTGCCCCTTGGTTCCCCGCATGCAGTGCTCGGGGAAGGTCTCCTTGAAGTCGGGGGTGGCCGACAGCTCCCGGTGGCCGCTCACGTGGTCGTCGGCGCTGGCGATGATGCGGACCTGCTTCGAGTGGGCGTAGTCGGTGAGGCTCCGGAGATTGGGAATGATCTGCTCGGCGTCCGGGACGTACAGCTTGCCGTCGGCGTGCATGAAGTCGACCTGCGTGTCCACGTCCCAGAAAACGACGCTGCCCATGTCCTTCTCCGTCAAGCCGGGTCTGAATTGTGGCCGGGCCGGCCGACCGGGTCAATCGGACGTCGGGCCGGCGGCGGACCGGCCGCCCGGGCGCGCCATCGCCCGGTGGACGGCAACAAGGGCGTCCCCGTGATGCTGCCGAAGGCGATCTTCACGCAACCGTGATTCATCGCGCCTCGGCTTCGCCGTACACTCTTCCCCGCCGCTCGGGCCCCAGGGCCGCGACGACGGCGCACCCGACGAACACGATCGCGGCCGTCAGGGCCATCGCCGCCGCGTACGTCCGCCCCACCGCGGCGGCCGCCTGCAGATAGGCGATCGTGCCCGCGATCAGGACCCCGCACTGATACGCGAAGCCCGGCAGGAAGCCGCGCACCGCGTCGGGCGACAGCTCGGTGATGTGGGCGGGGATTACACCCCATGCCCCCTGCACGAAGAACTGCATGAGGAACCCGCCGGCGATCAGGAACGCCACGCTTGGCGCGAACGCCCACACCGGGATCACCACCAGCGCGCCCGACAGCGACAGGACGATGGACCGCCGCCGGCCCAGGCGGTTGGAAACCAGCCCGACCAGGACACCCCCCACAATCGCACCCACCATCGAAAAGGCGGTGAGGGCCGCGCGGCGCCCCGGCGTGAACCCCCAGTCGCGCTGCAGGAACGTCGGGTACATGTCCTGCGTGCCGTGGGAGACGAAGTTCATCAGCGCCATCAGCAGCACCAGGTAGAGGAACAGCCGCCAGTGCCGGAGGATGGCGCGGCCCAGGCCGGTCCAGCTCTCCGCCCGCGAGCGCCGCCACACCTCGGATTCCTTCACCCGGTAGCGCACGAACAGCGCCAGCAACGCCGGCAGCCCGCCGATGAAGAAGAGGGGACGCCAGCCCCAGCGGTCGAAAACGACCGAGAAACAGAGTGCCGCGAGCAGATAGCCGACGGCGTAGCCCTGCTGGAGCACGCCCGACAGCACGCCCCTGAGGCGGGGCGGCACCTTCTCCATCACGAGCGAGGCGCCCACGCCCCACTCCCCGCCCATGCCGATCCCGAACAGCGCCCGCAGCACCAGGAAACTCGTGAAGGTCGGCGCCAGCCCCGTCAGCACCTCCACCACCGAATAGAAGATCAGGTCCGCCATCAGCGGGATGCGGCGGCCGTAGCGGTCGGCGAGCAGGCCGAAGATGAAGGCCCCCACCGGGCGGAAGGCCAGCGTAAGGGTGAGCGAGAGGGCCACGGCCGCGTCGGACCGGTGGAACTCCTTCGCGATGGCCGTCAGCGTCATGACGACGAGGAAGAAATCGAAGGCGTCGAGGGTCCAGCCGAGGAAGCCGGCGGCGACCGCAGCCCGGTGGTCGTCGGGCGGGAACGCAGCGGCGGCGCGGGGCGCGGACATGGCCAGCGAACATACCCCAAAAGCGCGGGGCCCGCTCCTGGGAGCGGGCCCCGTATCCGCCTTGCCGGACGGCCGCTAGATCCCGAACGCTTCGGGCGGCGGGGTCTTCGGCAGCGGCTTCTTCGTGTCCTTCACGTGCGCTCCCAGCGAGAAGATGGTGAATACCTATTCACAGCGCTGCATATATATGCAATTCCCCGGCCGCGTATGCAAGAGGGGGCCGGGCCCCGGGCCCCCCCCCCCCCCCGCCACCGCATCACTCTCCCCTCGTAACCACTCGCAACTGGCCGTCTCGCAACTCTCCTGCAAACCGCGTTCTGCCTACTCCACTCTCTCCATTCGAGGGTTGGGGTTGTACTTGCGGCCGACCTTCGCGACCGGCTTCCCGTCCACCAGCACCACGTCCGCGGTGAAGTCGAACCGCCCCTGGTACAGCGACGAGCCCACGCCGTAGGCATCCACCGGCACCTTGAGCTCTTCGAACTGCCGGATCTTCTCCGCCGTGAAGCCGCCCGAGACCACGATCCTCACGTGCTGGAAGTTCTCCCGGTCGAGGGCGCGGCGGACGTTCCAGACGAGCTGCGGGTTGACGCCCGTGGGCTTGAAGGTCCCCATCTCGGGGACGATGGACTTGTCCACGAGCGTCTCCGACGTGTCGAGGCGGACGCCGTAGAGCCGCGCGCCGAGCGCACGGGCGCAGGCGAGGCTGGTGCCGACGCAGTCGTTGTCGAAGTCCACCAGCGTGACGACCCGCACCGACTCCGGGATGTGCTCCGCGAACTTGCGCGTCGCCAGGACCGTGTCGCCGCCGAAGGCCGCGATGAGGGCGTGGGGGACGGTCCCCACCCCTTCGCTGCCCCACCACGACGCCTGGGCGTCCGTCGAGACGCCGATGGCCCCGGCGACGTGCGCGGCGTACCCGTCCCCGGTCTGCACCAGCCAGTGGTCGTGCCGGGCGGGGAAGAACATCACTTCCTTGGGCCGCGCCGCCTCCACCACGTGCCGCGTGTTCGTGCCGACCTTGGTGCGCCGCGCCAGCGCGCCCAGGTACAGGGTCTCGAGGTGCGCGAACGCGTCGTACGGCCCCTCGATCAGCATCACGGTCTCCCACGGCGCGATCTCGTCTCCGTCGTACAGCGCGTGCACCACCAGGTCCTTCCACTCGATGGCGCACTGCTTGAGGATGGCGATCGCTTCGTCGATCCCACCGAGGAAGGCCGGCGTCTTGCCGAAGACCTGCATCGTGACGTGCGGCCGCGCGCCGTTGGCGAGGAGGATGTCGCGCGTGCGCACGAAGTATTTGTCGGAGTAGTAGCCCGCGCGCATCTTCTCCACCGGGAGATGGAAGATCGCGGGGTCCAGCCGCCGTTTCCGCGTCATCGGGCCTCGAAGTGCATCGCCTTGAGCTCGTCGATCTCGGAGCGCAGCGCGTTCGCGTTGGGGATGTCCGGATAGCGAGCGAGGATGCGGCGCAATTCCACCATCGTCTTTCCGTAGTCCTTCAGGTTGTCGCGATAGATGTTCGCCACCTGCAGTGCGAAGCCGGCCTGGCGGGCGGCCTCGGCAACGCGCTTCTCTCCCTCTCGCGCGGCGAACACCGCCAGCTCGTAGTCCTTCAGCTCCCGCAGCGCCAGCAGGCCGAGCTGCTCGCAGGCGACCAGGTCCTCGGGCTCGGAGGCGATGACGGTCTTGTACGCCTCGGCCGCCTCCACGTACCGTCCCCGCGCCACCAGGGCCTGGATGTTCGAGTGCTGGGGCACGTACGGCGTTGACGATCCCTTCGCGATGATCAGGCGGGAGCCGCGCTCCAGCGCCGTCGCGTGGAGGAGCCCGAGGAACAGCAGCGCCGGCACGAACACCGCCGCGATCAACAGCGGAACGAAGCCACCCCCCAGCAGCGCCATGATCACGGCCGCGAGGACGATCAAGCCGCACGCCATCAGGATGGCGACGAAGAAGCCGGCGTTGGAGCTGGCGTCCACCCGGCTCACCTTCTCCCAGTATTCCCGGAGCACGCCCCTAGTAAAGCCGGGGCCTAGCCGGGGGGCAAGAGCGGTCGCTGGCGCGCCGACGGCGCTCGGCGTACAGTAGCCCGATGCCCGACCTCGTAGCGCCCGAATTCATCGCGCTGCAGCGCGCGCTGGCAGGCCGCTACTCCCTGGAGCGCGAGCTGGGCCGCGGCGGAATGGGGATCGTCTTCCTGGCCCGCGACGTCGCCCTCGACCGTCCCGTCGCCATCAAGCTGCTGCCTCCCGCGATGGCCGCGCAGCCCACCTTGCGCGAGCGCTTCGTGCGCGAGGCACGCACCGCGGCGAAGCTCTCCCATCCCAACATCGTGCCGATCCATGCGGTCGAGGAGCGCGGCGACCTCGTCTACTTCGTCATGGCGTTCGTGGAGGGCGAGACCCTCGGCCAGCGGATCCGGGACCGGGGTCCGCTGACGCCGCACGAGGCGGCCCGGATGCTCCAGGAGGTGGCCTGGGCGCTCGGCTACGCCCACGGGCGCGGCGTGGTGCACCGGGACGTGAAGCCCGACAACATCATGCTCGAGCGCGACACCGGACGGGTCGTCGTGATGGATTTCGGCATCGCCGCCCTGGCGGCCGACGCCGCCGCCGGCGAGGTGACGGGGACCGCCCAGTACATCAGCCCCGAGCAGGCCAGCGGCGACCCGGTGGACGGGCGGAGCGATCTCTACTCTCTTGGAGTCGTGGCGTTTCTCGCGCTCACCGGCCGGCATCCCTTTCCGGCGGATGATCCCACCGCTCTCATCGCGATGCACATCACCAAAGCCGCGCCTCCGGTGGCCTCCGTCGCACCCGGCCTGCCCCGGCGTCTGGCCCAGGCGGTGGACCGCTGCCTGGCGAAGGCGCCCGCCGACCGGTTCCCCGACGGCGAGGCGCTGGCCGACAGTCTCGCCCAAGCCACCGAACCGAGTCGGCATCTGCCGGTTCCAGTGAGACTGTGGCTCGCCACCGGCCAGGAGAGTCGGCTCGCGTACTTCATCTGGTACACGCTCGCCGGCCTCCCCTTCGGTTCGGCCGTCGGCTATGGGGCGAGCCTGATCGCAGGAGCCGTCGGAGGGTGGATCGCGGGCATCGGCGCGTACGCCTTCACGCCGCTGGTCCTCCAGACCGGGAATCGCTTGTGGCGCCTGCGCAAACTGCTGGCGGAGGGATACGCGGTCGACGACGCCCGCCTCGCCGTGCGCGATCTGGTGGAGCGACGCCGCGAAGAGGTCTCCTACCAGTTCGGGCGCGAGCCGCCGCTGTGGGCGAAGGCCGCCCGCAAGCTGATGATCGCGTCCGGCACGGTCTTCGTCGGCATCTCCTCGGTGGTGGTGTTCGGCACGTGGCCGACCTCGGAAACGCTGGTCACGTTCGTCGCCTCCGGCGCCCTCTGGCTCGCGACGGCGGCCCTCCAGACGCTGCAACCAGGGCGCCGCATCACGAAGGACACGGCGACGGAATGGCGGCTGAAGTTCTGGAACAGCCGGTTCGCCCGCTGGTTCGAGCGGATCGCGCGTCTCGGTCTCAAGCGCCGCGCGACGCCGGCCGAGCTCACCTACCGTCCGACCGAGTTGGCCATCAGCCTCGCGGCCGACGCCCTGTACGAATCGCTGCCCGGCGATCAGCGCAAAGAGCTGAAGGAAGTACCGCTGCTCACGGAGCGACTGCAGCGTGACGCGCAGCTCCTGCGCAAGACGGTCGACGACCTCAACGGCGCGCTCGCCGCGCTGGGTGAGAGGGGCGCGGCCGCGCAATCGTCGGCGCTGCGCGGGGATCCCGCCGGCTCCGAGCAGGCCGCGGCACGCGAGCACCTGCGCGACGACCTCGCGGCGCGACGCGACGAGGCCGCGAACCGGCTGGCCGGCGCAGTGGCTGCGCTGGAGGGGATCCGGCTGAACCTGTTGCGCCTGAAAGCGGGGATCAGCAGCGTTTCGGAGCTGACGGCGGATCTCTCGGCCGCACGGGATACGATCGACGCGCTGGCACGCGCCGCCGAGGCCCGCGAGGAGGTGGAGGCGCTGCTCGCGCCGCCCGCTCAGCCGCCGGCCTGATCAGTCCTCGTCCTTGGCCTTCTTCTTCTCCTTCTTGTCCTTCTCCTTGTCCTTCTTCTTCCCCTTGCCGCTCTTCACGCCGAGGCCCTTCTCGAGCGCCTCGACGATGGTGCTCAGCGCGCGGATCCGGGCGAACAGCTTGTCGTTCGCCTCGACGATCGTCCACGGCGCGTAGCTGGTGCTGGTGTTCTGGATCATGTCCACCACGGCCTGCCGGTACGCGTCCCACTTCTCGCGATTGCGCCAGTCCTCGTCGGTGATCTTGTACTGCTTGTACTCGATCTTCTGGCGCTCCTTGAAGCGGCGCAGCTGCTCTTCCTTCGAGATGTGGAGCCAGAACTTG
>Ga0116107_1002247_pt1 | contig 10381 bp, 10 predicted proteins | sample June2015DPH_6_10_FD_88969 | JGI IMG/M metagenome (GOLD analysis project Ga0116107, IMG submission 88969) | Peatland microbial communities from SPRUCE experiment site at the Marcell Experimental Forest, Minnesota, USA - June2015DPH_6_100 | ecosystem: Environmental > Terrestrial > Soil > Wetlands... | reverse complement strand
TTCAATGCGGGCGCCTTGGCCTCCTGGTACGCCTTCAATGCGGGCGTCACGGCCTCCCGGTACGCCTTCCCTGCGGGCGCCACGGCCTCCTCGTACGCCTTCCGTGCGGTCGCCATGGCCTCTTCGTACGCCTTCTCTGCGGGCGCCTTGGCCTCCCGGTACGCCGTCCATACGGTCGCCACGGCCTCCCAGTACGCCTTCCCTGCGGTCGCTGGTAGCAGATGTTCGGCCGCCCAGGTCCAGTTGAATTTGTCCGCGTACTTCACGGCGTTATCCATCGTGACCTCGACCGCCTCGCCGAAGGTGGCTTTGAAGAGCTCCACTTGCTCCGAGCACGCGTCCTTGAGTCTCAACTGCTTCAGTGTGATTGTCATAATGCCTCCCGTGCCGCATTGACAAATGCGGTCGCCTTGGCCTCCCGGTACGCCTTCCCCGCGGGCGCCGTGGCCTCCTCGTACGCCTTCAATGCGGGCGCCTTGGCCTCCTGGTACGCCTTCAATGCGGGCGTCACGGCCTCCCGGTACGCCTTCCCTGCGGGCGCCACGGCCTCCTCGTACGCCTTCCCTGCGGTCGCCATGGCCTCCTCGTACGCCTTCAATGCGGGCGCCACGGCCTCCAGGTACGCCTTCTCTACGGGCGCCCTGGCCTCCCGGTACGCCTTCTCTGCGGGCGCCACGGCCTCCCGGTACGCCTTCTCTGCGGGCGCCTTGGCCTCCAGGTACGCCTTCCATGCGGGCGCTGGTAGCAGATGTTCGGCCGCCCAGGTCCAATCGAATTTGTCCGCGTACTGCACGGCGTTATCCATCGTGACCTCGACTTTCTCGCCGAAGGCGGCCTTGAAAAGATCCGCTTGCTCCCAGCACGCGCCCTTGAGTCTCAACTGCTTCAGTGTGATTGTCATAATGCCCCTTTGCCGTTATCGGTCAATTCTTCCTGTCCCCAACGCAGCGTTGACAAACGCGGGCGCCGCGGCCTCCAGGTACGCCTTCTCTGCGGGCGCCATGGCCTCCTCGTACGCCGTCCATGCGGTCGCCATGGCCTTCTGGTACGCCTTCTCTGCGGGCGCCTTGGCCTCCCGGCACGCCTTCCCTGCGGTCGCCATGGCCTTCTGGTACGCCGTCTCTGCGGGCGCCACGGCCTCCTGGTACGCCTTCCCTGCGGTCGCCATGGCCTCCCAGTACGCCTTCCCTGCGGGCGCCATGGCCTCCTGGTACGCCTTCTCTGCGGGCGCCGTGGCCTCCCGGTACGCCTTCCCTGCGGGCGCCATGGCCTCCTGGTACGCCTGCTCTGCGGGCGCCGTGGCCTCCCGGTACGCCGTCTCTGCGGGCGCCATGGCCTCCTCGTACGCCTTCCGTGCGGTCGCCATGGCCTCCAGGTACGCCTTCTCTGCGGGCGCCCTGGCCTCCCAGTACGCCGTCTCTGCGGGCGCTGGTAGCAGATGTTCGGCCGCCCAGGTCCAGTCGAATTTGTCCGCGTACTTCAAGGCGTTATCCATCGTGACCTCGACCGCCTCGCCGAAGGCGGCCTTGAAAAGATCCGCTTGCTCCCAGCACGCGCCCTTGAGTCTCAACTGCTTCAGCGTGATTGTCATTGACGAATCTCCTTATCCGTGCTATACATACTCATGGCTGACGCCATGATTTTTCGGTCAGGACTCGTATACAGTCTAGCTGACAATCGTATACAAGTCAAGCGCAAAACGATCAGAATCGTGTATCCCCATGGCTGACGCCATGATTTCTCGGTCAGGACTCGTATACAGTCTAGCTGACAATCGTATACAAGTCAAGCGCAAAAATCAGTCAGAGTCGTCGATCAAGCACGTTTGCCACTGTATTGACCCCCCTCCGATTGAAACCGTCCGGCGTGCGCTCGTCCTGCATCCCGGCCCATGTGATAAAGCCTAGGAGGATCTTGTAATGTTTAACACTATGATGCGGGAGGTTCATAAGCGGATGAGCGAAACGGGGCAAGTTCCTGTTTCCATCCGTATCCATCCTTTTACCAAGCATCAACTTGAAGCGGAGCTCCGGGCTCGTACGAGCTTCAATCTCGCCTATACTGCCAAGACCGCTCAGGACATGGTGATAAACAAGATCGTCGAAACACGGTCGGAAGGGCGATACAAGGGGCATCCGCTGCCTGGCGGATGGGAAATTCCGGTTCTGGCGGACGATCATGTCCCGCTGGGTCAATATTGGGTGGCCGTCGATGGATACGATATCTCAAGAGACCGAATTGGCGAGAAAATACCGCGAGGTATTATTAAGGGACTCAGCTTCAATTGACGTTTTTGAGGACCTGTTGACAGATTTAAGATTGTACGAGACAATAGTTACTGAAGAAGACCGGATTTTGCACAATTTCGCCTTCCGTTTGTTGGCGAAAATGCAGCTTTACCACCCGGACAACATGCGGATGGTAACGCGAAATCTGGCCGGATTACCGATGCCTGGCCCTCGGGAGGAAATACCGGAGCCAGGGATACGGGACATGGTGAGGAGTTAAAATGGTAGTGGAAGATGCCGGGGCTTCGGCTCTGGCTCAAGATGCGTCTCCCGCCGTTGGCGGTCCCCAGCCTGCAAGTGCTGGAAACGAGGGCGCGTCGGGTACTGAACCTCCGAAGCTTCCCGGTTGGACCGGCCAGCTTACGGCGGAGCAGCAGGCCGAGATCAAAGCGCGAATAACCGCGGACCCGAAAGCTATCGACGAGCTTCCGAAGGGCCTCACGGAGCTTTATTCGGGTTGGTCCCAGTTCAAGGCTCAGGCTGTAGGCGCATTGAGAGTTCCAGCCCAGGACGCACCGAAGGAAGCATGGGACCAGTTCTATAAGGGACTTGGCCGACCAGAATCCGCCGAGGGATATACCCTTGAAAAACCTCAAATACCTGCGGGGCTGAGGTACGACGAAGGTCAGGAGAAGTGGTTCCGGGGACTAGCCTATGCGGCCGGCTTGAATCAAGCTCAAGCCAAGGGAATCTTCGATTCGTGGAACAAGATGCAGATGGATGCTTTCCAGAAGTCTATCGAGGCGAGGAAGGCCGCTGCCAAGTCCGCTACGGATTCCCTGAAAACTGAATGGGGTGACAAGTACGAGGAGAACTGGGGCAGGGTACGCGAGGCATACGCTCAGTTCATACCCGGAGGAAACCAGGGGCAACTTTTCAAGAAAATTTCGGCGTGGGGCCTGGACAATGACCCGGACTTTCTGAAGATGCTGAAAGCCATCGGGGACAAAATCGGACCTCCTCGATTCGTCGCGCCCAAGGGAGACCGAGGGTCTTCTTCGTCTGAATCGAAATGGGAATTCGGAGGAATCAAGGCTTAGTCTTCACCCGCTAAGGCTACATCATGGCTGCTGGCGGTTTCTCTACTGAATATACCATGATCGAGGTTGCCAAAGGCATAGGAGCCAAGGGCAATCAACTCGCTCTGGTAGACACCCTCTCCCAAAGGACTCCCTTCGTCGAGGAAGGGTACTGGGTCGAGGCGGACGATTTCCAGTCCCATCATTTCATGCAGTCTTTGCAAGAGCCGGTGGGCGTGGACATGGTAGTCAACGTCGGAGTCGGGTGGGACGTCTTCATGGAGACTCCCGTAACCGAAATGATCCAGGGCCTTGAGGACTATTTCCGGATCGACATGCGCATTCTGAAGAAGCGCACTGATCCCCAGAAGTACCTCAAGCAGCAAATCGATGCCTTCGTTCGGGCGCTCACCAAGACCTTCCACGACAGGGTTCTCTATGGAAACTACACTGCCAACTCGGCGGTCGGCGTAGGTCCCTCGACTACCATCGGCGGGGCGAGCTCGGCGCGAATCATCGGCCTTATGGCCCGGTTTAACAACATATCGACGAATCCGTGGTACAACGTCATCACCAACGCGGGGACCGGCGCGAACGCCCAGGCCTCCACCCTCGCCCTGAAATGGGGTGAGAAGGGGGTGTTCTTCGTGTACCCGCACGGAGGGCAGAACTTCATTGAAGTCGAAGACATGGGGCAACAGCTCGTCTACGACTCCAACCGAAACCCCTACACGGCTTACGTGGTTCACTTCATCATTCAGTTCGGCCTCTGCGTGGCCGATCCCCGCAACGTTCAGCGAGTGGCGAACATAACCAAGGCCGCCTATTGGGCGCCGACCCAGCAGCTCGAATCGCTGGGGCAGATGCCCGATGGCCTCGAAGGCGCAGTGCTGTACGTTCCTCGGTTCATCTACACCTACATGCAGGTGGATGCTCTCCTCGGGACGAACAAGCTCTACACCAAAGAGGAAGTCTGGGGTCACCAGCAGGATATGTTCCAGGGAGTTCCAGTCCGTATGGTGGAACGCATGGCTACGAACGAAGCCATCGTGAGCTAAGGAAGGAGGAATACAATGCCTATCCAGGACAACTACCTAATCCTTTCGTCCGCTCAGACCGTTATTTCGACGGGCTCTACGGCTTCCAACTCCCCGTTCGATACGGGGCAACAGATTTCTTCGTTGTACGGTCAATCCCCGTATGCAACGTCGAACAAGAACACCATCGCGGCGACCCTCGGTCAGGCCCCCAAAAAGTTCTTCTTCATGGTGAGGATCAACTACGGGGCATCGGGCGGGTCCACGGCCAATACCATGACCATCGCCCTCATGCAGGGCGCGACCGCGGGCGCAACGGGAAGAACGGTGTCGTTCCAGACGGCCGCCCTCACCAAGGCGTCGCTTACCACGGCGGCCTCAGCGATTCTGTGCAAGATTCCGTTGCCGGAACCGCTTCTGCGGTACATCAACGGGAAATACACCATGACGCAGTCGGGAAGCTCGTACTTTACTGCGTTCAAGGTGGACGCAGAGCTCACCCTGTATTAACGGGTTGCCGGCCGGCGGGAAACCTCGCCGGCCGGTTTTGGAGAAAAGATGAGTATAAAGGTCAGAAAGAATCAGCCTTACGATCCCGTATCCGATGGATCGGGGGGCGGGTACTATCAGATGTCCGTCGCATCGGGGCTTGTGACGGGAATAGCGGCAAACTCGACCCTCTTCTCCCTCCGATGGGCTCCTGTTCCTGTCAACAACAGGTTGGCAAGATTTGAACTCAAGTACTTCAAAGTCAACGCCATCATTACCACCGGGTTTACCGGGGCTCAACTATGCGACTTTCTTTCGTTCGTTCAGAAGTCTTTCACTGCTTCTGACAGCGGGGGGAATCAAGTTATTCCGGCGGCCGGAGACCAAAAACGACAACAACGGTTTCCCGATTCTCTTTTCTTGACTGGCGGGGACATTCGCATCGCTTCGACCGGGGCTCTTACGGCGGGCACGAGAACCGCAGAAGCACAGCCTTCCGACAGCGCTCAGTTTTGGGCGACCTCCGCGGGAACGGGAGGCGGCTTCTCGGTTCCTCTTGTCGAAAAACTCGACGAGCATCACGTACCCCTCGTCCTAGAAGCCAACGAAGGGTTTACGTTTCAGAACGTGACCGCGTTTGGGGCTGCGGGGGTAATGAAATTCTGGTTCGACATGGGATGGATGGAAGCCTACGAGCCTGGCGCATGGTGATCTATGGCCGGGAACACCCTATCCGATGTTCAGATTTTCAATAACGCGCTTCTCAGACTAGGGATTTCTTCGGACTATTTCGTAAATGCGGTTGATGGGTCCGATACTTCACAATCTGGGTCTCCGTCTCAATACGGGCTTTTCGCCGGATACGAGTATTTCAAGACCCGGAATGAGGAGTTGCGCGCTCATGCGTGGCATTTTGCATACAAGCGACAACAGCTTTTTCTCGCCTATCTCAATGCCGTAGCCTCATGGAGCGGGAGTGCGTTATCTCTGACTTTGGCCGGGGTGTCAATCGTTTCGTTTACTGCGAACGCCGCTCTTGTCGCAAATTCCGATCTTCAGTCCAGAACATTGACTCTGACCTCGACGACGCCCCCCAGCCCTTCATGGGTGGGCCAAAACATTTCCGGACCAGGCATCCCGGTCGATACCGTGGTCCGGGGAATAAATACCCAAGGGAGCAGCTTTCTTGTCATCCTTTCACGTGAAGTTACTTCGAATGAATCTGGCGCGACGTACTATCTCACCCCTCTTCGCGTTGGATGGATGGTCACTTCTGCTTTGACTCCTGGAAACGTCATTCCGTCCTATCCTACTGGACTACAGTCCGGGACTATCATTACCGCGATTTCGGTTTCGGGATCGACGGTTACGTTAGCGCTAAACCTTCCGACAACTCAGGCGGGATCGAGCGTATCCATCTGTCTTCAGGCTCAAAACCTCATTGGTTACTGGTATATGTACCAAAAGCCTGCGGATGCGCTCCGGGATGACTACATTTACGTGCTTCTGCCGGACTTCGTTTACATCTGGCCGTTTTCTGTTATTCACCAGGACTTTTTCCCTTCCAAGACTGAAGGGCAGTATATCTATACGGACCTCGACCCAAACAACGGGAATCCGTATGTCGGATACCTGGCGGAAATAACCGATACGACGTTGTTCGATCCTCTTTTCACCGACGCTTTTATCATGCGGCTCGCCTCAAAAATGGTCTTCTTTGCCACTGGGGGCGATAAGCTCAAACAGCAATTTGAACAGGAATACGCCATTCTTATTTCTCGGGCACAAGGGTACAACCTTATCGAGAAAGATTCTGACATTGATGGAAACGTGTGGTGGGTTGACCGGGGAAACCCCTAATGGCGGATTCGTAAATGCCCAACATTGAGGGACAGCAAGAAGTTTTGCTCTCTGATTTCACATACGGAGAGCTTACGCCGAGGATGCTTGGGCGAACCGAAACTCCGGTGTATCACAAGGGCGCTCAGACCATAGAAAACTTCGTTCCAATGATTCAAGGCGGTTTCAGAAAACGGACAGGGACCATTCAACTCGGGAACTCCTACAATAATTCCACGTGTCGGCTCATGCGGATGGTCATTTCGGGAAGCCTTTTCTACATCCTTGAGTTTACCAATGACCTTATCAGGGTGTGGAAAAACGGAACGACACTTCTCGGTACGACCTATGCCGTGCCGTATCTCACTGCCGAATTGAATTCGCTTCAATTTGGATGGGCATATCCGAATCTGTTCATTGCTCATGGGAATCATCCTCCCGCCATGTTTACCTATAATGGGTCGGATTCTTTCACGTACACCGCGCCTATCCCTCTCGTTGGATCATCGGCGACGTATATCCCTGGAATCTCTCTTACTTCAGGGACGGCCTATTTCCCCATTTCTTCCGCTCAACTCGCGGCGCTCCCGACTTCCGTGCTTCAGGTTTTTACGGTAACGGCCAATGGGACGGTCAATCTTACTGTTGTCACTCCAAATCCCCAAAATCTTTATTGGTCCCTTATTGGGAAATACATCGTCATTGCGGGCGACAGCACCCCGAGACTGGTTGCTTCCGTTACATCGAATACGATAGTTCTTGCGACTGCAACCTCCGTTTCGGGATCGAATATCGCGGCCTATGCTGCCAATACCGGAGCCCCGGTAACAGGAATACTGAACGCTGCATCGGTCCTGCCTTCAGGGTGTTATCTTACGAGCATATCGGCAACTCAAGTGAACCTCAGTTCGGCTCCGGCTTCAAACTATTCCAACGTCACTATAGGTATTTCTCAGGATATCGTACTCAATTTACCGAATCTTCCATTTCAAGGGGCAGAAAACTATCCATCCGCTATTGCGTGCGCGAATCAACGTGTTTTGTGGATGGCTTCGCTTAATTCTCCGCAGGAAGTGTGGGCTTCTGTGGTCGGTATATGGGACGACTATGGAAACATGGAAATGCAATTCTTCGAGCTTGATACCTATACGTCCCAGGAAGTCAGCACCAACGCCTCAGGTCAGCCTTTGGATTCTAGCGGAAACGTCATCACCGCGGCTGCTCAGAATACCCCGGCATATATCAATGTTCCCCAGACAACGGAAATTGTCGGGGATGCTGATGGCTTTGACGGGGAAATCTATTCCGACCAGAACGATTCGATTCAATGGTGCGTGTCTGCTTTGGATATCATCATAGGAACCCTCTCGGGTCAGACTGAAATAGATGGCTCGGCAACTGCCAACACTTACGCATTCAGGAATATTTCGCGAACGGGATGCGCCCCGATTCAGGGATTCTTCATGACGGGTGGTGTCCTTTTCGTGGACCGGGCCGGCAAGCGAGTCCTTCTTCTTGATTGGCAAGGAACAGCGGTTATCACCCCTCCCCCCGAAACTCTTTCTCTGTTTTCCGAGCATCTTTTCGAGCAGAATCCGATCACTCAAGTAGCTTACTCTGCCTCTCCTGTTATGAGATTGTGGTTTCTCCGTACCGATGGGTCATTGGTTTGTTGTGAATACGACGACCAATACGGTGTCAGGGCATGGTGGCAATTCATTACGAACGGAACTATTGAATCCATTACGGTCGGTCCTGGATCAACGGAGGACATCCTTTACCTGGCGGTATCACGAAACGGAAAGGTAACGATAGAACAACTGACTACTCCGTACTGGAATCCTTCGTACTATTCCGGGGCTTTAGGAAACCAGCCTCCCGTATTTTTAGATGCGGCGGTTCAATATTACAACGCCACTCCCTTTACTGGAATACCTTCTTCTAGTATTCCTCTTATTGCAAATCTCATAGGTATGACGGTTGGAGTGTGGGGGGATGGAGAATATCTGGGAACGGTAGTTGTCGGTTCAGGAACAATAGTTTTGCCAGGTTCAACAGCCGTTCACTATGCTATACTGGGATTGCCTTATACCTCGATTCTTACCACGATGCCCTTTGAAATAGGGAACGCGATGGATTCGAGCCAAGGGCAGAGACTGATGACCCCGAGAGTCGGCGTGACTCTTCTGAATTCGCTCGATTGCGAACTTTCGGGGAAAGCGGGAGGAGCGGCAGTCGATGTCATACCTTCAAGTTCTCAAACAACATTCCCCACTCTTTTTACTGGGACCAAGCGGGCCCCCTGTCCCACTGGACCGGGCTTTGAGACGTCAATTACTATCACGTCCTCGCTTCCTCTCCCTTGCACGGTAACGGCACTCGTGCCGATGGTGGGCACTCGTGAGCGAGAATAGAATCATCGAGTTTTCCCCTGAACATCTTCTCGATTTCGAGGATATCGAGGGAAGACTCGACGACAACGCCGAACGGGAAGGAATAGCTCATAAGCAACTCGGCCCATGCGCCTCGTTTACGGTAGACGGGAAAGTCGTTATGTGCGGGGGTATTCACGTTTTCTGGCGCGGGATGGGTGAAGCGTGGATGTCGCTCCGGAAAGGCTGCATTGGTCCTTCGGTGCTTTTTGTCGCTCGTGAATGGCTCAATACCTGTATCGGACTCAATCACTTGGACAGGGTTCAGGCGATTACTCATGTAGGGGGGAAGTGGGCAAGGACGATGGAATTTCTTGGATTCAGCTTTGAAGCCGAGTTCAGGAAATTCGGACCGAATGGGGTAGATAAAGTCATGTGGGCGAGGGTCCAATGAGTAGCCAAGTGAGTAGCGAAGTCGGGGTTGGCGCGGGGATAGGTGCCATTGTTGGGACAATGATACTCCCCGGCTTCGGCACGATTATCGGGGCAAGTCTTGGTGCTGGGACTGCCGGGACGCTTATTGGCGTTGGAGCAGCGGAACAATCCGCTGCCGATCAGGCCGCCCAACAGCAATACAATCAAGAAGCTGCCATACAGCAAACCGCCCAAATTGACAACTACAATCTTCAGCAAGAACAGATCGCCATAAGCAATCTCCGAACCAACCAGGCCAACCAACTCGCTCAATTCCAGGCTAATCAGGCTACCGCAGAGACCGCCGAAACGGAACAGGAACAAAGCGCTTATACGGGGGCTTTCAGTGCCATCGATACGGCGGAACAACAAGTTGGCTCTCAGCAAGCTCAGGCTGCTTCAGGGGCTTCGAATATCATCGCATCGGCTGCGGCTCGTGGCATCCGGGTAGGCGCCGGGGCGGTAAACTCCGGGGCGGCGGCAGGGCAAGGTTCCAAGCTCGTCGCGACACAAGGTCAGAATGGACAGGCTGCGGTTGCAGGGGTGGCGGCGACCGGAGCAGTAACAGGGGCCGCGGCCACACCTGGGTCGCCGGCCGTGGCGGGAGTAGATGGAGCTCCATCGCTCTCTGCTGTCGCCGGAACTCCCGCTCTTGCGGCTGTCGCTGGGACATCCCAAGTCCCGGTAACCTCTGCCCAGGCTGCGACTCCTATGCAGCTTTCTGTAGCGCAAGGGACCGTCGATATCTACGATTCCCAAGCGTCCCCTCTGATCCAACTCGCGGCGTACGAGCGAAACGCGAACGCTCAGATAGGCTTCGAAGAGGGTCAAGTCGCAACGGCAGGAAATGCCAATCTACAGGG
>Ga0116107_1002242_pt1 | contig 10391 bp, 9 predicted proteins | sample June2015DPH_6_10_FD_88969 | JGI IMG/M metagenome (GOLD analysis project Ga0116107, IMG submission 88969) | Peatland microbial communities from SPRUCE experiment site at the Marcell Experimental Forest, Minnesota, USA - June2015DPH_6_100 | ecosystem: Environmental > Terrestrial > Soil > Wetlands >... | reverse complement strand
AGCGGATCCAGCAGCAGTCGAGAGAGATCATGGAACTGTCCACCCCGGTCATGCAGGTGTGGCAGGGTGTCGTGGTCGCACCGCTCATCGGCTCGCTCGACAGCGAGCGCACCCAGCAGTTCATGGAACGCCTCCTTGACCGCATCGTGGAGACCAACTCGCCCGTGGCCCTGGTGGACATCATGGGAGTGCCGACTGTTGACACCCAGACTGCGCAGCACCTGATCGAAACCGTGAGCGCCGTCCGTCTGCTGGGGGCGCAGGTGGTGCTGACGGGCGTACGGCCGGCCATCGCCCAGACGCTGGTCCACCTGGGCATCGACCTGTCGGGAATCATCACGCGGTCGTCGCTGTCCGCCGGCTTGCTTGTGGCGTTCGAAGTTCTGAACCTGCAAGTCGTCAGCAAGATCGCCAGCCGCTGAGGAGGCAAGGTCATGTCAGCCGAAAGCATCTCGGTTATCAAGCTGCGCGGTCTGCTGCTGGTCACGGTGCCTGCCGACCCGGACGACACGACCGTGTTGGCTCTCCAGGAAAAGGTGCTGGAGGCCATGGTGCAGCACGAGAGCACGGGCCTCGTGCTGGACATCTCAACGGTCCAGACCCTGGATTCCTTCTTTGCGCGGACGGTCGTGGAAACCGTTCAAATGGTCTCCATCATGGGCGGGCGCACGGTGCTGGCCGGCATGCGCGCCAGCGTTGCCGTCACCGTGACCCAGTTGGGCTTGAGCATGGGCAACGCTCTCACTGCCCTGGACGTAGGTCGCGCTATTGAACTGCTCAACGCGGAGGCATCGAAGGAGCTTCGCGTATGAAGGACCGACAACAAGGCGAGTTTCGGATCGAGTCCGAGAGCGACATCGTGTCGGCGCGCAAGATCATTCGCAACGCGGCCGTGTGCTTGGGCTTTGGCCTCACCGATGTGACCCGCATCGTGACTGCTGCATCGGAGCTGACCCGGAACATCTACGTGCATGCAAGGTCCGGTGTCATGCGCTGGCGCACTGTAAACAATGGGCCCGATGTTGGTCTCGAGGTTACTTTCGAAGACAGGGGGCCCGGCATCCCTGATCTCGCGAAAGCGATGGAAGTGGGATTCAGCACAGGAAGCGGGTTGGGCATGGGTTTGCCCGGCTCCAAGCGGCTGACGGATGAGATGACGATCTCCTCCGAGGTGGGCAAGGGGACCACCGTCGTGGTCAGGAAATGGCTGAAGAGCTAGCCATGCCGCCGCCCCGGACCATCGAGGTCCGCCATCAGAGCAGCGTGAGCGAGGCGCGCCGCGCGGCCAAGACCGCTGCCGCCACGCTGCGTTTCTCGCCGAGTGTCGCGGAGGAGATCGCCCTTGCCACGACGGAGTTGGCCACCAACCTGATCAAGCACGCCCAGGGAGGATCTTTGATCCTGACGCCGCTTTCTGGTGACGGGCGTGTCGGTCTGGAAATCGAGTCGCTTGACAACGGCCCCGGCATCGCCGACGTCGACCAGGTTCTGGTCGATCGTTTCTCCACGGTGGGCAGTCGGGGCACGGGTCTGGGAGCGGTCAACCGGCTGATGGACGAATTTGACATCGCGTCCAGGCCTGGAGCCGGCACGCGCATCGTGTGTCGGAAATGGCGCCGCGATCACCGCGCCAGCTCGCGACCGTGCCCCCTGGCGATCGGGGTGGCGACGCGATCGCGCCAGATGGACCCGGCGAACGGCGACGCCTTTGTGATCAGGCATTGGGCCGAAAGCATGCTGGTCGGCCTGATTGACGGCCTGGGTCACGGCCCGCTTGCCAATTGCGCCGCCCGAGCCGCGCAAGGCTATGTGGATAGCCATTTCGATCTGCCGCTCGACCAGATCTTCCGCGGCGCGGGGCGCGCCTGCCGGGCGACTCGCGGGGTGGTGATGGCCCTAGCGCGCTTCGACTGGGGCCGGGGCCGCCTGGCCTTTGCCTCGGTGGGCAACATCGAGGTCCGGGTGTTTCCCCTTTCCCGGCCGTTCAAGTTCTCCATTCGCCGCGGCGTCATTGGCAACAACGCGCCGAGCGCTGTTGTCACGGACCATCCGTGGCCGCCGGGCCACGTTCTCGTCCTCCACTCCGACGGCCTAGCCACGCACTGGTCGTGGAAGGACTTTCCCGGACTGACGGACCGCCCCGCGCCGGCCATGGCGCAGGAGCTCCTGTGCGCGCTGGCCAAGGAGGACGACGATGCCACCGTGGTCGTGGTGAAAGACGTGTCCCCATGAGCGTCGGGGAATCAAAGAGCCAACTCTCCCAGGCTCAAGCGGCGGTGCGCGCTCTGCAGGAGGAGCTGGCCGCGACCAACCAGGGGTTGCTGGCGCTGACGATGGAGTTGGAGCAAAGGGTCGACGAGCGCACCGCCGAGTTGAGCGCCGCATACGAGGAACTCAACAGAACGAACTCCGAGTTGATGCAGTTGACGCTGGAATTGGAGGGCCGCGTTGCCCGACGCACCGCCGATCTGGAGGCTGCCAACCAGAGCCTTGCCGCCGGTCGGCTCGCCGCGCTGAACCTCATGGAGGACGCCGTCGCGGCGCGAGAGCAGGCGGAGCGGACTGCCACCGATTTGCGACGCGAGGCGGCCGAGCGCCGACAGGCGGAGGAGGAAATCCGCAGGTTGAACGCCGAACTGGAGCGGCGCGTCGTCGAGCGCACGTCGCAGCTCGAGGCGGCCAACCAGGAGCTGGAGGCGTTCTCGTACTCCGTCTCGCACGACCTGCGGGCGCCGCTGCGCGCCATCGACGGCTTCTCCCGGATGGTGGTGGAGGACAACGGTGACCGGCTCAACGATGAGGGGAAGCGGCAGCTCGAGGTGATTCGGGCGAACACCCAGAAGATGGGCCGGCTGATCGACGATCTGCTGGCGTTCTCCCGTGCCGGGCGCGCCGAGCTGCACCGGGTCCGGCTCGAGATGGGGCCACTGGTTCATGTGGTGTTCTCGGAGGTCGTGCCCGGTCCCGGGGAGGGAGAGCGCATCGACCTCACGGTCGGCGACCTCCCCGGCGCGTGGGCCGACCCCGCCCTGATCCGGCAGGTGTGGGTCAACCTGCTGTCGAACGCGGTGAAGTTCTCCCGCGCGAGGGAACGAGCCGTCATCCGCGTGACCGGCGCCCTCGAAGATGACCGCGTCGTCTATCACGTGAGCGACAACGGCGTTGGGTTTGACATGAAGTACCTGGACAAGCTGTTCGGGGTGTTCCAGCGGCTCCACTCGACCCGCGAGTTCGAGGGGACGGGCGTGGGCCTCGCGCTCGTGCAACGGATCGTCCGCCGCCACGATGGTGAGGTGTGGGGCGAAGGCACAGTGGACGGCGGCGCGACGTTCTCCTTCGCGCTGCCGGAGGAGGGAAGCCATGAGCAACGGTGATTCGGTCGACATCCTGCTCGTCGAGGACAACCAGGCGGACGTCGAGCTGACCCTGCGCGCGCTCCGCAAGGGGGGGCTCGCCAACCCCATTCACGTGGTGGCGGACGGCGCGGAGGCGCTCGACTATCTGTTCGGGACCGGTGAGGAGCCAGAAAAGAGCGAGCCCCACCACCCCAGGGTGGTGATTCTGGACCTCAAACTGCCCAAGGTCTCGGGGCTCGACGTCCTGCGCCGGATCAAGTCGGACCCGGCGACCAGGGCCATCCCGGTCGTGGTGCTCAGCTCGTCGCGAGAGGAGCCGGACATCAAGACGGCCTACGCCCTCGGGGTCAACAGCTACATCGTCAAGCCGGTGGACTTCGAGAAGTTCGTCCAGGCCGTGGAACAGCTCGGGCTGTACTGGCTGCTGCTCAACCAGGGGCCACACTAATCGCATGCCTACCATCGATGAAAAAATTCGCGTGCTGATCCTCGAGGACGTGCCTTCCGACGCGGCCCTTGTGGAGCGCGAGCTGCGCAAGGAGGGACTTGAGTTCGTGGTCCGGTGCGTCGAGAGCAAGCCGGATTTCGTCGCGGCGCTCGCCGATTTCAAGCCCGATGTCGTCCTCAGCGACTACTCGCTTCCCTCGTTCAGTGGCATGGACGCACTCCGACTTGTCCAGCAGCGTTCGCCCACGACCCCGCTCATCATCGTCACGGGTTCGCTCAGCGAAGAGACCGCCGCCGAGTGCATCAAGGCGGGCGCCGCGGACTACGTGCTCAAGGAACGCCTGCCACGGTTGCCGGTGGCGGTTCGCAGCGCTCTCGAACGGCGTCGCCTCGAGGAGGGCAAGCGTCGCGCCGAGGAGACACTGCGTGGCCGCGAGGAGATCTACAGCGCCATCGTCAACCAGGCCGCCGATGGCATAGTCCTCATCGACCCGCAAACATTGCTCTTCGTTGAGTTCAACGACGCGGCCTGCCAGGGTCTCGGCTACACGCGGGAAGAGTTCGGCGGCGTCACATTGCCGGAGGTCCAGGGCGTGCCCGCGCTGGAGGACGTCGGAGTGCAGATTGCGAAGTTCCGGAAGCTGGGCGGGGGGACGCTCGATACGAAGCAGCGCCGCAAGGACGGGACGCTCCGTGACGTGCACACCTCCAACCGCGTCGTGAAGGTTCGGGGCCACGAGTACATCGCCGTGATCTGGCACGACGTCACCGAGCGCAGGCGGGCCGATGAGGCGCTGCGGGAGAGCGAGGAGCGGTTCCGGCAACTGGCCGAAACGATGCCGGACGGAGTGGTGGTGGGACAAGACGGCAGGAATGTCTACGCCAACTCCGCCGCCGCCCGCCTGCTCCGCGCCGCCGGGCCGGAGGAATTGGTCGGGCTGGATGTGTCAGCAATCGTGGATCCCGCGAAGCACGCGTGGGCCTGGCAGCAAATGCAACACGCGCTGGCCGGTGGAATGCAGCCTCCCTTCGAGGATAGCTTCGTCCGGCTCGATGGCTCCTTGGTGCCAGTTGAAATCGCCGTGTCTCTGTTGACGTGGCAGGGCCGGCCCGCCATACAGGTCGTCATGCGAGACATCACCGCGCGGAAGAAGGCGGAGGAGGACCTGCGTAAATCAAAGCAAATCATCGAAGGGATTCTCAACGCGATACCCGTGAGGGTCTTCTGGAAGGACAAGAACCTCGTGTACTTGGGCTGTAACGCGATATTCGCGCGCGATGCTGGATTTGCTGATCCAAAGGACCTCATCGGGAAAGATGATTACCAGATGGTGTGGCATGATCAGGCCGAATTGTATCGTGACAATGACCGCCAGGTGATCGCGAGCGGCTTCGCGAAGCTCCTCATCGAAGAACCCCAGACGACCCCCGAAGGGAACACCATCACGCTTCTTACGAGCAAGTTACCTCTGCGCGATTCCAATGGGGAGATCAGCGGCCTACTCGGAACGTTTATGGACATCACCGAGCTCAAGCGCGCTGAGGAAGCTTGGCGGGAGAGCGAGGCGCGCTACCGAAGCCTGTTCGAGCAGTCGCCGCTCGGCATCTATCAGACGACGCCCGACGGCAAAATCGTGGCGGCCAACGCGGCCCTCCTGTGGGCGCTCGGCTACACCTCGCTGGAGGAACTGACTACCCGCAATCTCGATGTCGACGGGTACGAACCACGCTATTCACGACGGGAGTTCAAGGAGCGGATTGAGCGCGACGGCGAGGTGATTGGCTTCGAGTCGGCGTGGTTGAAGAAGGATGGTCAGGTGCTCGCGGTTCGCGAGAGCGCGCGGGTGGTACGCGACCAGGACGGCAAAGCGCTCTACTACGAGGGCACCATCGAGGATGTCACGGCACAGCGGCGTGGCGAGGAGGAGCGGCGGCGCCTGGTTGCGGCCATCGAGCAAGCCTCCGAGACGATCGTGATCATGGACACCGAAGGTCGGATCGAGTACGTGAACCCGGCATTCGAGCGCACGACCGGCTACACGCGCGGGGAGGCGATCGGCAACAAGCTCACCATGCTCGAGAGCGGCGAGCACGACGACGCGTACTACGCAACGCTGTGGCAGACGATCACCCAGAGTGAGGTGTGGCAGGGACACTTCGTCAACCGGCGCAAGGATGGCAGCCTCTACGAGGAGGAGGCCACGGTCTCACCCATCCGGGACGATAGCGGCGCGATCGTGAGCTTCGTCGAGGTCAAGCGCGACGTCACTGAGGAGATGGCGCTCCAGGCGCAGCTCCGCCAGGCGCAGAAAATGGAAGCGGTCGGTATGCTCGCGGGCGGTGTGGCGCACGACTTCAACAACCTGCTGCAGGGGATGCTCAACCATGTCGAGCTCGTCCGCGGTAAGGATGCCGATGCCGAGCAGAGGGCAGCGACGATGGCGGAGCTGGAGGCGGAGATCCGGCGTGGATCGGGCCTCACTCGCCAACTCCTGCTGTTCGCCCGGCGCGAGACCGCGAAACCCGAGCAGCTCGACCTCAACGAGGTCATCGGCAGCGCGGCAACGTTCCTCCGCCGCCTCGTCCGTGTCAACGTGGCCTTCAGCGTCGAGCTTGCCGACGAGCCGCTGCCCGTGACCGCCGACCGCGGCCAGATCGATCAGGTGCTCATGAATCTGGTGGTCAACGCCGCGGACGCGATGCCGGGCGGGGGTCGTCTCACCATCCGCTCGGGCAGCCAGGGACGCGAGTGGGTGTGGTTTGCCGCGGACGACACCGGGAGCGGCATCCCGGTCGAGATCCGCGAGCGGATCTTCGAGCCTTTCTTCACCACCAAGAGCACGGGCAAGGGAACGGGACTCGGACTTTCGGTGGTGCACGGCATCGTGACCCAACATCACGGCGTGGTGGAATTCGAGGACCTCCCCGAAGGAGGCACCTCGTTCCGCATCACGCTTCCGCGAGCGGGCTCGGGTGAACACCCCGAGGTGGTCCTCCCAACGGTGGACGCGTCGGGGGCGCCGGGAGGGCATGGCGAGCGGGTGTTGGTGGTCGAGGACGAGGAGGGCGCCAGGCAGGGGTTGGCCGAGATCCTCCGAATGCTCGAGTACGAGGTGGTGGCCGTGGGGAGCGGCGAGGAGGCAGGGCTTCTTCCCTCCCAGCCGGGGTTCGACGTTCTGCTCACCGACATGATGCTGCCGGGGATCGCGGGAGGAGACCTCGCGCGCGGGCTGTTGGATCGTTGGCCAGAGCTGAAGGTCATCCTCATGTCCGGCTACACGGAGGACGAGGCGGTGCGGCGCGGAGCCCTAGCCGGGCGCATCCGCTTCCTGCAGAAGCCGTTCGACATGGCGTCACTCGCTCGCGAGATCCGCGCCGCCCTGGACGACCGGCCCGCCCCCAGGTCTAGGTAGATGTCGGGATGTGAGCTTGGTCCGGGTCGGGGTTTGCAGCCCATTCCCCGGCTCGTGGTGGAGCGAAAGGAACGACGGGGTTGGATTTGAGATGAACGACGCTCGCACACCTGAAGGCTGCCTCCATTGCGGGGCGAGACGCTGATGGCCATGGCCGGCAAGGTACTCGTCGTTGATGACCAGCCCGAGAACCTTCAGGCGATGGGGGAGGCACTCCGTCCCCTTGGCTTTGAGGTCTGGCAGGCCCTCGACGGCGAGGCCGGCCTCGCTCTCGCGCGTGAGCGGCAACCCGATGCCATCCTCCTGGACGTGATGATGCCGGGTCTCGACGGCTACGAGGTGTGTCGCCGCCTCAAGGCCGACGAGGAGACCCGTCTCGTTCCGGTGGTGTTTCTCACCGGCCTCGACTCCCGAGAGGCGCGTCTCAAGGGCCTCGAAGCGGGAGCCGCCGACTTCCTCAACAAGCCGTTCGACCTCGTCGAGCTCGAGGTCAGGGTCCGCAACCTGGTCGGCTTCAGACGCCTCACTCAGGACCTCGACGACGCCGAGAAGATGCTCTTCGCCGTAGCCCGGAGCGTGGAAGCGCGCGACGAGGGCACCGGCGAGCACTGCGATCGCCTCTCGCACCTCGCCGTTCGCCTGGGCGAACACTTCGGCCTCGACGCCGACGAGCTCAAGGCGTTGCGAAAGGCCGGTTATCTTCACGACATCGGCAAGGTCGGCATCCCGGACTACATCCTGCTCAAGCCGGACAAACTCGACGCGGCTGAGTGGGGGGTCATGCGCTCACACGTGGACATCGGCGTCGCGATCTGTGCGGGACTGCGAACGCTGCGGTCGACGCTACCGATCATCCGGCACCACCACGAGCGTCAGGACGGGACCGGCTACCCCGACCGCCTCGCCGGCCAGGCAGTGCCGCTGCTCGCGAGGATCTTTCAGGTTACCGACGTTTTCGACGCTCTCACCAACGAACGCCCGTACCGCAGGGCCATAACCCCGGCCGAAGCGCTCGAGGTGCTGCGGGAAGAGACCAGGCGGGGCTATTGGGACGGCTCCATCGTGGAGGCGTTCGCCTCGATGCTGGCCCGGGAAGGGGAGGACGGACCGGAAGAAGGTGAACCCGTTCATTCTGGGTGTTAACCTCGGGCAGGCCAACGACTACGCCGCAGTGGCCGGGGTATTGAGCGTTCGGACGATCCAACCGCCTACGCTGTCTTCTATCTCGAGCGCTTCGCCCTGGGCACGCCCTACCCCATGGTCGTGAGCCGGGTGCAGGCGTTGACGCAAACGCCCCAGCTCCGCTGACCTGACCCCCTCGACCGTCTCTGAAGGCCCGCATCGGGCTAACCCGCGAAACCGCCGGAGGCCAGGCTCTCCCTCATCTGGGAGGCATGATGTCTAGGCGGACTTCCAGTGGCCATGACGCGTGACCTGATCGAAGGTGCACGGCTGGTCTCGCCTCTATTCGTCGGGTTCTTTCTCCACGGTGTCTGCATCCGGCTTGATCTCCTAGGCTGGCTTGCAAAGCCGGTCGATAACGGGGCATACCTTCGCGGCCGTCGCCTCTTTGGCGACAACAAGACCTATCGCGGGATCGTCTGCGTAGCTGTCGGTACCGCTTTGGGTTTCCTCATTCTCAGCTGGGCAACTGGCTCATACGCGAGTGCTGAATCCTCGCTGGTGTTGGGGCCGCGGGTGGGAATTCTGGGCTTTGCGGTCGGCGCGGTTGCCATGCTTTCGGAGCTACCAAACAGTGCTCTCAAGCGGCAGTTGGACATCCGCCCTGGCGCCCAGAGTTCCGGTTTTCGTGGTGCACTCTTTCACGTACTCGACCAGTTGGATGTCCTGGTGGGTGCGTGGCTCGTGCTCTGCCCGTTCGTCCAGGTCACAGCAGGCATGCTTCTGGGTTCGGCCATCTTCATGTACCTTGGTCACCAGGCCATCACACTCCTGGGCTATCTGCTTGGAATGCGAGCGGGCGCACGGTGAGCGCGTCGCCGAACCAGCGCTTGCAGCGTCCCGCCGGCCGGGCTGCTTGCCCAGCGCTGCTGCGGGGTTCATCATCGTGCCATGCCGAAGTTCAAAGGGTCACCCGGCGTGCCGCTGAAGCGCGGCGTTGGTGGCGTATCCTGGTCGCACCATGACCTCTGAGCATTCGAAGCTTACTGCAGACGCACGCCTCATACTCCGGCATGCCAAGGACACGGTAAAGGCGTTTGACAAAGCGTTTGAAACAGTGAGGAAGGAGCGGGGCGTCACTCAGGGTGCACCGACCGACGCCGAGCAGGATCTGCTCCGAGCCGCACTCGTCCTCGCAGGCGCGGGCCTGGACTCGCTTACTAAGCAGCTCATTCGGGCCGCGCTCCCTGTCCTCCTTGAGAGGGACGAGAAGGTACAGAAGGAGTTCGAGGACTTTGCCGCAACGAGGATCAAGTCAACCGCCTCCGAGGCGGACCAACCCAGCGGTGCGAAGTTCCTCGCGCGCATCCTGTCAGCACCATCCCCACGGGAACGGCTAATCTCCGAATACACAGAGGACCTGACACGTGGCAGCCTTCAGTCGGTGGACGAGCTCTTTAAGGCTACCGCCGCCCTAGGCGTCGATGGCTCGTCACTTGGCAAGACCGCAAAGGAACTCAAGGTGATCTTTGACACTCGCAACCAGATCATCCACGAGCTCGACATAAACCTTGCGGGGACGAAGCGCAAGCGTCGCCAGCGGACGCGGGACAGGATGTTGGACGACGCGAACGTTCTCCTCTCTTTCGGAGAGAGTCTAATCTCGGCCGTCGAAGTTGGACTCGACCGTGCCTAGCAAATGCTTGCAGCGGGCGCGGACTTTGGCCCGGTGAAGTTGGCACTCTGACCTAACCCTCGGGCGAGGATTAAGTGGTTCGTCTCTATCCCCGACGCCTCCGCGCCAGTGCAGCCTTGCCGGGCTTCCTCGTGGTCTTTATCTCCTCGAGCCTCCTCCGCGCCTCCCGCGCACCGATGTTCCGGATGGCGACGATAGCGGCTCGGGTCGTTCGCCTGACCCTCAGGGGACCGCTCGCCTTCTCCCACCAGTAGACGACCTGGGACGAGACCCCCAGGAGCTTTGCAAACTCCCGCCCGCTCAATCGGAGCCTCCGCCGAAGGCTGCGGATGCCCTTGGCGGTGATGCGCGTCTTGT